>Ga0172371_10000259_pt1 | contig 78786 bp, 60 predicted proteins | sample Lak12m_FD_114543 | JGI IMG/M metagenome (GOLD analysis project Ga0172371, IMG submission 114543) | Freshwater microbial communities from Kabuno Bay, South-Kivu, Congo - kab_022012_12m | ecosystem: Environmental > Aquatic > Freshwater > Lake | place: Democratic Republic of the Congo: South-Kivu...
ACAGGGCCAGAGTGGCGGAGACGAATTTCGGACACCGGGCAAGAACGCCTGCGGCAGCTTGGACAATCTGTCTAAGCGCCGGCCGGCCGGGATCGGCAGCCGCGGCCGGCCCCCGCTGCTGCGGGCCGGCAGACAGGAAGCGCCGGGCGACCGGCCCGGGCCGACAGCAAGAAAGCGCCGGGCGACCGGCCCGGGCCGACAGCAAGAAAGCCCCGGGCGACCCTCGTGAAGCGGGTCGCCCGGGGCTTCGCTACCGCGGTGTTCGGCTCGCGCGGCCGGCTCCCGCACGGAGCCGGCGCCTCACATCTTCAACAGATGCTCGATCGCCGCCGCCGCGTAGTCCGGCACGCGGGCAGCCAGACGATCGGAGAGCTCCAGCCCGCCACAGGCCATCGCGAGCGGTTCGATGCCCATGATGGCCAGCGTCGGGATGGCGTAGCCGGCGGTGACGGCCAGGTCGAGCACCCTGAGGGCATCGCCCTCATGGGTGCTCAACCCGGCCTGTTCTTTCTGCGTCACGACCTGGTCGGGCGTGAAGACGAGGAACTCGCCCGGTTCCAGGCCAAGCTGCGTCGCGTCGACGACGAGCATCGCCTCTGTCTCGTCGTTGAGGTACGAGATCAGATTGAGCGCGTTGGCACCGAGGTCGATGGCGGTGAAGCCACGATCGAGGCCGTTGGCCCAGATGTGGTCGATCACCCGTACACCGACGGCATCGTCACCGGCGGTGACGTTGCCGAGGCCGACCAGGTACCGCACGCCGCTCACCGGTGCCCGTCACTCAACGGCGCAGCTCAGTGTCCACGTACCTCACTCAGCGCACGAACTTCACGTCGAGAGCGTGCGTCGAGCAGGAGATGCAGGGATCGTAGGCCCGCACCAGCATGGACAGCGCCAGCTCCATCTCATCCTCGCTCTTGTCGGCGTCGAGGAGCTCCGGCACGAGCACGTTGAAGTCGTGCTGGATGTTGTTGTGGTTCTGGTTGGTCGGGATGATGCAGTTACCACCCACGCAGAAGCCGTCGGCGTCGTACTCGTACTCGTGGAAGAGGATGCCGCGCGGAACCTCGACCGAGTCGGCGCCGGAACCGTACTTGGTCGGCTTGACCAGCGGCTCGAGCTTGACGCCGTCTTCGAGCAGCTCGTCGATGATGCGCAGCGAGTCGTAGACGCTGTGCACGACCTCGACGACCTGCGCCACGGTGTTCATGTAAGGATTGGTGCAGATCGGCTGCAGGCCGAGGAACTCGGCCGCCTGCTTCGCCTCGGGCACCAGCATGTCGTAGTTGTTGTTGAACCGCGCCAGGGCGCCGGCGGCGTACGAATCCAGCTTGTTCTTGGTGTACTTGGCCGTCGACTGGTGGACGACGAACTCGTTGGTGACCAGCTTGTAGTCGGCCACCGGATAGCGCTGCTTGGTGCCGTCGGGCAGCACCGACGAGATCTCTCCGTCGTACAGGCCGTAGTTCTGGTCGTTGGCGAGGCCGATGTACTCGGTGGGCCGATCGAAGGCCGGGATGTTGGGCGCCAGCGCCGCGACGGTCTCCAGAGTAGCCTCGAGGTCGGGCACGGCCGCGACCAGCTTCTCCTTCAGCTCGCGGAGCTCTTTCATGCTCGGCACCTCGGCCATGCCGCCCGGCACGACCATGGTGGGATGGGTCGTCCGGCCGCCGATGCAGGAGCCCCACTCGTGGCAGAGCCGCTTGAGGCGCAGGGCGCGAGCGACCACGTCGGGCATGGTCTCGACGAGCGGGAACACGGAAGGAGCCCCCGCCAGGTCCGGCGCCACCAGGATATAGGCGTGCAGGATGTGGGAGTCGGCGTTCTCGGCGTGCTTGAGGACCTCGCGGAGCTTCCAGCTCTGCTCGCTGATCTCGATGCCGAGAGCCTTCTCGGTGGCCTTGACGGACGCCAGCGTGTGGCCCACGGCGCAGATGCCGCAGATACGGCTGGTGATGCGCGCCACCTCGGAGTAGTGGCGGCCGCGGACCATCGACTCGAAGAAGCGCGGGGCTTCGGGGACCTGCCACTCACACTTCTCGACGGCGCCGTCGGACACGTTCACGACGATGTTGCCGTGGCCCTCGACGCGGGTGAGATGGTGGACGTTGATATGGACGCTCGAGGTCATGATGTGGCCTCCAGGGCATTGGCGGTGAACATGCGCCCCTTCTCGTGGGCTCGCTGTGGCGTGAAGCCGGCCTGCTCCACCAGCACCTTCTCAAGGGCGGGGATGTTGGGATCGTCGACGAAGCCGCGGCACGCCTCGCAGGGGATGCCGGCGGCCGGGCACGGAGCGGTACAACCGGCGCGGGCCACCATGCCCATGCAGTGATCGCCCTCCATGAAGCGGCAGACGGTCTCGCGGCGCTTGCACTCCACGCACACCGGATAGTTCGGGATCACCGGCTCTTTGCCGTGCAGCAGGTGCAGGACGATCTGCAGGACCTCGTACTTGTTGACCGGACAGCCGTAGGCGTAGTAGTCGACCTTGATGGCGGCGTCGACACCGTACGCCTTCTGGGAGTCGAGGTGCGGCATCTCGGAATCGGTGCCGTACACATACTCCTTGTAGTCGTCCTGATGGTTCTTGAGCGCGTTGATGCCGCCGGTGGTGGCGCACTGGCCGTACGCGATGACGATGGCGGCCCGCTCACGGATCTGCTCGAGCCGCTCGCGATCGCACTCACGGGTGAAGCTGCCCTCGATGAAGGCGATGTCGATCGGCTCCGTGGTCTTCTCGGTCATGGCCTCGCGGAATTCCACGATCTCGACGTGGTTGAGGAGCTCCAGGAAGGGCTCCGCACCGTAGTTGGTCATCTCGATCTGGCAACCCTCGCAGCAGGCGAAGTCGAAGAATGCAACCTTAGGCTTACCCATCTCAGAATGCCTCCCCGAGGTCCTCGACCTCGGAATACGCGAACACCGGGCCGTCGACGCAGGTGTACTTGTCGTTGATCTGACAGTGGCCGCACTTGCCGACGCCGCACTTCATCCGGCGCTCGAGATCGACGAAGATGTTCTCGTGGGGGACGCCGATGCCGTCGAGCTCGCGGACGACGAACTTGTAGAAGACCGGCGGTCCGCAGATCACGGCACGGGTCTCGGGACCGAGCTCGACCTTGGGGAACAGCGTGGTGATGACACCGACGTTGCCGGTCCAGCCGGGATCGCCCTGGTCGACCGTCTCGAAGTACTCGACGTCCTCCATGCCCCGCCAGCAAGCGATATCGTCGGTGAACAGCTGCAGGCAGGGTTCGCGCGTGCCGTAGAAGAGCACGAAGCGGTTGAACTCGTCGCGGCGGTCGAGGATGTACTGGATCAGGCTCCGCGTCGGGCAGAGGCCGATGCCGCCGGCGACGATGAGGACATCGTGGCCACGCAGCTTGTCGAGATCGAAGCCGTGACCGAGCGGCCCGCGCACCTGCAGTGTGTCGCCCTTGTCCAGGCTGTTGATGGCCTTGGAGACGCGGCCGACCGAGCGGACGACGACGTCGAACGTGTCGTTCTGCGTCGGAGAGCTGGCGAACCCGATCGGGATCTCGCCGTAGCCCAGCAGGCCGAGCTCCATGATCTGACCGGGCTGGTAGTCCATCGGCGCGCCGTCGGCCATCTCAAGCGTGAAGTGCTTCTCGAGCTCGGTCGGCTGAGCGGTCCTGACGATCCTCGCCTCACGAGGAAGGAAGAGATCGACGGCTTCGGTCCAGTGGCACTGGTGACTCATCTGCGGACTCCTCATGACGCCATGATCCGGTCGATGACTCGCACGGGGTCGGCGATGTCTGCTGTGCAGGCGGCAGAACAACGGCCACAACCGACACAGGCCGGCTGGCCCAGCTTGTCGTTGAGGTACACCGACTTGCGCATGAAGCGGTGACGGAAGCGCTCACCGCGGCTGCCGCGGAAGTTCTCGGTGGCGCCTTCGCCGAGCGAGACCTGCGCGAAATCTGCCGTGAGACAGGCGTCCCAGTAGCGGGTGCGCTGCCCGGAGGCGGCGTCGACGTTCCAGGTGTCCTGCACGTCGAAGCAGTAGCAGGTGGGACAGACCGTGTTGCAGGAACCGCAGGAGAAGCAGTCCTCGGCCAGCTCCGACCACAGGTCCTCGTTGTCGAAGGCCGCCGCGACCTTGGCGGCGATCTCCTCGGCGCTGTGCTCGTGCTGCTCCTTGCACTTGGTGAGCGCCTCGGCGTCGACCTTCTCGGCCTCGGCGACCTGGGCGTCGGTGGCGGCCACGAAGGCGCCGTGCTTGAGCAGTGCCTCGCCGCGCTCGGTCAGGGGCTCGAACACGTAGCCGCCCGTGATGCTGGTGAGGAAGGCGTCGTGACCCTTGGCCGGCACGCCGGCGCCGACGGACGCGAAGAACGCCCGGTCGGAGACGTTCTGGATGTTCGACGCCACGATCGTGGTCGTCTGGCGGTTCGCCATGTAGCTGCTGTCGAAGTTGCGCTCCGAATACAGCAGGTCTGTCTGGTCCAGCCCCTTGACGTCGTAGAAATGGACGCCGAGAAGGACCTTCTCCTCCGGATCGATCGCCGACTTGAACTCGTCGCCGTCGAAACGGATCAGATCCTGGGCCGGCGGGAAGAAGAGCTTCTTCGGCGGCAGGAGAGTGACGTCGTAATCCAGCCGCAGCTCTTCGGGTGACTCCAGGCGTTCGAAGATGAACCGTGACCGCTTGGCCACCGGTCCGTAGACCGGTCCGGCTTCGATCAGGGCCGTCACGAACGCGGAGAAGTCGTCGTCTTTGATGAACATCGAACTCATCGGACCCCCGCATTCTCGCTTGTGGACTCTTCCGCGTTGAGCATTATTTCACAATCACATCCGCAACGTGCACCGCCAGACGTGTCATCCACGGCCCCGCGAACGAGCAAAGATCGCCGGCGGCCCGTGCCCCATCCAAGCCGGCCACGGGGTCTCGACTGACCCTTCTTGACTGCCTCCGGCAGCTCGACCGGACTCGGGACGAGGCAGGCCCCGCGCCGGTGCAGCATGATCGGCAATCATCTATAATCCGGGTCCGGCCGGACGAGGACGGTGCCGTACAACGACACCCGTCCCTCTCCGGCGATCCACCGGCGGGGTGTGGCTCAGCTTGGTAGAGCGCTCGGTTCGGGACCGAGAGGTCGGCGGTTCAAATCCGCCCACCCCGACCATGTCTCACGACCCGCCGGGCCGTGTCCGCTCGACCACCTCGCCGCTCCTGTGACCGCTCCCGTCACCCTCGTCTGGCTTCGCCGCGACCTGCGCCTGACGGACAACCCCGCCCTGCACGCCGCCGTCGCCGGCGGCGGGCCGGTCGTGCCCGTGTTCATCTGGGGCGACGAGCCGGGTCCCTGGAGCACCGGCGCGGCCGCCCGCTGGCGGCTGTATCACAGCCTGCGGGCCCTGGACGCGGACCTGCGACGGCGCGGATCGCGGCTGGTCGTGGTGCGCCGGCCGGCCGTCGCGGCGCTGGCCGAGCTGGCGCGCCGCTGCGACGCCCGGCACCTGCACTGCTCGCGCACGCTCGACCCCGGGGAGCCGTCGGCGACGCAGCTCGCGAAGGCACTGGCGGCTGCCGGGGCGCCGATCGGCGTGACCGTGCACGATGCAGGCCTGCTCTTCGGGCCGCCCTTCCCCACCACGGCGGAAGGCCGCCCCTACCACGTCTTCACACCGTTCTGGCGTGCGTGCCGCGCCGCCGGCGCCCCGCCACGACCGCAGCCCGCACCGGCCCGTCTTGCTCCCTGCTCGAGTCGGCCGGACGGCATGACGCTGGATGAAGTACGCGCTGAGGCGGTCGCGCCCTGGTCGGCCGGATTCTCAGACTCCAGGCCCGGCGAGACGGGAGCCCTTGAGCGCCTGAGCGACTTTGTCGCCGGCGCGCTGGCACGCTACGCCGAGGATCGCGACCGGCCCGGCCTGGCCGGCACCTCGCTTCTCTCGCCGCACCTCCATTTCGGCGAGATCTCGGCGCGCACCGTCTGGCATGCGGTCGCCGACACGCCGAGCGGCGAGAGCGGTGGGCCCGAGGCGTTCCTGCGACAACTCGCGTGGCGCGAGTTCGCACACCATCTCCTGTTGGAGCACCCGCGGACCACATCCGAGCCACTGCGCCCCGCGTTCGCCCGGTTTCCGTGGAACGACGACCCCGCGGCCCTGGCAGCATGGCAGGAGGGCCGGACCGGCTACCCTCTCGTCGATGCCGGCATGCGCCAGCTCTGGCAGACCGGCTGGATGCACAATCGCGTGCGCCTGGTCTGTGCCTCAGTGCTCTGCAAGCATCTGCTCGTGCCGTGGCAGCACGGAGCGCGCTGGTTCTGGGAGACGCTCCTGGACGCCGACCTGGCCGACAACACGCTGGGCTGGCAATGGGTCGCCGGCAGCGGCGCCGATGCGGCGCCCTACTTCCGCATCTTCAACCCCGTGTCGCAGGGCAGACGCTACGACCCCGACGGGACGCATGTGCGCCGCTGGCTGCCGGAGCTCGCAGCTCTGCCCGATGCCGTGATCCACGCCCCGTGGGAGGCCCCGGCGAGCGTCCGTCTGTCCGCCGGGATACGACTCGTCGAGCCCGGCGAGGCAGCCGCCCTCGCTGCCGGGCGTCCGGGACCGCAGCCGCTCGATGACGGCTGCTACCCGGAGCCGTTCATCGACCACGCCCTGGCCCGCCGGCGGGCGCTCGATGCCTACGCGACGATGAAAGAGCGCGCCGGCGCCTGACTCCCAGGCGTCGAGACGGCGATCAGTCGCGTCCGTCCACCTCGACGATGTGCGGGTCGAGACCGTCACGATCGACCTCGACGATCGCCACCGTGCCGCGCCTCGGCGGCGACGCCCCGGCTGCGCCGGGGTCCAGATAGAGGACGCCGTCGACCCAGTCGACGAACGCCGCGTGGGTGTGACCGGTCACCACCAGGTCGATGCCCTCGCGCGCCGGATCGACGTGCCGCTGCAGCAGGTGACGCTTGTCGTGGCAGACGATGAAGCGGATCTCGCCGATCGCTCCGCTGGCCTCGTGCGGCAGCTCGGACGCCAGACCGCCGGCATCGGTGTTGCCGGCGACCGCCGTGACCCGCGCCACCCTCGACAACTGCTGCAGAACGTACGGCGAGCCCACGTCGCCGGCGTGGATGATGTGGTCGACATCGGCGAACCGCTCCACGATCGCCGGATCGAGTCGCCCGTGGGTGTCCGAGATGACGCCGATGCGCACGCGTCCGGCGCACTCGCGCCATCTGTCTTTCTTGGCTTCCTGCCCGTCCCCGTTCACCGACACCTCATGCCCCCATGCGATCCTGCGACGATGACGGCCACGCCGACAGCGGTGTGCACGGCGCGGCTACTACGTTGGTGACACGCAGCGACCGCATTATGACTGCCGGAGTGCCGGGATGAAAAGGGGTGTGAATCGAACGGCATCGCAGGGATGGGGACGTCCCGCCACCTCGCCTCCGTCGATGACCGGAAATCGGGCCGCTTCAGTCGACGGCGGTCTCGAGGCAGGTGCCGTCCGGCGAGCCGGCCGGTCCCGGCAGTTGCTCGTCTGCGGATCCGGGACCGCAGCACGCGAGGGGGACCGATGCCGAGGCCTCGGCCACCGCACCCCCGAGGTCGCCACCCGGCGCAACGACGGTCTCCATCGCTGGATCTGCCTCGCCGGGCACGTCGCCGTCCTCGGGCAGGTCACCGTCCTCGGGCAGGTCGCCGTCCTCGGGGACATCCCCGCCCCCGCACGCCGGTTCCTCTTCTTCCGCCGGCGACGCGGTCGCCTCTTCTTCCGCCGGCCCGGCCGCCTCTTCTTCCGTGCCTGTGGCCGGCGGCGCCAAGGCCGCCGGATCGACGGCCGGAGCGGCCCCGGCGCCCACGGGAGTCTCGCTACCCGTGGGATCCTCGGCACACGCTGAGGGAGGCTCGGCACACGCCTCCGGGAGTGCGATCCAGATGCCCTCGCTCAGCGGCGTCATGGATCCGCTGTAGGCCACCAGATCGAGTCCCAGAGAGACGGCGATGGCCGCCCATGGATGGCCGGCGGCGCGAAGGGCCAGTGCCCGGCTCCAGAGGTCTGCGGACGGCGGGCGTCCGTCGAGGAGCACCAGCGCATACGTCGTCACGGCAGCGCCGTCCGATCGATCGAGGGACACGACGATCATGTCCTCCGCGACAGTGGACGAGACCCCATCGACCGACGTCGCTGCCACCTGATCCGAGACGGACGCCGTGGATGCCTCGGCGACCCGGTGATCGGCCGCTCGCTCGGCCCCGGCCCCGCTCGAGCTCCGGCTGGAAACGGCGGCAGGGACAGTCCCGGTCGACCGATCATCGGCGGCGGCCGCCGGCAGGACGGCGCTCGTCAGCGCCGTTGCCGCCGGACGCCCGTCGTGCTTCTTGACGAGTTCGGCACCGACGACGCCGCCGGCCGTCACGGCGCAGGCGCCGGCGACCACTGCGGCGGTCGCCTTGACGGTCAGCATGGCCGCCAGCTTGGCGATGATGCCGCTCACGGTGGCACTGCCGGCCAGGGCGCCGGCCGAGCACAGACCGCCGGCAAGGCCGCCCGCAGCTCCGAACCCGGCGCCTCCGCCGGCGACGCCCGCGGCGCCGAGCGTCGATGCCCCGGCGCCCGAACCGGCCACGAGACCGAGGCCGACGGCGCCGGAGGCGGCGACGTCCCAGGCCGCCGCCGAACCGATCCCGGCAGCGGCGGCCGTGCCCTCCGACAGCGGGACCAGCGGGAACACGACGGCCAGTCCGACCGCCGCGTCACCCCAGGATTCGATGGTCCGGCGACAGTCCGGACACGTACGGGCGTGCTCGAGGAGGCGCCGGCGGCGAGCGGCGGGCAGCCCGGCGCCGACGGCGTGCGCCGCCTCGCGCTCGGCGAGCCGGCACGGCTGCGATACGGCATCGTCGCCGCTCAGCGCCGTGAAGCGCCGCCGGAAACTGTGACGCGCCCGGAACAGCAGGACTTCGGCCGATCCGCGGGATATCCCGAGAGCCTCGGCGATCTCGCTGTGCGGGAGTCCGTGGACATCCTTGAGCACGAGCGCGACCTTCTGCCGCTCCGGCAACATCTGCAGCGTCTCGCCGAACAGCCACGCCAGCTCCGCGCGCCGGATCTCGTCGACCGGCGACGGTCGATCGAGCTCGGCGCCTTCGACGGGCAGAGGTCGGCGACGAGCGGCCCGGAGGTGGTCATACGACGCGTTGATCGTGACCCGATACAGCCAGGCGCGCACGTGAAGACGTCCCTGCGTGTCCGGCAACGAGCGCAGGGCCTTGATGAAGACCTCCTGCACCACGTCGCGAGCGTCTTCGCGGTCCTGCACGATGCGCAGGGCGAGGTTGAAGAGCGGCGTCTGGTAGAGCTCGACGAGCCGCCGATACGCGTCCGGCCGCTCCGCCCTCAGCGCAGAGACGAACGCCGCATCCCCGATCGTATCGGGCGAACCGGCGTCGATGACGTCGTTTGCTTCCTGAAGTGTGAGTGCCATCCCGACGATGATAACGCGCTTCCAGCTTCCATGCTTACAGAAAGCTTCGTCTGATCAGGATTCGAGGACCACGACCGCCACTCCTTCCCGAAGTCACGGCCGCAGTCACGCCTTGCCGGGCGAGCGAGACGACACCGTCGCCCGACCCCGGGTCGCCTCGCCGCCGGGTCACGACGAGGACTCACATTCGTGCAGGATTCGCGCACTCTTCACACGCTTCTCACACACCGCCTCTAGCATCCTCCCTGCCCCTTGGCAGCCGCGACCGGTCCCGGTCAGAGCTGCCGATCCAGGGGGCGCCGGTCACCCTGCCGACCGGCGCCCCCTGCCCTCATCTCCCCGGGATTCCGGAACAGCACCGGACGTCTCCATCTCCTCATCGAACGCGACCATCACCGAGTGCCGCGACGATCATCGGGCATGCCGATCGCGGGCTTCGTGGCCTGTACCACCGATGCCTGTTCGTCCGACGGCGTGGCCACCGCTACCTGACCACGATCTTGCTCCAGGGACGTTTGACCTGCGGGTGGCCGGCCAGATCCTTCGCGGTCACCGAGTACTTGAACGTCCCCTTCTTCGTCGGCTTCCATTTCACCTTGTACCAGATGTTGGTCTTCCTGGAGCGCCACCTGAAGCTCTTGACCCTCTTGCCCTTGGCGTTCTTGACGGTGAGCTTGACCGCCGTCGCTTTGCTGCAGAGGTTGTCCATGATGCGGAACTTGAGGGTGGCCCGGCGCCCCTTCCTGCACTTGACGTTCTTGCAGATGATGCGGAAGGGCCGATGCCGCGGCGAGGCAGTGGCCTTGTAGCGGGCCAGGCCCATACCGACGCGCGGCGCCGTCGCACGCACCGGCGCCCGCGCGCCGGTGACACCCCGTGGCGACGAACCAAGGGCGTAGCCGGCCACCACGAGCTCGCCGTCCAGGTCGATGCCCATCGCGGCGACGTCGTCGGCGCCACCGAGGTCGGTCACGACCTGACCGTCGATGCCGAAACCGGTGTCCAGAGAGCCGTCCGTCAGTCGTCTGGTGACCCAGATGTCCTTGTACGTGGGGTAGCCGTTGTCTTTGATGCCCGAGATGACGATGCTGCCATCGGGCTGCAATGCCACCCTCTTCGCGCGCGTGGTCGGGTTCACGAACGCTGATGGGGGGTCGTTGACCCAGACATGCCCGCCACCGAAGGACGTGTCGATCACGCCACTGGAGGTGCAGCGGCACAGGTACTCGACCCCGTAGCCTCCGGTGAGAGCCACGAAACCGCCGTCGGCGGTGAGCACGGTGTCGAGGGCCGGCTGCCAACCCGCTTGCGGCGTCGCCGGGGGTATGACGAGCTTGCCGCCGCTGCCGAAGGACGCGTCCAGGGCGCCACTGGATGTCAGACGGACGAAGGCGGAGTCGCGGTACTGGACGGACCCGCCCAGGAGGATACGTCCGTCGCCGGCGCACTTCAGGAAGGTGAGGTAGTCCTCGCTGCCGCCGGTGACGTCGATGATGCGGCGACCGCTGGTACCGAACCCGGGATCGAGGGAGCCGTCTGGGTTCAGGCAAGAGACGGCGAAGTCGCTCTTGTAGGCGGTCACCAACGTGCAGGCAAACAGCAGCTTGCCGTCTGGTCGCACGGTCAGTCGACGCTCCCAGCCGTACCCGACCATAGAGAGAGCCCAAGGCTGGTGGTCGATGGCGGCGATGCCCTGGGTGCCGAACGAGGTGTCCAGATCGCCGTTGGCCTTGAAGCAGGCGACCGCAAGCTCACCCGAGTGGTCGTTGTTGCCGCCCGACCCGCTGGCAACGACTATCCTGCCATCGGCGGGCAGCAGCACGACGTCGGCCACCCCGCGGAAGGCGAAGCTGTCGGCGAACATGCCTCGCCATTGCCCCGAGAGGTCGACCATCACCTTGCCGCCGGTGCCGAAGGTGGAGTCGAGCGTGCCGTCGATGTTGAAGCGCGCCAGCGTCACGTACTTCCTGGTCGGCATGCCGTCGGGTCCCGACTCCCAGGCTTGGTGGGTCCCCGCCACGATGTACTTGCCGTCGCTCTGGATGGCCAGCGCCGCCGCCGTGTCGACGCCTGGCCCGAAGTCGATGAGAGCGATGCCCCGGACGCCGAAGCCGGGATCGAGGGAGCCGGGATCGGCCGCCGCCGGCACTGCGCCGAGGCAGACCAGAAGGGCAAGAGCGGCGACCATGGTGGCCGCTCGTCGTATCGTCTTCATGTGTGCCGTCCTCCGATCCTGTGCCAGACCGCTGCCGCCCGAGCCGACCCTCGCAGACCGGGTCGCGGGTCGCGCGCTTGGCGGCGCGGTGAGCGGGTCACTCCTCCGGCTGGTTCGTCCGAGCCCCCTTTCTACTTCACCGTCAACCTTGCCCTGCCGACCTGGCGCTGCACGTTGCCGGCGATATCTGTGGCATGGACCTTGACCGTGTAGCGGCCCCTGGGCAGCGTGCACTTCCAGCTCCGGGTCTTCTTGACGTTGCAGGCGCAGGTGCCTGGGACCTTGATCGTCTTCTTGAGCTTCTTGCCCTTGTAGATCTTCAGGGTCACCGTCGCCTTGCCGCAGCCGGGGCTGGGATCGTTGACCCGGTAGCCGAGCTTGACCTTCTTGCCCCTCTTGACCGTCGCGGTGTAGGACCTGGTGGTCGGTCTGCGGGAGTCGAGCATGACGGTGAAGCTCCTGGCGGTCTCGGTGTTGCCGGCCTTGTCGGTGGAGCGGTACTGCCAAGTGGTGGTGCCCTGGGCTGTGACGAGGAACGGTGCGCCGTACGGCGTCCAGGATGGTGCAGCGCCGACGCGGTACTCGGTGGCGGCGACGCCGGAGAGCGCATCGGCGGCCAGCAGGGTGATTCTCGGCGCGGTCTTGCTCCAGCCGGCGGGCGGGGCAGCGGGCAGGCGCGTCGCGGGCGCCGTGGCGTCGATGCGGACAGTGAAGGTCCTGGGCGTCTCGACGTTGCCGGCGAAGTCGGTGGAGTAGTAGTGGACGCTGGTGGTTCCAGCCGCCGTGATGGTCAGGTCGCCGCCGGGCTTGCACTCCGCGAAGGTACCGCTGCCACCCAAGCGATAGTAGGTCCCGGCCACCCCGGAGCCCACGTCGCCGGCAGAGAACGTCGCCGTCACAGGGCCGGTGTACCAGCCGGCAGCGCTTGGTGTCTGACCGAGAGTGGCGACGGTCGTCGGAGCAGCGCTGTCGATGCGCACAGGCACGCTCGCCGCGGCCTCTGCGTTGCCTGCCACATCCGTCGAGTAGTACCAGACGTCGGTGATGCCGTCCGCCGAGACGACGGGCTTCTCAGCGGCGTCGTACTCCGTGAAGTCGCCGAGATCGCCGAGCCGGTAGAACGTCCTGTCGATACCGGAGCATTCGTCGCTCGCGGTCAGGGTCACCGTGGCGGGAGCGCTGGACCAGGTCCCGTCGGCGCCGGAGAGAACGGTATTCGGGCTCGTCATGTCTACCTTCAGGTGCACCCAGCGGACCGCCTCGACGTTGCCGGCGGCGTCCTCCGCGTAGTAGCCGAGTACGTGGTCGCCGTCGACGGAGGCGGACACCGAGGCCGTCGATCCCGCTGTGGCGACCGGGCCGGCGTTGTCCAGGTCGTGCCAGACCCTGGAAACGCCCGCGCCGCCGAGGTCGACAGCGCTCAGGTTCGCGCTGAGCGCGTGGTCGTGCCAGACAGAGAGGTCGACGCCACCCAGACCCGTCGCGGTGGTGGTCGGTCTGGTCAGGTCGACCTTGACGTGTGGCACGGTGTGAGTCGGTTCCTGGTTGCCGGCGTTGTCTCTGGCGTAGTACTGGATGAAGTGGTCGCCCTGGGTCGAGACGTTCACCGTGGCCGACGACCCGTACGTGGAGCCGAAGGCGCCGCCGTCCAGGGCGTGTCGCAGCTCCTTCACGCCGGAGAGCGGGTCGCTGCCGTCCAGGTACACCCTCACCGGATGGTTGTGCCACACGGCCAGGTCGTCGCTGCCGCTGCTCGCCGTGCTGGACGGCTTGGCCGTGTCGATCTTGACGGAGCAGAACTGGGTCTCCTCGGTGGTGAAGAGGCCCTCCGTGAAGAACGAGACGGTATTCTCGCCGTCATGCGAATGATCGCTTGGCGCTGTGACAGACACGAGCGTGTCCCAGCTGAGATAGGACCAATCGGGGGTCTCGTTGCGGTTCCACGAGTGAGAGGCGAAGCGCCAATCGGTGTAGTCGATGGGATCCAGCGGGTTGCTCGACGTGGCGCGCAGGTAGAAGGAGTAGTCCGCGTTGTGCCAGAAGGCATCGGCCTCGCTGACAGTCTGCAGCGTCGCCTGGGCCGGAGTCGGTAGCACGAGCGCCAGCGCGAGAACCAGGGCCGGCGCGATGGATATTCTGGAAACGAAGGCGCGCCAGCGATCAAGCCGCCGCGGCGGGACTGCGGTCGGGCAGCCGCGACGAATCGCTTCCATGCTACCGGCTCTCCGCCGGCCGCACGGCAGCTCCTCATGGGAGCCGGTCTGGCACTGCATCGTAAGACCTCCCCCGGAGGCTCCCATCAGCGCACCGGCGACCGCGCGCTGCCGACCGTGCAGTGGGCGTCGCCGGCGATGTCGGTGGTGTAGACCTTGGGCATGACACTCGACCTTGGGCATGACACCCCTTGCCGGCACGGGGCTTCTGCAGGCCCGTGCTGCCATGAGCCCAGACTAGGGCGCCGGACGGGGTTGCGCATCATCCAGAATGGATGATTGTCGAGGGTCCTGACTGGAGCATGTGCGGGCTCCGGCGCCGCCGGGCTCGCAGGCGGCCGGCCGCACGCGCCCCGCCGCTGGGCCGTCGCGGCAAGCCTCGGCGGCGCAGATCCGGGCCGAGTCGCTCGCCCACGCGGGAGTACGCGCGCTACTCCAGATTCGAAAGAAGCTCGCGCGCGATGCCCAGGTCGTACTTGGCATCCATCCCGGCGAGCAGGTGTTCGGCCGTTTCGAGGTGAGCGAGATCGCCCAGCCGGCGCCCCATCTCGAGATGGGTCAGAGCCAGTTGGTAGGTGTACCCGAGCCGACGGCCGGCGCGCAGGCTCCGATGCCACGACCGACGGGCAGCGCGTCTGCGGCCACAGAGCCACGCATATGTCCCCCACACACGATAGGCCGGCACGGCAGCACCTGCGTAGAGTCTGATGCAGGCTCGTGCGTCCTTGCAGGCAGCGCGCGCTCGATGCCGTTCGTCGTCAAGCGAGATCGCCTCGCCCCAATCGGAGTCGACACCCTCGAGGACGTCCCCGTTGCCCGCGCACAGGCAGCTCTCCAGCTGAGCGAGGCGGATCTCTGCCCGGTACATCCAGACGTAGGTATTGAAGCTCGTGCGAAGATGAGGATCGCCGGCGGCGACGTCCTCGACGTGCTGCAGCACAGACAAGCACTCGCGCAGCCGGCCTTGCCGGAGATGGACGTAGGCCAATCCGCTCGTCGCATGCAGTCCGTCCAGCAAGTCGCCCGCCGCCGCCATGAGGTCGGCGCAGCGCCGGTGATGGGACTCCGACTCGTTGAGCTCTCCAAGCCAGTCGAGCGACCACCCGATACCACCCTCGGCATGACCCTCCAGAAGGGGGTGCCCGGCCTCCTGCGCCATGACGAGGGCGAGTTGTTGCAGGGCGAGCGCCTCCCGCAGGCGTCCCTGCTCGAGATGGATGAACGCCGCTGCCGCCATCGCCGAAGACCAGCCGATCGCGTAGCCTGCCTGCAGCGCTGCCTCCCGGGCGATACCGGCAGCCTCGAGCAGGGCGTCGCCCCTGCCGCGGGCGTACTCGCGGTAGCCCACGGCGAGGTACGCCTGTGCCACATGCAGGGGTTTCCCCGTGCGCCGCGCCACATCGAGGGCCAGCCGGTCGTAGTGCCCGGCGAGTGACGGGAAGCCGGAGAACAGACAGACGATGCCGGCGAAGAGGTAGCCGTCGACCGCGTAGTCGTCGAGCCCGGCCGCCTCTGCGGTGTTCAAGGACCGAGAGCTCGCGAGCTGCAGACGTTCGGAGGCAGCGAAGGTGTCGATCCAGTGGACCGTCGTGAGGACCCGGCAGAGCTCCTCTACCGCCCGTGCGTCCGGCCTCGGTCGATGCCTCCAAACGAAGCCGGGAAGGAGCCGGTGAGAGATCTGCACCGCCACTTCCCGAAGGAGCGCCCGCCTGAAAGCGCCCGTGGATGTGGGGAACGGCGAGCCCAGGGCTTCGAGCGCCTGGTCCAGGCAGCGGCGTGCCTCCTCGTGGCGCCCCAGCCGGTAGAGCGCCTCGCCCATCTTCCGGTCCAGAGCGGCACGCTCGACGCGGTCCCAACGGTCGCCGAACACCTGACCGTAGGCCGCCAGGGCGCGCCGGTAGTGCGCCACGGCCTCGGCGTCGGCGGCGATCCTTCCGGCCTGATCGCCTGCCCGGAACAGGTAGTCCTGAGCCTTCTGCCAATCCTCGGCTCGGGAGTAATGGTAGGCGAGCAGACTGAGGCACTCGTCGATCCGTTCGGCGAACAGACTCTCGATGCAGCGTGCCACCTGCGCGTGCAGTTCCCTGCGTCGCGGATGCGGGATGCTCTCGTAGGTCGCCTCCTGAACGAGTGCGTGCTTGAAGGCGTACACCGCTTCTCCACCCGCGTTCTTCACCAGGATCAGCTGGCCGTCCTGCAGTTGAGTGAGACAACGGTCGAGATCGACGCCGGCCTCAGCAAGCTCCGCGAGGATCGGCCGCACGAAGTTGCGGCCGACGACGGCCGCCAGCCTCAGGAGCTGTTTCGGCTGAGGGTCGAGCAGGTCGATGCGGGCCGTTATCATGCTCTGCAGACTGCCCGGGACGGCGAGCCCGTCCGCTGCGGGGGTCACACGCCACCGGTCGTGCTCCCAGGACAGACCGCCCAGATCGATGAGTGCTCGCACCTCCTCCTCGAGGAAGAAGGGATTGCCCTCCGCCCTGTCGAGCAGAGATCCCCGAAGACGCGCCGGCAGCACGGTGCGCCCGACGAGATTGCCGAGGAGCTCCTCACTCTCCGCCCGGCAGAGAGGACCGAGGTCGAGCTGCACCAGGCGATCCGGGCAGCTCAGCTGTGCGCCCTCTGCCAGCCGGACGACCGGTGAGTCCGGATAGGGTCTGCCGCAGAGACACACGAGAAGCGCCGACCCACGGACGAGCGGAAGGAGGTGCTCGACCAAGGCGGTCGAGGAGGCATCCATCCAGTGCACGTCCTCGAAGACGAGGGCCAGCGGAGACTCAGAAGCCGCCCTGGCAAAGTACTGCCGCACCGTGCGAAAGACCTGGTGCCCCACGCTTTCGCTGTCCAGGTCCGCCAGGTGCGTCGGTAGATCATGGGGCGGCTGCAGGTTCAGCAGTGCGGTCAGGAAGGGAGTGAACTCCTGCGCCTCGTCTCCAAAGAGCGAGCAAGCTCGATGGAGGAGCTTCTCGCGCCGCTGCGGCTCGCCCTCGTCGGCAGTGCAGCCGGCATCCCGTTCGAGGATCTGAAGGAATGGCCGGTAGCTCGAGCTCGCTCCGTGCACGGGGCCGCGGCCCTCCAGCCAGCGTACGCGGCGTCCCTCATCGGTCTCACGGACCTCGGCCATGAGCCGCGACTTCCCGACACCTGCGTCGGCCGTGACCATGACGACCGCGCCGACACCTGCGGCAAGATCGACGAGCGCAGCACGCAGGGCGGCAAGCTCGGCCCGGCGATCCACGAGAGGAGAAACCACGCCAGAGCCCGTCGGGCCGCCGGAAGCCCGTCCCAGAGACAGGAGGCGGTAGGCATCGACGGGCTGCGACCTGCCTTTGACATGCAGGGAGCCGGCGGAGGTGCACTCCACGAGGCGGTCGACCTGGCGCTGGACTTCCGGCCCGATCATGACCTCACCGGGCGCGGCCGCCTGACGCAGGCGGGCGGCCACGTTGACCGCATCGCCCATGACCGAGTATTCGCGGTGACCGGCGACCGTCGCGGGACCGGCGTACACCATCCCACAGCTGATGCCGATGTGGAGACGCAGGACGCGGCGGTGGTCGGGCGTGCACGAGGTGACGGCCCCCATAAGCGCGAGCGCGCATCGCACCGCCCTCTCCGGGTCGTCCTCATGCGCCGTCGGAGCGCCGAAAAGCGCCATGATCTCGTCACCGACGACCTGGTGCACGGTACCGCCGTAGCGCTCGATGATCGGCGCCAGCGCATCGAAACACGAGGTGGTCAGCTCGCGCAGCGACTCCGGCTCCATCTCGGCCGCGAGCGCTGCGAAGCCGGAGATATCGGCGAACATGACGGTGACGAGCCGGCGCTCGCCCTCATGGACCGGCTCTTCGTGCCCAAGCTGAGAAGCCGGACGGATGTCAGCGGTCAGCGCCAGTCCAACGCCACACCAGCTGCAGAATCGTGCCCCTTCGGTGTTCTCCGTGAGACAGACCGGGCACCTCATGGCGTTGCCCCCGATGGTACGACGGCCGTTGCGCTGCGACCACGTGTGCGGGCTCCCGACTTCTCACATCGTACGCTCTTCCTGTGGACGCGCAACAACCGGTCGAGTGTCACAGAAATCACATGGAACGTGTGATGCACCCCTCTCACCGGGCTGCCATGCTTGCGCCGCGCGGGCCTGGAGCGCCCGACGCCGTAGAGGCGGTCGTCCGTGCGACCCCGTTCTGGCGATCCAGTGCTCGACGCGAACGAAGGAGGAGCGGTCTCTCCTATCCACTCAGACCGGTCCCAATCGGCCATCACCTTCGATCAGGTGCTGCAGGCGGGCCTTCCGGCCTGGACCGGCGGGCATGAGTACCGATATGAGCCGCGGGTCGGCCTGCAGCGAGCCATCAGGCTGCCGGGCTCACCCGAGCCACTCTGGCTGCCGATCGTCGGAGCCGCTACCGTCGGCTCCGCCTGGCGTCGGGACTGGTATCACGACAGTGGCTGCCGCTGCGCGTTCCACCGGGATCCCGGCCCTGCCCCCGGGGGCTCAGAGGCTGCCGGCGACAGTCGCCGGCATGAGGCTGCGCCACGCTGACTCGTCTGGTCGACCTCGAGCCGGGTTCCCACCACACACTCATGGGGGGACTGCACCGCCATGCCCGTCGGCCACACCCGCACGTACAGTCGAACACCAAGGCGAAGGCGCTCGGACGACTCGCCGTATACTCGCGCTGCAGGACACCGTGAGCAGACGGCGAGCGCTTCGTGCAAGGCTCAGACGCCCACGAGAATGACATCGCGAAGCCGGCAGTGCAGACAGGAGGAGACGCCCTGCGGCGGCTCAGTCTCTCCCGGCTGGCTCCGCCGCGCTCGCACGTGCGACTCGTGCGGCGGCGCACTCTCGTCAGACGGCTGTGTGAAACGGCCGAGCCGCTCGTCCTGGTGGTCGCACCGGCCGGTTGGGGCAAGAGCACCACGCTCATGCAGTGGAGCCAGACCGACGCCAGACCGTCCACTTGGCTCCAGCTCCACGCGATGTGCGACGATCCGGTGGTCTTCATCACCTACCTGGCGGCCGCCCTGTTGCGTGTGACGCCGCTCGAGCCGGCCGTCCTGGAGGCCCTGGACGTGCCGGAGCCGCCGTTCAGTGAGCACGTCCTGCCGAGGCTCTCCGCGGCCGTTTCGGCCGGTCCGCCCTTCCTCCTCCTGCTGGACGACGGCCAAGCCATGACCGAACGGCGCTGTTGGGACATCGTCGCAGCGATGCTGGACGACCTGCCGCCAGGTGCCCAAGTCGCCGTCGCCGCGCGTCACGATCCGCCACTTCCCCTCGCCCGACTGCATGCCGCAGGCGCGCTCGCGGAGGTGCGCAGCACAGAGCTCGCCTTCACGCGGTCGGAAGCCAAGCAGCTGCTCCGCGCCTGTGACCGCGCCGTCGACACGTCCACACTCGATGATCTGATGACGGCCACAGAAGGGTGGCCGGCCGGCTTCTACCTGACGTGTCTCGCGGGTAGTGAGCGCTCGGCATCGGCTTGGCCAAAGCCCGGCGACGGCGGACGACGCCACCTCGCCGCGTATCTGGCCAGCGAGGTGTTCGACACCTTGCCCTCTGACGTGCAGGAGTTCCTGCTGCACACGTGCATCCTGGACACGCTGGACACAGAGGTGTGTCAGGTCGTGAGCGGTCGCGCCGACGCCTACGAAGTGCTCCACCGTCTCGCCACCGACAACCTGTTCGTCCTGGCTGTCGGCGAGCACAACGATTGCTACCGCCATCACCACCTCTTCTCGGAGTACCTGCGCGCGGAGCTCACGCAACGAGATCCGGCGGCGGCTCCCAGGCTCCACCGGCTCGCAGCTGAGTGCTACGCAGTCAGAGGGGAACTCGACGCCGAGGTGCACCACCGGCTGGCGGCCGGCGACATCGGGCAGGCCGCCCACACGGTCGCGGCAGCGTGGCCACGTCTCTGGACCGCGGGGCAGCGTGAGACCGTTCGTCGTTGGCTGGGATGGTTCACCGACCGTCAGATCCTCGAGCACGTGCCGCTCACGCTCACGGCAGGCTGGGTGTACTCGGCTCTCGACGACGTGGCGTTGGGCCAGCGCTGGGGGCAGGCGGCCTGCAGCATACGTACCGACGACCGCCCGTCCCCAGACGGCGCAGCCTCGCTGCGCGCTTCCCAGGCCCTTCTGCGGGCCACGCTGGCACCCGACGGAGTGACCCGCATGCGCGAAGACGCCGAGCTCGCCGCCCATCTCGAGTCGCGCCCCGGAACGAGCTGGTACGCCGACGCGATGGAGGCGCTGGGCACGGCGTGCTGGCTGACCGGCGCGACGGCACGGGCCGTGCGACCGTTACAGATCGCAGCGCGCGAAGGGAACGCCTTCAACCCGTCGGCCGAGCTCGCGGCACTCGGCGTCATCTCACTCGTGCATGCCGACCTGGGCGATTGGGGCGAAGCGAAACAGTGCGCCGATCAGGCTGTGGGGCGCCTGGCGGAGCTCGGCTATGGTACGTCGCGCCGCAGCCTGCCGCTCGTGCTTGCGGACGCGCGGGTCCGGGGCCACGCGGGGCACTGCGATCCGCAGGCTCTCACAGAGCGTATCGAGCAGCTGCTCACCCACATGGTGCCGCATCCCTGGATGACCGTCCTGGCGGCGACGCTTCTCGGCGAGATCTGCGTTGCAGGCGGCGATCCTGACCGGGGCGCACGTTGGTGCGCGCGCGCAGGTGGCATTGCGCGGCTATCCTGATGCCGGCATGCTGAATGCACGCGTGCAGCGCTTGCAGCAGGCCGTCCACCTGGCGCGCGACCTGGAGCCTCTCACGCCGGCCGAGCTCCGCGTGCTCGAGCTGCTGCCGACCCACCTCACCGACAACCTCATCGCTCGGCAGCTCTCCGTGTCCGTGAACACCGTTCGGACGCACTTGCAGGCGCTGTACCGCAAGCTCGAAGTGCGCTCACGCGCGGACGCCGTGGAACGCGCCCGCCGGACCGGTCTGATCCCGCCAAGCTGAGACCGCCGGTCCTGTCGCGTGCGGCAACTCGGCGCGCGCGGCTGCCACGCACATGTCGTCGCTGGCGCCCGGCTCGACCCAGGATCAGTCGCTGCGGGTCGTCGTCGTGCTCTATCGTGGCGCCTGGGTAGTACTCGTGCAGGTACACCTTCACGCCGCGTTCGATGAACACCAGTACGATCAGGTCTCCGCCGTGGCGGTCGCACCCCCCGCCAAGTCGCACCCGGCCGTCAAACCGCACACGTCCCGCGCGCCGATGTCGCAGCCGCCAGATCAAGACCGACGGCGGAACCGACGGAGCACAGGTGACGGCGGCGGGATCGGTCGCAGGAGACAATGCCGGTGGCGGCTGGTGGCGGCGTGGTAGCGGCGGTAGGACTCGAACCTACGACACGCGGATTATGATTCCGCTGCTCTGACCAGCTGAGCTACGCCGCCGGGGAAGCGTATGGTAGCACGCGCGGCGGCCACCCCGCCAGCGAGCCAGGCGCCCTCCGAGGCCGATCAGACACCGCCGGCCGGCCCCCGCGACACGCCGCCGCGCCGCGGCTCGCCACACCGGGGTCCCATGCTGCTTCCGAGGCTCACGGCATGCTCATAGTCCAATGAGTACAAGCCCATGGACCGCTGTGGCGGATATCAGGGTGCAGTCGGCGTGACCGAGAGCCGCCAAAGAGCGAATGTGATCGGTTTGCCGGACCGGACAACGCTTCATGAGCACCATCTTGGTACATTCTGTACAAGTGCCTCCTGTCATATTCAGCATGATTCGGCCACGCCGCCATTGTCACTGCTGCCCGAATGACGAATAATCGCTGTGCATGTGAAATTCGGTGCATGCGCTTCGGCACTCGACGATCGTCGTCGGGAGCGGTCGCGCGAAAGGGACGGCAGTCATGAGGGCACAGGTCATCGCACAGGTCAAGGATCTCGACAGCTCACCGGCGTCGCCGGTACGCCGTTCCGACCGCCGCCGCCCGGCCAGCAAGTACTGGAAGCTGTTCGGCCGGCTCTGAGTCACCCCCCCGACCGCCGGACGTCCCCCCCCGACCGGCGGTCCCCCAGTACAAGGGCGGGGTCCGCTGCACGCGGACCCCGCCCTTGCCTTTTCCACCCACATCAGGCTCGACCGCTGCCGCAGCAAGCGCCGCCTGCGGCGCGGCCGGGGGGGACGCTCAGACGGTTGAACGGCGCCCCGGCTTCCACTAGCATGTGTTGGCTCGCGGGGGAGTGCCCGAGTGGCTAAAGGGGGCGGACTGTAAATCCGTTGGCGCAGCCTACCCAGGTTCGAATCCTGGCTCCCCCACCAGAGCAGGCCCGGTTAGCTCAGTCGGCAGAGCACCTCCATGGTAAGGAGGGGGTCCGCGGTTCGAGTCCGCGACCGGGCTCCATCCATCCTCTCGACGACCCTCCTCGTGCATGCTCGCGTCACAGCGGAACGCCCGGGGCATGCTCGCCTTTCCACCCGCCTTGCCTGTAGGCTCGACGTGTATGCCCTCTCAGCCACGCATCCTCGTCGTCACCAACATGTACCCCAGCGGGGAGCGGCCGGCGCGCGGCACGTTCGTGGCCAGTCAGGTCGAGGCGCTGCGCCGCACCGGCGCCGTCGATGTGCAGGTGCAGGCGTTCGATGCCGCCGGCAGGCCGTGGCGCTATGGAGTCGAGACGCTGCTGGCCGCCTTGCGCCGCAGCGATGCCGACATCGTGCACGCCCACTACGGTCTGTCCGGGCCGGTCGCTCTGGCGGCAGCCGGGCGGCGGCCGGTGATCCTGACCGTGCACGGCCGCGACTGCCACCACCGGCTCGTCAAGCCCGTGACGGCAGCGGTCGCCGGCCGTGCCGCAGCGGTGGTAGCGGTGTCGCGAGAGCTGGCCGCGATCTGCCCCTTCCCCACCACCGACGTCATCCCGGTCGGCGTGGACATCGAGCGCTTCCGGCCTATCGACCGCCGACAGGCCCGGCAGGCGCTCGGGCTGCCGGCCGACGAGCGCCTGCTGCTCTTCGCCGCCGACCCTGCCCGACCCGAGAAGCGCTTCGATCGCGCCCGGGAGCTGGGCGATCGCCTTCCTGGAGTGACACTGCGGGTCATGTCGGGCCGGCCGTACGACGAGGTCGTGCTGTGGCACAACGCCGCCGATGCCCTCATCGTGACCTCGGACAGAGAGGGCTACGGCCTTGCGTGCATGGAGGCTCTGGCGTGCGACGTGCCGGTGCTCAGCACGCCGGTGGGCATCGCCGCCGAGATGCTGGGAGCGGTACCCGGGACATTGTGCGCACCCTTCGATGTCCGGCGCTGGCGCGACCACCTGACCGCCGTCCTCGCCGAGCCCGACCCACGGGTCGCCGGGCGCGCGGTCGCCGCCACCCAGAGCACCGACGTGATGGCGCGACGACTGGTGGACCTCTACCGGGTGGTGCTGAGCCGACCGTGACGCCGATCGCGACCCGGAAAGCCGGGTCGGACGCCAGGGTCCTGCGGGCTCGACCGGACCGGGATCAGCAGATGCGCGGCAGCAGCTCCCCGACCGGCATGTCGAGCACGCGGCGCGTGCCGAAGGCCGTACGCAAGGCGACGCGCCGCGGATGGTCGGTCACGAGCTCGCCGATGCGCGCGGCCTGGCGGCCGAGGGGGTGTGCCCGCAGGGCGGCCAGGACCTCGTCGGCGCGCTCGGGGCCGACGGCCAGCACCATCTTGCCTTCATTCGCCAGCGTGAGCGGATCGTAGCCGAGCAGCTCGCAGACGGCTCGCACCGGCGGCGTCACCGGGATCGCCTCCTCTTCCACGGCGATGCCCAGGTCGCTGCTCTCGGCAAGCTCGCACAGCACCGTCGTGAGGCCGCCGCGGGTGGCGTCACGCAGGAAGCGGACGGCCTCGCCGCCCGCAGATAACGCCGCCTCGGTCAGCGACCAGAGCGGCGCGCAGTCGCTGCGCACGTCGATCTGCAGGGAGAACTCGCCCCGCGCCGCCAGGACCGCGGCGCTGTGATCGCCGACGCTGCCCGAGAGCAGCAGGACGTCGCCGCAACGCGCCGCCCGCGCCGACACCTCGTGCTCGACGATCACTTCGCCGACACCGGTGGTCGTGATGTAGAGGCCGTCGGCCAGCCCGCGCTCCACGACCTTGGTGTCGCCGGTGACGATGTCGACGCCGGCCTCGCGGGCGGTGGCCGCCATGCTGTCGGTGAACCACTCGAGCTCCGCCAGCGGCAGGCCTTCCTCGATGATGAAGGCGGCCGCCAGCGCCAGCGGCCGCGCCGCCGCCGTCGCCAGATCATTGACCGTGCCGGCCACCGCCAGGCGGCCGATGTCGCCGCCGGGGTAGCGCAGCGGCCGGACAACGTGGCTGTCTGTGGTGAAGGCCAGCCGTGGGCGTGACGAGCCGGCGCCGGCGCCCGGATCGCCGCCGGGTCGTCCTTCACCGCCACCCGCGAAGCGTCCGCCGAGCCGCAGCTCGGCGGCGTCCTCGAGCCGGTCGAGCTCGGGATTCGAGAAGCGGGCCAGGAAGACGTCGTGCACCAGGTCGCGATAGAGGCGCCCGCCGCTGCCGTGCCCGATGAGGATGCGATCGCTCACGGCCGCCTCACACCAGGTCGCGGAAACGGAAGTGCGCCGCGCAGGCGCCCTCGCTGGAGACCATGCAGGCGCCGATCGGCGTCTGCGGCGTGCAGCGCCGGCCGAACAGGCCGCAGTCGGACGGGTCGATGAGGCCGCGCAGCACCTCGCCGCAGCGGCAGCCGGCCGGCTCGAGCGGCTCGCCGGGATCGACGGTGAACCGTTCCTGCGCGTCGAAGGCGGCGAAGGCCGGCGCCAGCGCCAGACCGGAGCCGGCGATCTCGCCGAGGCCGCGCCAGCGCGCGTCGCAGGGTACGAAGACCTCGTCCATGACCTGCCGGGCGACGGCGTTGCCGTGGGGATGTACGGCGCGCACGTAGCCGTTCTCGATGGCCGCCGCCTTCTGACGTGCCAACGCCAGCAGCGCGCCGAGCACATCGTCGGGCTCGAAGCCGGCAACGACACCCCCCACGCCGTACTCCGCCGGCAGGAACGAGAAGGCCTCAGGGCCGGTGATCACGCTCACGTGGCCGGGCAGTATGAAGCCGTCGAGCGGCGTCTCGCCGGCCTCGAGCAGTGCCCGCAGCGGCGCCGGCATCGTCTTGTGCAGACTGAGGATGGAGAAGTTGCGCACGTCGCGGTCGCGGGCCGCGATGAGTGCCGCGGCGACTGTCGGCGCGGTGGTCTCGAAACCGATGCCGATGAACACGACTTCCCGTTCGGGGACGGCCACGGCCAGATCGACTGCGTCGAGCGCCGAGTACACCACCTTGACGTCGGCGCCGGCGGCCCGCTCCTCGGCGAGCGTGGTGCGCGACGCCGGCACGCGGACCAGATCGCCGAACGTCGCCAGCGTCACCTCGGGCAGGCGTGCGTAGGCGACGGCCCGATCGAGATCGCCGATAGCGGTGACGCAGACCGGACAGCCGGGGCCGGACACGAGCCGCACGCCGTCGGGCAGGAGCTGGCGCAGCCCATGCCGGGCGATCGCCATGGTGTGCGTGCCGCAGACTTCCATGTACGAGAGCGTGCGGCCGCCGGCCGCCGTCGCAAGCTCCACGGCGACGGCGCGGACATCCTCGGCGCCTCCCGCACGACCGGCGCCTCGCGGTTCACTCATCGCCGGCGCCGGGCTCGTCGTCGTCGGCGGTCAGCTCGGCGAACATGGCCAGCCGCTCCTGAGCCTCGACCTGGTCGAGAACGGTGATGGCGCAGCCGGCGTGCACCAGCACGTAGTCGCCGACCTTGGCGTCTGGCAGCAGCAGGAGACTCGTCCTCTGCGTGAGGCCGCCGAGCTCGATGTCGGCCATGCCGTCGGCGATGGCCGCTATCCGCATGGGTATTGCTAGGCACATGGGTCGTCCCGTCGTTCTCGTTGATTGTATCCCGCGATCACAGCCTGCCCGAGCGACAGACCACCGTCGTTGGCAGGCACGAGGGCGTGCGTGAGCACCAGGAAGCCGTCGGCTTCCAGGGCGTCTTGACAGAGATCGGTCAGCAAACGGTTCTGGAACACGCCGCCGCTCAGGGCGACGATGCCGATCCCGCTCGCCCGACGCACCCGCCGCGCCAGGTCCACGACGAGGCCGGCGACGGTGGCGTGCAGTCGGGAGCCGATGAGCGCCGGCGAACGACCGGACTCCGCATCGGCCAGCACCGCCTCAAGCAGCGGCGCCAGGCGCACACGGAGCGGCTCCTGCGCCGCCGCGTCGCCCTCGAGGTCGCCGCCGGGACCGTCGCCGGGCGACACGACCGCGCCCGGCCGCTCGGTCACACCGATGGGGCCGGCGGCGAGTGCCGCGTCGAGGTCGCCGTCGAGTGCGTGGGGGTAAGGGTCGGCGCCCGGCCGTGAGACCATCTCCAGCTCGATGGCAGCCTGACCTTCGTACGTGATCGAGCCGCGCAGACCGGCCAGCGCCGCGACGCAGTCGAAAAGGCGTCCGCAGCTCGAGGTGAGCGGTGCGTTGAGGCCGGTCTCGACCTGCCGGACCACCACGGCCGCCTCCTGGTCGCTCAGCTCGAGACCGGCGGCGAGCGCTCGCTCCACCGCCTCGGGCCCGAGCGCCGCGGTCAGCCACCCGGCGGCGGTCCGGGCCGGCGTGCGGATGGCCAGCGAGCCGCCGGGCAGCGGCAGGTACTCCAGGTGCGCGACGCGCCTGAAGCCGAGCGCGTCGCAGACGAGCAGCTCGCCGCCCCACAGGCGTCCGTCGGCGCCGAAGCCGAGGCCGTCCAGGCTCACGCCGATCACCGGCTCCAGCACACCGTTCTCGGTCATGCAGCTCACGATGTGGGCGTGGTGGTGCTGCACGCCGACGCCGCGCGGCGCCCTCTCGCCTCCGCCGGCCGGCACACGCAACCGCTCCACCGCGTACTTGGTGGCGAGATACTCCGGGTGCAGATCGAACGCGATGACCTCAGGAGCGACCCCGAACAGATCCTGGTAGAGGTCGACGCCGTCGTGGAACGACTCGAGCGTCTCGAGGTTCTCGAGATCGCCGATGTGCTGGCTGATGAAGGCGTGACGGTCGCGCGTGAGGCAGAACGTGTTCTTCAGCTCGGCGCCGCACGCCAGGATCGGCGGCAGGTCGTCCGGCAGCGGCACCGGGAACGGTGCATAGCCGCGCGAGCGACGGACGAGCCTCGACGTGCCCTTGCGCACCAGCGCCACCGAGTCATCGTAGCGGGCCCGGATGCCGCGGTCGTGCAGCAGGTACGCATCGGGGATGGAGCCGAGCCGGCCGGACTCCCCCCACGACATCACGATCGGCTCCTCGGCCAGGTTGCCACTCGTCATGACGAGTGGTCTGCCGGCCGCCCGCAGCAGGAGCAGATGGAGCGGCGTGTACGGCAGCATGCATCCGAGATAGCGCTGCCGCACGGCGACCTCGGCCGATATCTCCGGCCCGCCGTCGGCTGCCCCGACCTCGGCCAGCGGCTCGCCTGAAGGGCCCACCTCGCGCCACTCCAGCAGCACGATCGGATGCTCCGGCGACTGCAGCAGCTCCGCCTCGGCCGTCGAGGCACGACAGTGCCGCCGCATCTGGTCGAGATCGGCGAACATGACGGCCAGCGGCTTGTGCGGCCGGCCCTTGCGACGCTTGAGCTCCTGTACGGCCTGCTCATCGGTGGCGTCGCAGGCCAGGTGGAAGCCGCCGAGGCCCTTGATCGCCACGATGCAGCCCTGCTGCAGGAGCCCGGCCGCCTCGTCCACCGCAGCCCGTGGGTGTTCCCTGTCGCCGGCGGCGAGGACGATCAGATCGGCGGCGGCATCGGGAGTCCGCGGCGTGTCGCAGTCGGGGCCACCGTCGCCGGCGGCATCGCCGGCGACGGCGCCGGCCCGCGGTGCGGCCGGCGTTTCGCCGCGCGCGGCGACATCGGTCCACGAGGCGGCCCGCGGAGCCACGGCCGGCGCCACCACGCCCCGCCGCGCCAGAAGCACCGTGCGCGGTCCACAGACCGGACACGCGTTGGGCTCCGCGTGGAAGCGGCGATCGGCAGGATCCTCGTACTCGCGCCGGCACTCCGGGCACAGCGGGAAGTGACGCATCGTCGTCCGGCCACGGTCGTAGGGCAGCGACTCGATGATCGTGAACCGTGGGCCACAGTCGGTGCAGTTGATGAACGGGTACCCGTGGCGCCGGTCTGTGGGATCGAGCAGCTCGCGGCGGCAGTTCGCGCACAGCGCGATGTCGGGCGAGACGAGCTGGTAGGCGTCGGGATCGACGGCGCTCTCGAGGATGCGAAAGCCCTCGCTCCCTTCGGGTTCGACCTCGGCGACCTCCAGCGAGGCGATGAAGGAGCGCGGCGGCGCTTCCCGCGGCAGCGCCTCGACGAACGACTCGACGACGGCCGGCTCGGCTTCCACCACGATCTGCACGCCGGCCGACGTGTTGCGGACCCAGCCGTTGACCCCGTGCTTCTGAGCGAGGCCGTAGACGAACGGCCGGAAGCCGACCCCCTGCACCACCCCCCGTACCCACAGCTCCCTGGCGCTCACGGTCTGCCCGTTCCCGGCGTGGTCGGCCTGTGTCGATCTTACTCCGGGCATTGGAACTGGACGTCTTCCTCGTGGTGCAGCTCGCCGCAGGCGCTGCAGCGCATGGCGTAGCTGATGCCGATCGGCACACCGTGCCGCTCGCAGAGCTCGACCTGGGCGCCGAGCACCTCGAGCTCGGTGTTGCCGCAGGCCAGACACGTCACGAGCACGTCGTCACCGACGCGGTGCACCTGCTGGATGCGATGCATGCCGCCGACGGGCCCGTCGTGCAGCGGCCGCATGCCTTCCCGCACGCCCTCCACCTCCGCGAGGCTCGGCTCGCGGACGTCGATGACCTCCGTCTGGCCGGGCAGCCACGCCAGCCGCAGGCCCATGTCCTTGAGCACTTGCTGGAACGGGCAGTCCCAACCCGACTGCTCGGTGATGAGCAGGCGCTCGTGCTCCAGCCACACGTCGCGGCGCACCGCGAACGAGCGCCAGTCGACCCGGTCGCAGAGCTCCGCGTCCGAGCGCGGTTTGGGGGGACGCCCGCGCTTTCTCGGCGTCTGCGGCGGCAGCAGCCCGAGCATGCCGATGTCCTCGTGCTCGCTCAGCACCGCGATGACCTTCTCCAGCCAGCCCGGCCCGTACCGCAGGTCGTCCTGTACCCGCACCAGCACGCGGCCCTCGGTGAGTGCGAAGGCCCCATCCATGCCGCAGTGCGAACGCCCGATCCCCTTGGGATCGAAGCCGAAGCCGGCGATGCGCCCGCGCAGGCAGAGGCGCGTGAGGTACGTGGCCACATCCTCGCGGATCTCCCGCGCCATGACCACGAGCTGCGCCGAGCCGTTGGTGGTCTGCTCCAGGTTCTGCACCGCCTCGCGTACCGCGACGGCGCCGTGGTTGGCGAACAGGACGATGCTGGTGGACTCGTTCATCGGCTGTGGTCGCGCTCGGTCACCGCTTGCCGATCTCGTGCCGCACCAGCTCGAGGACTTCGTCGACCGATGCCGCGACCGGCGGTGAGAGCTCTTCTCCGAATGTCTCCACATCTACGGCCTCGACGGCGTACGCGACGACCTCGCGCGGCATGTCGTAGCCGAGCTTCTCGCCGAGATCGAGGACGGTGCGGATGCAGAGGGAATGCGCGGCAGCGTACCGGTGCCCGCCCTTGAAGTCGTCGCCGCTGAAGCGGGCGATCTCGCCGGGGCTGCGGCTGCCGCTGGCGAGCGCATCGACGATCACGACCTTGTCGTGACCGCGCATGAGCTCCAGCAGCCGCAGCCCGGCGATCTCGCTGCTCACGACCGACACCCCGTCCGGCAGCGGCTCGGCCCGCAGCCGCTCTGCGACCACCAGACCGAAGCCGTCGTCGGAGAGGATGGGATTGCCCATCCCCAGGACGAGGATACGTTCGTCGGGGGCGTCCCCGGCCTGCGAAGCCGGCGTCACGTCTGTCTGCTCCGCAGGCATCCCATACCGTCAGACGAACCGCTTGACGGTGTTGAGCACCTCCCCAGTGCTCTGCTCACGGACGGCGACCTCGAGCGGCATCTCACCGAACAGGGTGTGCGTCGCGCAGCCGAAGCACGGGTCGTAGGCGCGGAACGCCATCTCGACCTCGTTCAGCAGACCCTCGCTGATCTCGCCGCCGGGCTGGATGAGACCCTGGGCGGCCTTCTTCAGCGACATGCTGATGGCGGCGTTGTTGTTGGTGGTGCCGACGATGAGATTGCACGCCGTGACGATACCGTTCTCATCGGTCTTGTAGTGATGGTAGAGCGTGCCACGCGGCGCCTCGACCACGCCGACGCCCTCGCCGGTGATGCCGGTGGGCATGCTGTGGACGTCGGGGCTCGTGACGTCCGGATCGTTCGCCAGCTCCTGCGTGCGCTCCGCGGCATAAAGAAGCTCCACCAGCCTCGCCCAGTGAGTAGCCAGCGTGGCATGGACCGGCTTGCCACCTAGCGTCTCGAAGTAGCGCTCGTACTCGGCCTGGGCCAGCGGCGTCGACATGCCGTCGGCGGCGTTGAGGCGGGCCAGCGGAGCGGCACGATAGACGCCGGAGTCCTTGCCGTCGACGAAGCCCTTCCAGCCCACACCGGTGAGGTATGGATACACGAGGTAGCTGTACGGCTCCACGCGCTCGGTGAGATGCTGCAGGTAGTCCTCGGGGGCGAACTTGACGAACTCCTTGCCGTCCGGATCGACGACGCGGATGTCACCGTCGTAGAAGTTGACCTTGTTGTTCTCGTCGACCATGCCCATGTAGTAGGTCTTGTGGGCGTACATGTCGCTCATGATGAGGTCGACGTACTCGGAGTTGCCAAGGACGACCTGGTTGAAGACCTCGATGGCGAACTGCGCGAACTCGACCTGGTAATCCGCTATCTCCTTGACCCGCTCCGCCTCTTCCTTGCTGAGCGGCTTGCTGACACCACCGGGGACCGTCGAGACCGGATGCACCGAGCGACCGCCGATGATCTCGATGAGCTCGTGCGACCAGGCGCGCATCTGGATCACCTTGCCGCCGGCCTCCGGACCGACCTTGGCGATGAGCCCGAGGATGTTGCGCTCGGCCGGGTCGGCCATAGGGCCGACGACGAAGTCGGGCGCCGCCAGCACGAAGAAGTGCGTGGTGTGATCGGCGGCCGAGAACGCGTTGTAGAGGATCTCGCGCAGCATCTTGCCGGTCCGCGTCGGCTCGGCGCCGTAACAGGCGTCGATGGCCTTGGCGGCCGCCATGTGATGCGCCTCGGGGCAGACTCCGCAGATACGCGGCGTGATCCGTGCGAGCTCCTCGACCGGCCGGCCGACGCAGAAACGCTCGAAGCCACGCAGCTCGGGGATCTGGAAGTAGACGTTCGCGACCTCGCCGTTGTCGTCGACGAAGATCTCGATCTTCCCGTGACCCTCGAGCCTGGTGATGGGATCGATACTGACCTTCTTCATGTCACACCTTGGCCCTTCTAAGCATCGACTTGGCCAATCCGAAGCGATAGAAGGTCCCCAGCGGGTCGGGCACCGTCGCCGCGATCTCGGCGATCTTCTCCGGCGAGTCGGCATCGATGATCGCCGCCAGGGTACTCAGCATCTTGGCGCCCTGGTCGGTGACGCCGGGCGGCGGCCCGTAGCAGCCACGGCACGGCATGCCGACGCTGGTGCAGCGCCCACCGCAGCCGTCTCGCGTGACCGGACCCATGCAGATGATGCCCTGCTCGAGCAGGCACTTCTCCGGGTCCCAGGGGACCTCCCACGGCTTCTTGAAGCCGGTGATCTTCTTCTCTTCCTTGACGCGCGAGCACTCGTCGCAGCAGCTCTTGGTGCCGGCGCCCAGCACGGTACCCTTGGGCGGCAGGTCGCCGCCGTTCTTAAGGACGCCGATGATGGTTTCCAGGACGGCCCAGATCTGCGGGCCCTCCGGCGGGCAGCCGGGGATGTAGTAGTCGACGTCCTCGACCTGATCGAGAGCCCGCACGGTGTCGTAGAGGTGCGGCAGATCGAGCTCGCCCTCGGGGACCTCGAAGCGCTCTTGCGGGAATACGCGATCCGGGTTGAGCACCGACGGGTTGTCGATGTAGACGAGCTCCTTGATCTCCGCCGCGTTGGAGACGTTGGCCAGCCCCGGGATGCCGCCTTGCGCGGCGCAGGCGCCGAAGGCCACGAGGACCTGCGACTTCTGGCGCAGCAGGTGCGCCATGTACTCGTTCTCGGAGTTGCGGACGGCGCCGTTGAACAGCGTGAGAAGGATCTCACCGTCGGCCAGCGCCTCGACGTCCTTGTACTTGAAGTCGGTGGCCACCGGCCAGAAGACGATGTCGAAGTTTTCGCCGACCTCGAGGATCTTCTCCTTGATCTGCAGAACGGCGATCTCGCAGCCACCGCAGGCCGCCGCCCAGTACATCGCGAACTTCGGCTTGCTCATGCCGTCACCGCCTCTTTGAGCTCACCGGCGTCGTGGTCGGTGTACTCAGCGTGAACTTCGTCTTTCCAGTCCAGCGGCCCAAGCTCGCGGATCTCTTCCACGAACTCGGTAACCACGCGCGCCCACTTGTCGCCCTCGGCCGCCGACACCCATTCGAGGCGCAGCCGGCCGGGCTCGATGTTCAGCTGCTCGAGCAGCTTCTTGAGCATGGGATAGCGGCCGGCCGTCCGCCAGTTGCCGTTGATGTAGTGGCAGTCACCGGGATGGCAGCCGGAGATCAGCACACCGTCGGCACCGTCGGCGAAGGCCTTCATGACGTGCGTAGCCTCGACGCGGCCGGAGCAGTTCGTCTTGATCGGGATCAGGTTCGGCGGGTACTTCATCCGCGAGGTGCCGGCGAGATCGGCGCCGTTGTAGCTGCACCAGCGGCAGAGGAACCCGATGATCCTCGGCTCGAATTCGTTGGCGCTCACTCTCAACTCCTCTCGGGCGCGCTGACCTCGGCCAGGGCCCCTTCGATCTCCGCGAAGATCTGGTCGTCGGTGAAACCGTACTGGACCGGCACGCTCGAGCCGCAGGCGGCGACGCAGACGCCGCAGCCCTTGCAGGCCGCCTGGATGACTTCGGCGGCGTCGAGCTCGGCGTTGTACACGATCGCGTTGTGCGGACACAGACCGACGCAGATGTGACAGCCCGAGCACTTCTCGGGATCGATGTACGAGATGGTGGGCTCGATCTTCACGGTCCTGTTGTCGACCAGCGCCAGGGCGCCCGCCGCGGCGGCACCCGCCTGCGCGACCGTGTCCGGGATGTCCTTGGGACCCTGGCAGCAGCCGGCGATGAAGATGCCGTCGGTGACCGTGCTGACCGGCTCGAGCTTGGGATGGCGCTCGATGTAGAAGCCGGCAGAGCTGCAGCCGAAGCCGAAGAGCTGGGCGACCTGCTTGGCGTCCGGCTGCGCCTCCAGCGCCGCCGAGAGCACGACCATGTCGACCGGGATGTGCCGCACGACGCCGAGCAGCGTGTCCTCGACGGTCACGACGAGGCGGCCCTCTTCGTCGGCCTGCTTGGCCGAGGCCGCGGTCACCTCCGCGGCGCGGCCGCGCACGAAGACGACGCCCTCGTTCATCAGGCGCTTGTAGAACTCCTCGTAGCCCTTGCCGAAGCAGCGCATGTCGATGTAGCACTGGTAGACCTCGGTCTCGGGCAGGTGCTCCTTGATGAGGTGAGCGAACTTGAGCGAGTACATGCAGCAGACGCGGCTGCAGTACTCGTTGTAGTTCTCGTCGCGGCTGCCGACGCAGTGCAGGATCGCCACCGAGCGCGGCTTTTCGCCGCTCTTGCAGAGGATCTCGCCGCCCGTAGGACCGCTGGCGTTGCTGATGCGCTCGAACTCAAGAGAGCTGATCACATCGGTGAGACGGCCGTAGCCGTACCGCTCGATGCGCTCGCCCTCGAAGAGGTCGAAGCCGGTAGCGATGATGATCGCGCCGACCTCAAGGTCGGTCTGCTCGTCCTTCTGCTCGAAGTCGATGGCCCCGGGACCGCACGCCTCGACACACGTCTGCTTGCACTTGCCCCGCGTCAGCTGCAGGCACTTCTCGGGGTCGATGGTCGCCCGCAGCGGCACCGCCTGCGGGAACGGAATGTAGGCGGCACGGCGCTTGTCGAGGCCCTCGTTGAACTCGTTGGGAACCTTGGCGACGACGCACTGCTCCGTGCAGAGGCCGCAGCCGGTGCACTTGTCCATGTCGACGTAGCGCGCCTTCTTGTTGACCTTGACCTTGAAGTTGCCGACGTAGCCGTCGACCTCGACGACCTCGCTGTAGGTGTGCAGCTCGATGTTCGGGTGCTTGCCCGCCGCCGACATCTTCGGCGTCAGGATGCAGGCCGAGCAGTCGAGCGTCGGGAACGTCTTGTCGAACTGGGCCATGTGGCCGCCGATGGACGGGTCGCGCTCCACCAGGTGGACCTTGTGGCCGGCATCGGCCAGCTTGAGCGAGGCCTCGATGCCGGCGATGCCGCCGCCGACCACCAGCACGTCGCTGTTGACCGGCACCTCGATCGCCTCCAGCGGCTGCTGGTAGACGACGCGGTATACCGCCGCGTCGATGATGCGCTTGGCCTTCTCGGTCGCCTCGACCGGATCCTCCGTGACCCACGAGTCGTGCTCGCGGATGTTGGCCATCTGGAAGAGGAACTGGTTGAGGCCGGCCGCCTGGACGGCCTTGCGGAAGGTGGGCTCGTGCATGGTGGGCGAACACGCCGCCACGACGATGCGATCGAGCTTCTCTTCCTTGATGGCCTTCTGGATCAGCTCCTGACCGGGGTCGGAGCACATGTACTTGTACTCCTGAGCCACGGCCACATGCGGGAGTGAGCCGGCGAACTCGACGACGGCCGGCACGTCGACCTTTCCGGCGATGTTGGTGCCGCAGTCGCAGATGAAGACGCCGATCCGCGGCTCGCCGTTCTTGCTTTCAGCCATGCTGTGGTCCTCCTCGCCGGCGCTCACGCGGGAACGGACGCCAGGACCTTGTCGGGCGAGACGATCTGCTTGTCGAGGCCCAGGTCCTTGGGATCGCACCCGAGCGCGTAGCCGACGAGCTGGGTGAAGTACAGAACGGGGATGTTGAAGCTGGTGCCGAAGGTCGCGTTGACGCGCGGCTGGTAGCCCTCGAGGCTCATCTCGCAGAGTGGGCAGGCACAGACGATGACGTCGGCCTGGTCATCCACGGCGCACTGCAGCAGATCGTGCACCATCTTCAGCGCGCCCTCGGGAGAGGTCAGCATCTGCGTGCCGCCGCAGCATTTGGCGCGCATGACGTACGGCACGACAGTGGCGCCGAGCGCCTCGAACATGCCGTCGAGGATCTTCGGGAACTCGTAGTCGTCCCAGTCGCCGCCCATGGGGCGGGTGAACTGACAGCCGTAGTACGGCGCGACCTTGATGCCCGTGAGCCGCCGGGTCGCCTTCTCGGCGATCGCCTCGTTGCCGATGTCGTTGACCAGCACCTCGGCGATGTGCCGGACCTTCAGGCCCCCGCCGTACGACTTGCCGATCTGAGCCAGCGCGTCGTTGACGTCGGCGGCCAGCTCCGTGCTCTCGGCCATGTACTTGTTGGTCTTGGCCAGGACCGTCCAGCACGAGTTGCACGTGCACACGACGTCTTCCGGACCCATCTTCTCGGCCAGCGCCAGGTTACGCGCCGAGATGGCGAAGCTGAGCAGCTCGCGGGCGCTGAAGTAGCTGGTGGCGCCGCAGCAGTTCCAGTCGTCGATCTCCGCGAGCTCGACACCGAGCTTCTTGCAGAGGGCGCGGGCCGACATGTCGTACGTCTTGCCGGTCGCCTCAGCAGAGCAACCGGGGAAGTAGCTGTACTTCATGGGACGGCCACCTCCTTGCGGTCAATGTACTCGGCGAGCTTGCGGATCTCGTCCTTGCCCTTGATGTCCGTCGCGGTGAGCGGCATGCGACCGGCGGCGAAGAGCTTCATGCCCATGACGCCGAACTTGGGCCCCAGGCCCCAGTCCTTCGTCATCATGAACTTGGACAGCATCTCGGTCTCGTGGTTGCGACCGTGCTTCTGCACGCTGTCGATGAAGTACCTGGTGAGTGCCGGCGCCTTGGCATCGCGAGGGTACAGGTCGTATTTGATGGCCAAGCGCTTGAGCTCGTACATGAGATCCGTGATCCGGATGTCTGCGGGACAACGGACCGTGCATGAATAGCAGGACGTGCACAGCCAGATGGTGTTGCCCTTCAGGATCTCGTCGATCATGCCGGCCCGGAACGCCGCGATCACCTCGCGCGGCCCGCGGTCCATGAGGTACCCGGTGGGACATGACCCCGAGCAGGCCCCGCACTGCTGGCACTGCTTGATCTTGGAGCCCTCGGGCATGCTCATGACGTCCTTGCAGAACGCCTTGTGCAGCTGCTTCTTCTGCGCCGTCGTGGTCAGCTCCGCCATACTCCTCTCCAGACGCTCGTTCGAGCCGGCGATACGCTCACGCCGAGCCCGTCATTGCCGTGTGAAACCCGGACACGCCGCTTGTCTCGTGCTTGTCGACCCCCCCTCGATGATCGCGATTGACCATCAGCGCACCCGCCTGCTCTGCGGCATCAGACGAGCGCGCAATCGCACATGGTGGTCGTGGCGACCCGCCGTTCGGCTCCGGTCTGTCGCACAGCCTCGATCAGACACGCCGGCCCAGCGGTGACACGTTTGTCCATTTCGTATACAGAGACAACTGACCGGCTCTGCCGCCGGACGACGGTGCACTGAAACGACTCCGTCTTGTGAAGAGTCTAGCAAAGCCTCCCCGGCGCCGCCACTGTTCGTCCGCCGGGCTCGACAGTCGGCAGAGTCCCCGCCTCGAGGTGCAAAGCTACCATCGCAGGCCGCGCCCGGCGAGCCATTTCTGCCACTCTGTACAAACGGAGTGCCGCCGACTCGCCAAGTCACTGAGACGCAGGCAGGTCGGAGCTTTGCGGATCAAGGCCGGTCCGACTACAATAGGCAACCCCGAGCCGACGTAGCTCAGCTGGCAGAGCACATCACTCGTAATGATGGGGTCCGGGGTTCGATTCCCCGCGTCGGCTCCACTTCTCGTTTCGTGCTTCGCTTGTGCTCGTCGTGCTTCGCGTGTGCTCGTCGTGATCTTCTCGTGCTGCTCCCGCAAGGCACAACACGGTCCGCGGGAGCTGCTCGACGGTCAGCGGAGGCCGACTCTGCAGGCAGCGGCAGCACCAGCACCGCCGGCGGGTGCGGTTCGGCTGGTGCGCCGGCAGCAGCGACGTCGTGTCGATCACCGGGCGCGAAGCGCCCTGAGGGACCCGGCCTGCCGGAGCGGCAGCGGCCGGGCCCCGTGTAGCGGGCCAGGGATCAGGGGCGCGCCAGCCGCGTCCAGGGGTTCGGCGTCTGGCTCGAGAACGTCTCCAGCCCAAAGACCCCCAGCGCGCCGTGCCTCGCCGCCCAGTCTGGGTTCGCCGCCAGGAAGCGGGCCGCGTCGAAGGCGTCGCCGTTGGGATGACCCCAGCGCGCCCAGACCGTCTGGCCCCGCCTCGCCATCGCCGAGCTCGCCACCTTGCCGTCGCAGGCGCCGCCGCAGCTCCTGCCGCTGTAGGGCACGCCTTCGGGACCGTTCTCCGGCTCGCCGCACAGAGTCCGCACGTCGCCGCCCCACTTCTTCAGGTAGGTGTCGTAGGTGTCGGCGAGCATCGCCTTGCCGACATCCAGGTCCACGTCGCCGTAATGCTCCTCCTCGAGCTGCCCCCAGCGGACGTAGCGGGCATAGCAGCAGTCGGCCGGATCGTACGGCGGCGCGGCGGAGCCGGTCTGGCGCCGGATCGCCTCTCCCCACGGGAAGTTGCAGGACCCGTAGAAGCCGTCGTCGGTGAGGCTGAGGTCGTAGACCCGGCACCCCAGCTGCAGCGAGGCGATGGTGCCGGTCCGGTCACCGATCAGCCACTCGGCCGAGTAGGCCCCGTTGTTGCGGGCCAGCAGCGTCCTGACCGCCGACTCGACCGTGGAGGAGAACTGAGCCGCCTTGCGGACCCGAACGAAGCAGGGCACGCCGCCCGGATCGTAGACGGAGTCCTCCAGCGACGTCTCCGTGAGCAGCAGGCCCGAGCTGTTCTCGTACCAGTCCTCGCCGCTCCAGATCTGACCGCCGGCGGCCTGATAGCAGAAGTCGTAGCCCTTGTCGGGCCGCACGTAGAACATCACCTGGTTCATGAACATCTCGTTGTACGGCGACCACGTGCAGTGTCCCGCGATCGGCACGCCGGTGCTGGTCGCCGTGCCCGTGGCGATGAACGCGCTGCAGCCGCCGGCCGGCGCGTTCTCGAGAAGCGCTGCCAGCCCCTCCCGACCGGCCGTGGGCAGGAGCTCCGCGTAACAGGCCTGGTCGGCCCAGTCGTTGGCGGCTACGACGTCCCAGAGAGTGACGTCGTAGCCTCGCGCGCGCATGCCGGCCGTGATGCCCTTCAGCTCACTCTGATAGCGCGACGGGATCTTCTTCCAGACGTAGCGCCTGGCGATCACGGTCGCCGTGCGGCGGGCGGCGCTCCCGGAAGCGCCGCAGGCGTTCTCCAGCCAGTAGAACGCCGACTGCGCGGTGAGGTAGCCGTTCTGAAAGCCGATCCGATACGGGCCGCCCCTCAGCCGGACCACCGTCCAACCCTGCGCGGCGGTGGCCTTCGATCCCCTCAACAGCTTCCGCTGGGCGGCGCTCGCCGGTCGCGGGACCTCCGGCGGCACCAGATAGGGATCGTAGGCGGAGGCTCGCTCGGCGAGCCTGTCGCCGCCCGCTCGCGCCGTCGCGCTGGCGGCGACATCGGCGGCCGGAAGAGCGAGGGTAGCCACGCACGCCAAGGCGCCGCCGACCATGGCAAGCGCCGCGCAGACCGCGATGGTGCGCCGACTGAGGCTCACCCTCATGTCACTCCTTCTCCAGACGCGACGCGGCGTCCCGGCTCGCCTGCCTCTTCTCTGCTATCGGCAACGGCCGGTCGCGAACTTGAGGTTCACGTCCCTGCGTAGGGCAGAACATTCGTCCACGGAACCCAGGCGCAGCCACGCCGGCGCCGTGCGACGACCCGACCCCTCCGGTTGCCACCCTGCCGGCTTCGTGGCACAGTGTCACCCACATCGAGGGGGAGGCAGGATGACGAAACGGGGACCGTCCGCACAGGAAGTGGTGGCGTACAGGGAGGCCGGCGATGTCGCCGCGTTGGTGGTGGCGCTCGGCGACACCAGGCGCCGCGACATCAGGGCGGCCGTCGTCCAGGCTCTCGTCCGGGTCGAGGCAGGGCCGACGCTTCTGGACATGCTCGCCGACGAGCAGCTGCAGCGCTCGGCAGGCGCCGCTCTCGTCGAGCTGGGCGAAGAGAGCTTCCCCGCGATCGCCGCGCAGCTCGAGTCGGACGATGAGAGACGCCGCAAGGGCGCGCTGCACACCGTGTACCTCTACGCACGCTACCGCGACATGCCGGCAGCTCAGGAACTGCTGCAGGCTGTGGCCGCGGGCTCCGGCGCTCCCGATCTCGCAGAGCCCGCCTCCCTCATGGCGGCCAAGGTGGAGACCATCAAGCCGGCACGCAACGAGGAGATCGACCGCCACCTGGAACGTATCAGGGCCAGCATCGAACGCGATCAGATCGACGGCGGCAGCACCGTCATGCGGATGTACTCCACCGTCCACTCCGGTCGGATGGAGTCGCTCAAATGCATCATGGGTCTGCGGTATGCCGCCGCGCGGCACGTGATCGCCGTGTCTCCCGACGTGGGAGAGCCCGCAGTCGGGGCCCTGCTCGGGCTGGGAATCGAGGAACTGCGCGGCGGAGTGGTGCCACTGATCGCCGAAGGGCTCCACACCGGCGATCACCGGCGACGCAACTACATGCTGCTCACGCTCATCTGCCTGCGCCGGGCGCGGGTACCCGGGGCGGCGGAGGCGCTGGAGCGCGACGGCGTGACGGTCACGGAGAGCATGGACCGCCGCGCCGCCCACATCTACAAGAAGTGGGTCCGCGACCGCTGAACCGGTCCACCGCGCGGTTCTCGCGGAGCCCCCAGAGAGACATCGGGGGGGGCGGCGGGCTTCCAGCCCGCCGCCCCCCCCGATTCGGCAGCTCCGATCGCGCCGGGTGCCCTCGGCGTACCCGACTCGCTGCGGTTTCGTCTCCTCTCAGGAGGTCTCGCGGACCCCCGCGAAGAACTCCTCGTGGTCGTCGACAGGATGCGCGGCGATGGCGTCGAGCTTCTCCTGCGACGGCTTGGGCGTAAGCAGCGTGACCACGATCAGCGTGAGCACGCCGAGACCGATGCCCCACACGGCGTAGCCGAGATAGGTATCGGCCAGCCCCTGCGGCCAGTAGCTGTACTCCAGGACGTACTTCTCGACGAAGTAGAGCACGAACGCCGAGACGCCGCCGACGATGGAGCCGGCGAACGCACCCGGGAGGTTGGCCCGCTTCCAGAACATGGCGAGCACCGGCACCGCGACAGCGGCCGACAGGACACCGCTGGAGAGGTAGTACGCATCCCACAGCCCCTGCGGCAGACGGTCGATGAGGAAGGTGATGCCCAGCGTCACGAACACGACGACCAGCGAGGCAGCACGGCTGAACAACACGATGCGCGCGTCGCTCCAGCCGCGCTTGCGGTAGACCAGCGGCTGCAGCACGTCGTAGCTCGCGTTCAGGGCGCAGACGTTGGTGAACGTCGCGATCGTGGACATGGAGAGCGCCGCCAGCAGGCAGAACATGATGACCAGCGCCCAGTCCGGGAACTCGCCGCTGAGGAAGGTAGGCATGATGGCGTAGCCGTCGCCGCCGAGCAGCTTGTCGAACTGGTCCGGCGGGTAGATGACGAGGGCCATGAGGCCGATGATGCTCGGCAGGATCAGGACCCAGATGTTGTTGTAGACCAGGTTGGCCCAGATGCCGCGCCGCGCGGCCTTGGTGCTCTTGGCCGACTGCGCCTTGAGCCACCAGTCCTCCTCGATCACCCAGCCGGGAAGCAGAGCGATGATCGAGACGAAGATGAACGGCACGCCCAGGCTGACCAGGCTGAGGCCGTTCTTGCCCTCGCCGCTGCCGGGCGGCGTGACGCTGGTGAGGTATTCGGTCATGCCCACGCCCTCGGGCAGCCGATCCCACGCCAGGACCATGATGACGATGGAGACGATCGTCACGAAGATGATCGCCATGAAGAACTGCAGCACGTTGGAGCTGATCACGGCGTGGAAGCCGCCCAGCCACATGTAGATCGCCACCGGCACGGCGAACACGATGTACATCACCCATGGCGAGACGGCGAACTCGGGCGCCACGTACTGCGAGATCGACCAGATCTCGGCGGCCGACCAGATGATGAAGCAGAAGATGTTGAAGGGACTCACCACCACGCGCAGCGCCAGACCGAACCGTGCCTGCAGCATCTGCGGCTGCGAGATCGCCTTGATGCGCCGCACCCACGGCACCAGGATGACCATGCAGAACAGCAGGATGAACCACGGCACCACCATGGCCCAGATACCGCCGAGGCCGTACATGTACGTGTTGTAGATGCCCCAGGTGATGAAGCCCAGCAGCAGCCAGCCGGCGGCGATGCTGCAGCCGACCAGCAGGGCGTTCATGGACCGTTTGGCGATCCAGTAGTCGTCGTGCTCCTCCACGGCGCTCTTGGCCTTCTTCTGGCGCCGGAAGATGTAGAGACCGATGAAGATCAGCGAGGCCATGTAGACCAGCATGATGATCCAGAACCAGACGGCGTTTCCGCCCGCTTCGTGCATTTCTCCCCCCTCGAATGGATTCAAGGACGCCCGACGGGTTCCAGAGGTCGCCGATGAGTCCCACGACACGTGGCGTACCGTACCGCGGCGGCGACGTCTGCCTGCTTGACTGCCTCCTTTCCGAAACGAGCGTCGCTGGGACGTCCGCTTCGATCCCCCGACTCAGGGTGGACACGGGCGGCCCGGCCCTTGCCGGGCCGCCCGCGTCCACCCTGCCTTCAACCACTCACACGTCAGGCATGAATGGCCCGGCGCCCATCCCACGCGCGCTGCTCCTCGCACCGTTCCGCGGATGAGTGCCGTGCCGTCATCCCTTGACGAGCTCCTTGCAGCGCTCCACGCCGATGGCCGCGTTGGGGCCGTAGGCGTCGGCACCGATCTCCTCGCAGAACGCGTCGCTGACCGGGGCGCCGCCGCAGATGACCTTGAGGCCATCGCGCAGGCCGGCGTCCTTGAGGGCGCTGATGGTGATGCCCATCTTGGGGATGGTGGTGGTCAGCAGGCCGCTCATGCCGACGATCTTCGGCTTGTTCTCATCGACGGCCTTGACGAACTCGGTCGGCGTGATGCCCTTGCCGAGGTTGACGACGTTGAAGCCGGCACCCTCGAGCAGCATGGCGACGAGGTTCTTGCCGATGTCGTGCATGTCGCCCTCGACGGTGCCGATGACGACCGTCGGCAGCGAATCGCCGGCGCCGTCGGTCATCAGCGGCTTGATCATGTCGAGGGAGGCCTGCATGGTACGGGCGCTGAGGAGTACTTCGGGGATGAAGCACTCACCGCTCTTCATGCGCGCCCCGACGACCTCCATGCCGGGCAGCAGAGCGGAGTCGAGGATGTCGCGCGGGGCCTTGCCCTCGGCGATCAAGGCCTCGGTCTGGGCCTTGGCGCCGTCGCCGTCGCCGGCGATGATCATCCCCTTCAGGGTCTCGAAGTCTGCCATAGGTACTCCGTTCCTCTTCTTTGACGCGAACGTTGTCCAAGCGTACTAGAACCGCTCAGGCGACGCCCATCTTCTTCTCATGCTCCTTGACGAGATGGGCGATCTCGTCCGCGACATCGTCGGGCAGCGGCTCGGGCTTGTAGTTCTCGAGCAGCTCCTTGACCTTCTCATTGGCCCGCGTGTAGAGGTCGGTGGCACCGTCCATCTCCCACTCCTCGCGGACGCGGCGCTCGTGCAGATCGACGAACGACTGCTCGGTACGCATCAGCTTGAGCGTCAGGTCGCGGGAGAGGAAGTCCTCGTCGGAGCCCACAGCGTGGATCTCGTCGACCATGAGGCTCTCGTCGTTGACCGGGATGCCCCGGAGGACGTACTTGTTCATGCGTGCCCACTCGTTGTCCATGAGCAGGACCGCCATGTCGAAGGAAACGCCCGACTCGATCATTCCGGCGCCGTAGATCTGGTTGGCTCCTCCCAACGCAGTCATAAGGCCGGTGAGGGTCTTCTCGTGACCGGTCTGAGCGTCTCCGAGATGCGAATCCGCCTAAGCCCCGGCGACGTACGTCGGCAGCTCGTAGAAGCGACCGAGGGCAGGCACGGCGGCGTTGATCAACGCGCACTCGGGTGTGCCTACTGTCGCCGCGGCGCGACGCAGGTCGAAGGCCGTGGTGGAGCTGCCGTAGATGCAGGGGCAGCCCTTCTCCGCCAGCTGAGCCAGCACGATACCGCCGAGCACCTCGGCGTTGTGCGTGACCAGCGTGCCGGCCAGCGTCACCGGCGACGAGCCGCCCGCCATGGCCATGGAGAGCACGTTGGCCGGGATGCCGGCCCGTGCGGCGGAGATGATGCAGCCGGTGAACTCGCCCATGAGCTTGAGCGGGCTGACGGGGCAGCTCAGGAACTCAAGGATGGGACGCTCACGCAGCTTGTCGTGACCGCCCATGACGATGGCGGCCGCGTCGATCATGAGGTCGGACCCGTGGTGACCGAGAGGCAGACCGCAGATCGGCTTGGTGGTGTTCGCCAGCGACTCCTGGATGAGATGCGCCTCGGCGGCATCCGGCGGCACATCGGTGGCCGTCACGGCGATGGTGTACACGTCGATCTGGTCGGTCCAGTCGACGAGCTTGGCGATGTCGGCGACGTCCTGCTTGATGGACGGGCGCAGCTCGCCACTATAGGGGTCGATGGTCTTGACGCCTTCGGCGAAGTTCGTGTAGGTGACTCGCCAGCCTTCCAGGACCACGTCGTTCTTGGGATCGCGCCCACAGAGCACGACCTTGCGCGGCGCCGAGCGTACGCACTCCTCGAGAACGGTCTCGGGGATCCGCACCTTGTGTGAGGCACGATCGACCCAGCACCCACCGTCTGAGAAGAGGTCGAGCGCCTCATCGTCTTCCACCCAGAGACCGGTCTTCTCGAGCACCTCTACGGTCGCGTAGTGGATGTCGAGCATCTCGTCCTGAGTGAACATCTCGACGCCGAGACCTGCTTTCCGCAGGCCTCCGGCAACTTGTCTACGGATCACACTCCCTCCTTCTTTTCGCGATTCCCGGAGCATCGATCCGCATCAGAGGAGCGTCGACTCCTGTTCGTCCTGCTTCCCCCCGACGCGAAGCGGCCTTGACAACGCAGTATCGTCTCGCGCGGGCGAGAGTGTCAACGTTGCCCAAAAGCTCGGCTAATAGCCGGTTGTATGGGGCGCTAACTTTAGTGAAGTTTGTGGCACTCTGCGCGACGCCCGCCGCCATCTGCCGGGTCGGCGACCGCTGTGAGCGACCGCTGCATCGTGCTCGCTGAGACGCGAGCCGGAGACGGCCGTAGCAGCACGAAGGGCGGCGACGCGCGTCGCGGAGACCGCCGCACGCGCAGGGGCCGACCGGGCGAGATGCCCGGCCGGCCCCTGCGGCGGCCTCGATCCGGTCGTGAGACCGGTCAGACGGTCACGTCGCGGATCAGCTCCTCGTAGGCACCGACGTACCGGTCGATGTCCTCGTCGGTGTGCTGGATGCTCAGCGTCCACTCCTCTTCGCGACCGGGCGCGATGATGACGCCGCGGTTGATGTTGTAGAGCCACGCCAAAGCGACCAGCTCGTGGTCCTGGTACTTGATGAAGGACTCGTAGTCGGTGATCTTGCCGCTGGCGAAGTTCACGCAGCCCTTGGAGCGGATGCCCACGGTGTAGGCCGGGAAGTTGTACTTCTCGGCGACCGCGTCGCACTCCTTGATGAGGCGGCCGTTCAGATAGTCGAGATGCTTGTAGGCATCTGGCGTCATGACCTCTTCCATGCTGGCGCGGGCGGCCGCCATGGAGAGCGGGTTGCCGGCGTACGTACCGACCTGGAAGACGGTGCCGTCGTTGACGACCTCCATGACCTCGTCGGAGCCGCCGATGGCACCCGACGGCAGACCGCCGGCCAGAGCCTTGGCCAGCGTGACCATGTCCGGCACCACGCCCCAGCGCTCGACGGCGCCGCCGGCGGCGGTGCAGATGCCGGTCTTGACCTCGTCGAAGATGAGCACGATGCCGTGCTTCTTCGTGATCTCGCGCACGGCCTCGAGGTACCCCGGCTCGGGGAGCACCACGCCGAGGTTCATCATGGCCGGCTCCATGATGACGCAGGCCGGCAGACGGCCCTCCGCGGCGAGCTTCTCGATGCGTGCCTCCATCATCGGCGCATCGTTGAACGGCACCGGGATGATCATGTCGACGACGGCCTGCGGGATGCCGCCGCCGTACGGCAGCGAGGCGTAGTTGTCGCGGGGTCCGATGGCGCCGTAGTCGACGGCGCCGATGGAGACCATGGCGTAGTCATGATGGCCGTGATAGGAGCCGAAGATCTTCATGACGGTGTCGCGGCCGGTGAAGGCGCGCGCCACGCGCATGGCGTCCATGGTGGCCTCGGAGCCGGAGTTCACGAAGCGCCACTTCGGGAGCTTGAAGTTCTTCGCGAGGTGCTCGGCCATGATGATCGAGTCCTCGGTGGGCAGCGCGAACTGGGTACCGAGCTCACAGCGCTTCTTGACGGCCTCGATGATGGCCGGATGGGCGTGGCCCTGCACCATGCAGCCGAAGCCGTTGTGGAAGTCGCTGATCTCCTGGCCGTCGACGCTGTAGATCTTGGAGCCCTTGCCGTGTGAGAAGTACATCGGGTAAGGGTCGCGCGCCTGGTAGGTGGAGGCGACCCCCATCGGCATGCTCTTGACGGCGCGCTTGTAGAGCTCATACGACTTGGGCGTCGCGTCCTCGAGACGCTTCTCTTCCTTCTCGACGAGCTCGGCGATGCGCTTGTGATCGACCTGCACGTAGTCTGCCATCTGACTGTGCTCCTTTACGGTGCTGCCGTGAGACCTCGCCGGTCAACAGGCCGGAGAGATGGACGCGTCCCCTCAGAGAACTCGCCGAGTGGGTCCGCCGGAGGAGCGGGGTGCGGTGGCATCGGTCTTGCCCACCGGCCCGCCCGAGCGTTTCGTAAGGCCTATCACCCCCGCCGCAGGACGACCTTGAAGCGAACTGCCGAACGGCGCGCATCGTCAAGCGACGCCGGTCTGCGCACGCCCACTATACCCCAGACATGTCCGTAAGAGACCGGTCTGGCGGTCGGTCGTGTCGGATTCGGCGACGAGTGATCTTTGAGCTGCCGAATCGGCAACCTCTCGGCCACGACTTGACCGCACGGTCAGTCTACGGCGAGGCGCCTGAGATGTCCAGAAGGCGACACTGTCGGCGTGCCGCGGCGTGTCGTGTGCTCGTGTCAGAGCAGGTGCGTCTCGATGACGTGCTCGCTGGTGAAGTCGGGGATCTGCAGATAGTGACGCACGACCTCCTCGAAGGCGGCCAGCGGCGCCAGGCCGATCAGCTCGCAGGCCACGATCGGCACGCCGTGACGAGCCGCCTCAGAGCGGATCGTCTCGACGACGCGATGGATCGGCGTGCGCGTGAAGTCGGTGAGGTTCATCGAGACCTGCACCTGCCCCTTGTCGGGCAGCGCCACGCCCATACCCTTGACGCACTCGTAGCCGCCGGTCCTGGACCGCACGGCGTCGGCGATGCGCTGCGCCATGACCAGGTCGTCGCTGCCGAGGTTCACGTTGAAGGCGATCAGCGGCGGACGGGCGCCGACGGCGATGGCGCCGGTGCGAGGGTCCAGCTCGGCCGGGCCGGCGTCGGGCCGCTCGCCGGCGGCGAAACGCGCGGCGAGACCCTCGTACTGGCCGCGGCGCACCTCGGCCAGGTTGCGCCGTTCCGGGCTCAGAGCGGCCGCCTCATAGAAGAAGACCGGCACGCCGAGCTCGCCTATGCGCCGCCCCAGCTCGTGGGCGTACCGCGCCGCGTCGTCCATGGTCAGGTCGCGGACGGGGACCAGAGGCATCACGTCCACGGCGCCGAAGCGCGGGTGAGCGCCGTTGTGGCGCCTCATGTCGATCGCCTCGCAGGCCGCCCGGCAGAGCGCCAGCGCTCCGTCCAGGACGGCCTCGGGCGCCCCCAGGAAGGTGATGACGCTGCGGTTGTGATCGGCGTCGGACATGTGGTCGAGCACGGTGACGCCGGCGACCGCCTCCACCGCGGCGACCACACGGTCCACCACGGCCGGGTCGCGTCCCTCGCTGATGTTGGGGATGCACTCGAGGACTGGGTTGCTCATGCGGTCTCTCCCTCCAGCGCCGCGCGACGCGCCGGCGTTCACGATCTCCCGGCCTCGCAGACCACGAGGCCGTCCTTGATGACCGTCTCGACGTGGTTGACGCCGAAATCGTAGGGGATGCGTTCGGCGCTGCCGGTGCCGAGGATGACCACATCTGCCCGACGCCCTTCCGCGAGACTCCCGACCTCGCCTGCCAGACCGAGAGCGCCGGCCGCGTCGCAGGTCCAGGCGCGCAGCACCTCGGCCAGGTCCATCTTCAGGTAGCTCGACGCCAGCGTGGCGACGATGAAGGGGCTCATGCAGTGGCAGCTGCCGGGGTTGAAGTCCGTGGAGAGCGCCACGCGCACGCCGCCCGCCAGGAGACGGCGGGCCGGCGCGAAGTGGTGCAGGCCGAGGAAGGCCACGGCGCCGGGCAGCAGGACGGCGGTGACGCCGGCCGCGGCCATCGCCGCCACGCCGGCGTCGCCGATGTGGTCGAGGTGGTCGGCCGACACGGCGCCCAGCTCGGCCGCCAGCTCGCCGCCGCCACCGTCGGCGAACTGGTCGGCGTGCAGCTTCGGCCGCAGGCCGTGCTCGAGGCCCGCCTCCAGCACGCGGCGGCTCTGCTCCAGCGTGAAGGCGCCCTGCTCGCAGAAGACGTCGCAGAAGCGGGCCAGGCCGCGCTCCGCGACCTCGGGCAGCATCTCACTGACGACGAGATCGACGTAGGCGTCGGGACGGTCACGGTACTCGGGTCCCGCCACGTGCGCGCCGAGGAAGGTAGGCACCACGTCGACCGGCTGCTCGGCGTCGAGCTCCCGGTAGACCTCGAGCAGACGCAGCTCGTGCTCGGTGGAGAGCCCGTAGCCGCTCTTGGCCTCCACGGTCGTCAGACCGAGGCGGAGCATGGCATGCAGGTTGGCGCGGCCGCGCTCGAGCAGCTCCTCGGTACTCGCTGCGCGCGTGGCGCGCACGGTGCTCATGATGCCGCCGCCGGCGGCCGCGATCTCGGCATACGAGGCGCCGCCGGCGCGCATCTGGAACTCGTGCTCGCGCGAGCCGCCGAAGACCAGGTGCGTGTGGCACTCGACCAGTCCCGGCATGACGACGCGGCCGGAGGCGTCGATGAGCCGCGGGCCGGGAGCGTCCGCTGAAGGTCCGCTCGACTCGGCCGGCAGATCGGCGGTACGGCCGACCCAGACGATACGCCCGTCGCGGGCGAGCAGCGCTCCGTCCTCGATGATGCCGAGCCCCTCGCCCTCGGCCGGGCAGACGAGCAGCTCGGCGGCGTGTCTGATGATCAGGTCGGCCCTGTGTGCCCGGGTCATCGCGTCACCCCTCCTCGTGTCCGGGCCATGATACCCACACTCCGCGGAGTGGATCGGCCCGCACGCCGCAAGTCCCGTCACGGGGACGCGATCCTGCGTCTCAGATGAGATTGCCGGGCGGACGGTCCTCCGGCGCCGTGACCGCGAGCCACTCCGTGTAGGCGGCGCGGCATGCCCGGCCGGTCGGCGTAGCGCAGGCGCCGCCCTCGGCGCTGCAGAGCAGCGCCGGCGGTAGAGAGCGACCCACGGCGTCGGCCACGTCGAGAGCCTCGTGCAACGGCAGTACGGCGGCGTGACCGGCCATGGCCACGTCGGCGAAGACGTGCGCCATGCACGTCGCGGCCAGCAGCCGGCTGCGGCACGGCTGGCACCCGCCGCCGGGGATGGGATCGCACGGCATGCCGGTGAACGCCTGCAGGGTCAGCGACGCCGCATCCTCGACCTGCTGCGGCGTACCGCCGGCCATCGCCGCGATGCCGGCGGCCGCCATGGCGCCGCACACGCCTCCCTCACCGGTGCAGCCCAGGACCTCACCGGTCGGTTCCGTCCGCATGAAGGCCAGAAGCCCTACGCCGCCGGCGACGAACAGCCCGCGGAGCAGATCGTCGTCGTCGAAGCCGCGGTGGTCGCGGACGCCGCTCAGCGCCGCGTAGATGTAGCCGCCACCGCTCCCCATCGGTCCGGTGACCGTCTCGACGCCGGGGATACCGGCGCCGGCGCCGTAGGCCCAGCGCACGGTGTCGGCGGTGAGGGGGTCGGTGAGTCGCAAGGGCGAGGCCTGACGGCGCGCCCACGGCGCCGTGAAGTCCGGTTTTAAGGGACTGACGGGCACCTCGACGCCGCGCTCGTAGGCGGCTCGCGTCTGGCGGTCCATCGCCGCGGCGATGGACCGCATCCGCTCGATGACGGCCTCGCGGGACCAGCCGGACGAGTCCATCTCATACTGGAGCGCCACCTCCCAGAGCGGCAGCGACCGCTCCTCGGCGAGCCGTCGCCAGCAGGTCATCGTGTCGAAGCACCGGGGTGCGCGATCCGGCCGGCGGACGACCGGCAAGACCGGCCGCAGCAGTGCGTCCTCCACGCCCGCCGCGCGGATGGCAGCGAGCTCCGCGGAAGCCGTGACAGGCTCCTCCGCCAGGTGCAGCGCGACCAGCCGGCCACGACCGTCCACGCACACGTCGTGAACGCCGACCAGACCGGAGACCGCGGCGCGCAGACGGTCGACCTCACGCGGACCAAGCCGCCCATGGCGATCGAAGAGCAGCAGCAGGAAGCCATCGCCGATGAAGCGCAGCGGGAAGCCGTCGATGACCACCGTCTCCACCATCCCGCCGCCGGTGGAGGCACCCAGCAGGCTGCGCACCCTGCCGCCGGCGCCGGTGAGGACGAATTCGACGGCATTGGGATGGTCGCTCCCCGCCAGGGTCGTGAACGTGAACTCGACCTCGACATCCCTCTCCTGCGCCAGCTCGAACGCCCGGAAGAGCCGCTCGTCGTCGGGCTCCATGCCGAGCGCTCCCGCCACCATCGCCCTATCCTCGGCCATGACCCCGAAGGTGCCGGAGAACGAGCCGCGCTCATCGAGCAGCACGCGGATGCGGCCGACGGGCTCCCCGAGCAGGTCGGCCGCCAGGCGGCCCAGGCGGCACGGCCCGGCGGTGTGGGAGCTGGAGCCCGGCTGCATCACCGGCCCGAAGACGTCGTTGAAGAGGTCCGGATACTGGCTGGCGCCCATCATCACCCCTGCGTGTTCGACGCGATCTGTGGGATCGACCGCTTCACCGGAGCATGCTATCGGAGCGCCCCTCGGAGCGGCCGGCGCCCTCAGTCGCCGCTGCCGAAGTGACGGCCACCGATCTCGACCCATGTCCCCAGGTCGCGGTCCCTGGCCACCGTGTAGACGTGCCGCGCCATCGCCAGGTCCTCGATGGCGATGCCCAGTGACTTGAACAGCGTGATCTCGTCGGGGGAGGTGCGCGCCGGCGCCCTGCCGGTGAGGACCTCGCCGATCTCGGCGACGATGTGGCCGTCGTCGATGAGGCCTTCAGCCTTCGGGATGAGGAACTCGCCCGACTCGGCGAGCAGCGACTCGCGGCGGTCGGCGTAGAGGCGAGCGCGGACCACCAGGTCGCTGTCGACCTCGCGCGTCGTCGGCGTGTAGGCGCCGACGGCGGTGACGTGCGTTCCCGGCGACACCCACTCGCCGAGCAGCACCGGCTCCTGCGCGGTGGTGACGGTACAGACGAGGTCGGCTCCGGCGACGGCCTCCCGGGCGCTCGCGCACACCTCCACGGTCAGGCCCAGACGTGCCGACTCACGCTCGGCGAACTCGTGCGCGCTGCTCTCCGGGACGCTGAAGACGCGCACCCGCCGTACGTGCCGCACGGCGCACATGGCCTGCAGATGCGTGGCCGCCTGGGTGCCGGCGCCGATGAGTGCCAGGTCGCCGGCATCGGGACGCGCCAGCAGGTCCGCGGCCACGCCGCTGACCGCCGCCGTGCGCAGCGCTGTGACCGACGTGGCGTCGACTATCGCCCGCAACAGGCCGCGCTCGGTGTCGAAGAAGAGCACCACGCCCTGATGCGTGTCGTAGTCGCTGCCGAAGTTGGCCGGGAAGGCCGCGACCACCTTGACGCCCACCGCCTCAAGGCCGCCCATGTACGACGGCATGAGGCCCATCACGGTGCCCGGTTCGCCCGGCAGCTCGAGCATGCTGCGCAGCGGCATCACCACATCGCCCTCGTCGAGGAGCACCAGCGCGCGGCGCATCACCTCGACGGCGTCGGCCATCGGCACGATCTCGGTGACCAGCTTCTGGTCGGCGATGAGCGTCTTCACGGCAGCCTCCTTGCCCTCGTCGCGCGGGTCGCCACGGCGGGTCGGCAGCGACGCCGAGCGGCTCATCCGGTCACTCCAGCGGGCCTACCGCCGCCTCGACGGCCGCCAGGACCTCGTTGGAGGCCACCAGGGCCTTCATCCGGTTGTGATCGGGGAACAGCGGCCGGTCCTCGCCCAGATGCTGCACGTGGCGGCGGATGACCTCGTGCGCCACCCGTACGCCCTCGCCCGGCGTGAACTCGCGGAAGTCCAGGGCCTGGGCGGCGCCCATGTACTCGATGCCCAGCACGCCGTACGCGTTGTCGAGGATCTGGCGGTTCTTGATGGCCGTGTTCATACCCATGGACACGAAGTCCTCCTGATCGGCGGCGGCCGGGATGGACATGGTCGAGGCCGGAGCCGCGAGGATGCGCTGCTCGACGATGAGCATGTCGGCGGCGTACTGGCTGAGCATCAGACCGCTGTAGAAGCCGGGCTCGGGCGTGAGGAAGTCGGGCAGGCCCTGGCTGAGCGCCGGGTTTTCGAGACGGTTGAGGCGCCGCTCGCTGATGACGCTGACCATGGTTATCGCCTGCCCCACGATCTCCATCGGCAGCGAGACCGGCGTGCCCTGGAAGTTGGCGCCGGTGAGCGTGACGTTCTCCTCGGGCAGGAAGATCGGGTTGTCGGCGACCCCGTTGAGCTCGATCTCCACTTGGCTGCGCGCCCAGGCCATGGCGTCGTGGGCGGCGCCGATGACCTGCGGCGAGGAGCGCATCGAGTAGGCGTCCTGGACCTTGGTCTTGATCTTCCCGGCCAGCAGGTCGCTGCCCTTCATGCACTTCATGATGGCCCGCGCGGCGCGGACGGCGCCGGGAAAGCCGCGCAGCTCGTGCAGCCGCGTGTCGTACGGCTTCATGTTGGCCAGCAGCGCCTCGAGCGACATGGCGCAGGCGATCTCCGCCTGGCGCAGCCAGCGCTCGGTGTCGTAGAGGAGCAGCGCGCTCATGACGGTGAGCACGTTGGAGCCGTTGATGGCCGCCAGGCCGTCGCGGGCCTGCAGGCCCGGCACCTCGATGCCGGCCCGCTCCATGGCCATGGCCCCGGGCAGGCGCTCGCCGCGGTAGAAGGCCTGACCCTCGCCCATGAGCAGGAGAGCCAGCTGGGCCATCGGGGCGAGGTCGCCGCTGGCGCCCACCGAGCCCTTCTGACAGACGACGGGGGTGACCCCCCGGTTGAGCATCTCGACGTACGTTTGCGTGATCTCGGGCCGGCATCCGGAGTGGCCCCGGGCATGCACGTTGACACGGCTGGCCATGGCCGCCCGGACCACGTCCTCCGGCAGCGGATCGCCGATGCCGGCGGCGTGGTTGTAGATGAGGTAGCGCTGGAACTGCTGGACCTGCTCGTCGGAGAGCACGATCTCCGAGAACTCACCGATGCCGGTGTTGGTGCCGTACATGATCTCGCGCTTCGCGAGCTTCTCCTCGAGCATGGCGCGGCAGACCCGGATGCGCTCCAGAGCGGCGGCGTCGAGCTCGACCGCCTCGCCGTCGCGGGCGATGCGCACGAGCTTCTCGATGGTGAGCGAGCTTCCGTCCAGAACGATGGTCACAGTGACCTCCCCTTGGCCATGGGCCCCGGTGGCATCCCACGTGGCGTCATGCAGCGGTTGCGGCCCTCGCGGCCGTCATGGGAGGACTCTTGGCGAAGCCGGGGCACGAGACAAGCTGTGCGGCCGCTTGTCCCGGAGCCTGGACGGAGATGAGCGACGCCGGTCAGATGCAGGAGGGCGGCGCGGCGATCCCGCGGTCGAGTCGCGGAGCGCCGGCCATCCGATCGTCGCCGACCAGCGCCGCCATGACCCGCTCCGGCGTCAGCGGCAGCTCTGTCATCGCGGTGCCAAGCGCCCGGTTGACCGCGTTGACCACGGCGGCGGCCGTCGGGACGGTGGCGATCTCGCCGACGCTCTTGGCCCCGAACGGCCCGTCGTCGCCCTCGTGCTCTATCAGCAGCACGCGGACGTCGGGCATGTCCGGCGCGTTGACGATGTGGTAGTTCTTGAAGCCGCCGACGCCGCTGCGACCGCGCGCGTCGACCGCCAGATCCTCGGTCAGCGCATAACCGATGCCCATCTGTACGGCGCCGTGAAACTGCGCCTCGGTCATGCGACGATTGATCGCCCGACCGACGTCGCCGGCAGCCAGGAAGTCGGTGACCCGCACGAGACCGGTGAGCGTGTCGACCTCCACCTCGGCGAACTGCACCGAGTACGAGCCCGGGTTCGACGAGGCGAAGTAGGCGACCGTGGAGGTGATCTCGGGGATGTGGTGCATGCCGGCGACGGCGGCGATCTCGCGGTAGGCGACGGTGCGCGAGGGGTCGCTGACGGAGTGCACGACCCCGTCCTCGATGAACAGCCGGTCGAGCGGCTCCTGCAGCAGGCGAGCGGCGGTCTGCAGGATCTTGTCCCGGACCTGTGTGGCGACCGCCTTGGCGCAGGCGCCGCAGACGTAGGTGACACGGCTGCCGAAGGTGCCGTAGTCGTACGGCGTGACATCGGTGTCGGCCTCGCCGGCGGAGATGACCCGGGGCTCCACCGAGAGGACCTCGGCGACGATGAGCTTCATGACCGTCACGAGACCACAGCCGGGGTCGTGCAAGCTCGCTTCCAGCGAGAAGCTGCCGTCCTCGTTCATCTTGAGGGTCATGTTGCTCGATTCGCTGTACCCGCCGAACATGCCGTTCTTGTGGGCGCCGCCGGCGACGCCGACGCCGCGCCGGTAGCGGCCCTCACCGGGCGGCGCGGCTACGCGCCGCTCCCACTCGAACAGCTCGGCGCCGCGTTCGAGGCACTCCCGCACGCGGGCATCGCCGACCGACAGGCCGCCGACCGGGTCCACAGAGAACGGCTCGACCACGTTCTTCAGTCGCAGCTCGACCGGGTCGATCCCCAGCCGCCCGGCCAGCTGGTCCATGTGGATCTCGAGGGCGGTGATCATCTCCGGCGCTCCCCAGCCGCGGGCGGCCCCGGCGACCGGCGTGTTCGTGTACGCCACCCGGCTGCGATGGACGTAGTGCGGGATGCGGTACAACTTGGTCGCCTTGCGCGTCATGTGGTGCCCGTAGTCGGCGGTGCTGGACGCGTAGCCGCCGGCGTCGAGCGTGGTGGCTACCGACACTTCCTGCAGACGGCCATCCGCGTCGGCGATGGAGCGGATGCTCGACACCGTCGCCGGCCTGACCGCGCTGCCCGTCATGCACTGCTCGCGGTCGATGGTGAGCTTCACCGGGCGGCGCAGCCTCATGGCCAGGAAGGCGGTCACCGGTTCGAGCACGTACTCGTTCTTGCCGCCGAAGGAGCCGCCCATGGGCGCCTTGATGACGCGAACGTTGTTGTAGGAGAGCCCGAACAGGTCGGCGACCACCGTGCGCACGCCGTACACGCCCTGACCGCAGCTCCAGATGGTCAGCTTGCCGGAGCTGCCGTAGTCGGCCACGCAGGCGTGCGGCTCGAGGGCGGCGTGGTGTACGCGCGGCGTGGATACCGTCGTCTCGACCGCCACGCCGGTCCCGTCGTCCGGCTCCACAGCCGCTCCGACCTCGATCCGGTAGTCCTCAAGAAGGTTCCCGCCGGAGTGGATCTCCACGGCGCCCTCGGCCAGCGCCGCCTGGGGCGTGAGGAGCGCCGGCAGCTCGTCGTAGGCGACCCGCACGAGCGCGGCTGCTTCCGCGGCGACTCTCGGCGAGGTGGCGACCACGGCCGCCACCCGGTCGCCGACGAAACGGACCTGCCGCGCGAACACCGTCTCGTCGTCGGGAGACAGCTCCTGGTCCGGGATGATGCGGCTGCGACAGAACGGTGTGGATGGCCCATCTTCGAACGAGAACACCCCCAGCACGCCGGGCAGTGCCTCGGCTTCGGCCTTCTCGATGCCGGTGACGATGCCGTGCGGCACCGAGCTCAGGACGAGCCGCGCGAAGGCCATCCGCGGCAGCAGGATGTCGCTGACGTAGATCTCCTCGCCACAGACCTTCTGCGGGGCGTCGCAGGTCGGGTAGCTGCGTCCCACATACTGGAAGGTCTGCTCCACGGGTTGCTCCTCGCTCAGGTGGCGGACTATCGTGTCATGGCGTGCTCATCCGAGAAGGTCGGTGCGTGTGCGCAGCGACCGGATGAGGCTCACGCTGAACTCGATATTACCATCGAGCCAGATGCGACCCGGGCGGTCCACCGGCCCGGTCCCGTCTGTTGGACACCTCGACGCAGCGGAGAGTGCGGCATGCTCCTGAGCCTCACCGTCAACGGCATCCGGCACGAGATCGACGTCCCGCCGGCGCTCAGGCTGATCGACCTGTTGCGCGACGAGCTGGGCCTCACCGGCACCAAGGAAGGCTGCGGGGAAGGCGAGTGCGGTTCCTGCACAGTGCTCCTGGACGGCCGCGCCGTCTGTTCCTGCCTCATGCTGGCCGTGCAGGCACGCGATCGTGAGGTGACGACGATCGAGGGGCTGGCGCAGGACGGCGATCTCGATGTGCTGCAACGAATGTTTGTCGAGCACGGCGCCGTGCAGTGCGGCTACTGCACGCCCGGCATGATCATGTCGGCGAAGGCGCTGCTCAACGAGGACCCGCACCCCACCGAGGCGCAGATCCGCAGCGCCCTGGCCGGCAATCTCTGCCGCTGCACCGGCTACACGACCATCATCGAGGCCGTCTCGGCGGCCGCCGAGATGCAGGAGGCGGCCGCTGAAGCGCCGACGCCGGGTCGTGGCGGCGGCGGCGGCGCGGTGGCCGCCACGGAGGTGCGACCATGAGTGCCGCAGTCGACCGCGACGGCGCAGTGAGGACCGACGGCATGGCGGCAGTCGACGGCGCGACCGGCGCCGCGGCGACGTCGAGCGGCATCCGGCGCCTGCGACTCCTGACGCCTGCAAGCCTCGTCGAGCTGACGGCGGCCCTGGGCGCCATGACCGCGCAGAGCCGCTTCCTCGCCGGCGGCACCGACCTCGTCCGCTCCATGCAGCAGGACCACTGGACGCCCGACCTGATCGTCGACCTCGGCGACATCGCCGAGCTGCGCGGGATACGCGTCACGGCCGACGATCTGCGCATCGGCGCGGCGACCACGTTCACCGACATCGCGTCCGATCCCCTGGTCCGCCGCCACGCGAGCTGCCTGGCGGCCGCGGCGGCCGTGGTCGGCAGCCGCCAGACCCGCAACATCGCCTCCATCGGCGGCAACATCGGCAACGCCTCACCCTGCGGCGACAGCCTGGCGCCGCTCCTCGCTCTGGAGGCCCGCGGCGTCGTCCTCGACTCCGGCGGCGCCACCTGCGAGCGCCCTGTGGCAAAGCTCCTGGCCGGACCCGGCCGCACCACCCTGCGGCACGACGAGATCATCACCGAGCTCGTGCTGCCGCTGCTCGGCGACGACTGGCACAGCACCTACGCCAAGCTGGGCTCCCGGACGATGGTCTCGGTGGCCCGCGTGGGCATGGCCGTGGTCGTCCGCCTGGACGCGGCGGCCGAGACGATCGTGGAGGCACGAGTGGGCATCGGCGCGCTCGGCCAGACGGCGTTCCGCGCCGAGGGCCTGGAGCAGGTACTCACCGGCAGCCGCGTCAACCGAAGCACACGCGACGCGTTCGTCGCGGCCTGTCCGGACGTGGCCCGGCAGTCCATCCCGGGCCGCTACTCCCTGCCCTACAAGCAGGAGGCTATCCGGGGCGTGGCCTGGGACGCCTGGGAGAACCTGGGGCTCGATTCGGACCGCTGACGGGAGAGTCCGGGAGCGAGGGGGGATCCGATGACGACGGGAGGGGTGGCGCCTTGACCGTGCGCGTGACCGGCGAGGATCTGAGTCTGGACCAACTCGTCCGGATCGCCCGCGAAAGTGAGCGGGTCGAGCTTGCCGCATCGGCACGCGAGCGCATGGCGCGCGGCCGGGAGATCATGGAACGGGCGTTCGCTCGCGGCGACGCCGTCTACGGCCTCACGACCGGCTACGGCGTCAAGAAGAAGGTCGCCGTCGGCGGACAGGCGATCGCGGAGTTCAGCCGACGGCAGCTCCACGACCATCGGGTCCCTCAGGGACCGCCCGCCCCGCCCGACGTGGTCCGGGCCACGATGGTGCGCCTGGCGAACGCCTTCGCCGCCGGTACCACCGGGGTACGGCCGCTGCTCGCCGACATCGTCATCGGGGCGCTCAACGACGGCCGCACGCCCGCCATGCGGCGCGACGGCTCGCTGGGCGCCTCTGATCTGGCTCCGCTGTCCGACCTGGCCGCCGATCTGCTGGCCGGTGTCGACCTGCAGGCGGGTGAGGCGCTGGCCTTCATCAACACCAGCTCGTACGGGACCGCCGGGGCGGCCCTGGCCATCCACGACACGGCGCGACTGCTCGACGCCGCCGACGTGGCCGGCGCGCTGGCGCTGGAGGGCTTCGCCGCCAACCCCTCGGTGCTCCACCAGGGACTCGAGGCCGTGCGGTCGCATCCCGGCCTGGCGCGCACCCTGCGCCGGTACCGGCGCCTGCTGCGCGGCAGCTTCCTGTTCTCCGACGCGCCGCGCAACCTGCAGGATCCGCTGACCTTCCGCAGCACGGCCGCCATCCAGGCCGCGGCGCGCGACGCCGCGGAGCACGCGGCCGCCATCGTGACCGTGGAGCTGAACGCCTCCCAGGGCAACCCCGTCGTGCTGGTCGACCACGACACCGTGGTGACCGCCGGCAACTACGAGGTGCTGCCGCTGGCGGCGGCGCTCGACTACGCGCGCCTGGCGCTGGTCCCGGCGCTGACGGCGGCGAGCGAGCGGACCGTCAAGCTGCTCGACACCCCCTGGTCGGGCCTGCCGACCGGCCTTGCCCCCGCGCCCGACACACCCGACCTGGCGCTGAGCATCCACGCCATCGTGGCCGAGTCGCTGACCAATGAGGCGATGCTGCTGGCGGCGCCGGTGTCGTTCATCATGTCCAGCACCGCCGGCGCCGAAGGCATCGAAGACCGGGCGACGATGCTGCCGCTGGCCGCCCGCCGTCTGGCCGAGATGGCCGGGCCGGCCGCCGGCGTGATCGCCATCGAACTGCTCGTCTCGACCCAGGCCGTCGATCTGCGCGGGCGGCGCCCGCTGGGCGAAGGCACCGCCCGCGCCCGGGCGCTGGTCCGTCAGCGCCTCCCGTTCATGGGTCGCGGCGACGAGACGCCCAGCGACGTGACCCCGCTGCGCGAGCTCATCGCAGCCGGCGGCTTCGCCGAGATCCTGAGCGAGGCCGACCAGGCCTGAGAGCGAGCACCGGCCGGGACCGGTGCCGTGGCGCCGGCCACCGGCATGTCCGGCGCCCTTGCGGGCAGACGCGACGACGCCCGGCGCCCTTGCGGGCACACGCGACGAGTCCCGGGGCTCTTGCCGGCAGACGCGACGACGCCCGACCCGGACGAGTGCGTCCCGCTGCCGGCAGGCTCAGCGCACGGTCGGAGAGAACTCCGCCACCACGGCGTCGATGTCGGCGGCCACGCCCGCGTCGAGCGGCCGCGGCTCGTGCTCTTCCAGCAGCCGCCGCGCCTTGCGGCGGGCCTTCTCGGCCAGATCGAGCCCGCCCTCGGCCTGCCACTCCGGGTAGCCCTGCCGGTTGATGATCGTCGGCCGCCACTGGGCGCTACGTACGTGCTTCGCCGTATGCTTCGCGCTCAGGAACTCGCCGCCGGGGCCCACCTCGGCGATCGTCTCGACGGCCAGCGTCTCCGGCGAGACCTCCACGCCGGCGAACAGCCGGCGGTTGGCGCCGATGAACTCGTCGACGGCCACGATCTGCTCCAGGGCCCCGGAGAGTCCGAAGTCGAGGTAGCCGACGTCGTGGTTGAGGTTGGAGCCCGACGCCAGACAGAGCAGCGCCATCTCCCCCGCCTCCATGCCGGCCTGTGCGTCGACCACCTGGGAGTCGGTGGTACCGCCGTAGCCCCAGTTGGGCAGGTCGAGCCAGCGCGCCATCTCGGTGGCACAGAGGAACGTCATGAGGAACTCGGGCGCGTTGTACGAAGACTGCGACGTGGCCATGTCCAGGACCGCCGGGCCGATGCCGAACAGGAACGGCGACCCCGGCGCGCGCAGCTGATGGACGACCAGCCCGAAGAGCGACTCGGCGGTGCCCTGCGCGGTGTGCCCGGCGACCGTGATAGGCGCCGTGCCGCCGGCCAGCGGCGCCGGCGAGTAGATGGCCGGGATGCCCCAGTCGGCGCAGAACAGCAGCTTCTCGAGGCTCTCGAACGGATGCTCCAGCGGGCTCACCGGCTCGAGGTACATCGTGAAGTACGGCCTGGCGCGCAGCTCCTCGGCACCGCCGCGCAGCAGACAGGCGATCCGCCACATGGCCTTCAGGTCGTCGGCGTTCTCGGACGTCATGACGAACGGTTTGACGGTGTTGCTCACCATGACCCGGAAGCTCTCGAGGTAGGAACGATGAGGGTCGATGTCGTTGGGGTAGGCGCCCGACATGACGAAGTCGATGTTGGGCAGCGCGTCAGAGAGACGGGAGACACGGGCGACGTCGTCGAGCCTGCTGGGCCGGTGCTCGCCGGTCTCGAGGTCCCAGGTGCTCATGAGGTCGGAGCCCGTGCCGAAGTAGCTGTTGTAGCCACCCAGCGACATGGCCGGCTGACCGTCGCGCGAGAAGACGTCGATGACGCTCGGCGCCGTCTCCCGCGCCGCGTCGATGAGGGCGGCCGGGATGCGCGCGCGGTCCTCACCTTCGACCTCGCAACCGGCCTCGCGCAGCAGCCGCAGCGCCTCGGGATGATGCACCCGCATGCCGATCTGCGAGACGATGCGCACGGCAGCGTCGTAGATGTCCTGCCGGTCCTGCTCGCTCAGATAGGTAAGGTGCGGGATCCGACTGCCGGAGTCCTTGTCTGTCGCTGCCACCGTTCGCTTCCCTTTCGCTCGTCGTGTGTCTCAGCCGCCGGCCGGTCGGGGCCTCAGGTCTTGTCGTCGGCGCCGTCTCGGCCCGCGTACAGCTCGCCCATCAATGCCGCCAGCTCGCCACGCGCCACGACGGCGGCCAGGGCGGCGATGTCGGGCGCCAGATAGCGGTCGCGCTCCAGGTGCGGCACCTCGCGGCGCACGATCTGGTGCGCCCGCCTGGTGCCTCCCCCCGGTGCCAGCGGCGCCAGCAGGTCGATGGCCTGCGCCGCGCACATCGACTCGATGCCGAGGATGGTCTGCGTGTTGCGTACCACCGTCTCCAGCTTGAGCGCCGCCGTCATGCCCATGCTCACGTGGTCCTCCTGGTCCCCCGACGTCGGGATGGAGTCGACGCTGGCCGGATGGCAGAGGATCTTGCTCTCCGCGACCAGCGCCGCGGCGGTGTACTGGGCCAGCATGTAGCCGCTGTTGAGGCCGCTCTCTGTGGTCAGGTACGGCGGCAGGTCGGAGAGCTCGGTGGTCAGCATGCGGAAGGTGCGCCGCTCGCTCATGTTGCCGATCTCCGAGAAGCTCATGGCGGCGAGGTCGAGCGCCAACGCCAGCGGCTCGCCGTGGAAGTTGCCGGCCGAGATCACGTCCCCGGTGTCGGGGAACACGAGCGGGTTGTCGGTGACCGACTCGATCTCGATCGCGATGACCTCGCGCAGCCAGCGGAAGGCGTCGCGGCAGGCCCCGTGGACCTGCGGGATACAGCGGATGGAGTACGCGTCCTGCACCTTGTCGCAGTGCACGTGCGAGAACATGATCTCGCTGCCCTCGGTGGCCAGACGCACGTTCTCGGCGGTGCGCAGCTGGCCGGGGATGGGCCGCAGAAGCTGGATGCGTTCCTGGAACGGCCCCACCGAGGCACGCAGACCCTCGATGCTCATGGCGCCGATGAGGTCGGCCGAGTCGAGCAGAGCCTCGCCGTCGGCGACCGCCAGACAGCCGATGGCGGCCATGAACTGGGTGCCGTTGAGCAGGGCAAGACCCTCTTTGGCCTCCAGGACGACCGGCCGCAGACCGGCCGCGGCCAGCGCCGGGCCGGCCGGGATGCGACGCGCCGGCGCGGCCTCCTGAGCGCCACCGCCGGCCCTCGGCTCGAGGAGCTCGCCTTCGCCCATCATCGCCAGCACCAGGTGGGCGGACGGGGCGAGGTCGCCGGAGGCGCCCAGCGAGCCCCGGGACGGCACGTAGGGCACGAGATCATGCTCCAGCATGCGGCAGAGCAGCTCGACGACGTGCGGACGCACGCCGGAGTGGCCCTTGGACAGCGCGTTGACGCGGATGACCATCGCCGCCCGCACCACCTCGCGCGGCAGCGGCTCGCCGACGCCGACGGCGTGGCTGCGCACCAGGTTCTGCTGCAGCTCCCGGACCTTGTCGGCCGGGATGCTGGTGGTCGCGAGCTGACCGAAACCTGTGGTGACGCCGTAGACGACGCGCTCCTCGGCGACGATCCGTTCGATGACCGCGGCCGCCGTCGCCAGCCTCTCGCGCGCGACGTCGCCGAGGTGCACCGGCGTGCGCTCGCGCGCCACGGCGACCACCTGCTCGATGGTCAGCGGACTGTCTCCTATCACGATCGGTGCGTTGCTCATACCCTGCTCCGTGCGGTGGGAAGCGGACCGCGCCTGCCGTTCGGCGCTCCGGCGGTCCCGCCTCTCAGGTGAGGCCCACTTCGGCGCGCATGGTGCGCGACGCGGCGTCGGCGCGGCCGCGGGCCAGCGATATCTCTTCGTCGGCGACGCGGCGCAGCTCGTCGACCTCGTTGCCTTCCGGCAGCGAGGCCAGGTTGATGGCGACGTTCAGCAGGGCGCCCTCGGCGCCGGCCCGCGCCAGCTCTATCGCCACGCCGAGGTCGCTGGCGGCCGCCGGGTTGGCGCGGCCGGCCAGCGAGGCGGCCACGTCCAGCACGCGGCGGCAGGCCCGCAGCGTCTCTCTCGGCACCTCGGCCGCGAACAGCGTGGCGGCGGCCAGCGCCTCACGGCGGGCCGCCTTCTCCTCGTCGCTCGCTTTCGGCAGGCGGATGGCGTCCATGACGCGGTCGAAGGCGGCCGTGTCCTCGTCGACCAGCACCAGCAGCCGCACGCGCAGCTCGTCGCTCGTCTTCATGGCGGCGGTCAGTTCCTGCGGCGTCGCCGCCAGGCCCTGTTTGTCGATGCTCAGCCGGCAGACCATGCCGATCAGGCCGGCGGCGATGCCGCCGGCCAGCGCCGCCGAGCTGCCGCCACCCGGCGCCGGCGACTCCGAGGCCACCTCAGCGACGAATCCGGTGACCGTATGCTCCACTAGTCCTGCCATGCTGCTCCTCCGCCGCTCACCTGTGTTCCGTGTACTCCTCGCACTCCCCGCCGCCGACGCGGTCCGCGGCCCCTCCGCCGGCGCTGCCGTGCCACGTCTCCCGATCGTCGACTCGCGCGCAACGCTTCCCGATCGTCACCTCGACCGTTCCGCCACCAGCGCCGCCACGTGTTCGGGGTGGGTCGCCACCGGGACGCCAGCGGCTTCCAGCGCCTCCTTCTTGGCGGCCGCCGTACCGGAGCCCCCGGAGATGATCGCCCCGGCGTGGCCCATGCGCTTGCCGGGCGGCGCCGAGAAGCCGGCCAGGTAGGCCACGACCGGCTTCTCGGGGTGTTCGCGCACCCAGTCGGCGGCGCGCTCCTCGTCGTCGCCGCCGATCTCGCCGACCAGCACCACGGCCTCGGTGACCGGGTCGGCGGCGAAGCGCTCCAGGCACTCCAGAAAGCCCAGGCCGTGCACCGGATCGCCGCCCATGCCCACACAGGTCGACTGACCGATGCCGGCGCGGGTGAGCTGGTAGACGATCTCGTAGGTCAGCGTACCCGAGCGCGAGACCAGCCCCACGCCACCGGGAGAGAAGACGTCGGCCGGCATGATGCCGGCGCTGCAGGCCCCGGGGGTGATGACGCCGGGGCAGTTGGGGCCTACCAGGGCGGTGCCGCGGCGGGCGAGATGAGCGCTGGCTTCGGACATGTCGCGTACGGCGATGCCCTCGGTGATGCACACGGCCAGCGCCATGCCGGCGTCGGCCGCCTCGATGAGCGCGTCGCGGGCGAAGCGTGCCGGCACGAAGATCACCGAGACATCGGCGCCGGTCTCGCGCACCGCGGCCGCCACCGAGTCGAACACCGGCACGCCGTCGAGGTCGCTGCCGCCCTTGCCCGGCGTGACACCGGCCACGACGTGGCTGCCGGCGCCCAGCATGCGGCGCGTGTGGAAGGCGCCCTCGCGACCGGTGATGCCCTGTACGACGATGCGGCTTGCCGCGTCGACGAGGATACTCATCGCGACTCACCTGCCTCGTTCGGCGCGGCGGCCTGACGCCACGCAGCTCCAGATCCGGCGGCGGCCGCCGCGACCGCCAGTCGCACCGCCTCGCCGGCCGTCTCGGTGACGATGACGCCGGGGAGTCCGGCAGCGGCCAGGATCTCGTGCGCCTCAGAGGCGGCGTTGCCGTCGAGGCGCACGAAGACCGGCACCTCGAGCTGCGTGCCGGAGAAGACCTCGACCAGTGCCCGCGCCACCTCGTCGCAGCGGGTGATGCCGCCGAAGACGCTGACCACCAGGGCGCGCACCTGCTCGGCGCGCAGCACCAGATCGAGCGCCGTGGCGATCGCCTCGGCTCGGGCGCCGCCGCCCATGTCGCAGAAGTTGGCCGCCCGGCCGCCGGCAGCGGCGATGGCGTCGAGCGTGCTCATCACCAGACCGGCGCCGTTGCCGATGACCCCGACCTCGCCGTCGAGGGTCACGAACGAGAGTCCGGCCTCGCGCGCCGCCCCCTCGCGATCGTCGCCACCGGCCAGCGCCGCGCGCACCGCCGCCTGACGGTCGACGGCGTTGTCGTCGAGGGTGACCTTGGCGTCGAGGCAGAGCACCTGATCGTCGCTGGTGACCACCAGAGGGTTGACTTCGATGAGCAGGGCATCGGCGTCGTGGTACGCACACCAGAGTCCCCGCAGAGCGCCGGCAAGCCCTCTGGCACGTCGCTTGGCGGCCTCCGGACCGTCGCCGCCGAGGTCGGCCGCCATGACGGCATCGCGGACCTGGTAGTCGCAGAGGCCGAGCAGCGGGTCGATCGGGGTGCGCAGGAAGGTGCCACCGGCGGCGGCGATCTCCTCGACGTCCATGCCGCCCTGAGGCGCCAGCAGCAGCAACGGACAGCGGTGATGACGCGAGAGCACGACGGCCGCATAGAGCTCGCGCTCGATGCTCACCCCGGCCTCGACCAGGACGGCCTCGACAGCATGGCCGGCGATCTCCATGGCGAGGATCACGGCGGCGGCCGCCTCGACCTCGTCGAGGGTGGCGCAGAGTCGGATGCCGCCGGCCTTGCCGCGCTTGCCGATGCGGACCTGAGCCTTGACGGCCACCGGCAGGCCCAGCCGCTTCGCCGCCGCGCGGGCGCGCTTCGGCGAGCGCGCGACTTCGCCGGCGGGGACCGGCAGGCCGGCCTCGCGCAGCAGTTCCTTGCCCTGATACTCGAGCAGATCGGTCATGATCTCGTCTTTGGTACAGGCATCATACGACCTGCGGGAGCGCTCATGCGGACGCCCCGGCCGGCCGCCCCAGCCGGCGCCCGGCGGCCAGCGCCTTCATGTTCAGCTCCTTGAACCTGGGCGGCACGCGGCGCGCCACGGCGACCTCGACCGCCTCGTGGGAGATCGGGTCGAGAGACTCTGTCAAGGCGCCCAGTGACACGATGTTGGTCACCACGACCTTGCCGAGCTGTTCCTTGGCCACCTGCGTGAACGGCGCGCCGATGAGGCGCACACCATCGACCTCGTTCGGCGTCACGAGCCCCGAGTCGTAGACGACCAGACCACCGGCCTTCGTTTCCGGCGCGTAGCGGTCGAAGGCGGCCTGCGACAGACAGAGCGTGATGTCGGGCTCGGTCGCTTCCGGATAGTCGACCTCCTCGTCCGAGATGACCACCTCGGCCTTGGACGCGCCACCGCGGGCCTCGGGCCCGTAACTCTGCGTGTTGACGACCTCCCAGCCGGCCTGCGCGGCGGCGTCGGTGAGGATGCTGGCGGCCAGGATGATGCCCTGCCCGCCGGACCCCGACAGCCGGACCTCGAGACGTCCGAGCTTCTCCGTACCGTCAACCACGACCGTGCTCCTGTGCGCGCTGCCTGGTGACTCGCTGCCCGTCGGTGTACTCCTCGAACTCGGCGTGATGGAGCACCCCGACCGGGTAGGTCTCGTGACGCCGGGCGACGCCCTCACCGTACGTGGAGGCCGGCACGGCATGCTCCTTCTGCAGGGTGAGGAACTCGGCCGGATCGGCTGTCAGGTTCTGGCGACCGTAGTAGACCGGGCAGATGGCCATGGCCTCGACGAACGAGAAGCCGTGGTGATTGATGCCGCCGGCGATGAGCCGGGCGAGCTGGCGGTAGTCCCAGGCCGTGCCGCGGGCGACATAGGTGGCGCCCGAGGCGTGGGCCAGCTCGCAGAGGTCGAAGGCGCGCTCCACGTTGCCGTACCGGCTGGTGGTAGAGCGATCGCCGACGTGCGTCGTGGGGCTCATCTGCCCGCCGGTCATGCCGTAGATGGAGTTGTTGAAGACCAGCGCTGTCACGTCGATGTTGCGCCGTGCGGCGTGGATGAGGTGGTTGCCGCCGATGGCCGCGCAGTCGCCGTCGCCCATGACGACGATGACGTGCAGGTCGGGATCGGCGACCTTGGCGCCGCTGGCGAAGGCCAGCGCCCGGCCGTGCGTGGTGTGGACGGTCGAGTAGTCGACGTAGGTGGTGATGCGGCCGCAGCAGCCGATGCCGGCGAAGATGGCCACCTTGTCCTCGTCGAGATCGAGCGCCAGGATCGCCTCGACGAGCGCCCGGGTCACGATGCCGTTGGAACAGCCGGGACACCAGAGGGTGCGCGTAGCGCGCAGATGGGCGCGGATCTCGCTGATCGGTCGCGGTTTGATCTGCGGCAGGACCGAGCCCTCTTCCGGTGCCCGCAGGGTCTGCTCGTCGACAAGGGCGGTCATGCCGTGTGCTCCTTCACCGTCAGCTCACGCTCGATGAGCTCCTGGATCTCGCGCGGATGGATGAGCTTGCCGTCGATGCGGCCGTAGTCGACGACGCGCGCCTCGCTGCACGAGGCCGCCTGGACCTCCCAGGCGATCTGGCGCAGGTTCATCTCGGGCACGATGATCGTGTGCACCTTCCGGGACATCTCCTCCACCGCCGCCGTGGGGAACGGCCAGATGGTGATCGGCCGCACCAGCCCGACCTTGAGCCCGCGCTCGCGTGCCCAGCGGACCGCCGACTTGGCCGAGCGGGCCACCGAGCCGTAGGCGAAGACGGCCAGCTCGGCGTCGTCCATGAACAGCTCTTCGACGTCGGTGAGCGCGTCGCGGTGCAGGTAGATCTTCTCGCGCAGGTAGGTGCCCAGCTCCGCGGCCACCGACGGCGCGCTCGTGTCCGGCGAACCGCTGCGGCGGTCGTAGACCAGGCCGGTGACGTGCACCTTGAACCTGGAGCCCAGCGACGCCTGGGGCAGGATGTTGTCGACGGTCGAGACGATCTCCTCGTACTCCTCGACCGAGTAGTCCGGGTCGCGCCGCGGGTAGACCCGCAGCTCGTCGGGGTCGGGCAGCTCGATGGCCTCGCGCATGTGGCCGATGATCGCGTCGGAGAGCACGATGACCGGCGTGCGGTGACGCTCACTGAGCTCGAAGGCGCGCACGGTGAGGTGGTAGCACTCTTTCACCGAGCTGGGGATCAGCGTGATGATGGAGTGTTCGCCGTGGGTCCCCCAGCGCGCCTGCATCACGTCGCCCTGTGAGGGATCGGTCGGCAGGCCGGTCGAGGGACCGCCGCGCATGACGTTGACGACCACGCACGGGACCTGCGCCATGGCTGCGTAGCCCAGGTTCTCCTGCATCAGCGAGAAGCCGGGACCGGAGGTGGCGGTGAGCGCCTTCTTGCCGGCCAGCGAGGCGCCGATGACGGCAGCCATGGAGGCGATCTCGTCTTCCATCTGCATGAAGGCGCCGCCGACCTCCGGCAGCCGCACCGAGAGGCGCTCGGCGATCTCGGTGGACGGGGTGATGGGATACCCGGCGAAGAAGCGGGCGCCGGCGGCGAGAGCCCCTTCGGCGACCGCCTCGTTGCCCTGCAGGACCACGCGTTCCTTGCCCACCTCAGTCCTCCTTGGAGCCGCGCGGCTCCGCGTCGGGCGGCAGCTCGCGTCTGGTGCCGCTGAGCTTGTGGGACGTCGTGACGGCGGCCGTCACCGACTCGCGCTCACCGGCGCTCGTCTCCTGCTCCTCGGCGGCCGGTCCGTCGTCGGCGACCGCGCCGTCTGCCGTCTGATCCGCGCCCGTACCGCCGGCCGCGTCGGTCTGACGCGTGACCTCGATGGCGAAATCGGGGCAGTGCCAGTCGCACAGCATGCACGCAGTGCACGCCTCGGGGCGCGCCACGACCGGGTAGCCAAGGCTGTCGCGATCGTAGACGTCGCGATTGCACAACGCGATGCAGATGCCGCAGGCTTTGCACTGCGCACGATCTACCGTGATCTCGATGCGGCGCTTCTTCTGCGCCCGGGGGGCGTCGACGCTCACGACGGGCTCACCGCCCCGTCTGGGTCTCGGGGACCATCGGCAGATCGAGGCCGCTCTCGGCGGCCTTCTCGATCGCCTCGGGGTACCCGGCGTCGGCGTGACGCATCACGCCGGTACCGGGGTCTGTGGTCAGGACGCGCTGCAGCCGCTCGGCCATCATCGCGGAGCCGTCGGCGACGACCACCATGCCGGCATGCAGACTCTTGCCGATGCCCACGCCACCGCCGTGGTGGAAGCTCACCCACGAGGCGCCGGCGGCCACGTTGAGCATGGCGTTGAGGAGCGGCCAGTCGGCGATGGCGTCGGAGCCGTCCCGCATGTCTTCCGTCTCGCGGTACGGCGAGGCGACGCTGCCGGAGTCGAGGTGGTCGCGGCCGATCACGATCGGCGCCTTGACCTTGCCCGAGGCGACCAGCTCGTTGAAGATCTGTCCGGCTTTGGCCCGCTCGCCGTACTCCAGCCAGCAGATGCGGCAGGGCAGACCCTGAAAAGCGACCTTCTGCGGCGCCATGCGCAGCCAGCGGGTGACCAGCTCGTTGTCGGGGAAGGCGTCGAGGAGCGCCTGGTCGGTGACCGCGATGTCGTTCGGGTCGCCCGAAAGAGCGGCCCAGCGGAAGGGCCCGTTGCCGCGACAGAAGAGCGGCCGGATGTAGGCGGGCACGAAGCCTGGGAACGCGAACGCCTCCGCATAGCCGGCCTGATCGGCCACGCCGCGGATGTTGTTGCCGTAGTCGAACACCTCGGCGCCGGCCTTCTGCAGCGCCACCATGGCCTGCACGTGCGCGACGATGGCGGCGATGGCGCGGCGCTCGTATTCGGCCGGATCGGCCTCGCGCAGCCGCAGCGCCGCCTCGTAGCTCATGCCGTTGGGCACGTAGCCGTTGATCGTGTCGTGGGCCGACGTCTGATCGGTCACCACATCCGGCGTGAAGCCACGGCGGACGAGCTCCGGATAGATGTCGGCGGCGTTGGCGCAGAGACCGATCGAGAGCGGCCGCTTCTCCACGGCGGCCCTCGTCGCCATCTCGAGCGCCTCGTCGAGCGAGGCGGCCTCGGTGTCGAGGTACCGGGTCTCCAGCCGCCGCCTGATCCGCTGCGGATCGACCTCCACGCACAGGGCCACGCCCTCGGCCATGGTGACGGCCAGCGGCTGGGCGCCGCCCATGCCGCCGAGTCCCGCTGTGAGGACGATCCTGCCGGCGAGAGAGGCGCCGTAGCACTTCTGCCCCAGGGCGGCGAACGTCTGGTAGGTACCCTGCAGGATGCCCTGCGTGCCGATGTAGATCCAGGAGCCGGCGGTCATCTGCCCGTACATGGTGAGTCCCATGGCGTCGAGGCGCCGGAACTCGGGCCAGGTGGCCCAGTCGGGCACCAGGTTGCTGTTGGCGATGAGGACCCGCGGCGCCATGTCGTGTGTCTGGAACACGCCGACCGGCTTGCCGCTCTGCACCAGCAGCGTCTCGTCGTCGCCGAGACGACGCAGGGTGGCGACGATGGCGTCGAAGCAGGCCCAGTCGCGAGCCGCCTTGCCGGCGCCACCGTAGACGATCAGCTCCTGCGGACACTCGGCGACCTCGGGGTCGAGGTTGTTCATGAGCATGCGCAGGGCGGCCTCCTGCTGCCAGCCGCGGCAGGAGATCTCTGTACCGCGCGGTGCGCGCACGGTACGCGCGCCGTGAACGACACCAGAAGACTCTGCTGACACCGGGCACCACCTCGTTCGTGTTGTCGCTCTCGCTGTTTCGCGCCCACCGTCACGCGGCCAGTCGCGGATCAGTCCGAACACTGAACCGTCGCCGGCGGACCATCAAGTTGAGCCCGCTCAAGTCCCGGATGCTGTACTCATTCTCGCTGGCGTAGACTGACGGCTACCAGTATGGTGGACTGACGCTGGTCGCCCGTGGTCGCCGCCGGCGGGAAGCGCCCGCGCGGCCATCGAGACGGAGGAGATGGCTCATGTCGCCGCCCACAGACGCTGCATCGGAGCCCACGACCGGCTCGGCCGCGCGGACCCTGGACATCCTGCAGTTCCTCAGCCGGCGCTCCCGGCCGGTGGCTGCCGCCATCATCGGCTCGGCGTGCGGCATCCCGCGCTCGAGCGTCTACAGCTTGCTCAACCTCCTCAAGGAACGACGGTTCGTGACGTACTGGCCGTCCGAGCGCGCCTGGAGCCTCGGTCCCGCCGCCTCGGAGGTCAGCGCCGACGCCCCGCTCTTCGTCCACGGACTGGCGGTGCTGCGCGCCTTCGCCGCTTCGACGCGCCCGCTCACTCCCCAGGAGATCGCTCTGCGCGCCGGCCTGGCCCAGTCGACCACCGATCGCATCGTCACGCTGCTCGTCGAGAGCGACCTGCTGCACATGGAGCCGGACGGGTCCTACTCCCTGGGCCTGGAGCTGGTCAGCCTGGCGTCCCGGGTAGGTCGCGTCGATCGCCTGCGGATAGCCTGCCGGCCGCACCTCATCCGCCTGCGCGACGCCACGCAGGAGACCGCCAACCTCATCGTCCACGACGGCGACCACGCCCTCTACGTGGACCAGGTCGAGAGCCGCTACTCGCTGCGCCACAGCGGCTGGGTCGGCCGCCGCGTCCCTCTCGAGGGCACGGCGACCGGGGCAGCGTTCTCCGACCGCTCCCGATCGCACGTGGTCGCCGACGCCGTCGAGCTGGGCGTGACCTCGATCACCTGCGCCGTCGACCTGCCGGAAGACGAGGTCGCCGTGGGCATCACGGCGCCCAGCTGGCGTATCGAAGAATTCGGTATCCCGCGCGCCCGGGACATGGTCTGGGCCATCGCGCGCGAGATCGCACTGCGCTTCCGAACGTAGTAGAGAGCCCGGTGCTCGCTCGCCTCCGCCCCGTACCCGGACGGCTCGTCACCCGACGTGCCTGAGTCCCACCAGAGCTCCACCGAGGCGGGAGAGGCGGACCGTCTCCCCCGTCAGCTTTGGCTCGTCTGTGCCGCCATCGTGCTCTTCGTGGCCGGCATCAACATGTGCCTGCCGTTCGTCTCCCTGTATCTGAACCAGAAGCTGGACGTGTCGGCCGCGACCATCGGCCTGATCATCGGCGTCATGACCATCGTCGGCCTCCCCATGCAGCTGATCGGCGGAGCGCTCATCGACCACCTTGGCCGGCGCCCGGTCCTGCTGTTCGGCGCCCTGGCGACGATGGCGACCTACGTGACCATCGCCTACGCACCGGCGCTGTGGGTGGCCGCTCTGGCCCTCGCCGTCGAGGCGCTGTTCGGCTGGTCGCTGGTCCTGACGGCCAACAACGCGATGGTCGCCGATCTGGCGCCCGCCGGCCGGCAGACGGAGGCGTTCGGGCTGAGGGCTGCCGCGGCCGGCGCCGGCAACGCCCTGGGACCGTTCGCGGCATCCCTGGTCCTGGCCGCCAGCGGCTCGTTTCGCGTGACGTTCCTCACCGGAGTGGCGGTCGTCGGGGTCTTCGTGGCTGTGGTGCTGCTCGTCCTGCAGGAGACCCGCCCAGCACAGCCGGACGGCACGGCGACGAGCGTCGTGGCCCCGGTCGCCACCAGCGGCGACGGAGCCATGGCCGAAGCCACGGCTCCGGCACAGACAGGCCGACCCACCCATCGCGCCGCGTACGGCCGCCTGCTGACCGATCGGCGGCTCGTCCTGTTCCTGCTCGCCACCCTGCCGGCCACCTACTGCTACGCTCAGATCTACGTCTCGCTACCGATCATGCTGAGCGACGTGCACGGCATCTCGCCGCAGCGCTGGGGGCTGCTGCTGGCGGTGTTCGCCCTGACCACCAGCGTGCTCATGATCCCCCTGACCCGCTCCGTGCGCCGGCGGAACGGCGTCGCTGTGGTCGCCGCCGGCAGCCTGCTCATGGGGGTCTCACTGACCGCCCTGGCTCTGGTGCCCAGCTCGTCGGTGTCGCTGTTCCTGCTGATGGGGATGCTGGCCTGCGGCGTCTGCTTCCATCTCTCCGCGGCGCCGGCCGTGGTCGCCCGTCTGGCGCCGCCGGCCCTGCACGGCCACTACATGGGGGGCTGGGGCTTCGCCTACGTGGGCGGCTACGGCCTGGGGACGCTGCTCGGCGGACGTGCCCTGGATACGTTGGGCCCGTCCGTCGCCTTCATCGCCGTAGGCGTGGTCGGCTCTGTCGGAGCGGTGCTGCTCACGTCACTGGCAATCTCTGGTCGGAAACGGCCGCCACGACCCGGGTGAACGGCCGGGCGGGCCCCACCGGCTTGAGGTCACCGCCAAAGGCCGACCGGACCGCGACGCCGCGAACCCGCCGTGTGGCCGGCCCGTCGTGACCCGGAGGCCAGCGCGATGGCCCCGGCCTTACGTGTACCGGATACGCGGATTGAGGTACGCGTAGAGCACGTCGGCGATCAGGTTGGCGAAGCTGTAGATGAAGACGATCAGCAGCGTCGTCGCCTGGATGAGCTGCAGGTCGCGACGCTGGATGGCGAACAGCAGCAGCCGTCCGATGCCCGGGTAGCCGAACACCGACTCGGTGACGATCAGGCCGCCGAACAGCCAGCCGACGCTGATGGCCACGACCGTGACGGTCGGCAGCAGCGAGTTGCGCAGCACGTGCGTGAAGAGCACCTTGCCCGGCGAGAGGCCTTTGAGGTTGGCGGTACGCACGTAGTCGGTCTGCAGCACGTCGACGGTGCTCGAGCGGGTCATGCGCACCACGTAGGCCAGGCTCGTGAGCGCCACCGTGATGCCTGGCAGGATGAGGTACTGGAACGCCTCGATGAAGCCGGTGTCGGGCGCGATCGACGACTGCGACGGCAGCCAGCCGAGCTGGATCGAGAAGACGCTGATGAGGAACAGACCGGTGACGAACTCCGGCAGCCCGATCACCGAGAGCGCCCCGATGGAGATAGTCTGATCGACCCAGCTGTTTCGTCGCAGGGCGGCGATGAGGCCCAGCAGGATGCCGAGCGGCACGAACATGGCGAAGGCGACTGCCGCCAGCATGGCGGAGTTGCGCAGGCGCTGGAGCACCAGTGGCCGGATCTCCTCGCGGGTCGAGACCGAGGTGCCCCAGTCGCCGGTCGCGAAGCCGCCGAGCCATTCCCCGTACTGCACGATCGCCGGCCGGTCGAGGCCCAGCTCCTCGCGCAACTCTTCCCTGGCCTCGGGGCTGGCGAAGCGACCCAGCATCATGGTCGCCACGTCCCCGGGCAGCACCTGGGTGGCGACGAAGATGATCACCGAGGAGAGCACGATCGTCAGGACGACGAAGCCGAGGCGGCGGAGGATGAAGCGGCCCATCAGCAGACCTCCTCACCGGCGGCGATCCTGAGCGTCTCGGCCTGCAGATCGGCAAGCTCGTCGAGCGGGATATGGCAGTAGATGTGATGACCGTTCGCACCCTCCCGCCAGGGCGGCTCCTGCTCGCGGCAGAGGTCACCGAGAAAGCGCGGGCAGCGCGGATGGAAGCGGCAGCCGGGCGGTACCTCCATGGCGGAGGGCACCGAGCCGCCGAGACGGATCGCTTCCTGCTCGATGTCGGGGTCGGCGACCGGCACCGCCGAGAGCAGCGCCTCGGTGTAGGGGTGGAAGGGCGGCGTGAGCACCGCCGTGGCAGCACCGATCTCCATGATCTTGCCGAGGTAGACGACGGCGATGGCGTCGGAGAGATGCTGCACCGCCGAGAGGTCGTGGCTGATGAAGACGTAGCTGGTCTTCTGCTCGATCTGCAGCGCCATGAGCAGGTTCATCAGCGAACCCTGCACCGAGACATCGAGCGATGAGATCGGCTCGTCGCAGAGGATCAGCGCCGGCTCGGCGGCGAAGGCGCGAGCGATGGCCACGCGCTGCTTCTCGCCGCCGGAGAGCTCATGCGGCAGCCGCTCGGCATAGCTCTCGGGCAGGCTGACGGCGCGCAGCAGATCCCGGGCGCGGGCCAGCGCCTCCTTGCGCGACAGGCCGCCCAGCAGCGAGAGCGGCCGGGCGATGGCGTCGCCGACGCTGCGCGTGGGGTTGAGCGAGGCGTCGGGGTTCTGGAAGACCATCTGGATCTCTTTGAGCGTGTTGCGCGAGCGCCGCTGGGTCGAGCGAGCCAGCAGCTCGCCGTTGAGGCGGATCTCGCCGGCGGTGGCCGGCGTGAGACCGATGACGGCGCGGGCGACGGTGGTCTTGCCCGAGCCCGACTCACCGACGATGCCCAGCGTCTCACCGACGCAGAGCGAGAGATCCGCGCCGTCGACGGCGCGGATGACCTTGTGGCTGCGCCGGCCGGGCAGCCAGCCCTCGGCCGGCCCCTTGAAGTGGGTCTGCACGCCCTCGGCCTGGAGCAGCAGCGGCGGCTGCGTCGCGCACTCGACCACCGGCAGCAGCGTCTCGGTCGCCTCGCAGATGAACCGCTGCGGCTCCGGCACCGCGTGCCAGCGCCGGCAGGCGCTCTCCTGGGCGTCGGCCACCGGCGCCAGCGGCGGCCGCGCCGTGGTGCAGGCCTCCTCGACGAAGCGGCAGCGAGGCGCGAAGATGCAGCCCTCGGGCAGCGCATCCAGGTGCGGGATCGACCCGGGTATCGTCACCAGGCTGCGCTTCTGTGGCGTGGTCTCGAACTTGGGGATGCAGCCGAGGAGATCAAGGGTGTAGGGGTGCCGAGGGCGCTTGAACAGGGTGCGCAGGTCGGCCTGCTCCATGAACTCGCCGGCATACATGACCCCGACCCGCTCGCAGATACGGGTGATGACGCCGAGGTCGTGGGTGATGTAGAGGATCGCCGAGTCGAACTCGCGCTTGAGGTCGGCGACCAGGTCGAGGACGACCGCCTGGGTGGTCACGTCCAGAGCCGTGGTCGGCTCGTCCATGATCAGCAGCGAGGGGTCGGTCATGAGCGCCATGGCGATGACACAGCGCTGCAGCATGCCGCCCGAGAGCTGGTGCGGATAGCGGCGCAGGACCTCTTCGGGGTCGGGCATGGCGACCTTGGATAGCATCTCGATGACGCGCTCCCGGGCCGCTGTCCGATCCATGCCGAGGTGCCGCCGGGCGACCTCGGCGAGCTGCTTGCCGATCTGGATGGAGGGGTTCAGGGCGCTCAGAGGACTCTGATAGACGATGCCGATGCGCCCGCCCCAGAGCTCGCGCAGCTGCTTTCTGGGCAGGGTGAGCAGCTCGACGCCGTTGAGCCGGACGCTGCCCTCTGTGACGCGGCCGTTGGAGGCCAGATAGCGGATGGCGCCCATGGCCAAGGTCGACTTGCCGGAGCCCGACTCACCGACGACGCCGAAGCTCTCGTGCTCGGCGACCGAGAGGGAGACGTTCCGCACCGCCGGCAGGATGCCGAGCTCGGTCTCGTACTCGATCGAGAGGCCCTCGACCTCGAAGACCGGGCGCGGGACGGCCATGTCGGCGGCCGGTCCCGGTGCGCCGGCCACGGGCAGAGCCGGGGCGCTCATGTGCGCCCTCCGCCGGGCAGCATGACCTGACGCAGGCCGTCGCTCATCAGGCTGGTGGCGATCACCAGCACGGCGATGGTGGCGGCCGGGAAGAGCAGCGTCCAGGGGGCGATCGAGAAGAAGTTGCGGGCCTCGTTGATCTGCAGGCCCCAGTCCGGCGAGGGCGGCTGCACGCCGAGACCCAGGAAGCCGAGGCTGGCCACCAGGAAGATCGAGTAGCTGAAGCGCATCGAGGCCTCGACGAGCAGCGGCGGCAGCGAGTTGGGCAGGATCTCGCGGAAGAGCACGTAGCTGCGCCGCTCGCCACGCACCCTGGCCGCCTCGACGAACTCCTTGCTCTTGAGGTCGAGCACCATGGAGCGCACCACGCGGGCCAGCATCGGCGTGTAAAGGATGGCGACCACCACCACCAGGTTGATGTTCGAGGGCCCCACCGTGGAGAGCAGGACGAGCGCCAGCAGCAGCGAGGGGAAGGAGAGCAGCACGTCGAGCAGGCGCATGATGGCTTCATCGGTCCAGCCGCCGGCGTACCCCGAGGCGAGGCCGATGGCGGTGCCGGCCAGGGCCGCCGCCAGGGTGCCGATGCCGCCCAGCAGGAAGATGTTGCGCGTACCGACGATGACCCGCGAAAGGATGTCGCGGCCGAACTGGTCGGTCCCGAAGGGGTGCGACAGCGACGGCGGCTTGAGGCGCAGGGCGGCATCCTGGGCCGTGTAGTCGTAGGGCGCGATCCAGGGGCCGAAGACCGCCAGGATGAGGAAGATGCAGAAGACGATCAGGCCGACGAGCGCGGCCGGGCGCTTCTTGAGACGGCGCCAGTAGAGCGTGCGCATCCTGGGACGATGCGGACGTGCCGGAGCTGTGGCCGCGGCGCCGGCGGTGCCCTGCCCGAGCGCAGCCTCTTCGGCGGCCGCGACCGTCTCCAGCACGCCCCCGGGCTCACCCGCCTCCGGACCCTCGCCCGGACCGGGCTGCCACCGCACCTTGTCCTGCAGGCGGGAGGCGCCCGTTTCGTCGGGCAGCTCGTCCCCCTTGTCGAACGGCGTCTGCCGCCCGTCTTCCCCGACCATCGCCGGCCATCCCCCCTTGTGTCTCTCGTCGTCGGCCGAACGCTACCTTAGCCGTCGCCGACCGGCCTCGCGACCCTATACTGCTCTCCGCGGCCGTCAACGCGGCCGGCTGAACGGTCCCGGCTCTGGGACACTTCCGGGCCACGTGCACCAGTGCGACAGATCGAAAACCGGCACATTGCAGGTCGTCTCATCGATCCAGCCACCGGTCGTAGCCGCCCTGCGCCTTCGGTAGTCCGACCGACCGGACAGTCCGACGAGCCGTCTCAGCCTTGCTCGCCACGCGGCTCGTCGCGCGGCGCCACCGACTCGACCACGGTGAGCAGCTCCGGGTGCTCGGCGAGCTGGGCGGCACGGGCTACCGCGTCGCGGTCCACCGTGACCCCGAACCCGGGACCCTCGACGCGACCGATCCGACCCTTGGCGGGGTCCAGCGCCGGCGCCGCCGCCAGATCCTCCACGAAGAGCTGGTGCATGATCTGGTTTCCCTCGGTGAGGTTGGCCGTGCAGAGACCGAGGTGGTGCTGAGCGGCGTCGGTGATGCCGCTCACGCCCTGACCGTGCAGGCAGATCGAGACACCGGCCGCCATGGCGATACCGGCGGCGCGGCGGAAGGCCAGGATGCCACCTGTCTCGTGCGGCGAGAGGACGACGACATCCGCCGCCCGCCGGCGACAGACCTCGTAGACGTCATCGACGGTGTACACCGACTGATCGGCGGCTATGGGCACCGGGACGCTGTCGCGCACGTGCTTGAGCGCCGCCAGGCTGGTCTCGGGCGTGGGCTGCTCGACCCAGTCGAGATCGAACTCCTGCAGGCGATGGATCATGCGGATGGCTTCCTCGACGCTCCAGGCACCGTTGGCATCGACCCGCAGACGGCGATCGCCGATGGCCTCGCGTACGGCGGCGATGTTCTCCATGTCCGTGTCGGCGCCGAAGCCCGCCTTGGTGTAGATGACGCCGTAGCCCTCGTCTGCCAGCCGCCGGGCATCTTCCGCCAGCTCGTCGGCCGTGTCACCCTGCGGGAAGCCGAAGTAGTCGACCGAGTCACGCACGGCACCGCCGAGCAGGTCGTACACGGGGACGCCGGCCGCCTTTCCGACGGCGTCCCACAGCGCCATCTCGAGCCCGGCAAGGGTGAGGTTCGCCGCTCGCGGCGCGTGATTGAAGCTGCCGAGATGGCGGACACCGGTGATCAGACGCTCTATGTCATGCAGCGGCTCGCCGACGAGCCTCTCCGCGACGCCCCGCAGCGCCTGGGCGGTCGCCTGCGGCGGAAAGCCGGCGGTGGATTCCCCGATGCCGACGATCCCTTCGTCGGTGTGCACTTCTACAAGCACGACGTAGGCGCCGTAGTCGACCCGGCCCGCCCAGTGATAGGGCGTCGTCGCCCGCAGGATCAAAGGCGTGGTGTCGATACGAGTGATCCTCATCTGTGCACCTCCAGTCGCCTGCGACGACGCCCTTCGAGCAGCAGTGCCGACGACGGGGCGGGCCGTCCAGCGCAGCGCCGGGACGGCCCGCCCGCTCCCTCTTCAGGGACAGGTCGTCGAAAGGTCGGCCGCGACGAGCTTATATCAGGCGCCTGGTGAGCTGGACCGCCCCACCGGCGTCCGGCGCGTAGCCGGCGGCGCCGATCTCATCGGCGTAGGACTGCGTGAGCGGGGCGCCGCCGACGATCGGCTTCGCCGTCAGCCCGGCCTCGTGCAGCGCCGCGATGACGCCCTTCATCTTCGGCATGGTGGTCACCATGAGCGACGACATGCCCACGATGTCCGCGTCGTGCTCGCGCGCCGCCGTCACGAAGGCCTCGGCGCTGACGCTCGTTCCCAGATCGTGGACCTCGTAGCCGGCGCCGTCGAGCATAAGCGCCACGAGGCTCTTGCCGATGTCGTGGATGTCGCCCTCGACGGCGCCGATGACCACCGTGGCCCGTGCCTCGTCGCCGCCGCCCACCAGATGCGGCGAGAGCACGTCCATGCCCGCCTTCATGGCGTCGGCGGCCACCAGGACCTCGGGGATGAACATCTCGCCGCTGCTCATCCTGGCGCCGGCCTCGTCCATGGCGCTGATGAGCGCCTCGTTCAGGATCCGCGACGGCTCGGTACCCGCCTCCAGCTCGGCGGCGACCAGGCGCGGAGCCTGCTCTTCGTCGCCGGCGAGCACTACCTGCTTGATCTCCTCGATCGCCATTGTTCCTCCTCGCGCTCTGCGCGCGTGATCTCAGTCAGTGGATACGCCCAACGCTCCCGGCCTCAGCCGACGAGCGCCGCGTCGGCGGCGGCGACGACCTTGTCCATGTCGCGCCGCACGTCCTCGGGGATCTCCAGCGGCTTGAGGCTCTCCTGCAGGCGCCGGTACTCGTCGACGGCCCGCTCGTAGAGGTCCTTGCCGCCGTCGGCCTCCCAGGTCTG
>Ga0172371_10000260_pt1 | contig 78753 bp, 70 predicted proteins | sample Lak12m_FD_114543 | JGI IMG/M metagenome (GOLD analysis project Ga0172371, IMG submission 114543) | Freshwater microbial communities from Kabuno Bay, South-Kivu, Congo - kab_022012_12m | ecosystem: Environmental > Aquatic > Freshwater > Lake | place: Democratic Republic of the Congo: South-Kivu...
ATCAGGTTGACGATGCGGTCTCCCTCACCGGCCTCGCCGCCGGCCCCGGGCGCCCGCATCCGCACGATGAAGTCCGGGATGTAGTTGTGCGCCTCGCCCTCGTGGGTGTACGGGATGTCGAAGCCGAGGTTGTGGTTCTTGACGTAGCTCTCGACCTCGTCCATGGCCTCCAGCGTTTGCGCCATCTTCTGCTCCCACGAGTCGGTGTCGCAGACCACGTGCGAGAGGTGACACTTGTCGGGGCCGGTCGCCCACACCGGGCGCGTCGTGTCGAAGTCCACGTAGCTGGTGGAGCCGACCGTGTTGTAGGGCTGCAGGATGGGCAGCAGGCGCTGCTCGCCGGGCGCCGAGTCGACGATGGCGCGGTAGATCTTGTCGGCGGCAGTGTGCGCGTACTCGACGAGCAGCAGCATCTGCGGGAAGCAGTCGTCCTTGCAGGTGAGGCACTGCTGTCTCCAGGCCTTGGCGGCGGCGAGGATCTGCGGGAAGAGCCAGGGCCTCGCGGCCGGCTCGCCGGCGGCGTCCGCGCCGCAGAAATAGCGCTCGTAGACGAGCTTGGCGAGCAGGAAGTCGACCTCCTGCGGGCGCCGCGTGCGGAGCTCGTCGAGCGTGTGGATGACGCTCTCGCCGATGATCGGCGCGTTCTCGGTGAGGGTCGGCACGTCGGCCGTCGAGAGCGACATGCCGGCCTGCTCGTCGAAGCGCACCTCGAGGCGCTCGCCGCTCACTTCGTAGCGGTAGCCGGTCAGGCGCGGGAAGGTGAGCTCGTGCGCGACGCGCTCGGCGAGCGCGCGCACGCGTGTTGCCTTCTTGGGCAACACCGGCTGCGCGATCACCGGTCCGACCGGGATGAACGAGAACGGCACGCCGTAGACCTCGGCGTACTCGGCGGGGAAGAGGTCGTCGTCGGCGTTCGTCACGTAGGTCGTGCGGCGCAGCGCCCGGCCCACGACCTGCTCGCAGAGCAGCTGCGTCGAGAAGGCGCGCAGGCCCAGCACGTGCGTCACGGTGTTCGCGTCCCAGCCCTCGGTGAGCATCGAGACGCTCACCACGCACTTGATCTGCTCGCCCAGGCGCCCCGGCTTGCCGACGGTGTTCATGACCTCGCGGAGCAGGTCCTCGTCGGTGATGGCATCCACGTCGCGCTCGGGGAAACGCTGCCGGTACTCGGCCTTGAACTCCTCGATCTCGCGCGCCGCGTCCTTCTTGAACTCGGCGCTCATCGCCTCGCCGGACTCGAGCTGCGACGAGTCGACGAGGATGGTGTTCGGACGCTCCGTCCAGGCGTTGTTGCCGGCGGAGAACTTCTCGACGTTGCTGAAGCGCGCGAGGTTGCCGGGGACGATGGACGTGTACCTGACGCCGTCGGCGACCTTGGCGTGCTCGTAGCCGGTGATCCAGTCGTAGACCAGCTTGGAGACGTTGGTGTTGCTGCACACCACGATGAAGACCGGCGGCGTCAGCCGGCTGCTCTCGCCGGCCTCTTCCGCCGCCGTGGTCCACGCCTGGAAGTACTGCTCGTAGTTGCCGTACAGCGAGTGCAGCGCCGCCTGCAGTTCCTTCGGCAACTCGGGCGCGCCGCCGGCCGCGTCGTCGGTCTTGCGACCCTTCTTCGGCAACGCGTCCTTCACGTGCGGCCACAGGTGCCGGTACGTGGGGATCTCGTCGGCCATGGAGTCGTCGGCCACCGGCACGCGCGGCACCTTGACGATGCCGCACTCGATCGCGTCCACCAGCGAGAAGTCGCTGACCACCCAGGGGAACAGCGTGCCCTCGGCGTAGCCCGAGCCGCGCAGGAAGAACGGCGTCGCCGAGAGGTCGTAGATGGCGCGCACGCCGAGCTTGCGCTTGACGGCCTCGAGGCCGCTGATCCAGACGCGGGCCTCCTTGTCGCGCTTCTCGGCCTCCTGCCTGTCTTCACCGGTGAGCTTGCCGACCGCGCCCTCTTCGGCCAGCTCGGGCGGCTTGCCGCGGTAGCAGTGGTGCGCCTCGTCGTTGATGACGACGATGTTCTTCTTCGTGCCGAACTCGCGGCACACGCGGCGGACCATCTCGTCGGGCGTCTCCGTGAACGGGCTCTGCTCGCCGCCGGACCGGCCGGCAAGAAGCCGCTTGGTCAGCTTACCGGCCGGCATCTTCTCGCGCAGCAGGAAGGCGTGAAAGTTGGTGATGACGACCTGGGCGCGGTTCAGGCGCTCGGCGAGCTCCGACGGCACCACGTCGAGCTTGTGGTAGTAGTTGCCGGGGTCGTTGGGCAGCAGCACGCGCAGGCGGTCGCGGATGGTGATGCCCGGCGCCACGATGAGGAACGAGTCGCTGAAGCGCGCGTCCTGCGGGTTCTCGATCTTGTTGAGCGCGTGCCAGGCGATGAGCATGGCCATGACCACGGTCTTACCGGAGCCGGTGGCCATCTTGAAGGCGACGCGGTCGAGGCCCGGGTTGGCGCCCGCATTGGCCTCGCTCAGGCGGCTCAGCAGGTACGACTTGCCCTGCTTCGGGGCGCACTCGGTGAGGTAGATGGCGGTCTCGACCGCCTCGATCTGGCAGAAGAAGAGGCGCCGGTCGCGTGCGGGCCGGGTCCAGTGCTCGAGCAGGCGCCTGGTGGTGCGGGTGACCCCTTCGTGCCCGCCCTTGCGCCATGCGCCTACGGCCGCGCGCACCTCGTTGATGTAGTCGTTCTCGCGGAGCCTGTCCTCGGTCCACTCGGTGCCGAGCGTGAGCTGCTGGCCCTTCTTCTTGGGCTGCGCGACGGGGATGAAGTAGGCGCTGGGGCGGCGCGTGACGACGATCTCGTCGGTGATGCCGTCGTCGGTGAACCTGAAGTGCCGTCTGGGTTCGTCGAACGCCGAGTTGATGACCGGGTTCTCGATGACGGCTTCGCGCACGACCCACCCCCAGTGCTCGGCCCAGCGCCCGTCCGGCGCAGCACACCGCGGAGTCTACCGGACCCGGGGCACGGAAACGCGGGCGAACGGCGGGCAGGCGGTGATGGCGGAGGGAGTGGGATTCGAACCCACGGAACCCTTGCGAGTTCTCCGGTTTTCAAGACCGGTGCAATGAACCGCTCTGCCATCCCTCCGGCGAGTCAAGTGTAGCAACGGGGCGGGGCGGCGGCCACGCGGCCGTGCGAAGGCAGTAGGAGAGAAAGCGGTCATCTGGCATACTTGCCAGCCGTGACCGCCCTCTTCATCGCCTGCTCAGACGGCCGCGTGGCCGCCGCCTTCACCGCCCTCCAGGAGAAGGAGGGCGAGCAGGCCGCCGACCGGCTCTTCGTGCCCGGCGGCCCGCTCGTCTTCACGCAGCCCGGCACCGAGCGGCGCGTGGCGCTCGAGTGCGTGCGCACGCAGATCGACACGCACGGCATCCGCCGCATCTACCTCGTCTCGCACCAGGACTGCCGGGCCTACGAGCGCGCCCTGGGCGGCTTCGGCTTCGACCAGCAGGGACTGCTCGTGCGCGACCTCAGGCGCGTGCGCGTGCTGCTCGAGAACGCCTTCCCCGTGGTGGACGTGCGCTGCTTCGTGATCCCGTGGCGCGAGACCGACGGGAGCGCGGCGTTCGGCGAGGCCGAGCGCGTGGAGTAGGGGCGTCGGCCCGCACCCGGCCCGTGTCTGCGGGCTCGTCGGCCTCTCAGGCCAGATCCAGCAGAGTCGCGGTGCTGTCGACATCGACGCCCGGCTGCAGCCCCGAGCCTCCGCGGAAGACGGGCAGGTCCACGGGCTCCTGCGCGGCACGCGCCTCGCGCGCCTCGCGCGCCTCGCGCGCCTCGCGCATGGCGTCCTGGACCACGCTGCTGAGGCTCCGGTGACTGCGCGCCGCCACCTGCCTGAACTCGGCCAGCAGCGAGTCCTCTATGGTGAGTGTTGTACGCGTCGGTGCCTCCATGCCTCGGAGCATCGCACGCTACGAATCGTAGCAGCAAGCGCCGGCGGGGTGACGTTCGCGCGAGGTCACGCGCCGCCTTCGGCAGTCTCCGGTGCGGCGGTATACTCGCGGCGATGACCCTCGAGATGACAGCCGAGCAGCTGGCCGCGTATCGCGCCGGGCGTCGCCGCCGCGAGGCCGAAGAGGCGGAGCGGCGGCGCCAGCGCGGCGAGGCGGCCCTTCGCCTCGCGGCGGAGGCCGCGGAACTGCTCCGCGCCCAGTTCGGGGCGACCGAGGTGTACCTGTTCGGTTCGCTTGCGGAGGGCCCTCCGTTCGCGATGCACTCCGACATCGACCTCGCCGCCCGCGGGCTCGGGCCGGCTCACTACAAGGCGCTCGGCCGTCTGTTGTCGCTCTCTCGCGACTTCGAGTTCGACCTCGTCGATCTGGACACGTGCCAGGAGGGCCTGCGCGATGCTGTGCTGGCTCGCGGGGTGCGTCTGTGAGCCCCGGTGACCTGCGTGCGGCGGCGGCGCGGATCCGTCAGGAGCTGCCGGCCCTGGGCGCTGTGGCGTCGCGGGCAGCGGGTGCCTGGGCGGGCGCTACCGGCGCGGAGGACGACTACCTCGTCGACGCAGCCGCGCTCAATGTCCACGGCTTCTACGCCGGGCTTGAGCGGGTGTTCGTGGTGATCGCCGAGCGCGTCGACGGGTCGGTGCCGCAGGGGGCGAACTGGCATCAGGAGCTGCTCCGCCAGATGGCCGCGGAGCTGCCGGGTACGCGCCCGGCGGTGTTGGACGCCGGTACGGCGGCACGCCTCGAGGAGTACCGGGGGTTCAGGCACGTGGTGCGCAACGTGTACGCGCAGAAGCTCGACCCGGGCCGGGTCGGGGTGCTCGTCGCCGAGCTTCCTGCGGTGTGGGCCGACGTGGCCGAGCGTCTCGCGGCGTTCGCGGACGCGCTGGACGCCATCGCCCGCGACTAGCCCCCGATGACGTCCTTGCCCAGGTAGGGCCGCAGCACCTCGGGCACCACGAAGCTGCCGTCAGACTGCTGGTAGTTCTCCATGATGGCGATCAGCGTGCGCCCGACGGCGATGCCGGTGCCGTTCAGGGTGTGCACGAAGCGCGGGCCCTTGTCGGTGCGGTAGCGGCAGTTGAGCCGCCGTGCCTGGTAGTCGGTGCAGTTGGAGCAGCTCGTGACCTCGCGGTACTGCGACTGACCCGGCATCCACGCCTCGCAGTCGAACTTCTGGGCCGCCGGGGCGCCCAGGTCGCCGGCGGCGATGTTGACGACGCGGTACGGGATCTCGAGACCCTGCAGGATCTCCTCCTCGGCCGACAGGATGAGCTTGTGCTCGGCGTCGCTCTGCTCGGGCAGGCAGAAGCTGAACATCTCGACCTTGTCGAACTGGTGCACGCGCAGGATGCCGCGCGTGTCGCGCCCGGCGGCGCCGGCCTCGCGGCGGAAGCAGCTGGAGTAGCCGGCGTAGCGCAGCGGGAGCTGCTTCTCCTCGAGGAACTCCTCCATGTGCATGGCCGCGAGCGGGACCTCGCTGGTGCCGACCAGGCAATCGCCGTCCACCGTCTCGTACACCTGGGCGCGGTCGGTGGGGAAGAAGCCGGTGCCGTACATGGCCTCCTCGCGCACCAGCACCGGCGGGACCACGGGGCGGAAGCCCTTGGCCTGGATCACGTCGAGGCCGTACCGCACGAGGGCGAACTGCAGCATCACGAGGTCGCCCTTGAGGTAGGCGAAGCGCGAGCCGCTCACCTTGGCGCCGCGCTCCATGTCGATGATGTCGAGCGCCGTACCGAGGTCCAGATGGTCCTTGGGCTCGAAGTCGAAGGCGGTCGGCTCGCCGACCACGCGCAGGACGACGGAGTCCTCCTCGCCGCCGTCGGGCACGCCGGCGAGCGGAAGATTGGGGATCTCGAGGAGCATCGTCTTGAGGCGCTCCTCGACCTCGGCCAGCGCGGCCTCGCGCTCCTTGATGGTGTCGCCCAGGGCGCGCATCGCGGCGATCGCCTCATCGGCGTCGCCGCCGGCCTTCTTGACGGAGGCGATGCCGTCGCTGGCGCGCTTGCGCTCGGCGCGCATGCTCTCGACGTCGGTGAGGAGCCGGCGGCGCTGTTCTTCGAGCGTGAGGAACTCGTCCAGCGACGAGGCCGATGCGGCGCCCTTGCGTTGCAGGGCCCTGCGCACCTCGTCCGGGTTCGAGCGCACCATCTTCACGTCGAGCATCGTGACTCCTCGGGGTCGTGTTGGCTGCGGCCCATGGTATCGCACCGCGTGCGGGTGGGCCGCCGGCCGGGAGGGAGCGTGGGCCGGGCCGCCGCGGCCCCGCCCGGCCGCGCCGCCGCCCGGCCCGGTCGACCGCCCGAAGGGCGGCGTGCTACTCTCGTCGAACGACGACATGCGCATGCCGCCACACACCAGGAGACCACACATGAGCCGCCGCCCGCCCCTGCACGCCGTCCCCCGTCGCGCCGTGGCCTTCGCGGTGGTGCTCGCCCTCGTCGGTCTTGTCGTCGTCCCCGCCGCGCTGGCCTCCGGGTCGCCCACGCCGGAGCCCTCGCCCACACCCACCGCGACGCCCCCGGTGACGCAGACCGTGACGCTCAGCGCCGCCCCCGAGGCGCTCACCTACGGCCAGGAGGTCACCGTGAGCGGCGCTGTCCAGCCGGCCACGGCGGGCCAACCGGTCGTCATCACGCTCGGCGGCACCCACGTCGGCTCCGTCGTGACCGACGGCGGCGGCGCCTACGCGTTCACTTTCAAGCCGAGCCGCAGCGGCGAGCTCGTCGCCCACCTGCAGGACGGCGCCAAGAGCGCGTCCACCCGCGTCATCGTCAAGCCGCGCGTCAGCGTTGGGTACGGCAAGCCGGTGCCGTTCGCCGACGTCACGCTCACGGTGAAGGTCGTGCCGTCGTCCTACGCGGGCACGGTGACCGCCGTCGTCACTCACGGCGGCGACACCGTCTGCACGCTCAAGGCCGCCACCCGCGACGGCGTCGCGAAGTTCACCCTGCCGCTGCGCGGTCTGGGCTCGTTCCCGGTGGAGCTGTCCCTGGCCTCCTCAAACGGCATCGCCGCGCGCACCGCGTCGGCCACCGTGAAGGTCACGGGCTCGCGTCTCTCGACCGGTTCCAAGGGGCCGCAGGTCCACGCCCTGCTCGTGGCCCTGGCGAAGCTCAGGTTCCGCGTGCCGAACACGGGCTCCACGTACACCAGCCAGGTCGCGGACGCGGTGGTCGCCTTCCAGAAGGCCTACGGCCTCTCGCGCGACTACGTGTTCGGCGCCGCCTGCTGGAAGAAGCTCGAGACCGCCAAGGTGATCAAGGCCAGGTACTCCGGGCCGTCCACGCACCTCGAGGTGGACAAGGGCCGGCAGATCGCCATGGTGGTCAAGGACGGCACGCCCTTCGGCATCATCGCGATCTCGTCCGGCGCCACCGGCAACACGCCGAGCGGCACCTTCCACATCTTCATCAAGAGCCTCTGGGCGCCGTCCAACTACGACAGCCTGCTCTTCCGTTCCATGGGCTTCTACAAGGACTTCGCGATGCACGGGTACGACCCCGTGCCGCCATACCCGGCCAGCCACGGCTGCGTGCGCGAGCCCATGTGGGTGGCCCAGTGGATGTACAACCAGTCCTGGGTGGGGGAGACCGTCTACCTGTACGACTGAGGCGCGGCGCCTGCGTGACGCGGTCGCGTCCGCGGCTCGCGCACGGACGGGCGCGCGGCGGGGCCCCTGCGGGCCCGCTCCGGCCCTTCGGTCTAGCGTACTGAGTCGTGCGCCGACAGCGTCGCCACGCTGGCGGCGGTGGTGAGCACGGCCAGGCCGGCGCGGAAGGTCTTGAAGCGGTCGCCGGCCTCGGGGTCGAACGACGTCAGGGACACGGCCCGCAGGTCGAAGCGGCAGCCGGCCATCTCCACGGCGGCCAGCAGCTCCGCCACCGTGAACCCGCCCGGCGACGGGAACTGCACGGCCGGGGCGAGGGCGGGGTCCACCACGTCTATGTCCACGTGCAGCATCGCGGGGGGGCGGCGGGCCGCGATGCCGCCCCCGCCGGCGCGTTTGACCAGCTCGTCCAGCGCGGGCGCCAGCGCCTCGCCGAGGCCGCGATATCCGATCTCGGCGCCGCTCACCACGAGCAGCTCCGAGACCGTCATGGCGTCGGCCTCCGCCGGGTCGATGTCGCGGCCGCCGGCGTGCAGCACGAGCCTCTCCTCGGCGGGCGTGCCGCCCAGCTGGACCCACGACTCGGGAAAGGCGCGGCCGGTGAGTACGGCGAGCGGCATGCCGTCCAGGTACCCGGACTCGCTGGTGTCGGGCGTGTTGAAGTCGCCGTGGGCGTCGAGCCAGACCGTGGCGAGCTGCATGCGGGCCGGCCCGGGTGCTGCGAGCAGGCCGGCCCGGACCCCCAGCGTCACGTTGCAGTTGCCGGCCAGCACCATCGGCAGGCGGCCCTTGGCGGTCGCCTCCGCGACCAGCTTCGCGACGGCGCCGTCGACCTCGAGCACGGCTTGCAGCTCGTCGTGGAACGGCCCGCTGCGTTGCGCCGTGACGACCTCCACCTCGTGGCCGCGATCGGCGAGCGCCTCGGTGACGCCCTCTGCGAGGTAGGCGCCGGGTCCGTGCCCGCTGCCGACGCCCTCGCGCCCGAGGTCGTAGGGCACCGCGATGAGCGTGAGGCGCACTGCCGTCAGTCCTCGTCGCAGCGCGGAAGGCGCTTCACGAGGGCCACCATCTCGCCGTCCGCCGGCTTCGTCGCCACGAAGCAGTGGCCCTCGTAGAGGTGCCGGGACGGATGGTCGCCCGCCGGCACGTAGGCCGTGAGCCGCGCGAGCCTGCGGTCGATGCCCATACCCTCGGCCCAGTCGAGCAGCTGGTTGGCCACGCCGCGCGCCTCGAAGTTGGGACCCACGCACACACAGGCCACGTGCAGGTCGTCCCCCTGGGTCTCGACGGCCATGAACCCGGCCACCTCGCCGCCGCTCTCGGCGATCACGACCTCGGCGCGGCCCAGCAGGTCCATGAGTTCGTCCATGTGGTAGCGCTCCGGGTGCCCGGCGCCGTCGGCGAGCGGGTGCAGCGTCTCCTCGGCGATCAGGGCCAGCATGCCGCGGTCGTCGTCAGTCACCGCCCTCAGCGAGCACTTGAGGCGTTCCATGGTCACCTCCCGACGTCTGGGCGGCCGCCAGCTCTCCGGCCTCCCGCTTGAGCTCCTGACCGATGATATAGCGGATGGTCGCCCACGTGATGAGCAGCAGCAGCAGGTTCCACAGGGCGCCGAGCTGGTCCTGGTAGAAGCTGAAGAAGCAGCCGAAGAAGATGGCCACGAGCACCGCGCGCTCGAACCAGCGGTAGGCGTGCAGGTGCGAGCGGTGCCATCTGATCACGCCGACCGCCACGAGCGCGCCGCTGAGCGCGCCGCTCAGGGCGAGGCCGAGGGTGGCGAACGTGATGGCCTCGCCCGCCAGCAGGACCGGGACGAACACGATGAGGTCGGCCATGGCCACCACCACGAACCAGCCGACCATGACGACCTTGAAGACGCGCCGCCGCAGGAGGCTCGCGTAGCGGCGGTTGAGCCAGCCCTTGACCTTGGCGACCGGCGAGGGCAGCGGCTGGACCAGGTCGGTGTACGCGCGCAGGGTCTCGGTGAGCGAGACCACCAGGGGGTCGCGCTGGTCGGCGCGGCTGAGCAGGTACAGGGCCTCGTCGCGCTCGCCCGCGTCCATGTTGCGGAGGACCGCCTCCTTCGCGTAGTCGAAGGCGTTGACGAGCGCCGTCTGCTCGGTGAGGTTCCTCACGGTGCCCAGCCAGTGGAAGAGGAAGAACAGCCCCACGAAGATGAGATAGATGATGGCGATCACCGGCTGGAAGAAGTAGTCGTTGTCCGCGGTGATGAACTTGCCCAGCTCGTCGATGAAGAGGCCGAAGCCGATGCCGCAGGCCAGAGTGGCCAGCACTCGCCACAGGCGCCCCTGGAAGGTCATGAAGAGGACGATGCCGATCAGCATGCCGAGCCCGCCCCAGAGCAGGTGGGCGAAGTGGATCTTGCCGCCGCCGAGCTGCGGCCAGCCGGTGAGGGCGAGCGCCGCGCGCACGATGAGGATGGTGCCCACGGCGGCGACGAAGAAGAGCTCGAACTCGGCGGCGGCGTGCACGCGGCGCACGAAGAAGCCGCCGCCCTTCGCGGCCGGCGGCGGCGGGGCGGCCGCATCGCTCGGGTCCTCGAGCTGCTCCTCGGCCGCCTCGGCGAGCTCTCTGCCCAGCGGCTCGACCGCGGCCGCCGGCGCCTCTGCCGCGCCGTCTGTGGCCTGGGCTTTCGGGGTCTCCTCCACGCCGTCCTCCGTGCGCCGCTTCAGGAGGGGAACGACCCCAGGACCTTGACCCAGGGCAGCTTGCAGCGCAGGCACGCGAGCGCCTGCGCGATGGGGGTGTCGCTCTCGCGGCCCTCCACGTCGATGAAGAAGATGTAGTCGCCCAGGCCCTGTCGTGACGGCCGCGACTCGATCTTGGTGAGGTTCACGTAGCGGTGCGCGAACTCGCTGAGGATGAGGAGCAGCGCCCCGGGCTGGTCGTGGCCGATGCCGCACACGACGCTGGTCTTGTACGGCGCCTCCAGGTCCTGCGGCGCCGGCTCCCTGGCGAGGTAGACGAAGCGCGTGCGGTTGTCGTGCGAGTCCTCTATGTCGTCGCGCAGCACCACGCACTCGTACAGGTCGGCGGAGAGCCGCGTGCCGATGGCCACCCAGGGCCTGTCCACACGGCTGACGCGCCGCACGGCCTCGGCCGTGGAGTCGGTGGCCTCGTGTTCCACGCCGGCCAGGTTGGCCTGCATGAACGTGCGGCACTGGCCGTAGGCGATGGGGATGCTGACGATCTTGGTGACCTCGTGGAGGCCGATCTCGCGGCGCGAGATGAGCTGGTGGTGGATGGCGTGCGTGACCTCGCGCACGACGTGCACGTCGTCGTCGCCGAAGGCCAGGCGGTCCAGGGTGCGCGTCACGGAGCCCTCGAGCGCGTTCTCGATGGGGATCAGCCCGATGTCGGCCTCGCCGCTGGCGACCGCCTTCATCACGTCTTCGATGCTGGGGTACGGGAACGGCGCCAGCGCGGGCGCGGTCGGGTCGGCCAGCAGGGCCTCTTCGGTGAATGTACCTTCAGGCCCGAGAAAGGCCACCCGTCCCGTCTGCTGCGCCACTCCAGCCTCCTCACACCGGGGTCGTCGCTCCGCCCGTAGGCTATCAGACCCCCGGCGCGGGAGCGGACGGGACGAAGATGCCGGCCGCGAGAGAGAGGTCAGACGGCCGCAGGGCCGCCCGGGCCCTGCGGTGGCCGCACCTCGGGCGCCGGCGCCCGAGGTGGGACGCGGCCCTCCCACGTGAGCTCGTCGAATCCGTCGCCGAGGTCGGCGAGGGCGTCGAAGGCGCGGCGGGCGCCGTCCGGGTCCGCAGGCCCTGCGGACGGTGCGAACGGCACGGCGGGCGCAGCCGGTGCGTGGGCGCCCGCCGGCACGAACGGGAGCTCGTCCTGAGCCGGCGCCGCAGGCTCCTGCGGCACCTCGCCGGCGAGCAGCGGCAGGTGCGGTGCGGCGAGCCTGGGCGCGCGTGCAGCGCGCGCCCCCTCCTCGCCGCGCCCCAGCGGCTTCGGCACCGCCGCGGCCACGGCCTGGACCTCCTCCGGGGAGAGGTCGCGGTCGGAGGTGCCGTGATCGAGGTGCTTCACATAGATGCGCGCGAAGTCGCGCGCCGCGATGGCGCTGAACACGACCCCGGAGCGGTAGTTGTCGAGCAGGGCGAACGAGGCGCTCTGCTCGCCGCCCGCGTCGCGGAACGCGTCGTAGCGCACGATGGCGCGGTTGGTCAGCGCGCGGTCCAGCTGCGCCTTGTGCTCGTCCAGCTGGTCGGTGAGGATCTCGACCGCCTCGCGCAGGTTGCGCACCTGCGAGTCCAGGCTCACCACCTCGGCGACGATGTCACGCTGGTCGTGCCGGCCCAGCACCACGGTCTGGGCCCGTCTGAGCCTGCCGAGGCTCACGAGGAGCACGACCACGAGCACCAGGAGGACCAGGGCCAGCGCGGCCGCGCCCGCGGCCAGGTACGCAGCGATGTCGGTGAGGGCCTGCACGCGTTACTGCAGCTGCAGGAGGATCTTGTACTGGTGTGTGTTGTTGGACGTGACGCGCTCGCCCTTGACCGGCCCGGCGGTGACCTTCACCGTGCACTGCTTGCTGAGCGCCTCGGCCGGGATGGCGAAGCCCTGCACGGTGACCGTCTGCTCCTTGCGCGACGGCAGGGTCGCGATGGTGCCGGTCTGGGTGATGGGGTCGCCGCCCGGAGGCTTGATGGCCACCGTGACCGGCACGTCGTTCTCGGTGACGTCGCCCTGGTTCTGCACGGTGACGTCGAAGGCGAGGTCGGCGCTGGCCGAGACCGTGGTGACGCCGTTGCTGATGAGGGCGATGTCTCCCGGCTGTGCGACCACCTTGATCAGCGCCACGCCGTGCACGCCGGTGAGCTTGGTGGAGCTGCCGACGCTACCGAGCAGCTCTTGCAGGCGGTCGAGGTCGAACGTGTGTGACTTGAGGTACCAGGTCGCCATGGGGACGGCGACGTCACTCACGCCCTGGTCGGTCATGACGTTGCGCGCCGGCAGGTAGAAGCGGCTCATGTAGTAGGCGTCAGGCCCGCTGAAGTAGCCCTCGAGCGCCGCCAGCTGGTTGGCGGTGACCTTCTTGTTGGCGAGGCTGCCCAGCATGGCGGTGGAGAACAGCTTGAAGCCGTCGGCGCGCACCCGCATGCCCTCGGCGAACGAGGCCTGCTCGGCGGCGAGCGTGTCGGGTGCGACGAGGCGGGAGGCGCGCACGGCGATCTCGTCCTGTTTGGCGCTGAGCTGCTGGAGCTTGGCGACCAGCTCCTTGCGCGAGTACTTAGTGGGGTTGCTGACGAGCTGGTCGAGCTGCTTGCCCACGGCGTCGGAGTCGGCGATGGCCGTGGAGACGCCCGTGAAGTAGTCGCGGTACGAGGCCACCTTGCGACTCTGCTGGCAGGAGCGCACCCACAGGGCGAGCCCGAACACGATGAGGAAGAGGACGACGGCGAGGATGATGAGACGCTGGGTGCGCGTGCGCGCCGGATTGGAGCGGCGACGGCGCGGCGGGGCTTGGGCGGGGGAGGAGTCGGCCTTCGTCGACCTGCCGGCGTCGTCGTCGAAGAAATCCACTCCGCGGACCCCCGTCGTCAGGAAGAAGCTGGTGGGCGAGGCGGGACTTGAACCCGCACGCACGTAAGTGCACTAGACCCTGAACCTAGCGCGTCTGCCAATTCCGCCACTCGCCCAGATCGTAACAGGGTTCGGATTGTACCATACCGAATACCGCCCCATGCCCGCCCTCGCCCACAGCACCACGCCCCTGTACGCCGACTGGCGTGAGCGGTACCAGGACCTGCGCAAGATAGGCAGCGGCGGCTTCGCCGAGGTGTACGCCGCGTGGGACGCCGTCCTCGAGCGCCCGGTGGCGCTCAAGGTCGTCGGCGAGGGACGCGGCATGACCGGGCGCATCGTGCGCGAGGTCGAGGCCGCCGCCGCGCTCACACACCCCAACATCGTCGCCCTGTACGACTGGTTCGGCGACGGCTCGCGCGAGATCCTGGTGTGGGAGCTGGTCGAGGGCGAGTCGCTGGACAGGCTCCGCGGCCGCCTGAGTGACAACGACGTGGCGGCCGTGGGCGCCGAGCTGCTGAACGCCCTGGCGTTCGCGCACAGCCAGGGCATCATCCACCGCGACGTGAAGCCCCAGAACGTGATGCTCAGCGACGCCGGCCACGTCAAGGTCATGGACTTCGGCATCGCCCGCCTCATGGACGCCGACACGCTCACGCATGACGGCGACGTGATCGGCACCGTCGCCTACATGTCGCCGGAGCAGGCCTCCGGCCGCAGGGTGGGCCCGCCGAGCGACGTGTACTCGGCGGGCATGGTGCTGTACGAGCTCCTGGCCGGGGGGCACCCGCTGCGCGGGCAGACCCCGGCCGAGACGCTCGCCAACGTGGCCGCGGGGCGGCTCCCGTCGCTGGGCGAGCTCCGCCCCGACCTGCCGACGCCCATGCTCGACCTCATCGACCGGGCCTGCGCGGCGCGGCCGGCAGACCGCCCTGCGGCTGTGGAGCTGGCCGAGGCGCTCGACGAGGTGCTCGGCAGCGGCCGCCTGCAGACGCGGCCGCTCGGCGGCCTGCGGCGTCTGCTCAAGCCTCTGGCCCGCACGAGCGTCCTCGTGGAGCGCGCCGGCGGGGCCGCGCTCGCGGCGGTCACCGGTACCGTCGTGCTGGGCGCCCTCCCCGCCTACCCCGCCGGCTGGACGCTGCCGCTCGTGGCCGTCGCCACGGCCTGCTGGGCGGTCGTGCCCAAGGTGGGGCTCGCGTTCCTGCTCGGGGCGCTCGCCTTCCCCGTCTTCAACGTGTCGCTCGCCCTCGGCGCGGCCTATCTGGTGTTCGCCGTCGCCCTGTTCCTGCTCACCCGCAGCCGGCCCATCGTGGCCCTGTGGCCCACGCTTGCTCTGGTGCTGGTGCCCTTCCACCTCACGCTGCTGGCGCCGGCGGGGGCGGCCCTGCTGGGCCGCGTGCGCGGCCCTCTGGCCGCCGCCTGGGCCGGCGCCGGCACGCTCGTCTACCTGCTCCTGCTGCGCGCCCCGCGCGGGCCGTTCACGCTTTACCAGCCGCGCTGGAAGGCGGGCGCCGAGGCGGCTGCGGCCGGCGACCCCTTCAGCGCGGCCGCCCACCTCGTCTCGTACGTGGTCGCGCCGGCCTGTCTGCTGCAGATGCTGGTGTGGGCCGGCCTGGCGGCGGCCGTCGGCTACGCCCTGACGCGCCGCCGCCTCGAGGTCCGCCTCTGGGTGTGGGCGCTCGCCTTCGCGGCCGTGTTCTGCGTGTACCGCATCGTGCCTCTCGCGGTCTGGGGCCACCCGGCCGCGCTCACTTCGCTGCTTCTGAACGTGGCCCTGGCGGCGACCGTGATACTCTTGCTGCTGGTCCTGACGACGGAAGAAGCGCCGGGGGAAGGCGACGATGGGCATCTTCAGGAAGGCTGAGAAGAAGCTGGAGGGCTTCGTCGAGGGCGGCTTCGGGCGCGCCTTCAAGTCGAGCGTTCAGCCTGTGGAGCTGGCGCACAAGCTGGCCAAGGAGATGGGCGACCACAAGACGGTCGGCGTCTCCAATGTCTACGTGCCCAACGAGTTCGACGTGTACCTCGGGCAGGCCGACTACGAGCAGCTCTCGGCCTTCGCCGACGCGCTCAAGGCCGAACTCTCCAACTACGTCACGGCGTTCGCGCGGCGCGAGGGCTGGACGCTGGTCGCGCCGCCGCGCATCGAGCTCCACCGCGACGACGACCTGCGCGTGGGCGAGTTCGGCATCTCCACGCGTACCGTCAACGCGCCACCGGAGGCTGCCGCCCCCGCCTACGTGCCGCCGGCCGTCCCCGTCGCCGCGGCCGCGGTCGGCCCGATGGCGGACCAGACGCTCCTGTACCAGGAGCCGCCGCCGGCGGCGCCGGTGGCGGCGCCGCAACGCGCCCCCGCGATGCGCGCCGCCCTCCGCGGTCCGCAGGGCGAGTGGGAGCTGCGTGACGAGGTCACCGTCATCGGCCGCAGCCGCCGCTGCGCCATCGTGCTGGCCGACCCCAACGTGTCGCGTGAGCACGTCGAGATCAGGCGCCAGGGCGACGGCTTCATGCTCCGCGACCTGGGGTCCACCAACGGCACGCGCCTCAACCGGCGCGACGTCAAGCAGGCCGTGCTCCAGCACGGCGACCGCATCGAGCTCGGAGCTACGGAACTACTGTTCGAGAGGCTGCCGTGACGCCGGCGGCGAGGTGAGCGCGGGCGCAGCCGCAAGCTGCCCGCACCGCGGGAGACGCCCATGATCGACATCGTCCTGCTCGTCCTCAAGATCGGCGTGCTGGTGCTGCTCTATCTGTTCATCTGGTACGTCGTGAAGCGTGCCGTGGGCAACGTGCGCACGCCCGCAGGGCCCGGGGTCGCGGTGGCCGTGGCGCCCGACGTGGCGCTCCCGGACGGCTCGCGGCCGTTCGTGGCGGCGACCGACCAGGAGCGCCAGGCGCGCCGCGAGACGCGCCTCAGCGAGCGCACCATCGGTGGCGATAGGCTCGATCTCACCGGCAACATCAACCCGCGGCTTATCGTGGAGAGCAGTCCCATCGTCCCCGCGGGCGTGATGTTCCCGCTGCAGGGCTGGGTCACCGTCGGCCGCGCCTCCACCAGCGACATCATGCTGGACGAGCACTTCGTGTCCAGCACCCACGCGCGCTTCGTGCCGCGCGGCCAGTTCTACTTCGTGGAGGACCTGGGCAGCACCAACGGGACGTTCGTCAACGAGAAGCCGGTCACCGAGGCACAGCTGCGGTACGAGAGCCGCGTGCGCATCGGCGAGACGGTCTTCCGCTACGAGGAGTAGCAGGCCCGTGCCCCTCGTCACCCGCCACGCTGCGCTGTCCGACATCGGCCTGCACCGCAGGAGCAACGAGGACGCCTACGTTGTGGCCCCACCCCTGTTCGCCGTCTGCGACGGCATGGGCGGGGCCCAGGCCGGCGAGGTGGCCAGCTCCCTGGCCGCGGAGACACTGGCCGCCGGCGTGGCCGCGGGCGTGCCGCTGCTCGCGGCCGCCGAGCAGGCCAACGCGGCCGTGTTCGCGCGGGCCAGCTCCGACGCGGACCACTCCGGCATGGGCACCACGCTCACGGCCGTGCTGGTGCAGGGCACCCTCGGCCACTTCGTGCACATCGGCGACAGCCGCGCCTACCTGCTGCGCCGCGGCGAGCTCCAGCAGCTCAGCGACGACCACTCGCTGGTCGGCGAGATGATCCGCGAGGGCCGGCTCACCGAGGCGGAGGCGGCCGTGCACCCGCACCGCAGCATCCTCAGCCGCGCTCTGGGCACGGAACCGCTGGCACGCATCGACGAGTTCGAGGTGGACCTGCTGGGCGGCGACGTGCTGCTGCTGTGCAGCGACGGGCTCTGCGGCGTGGTGCCGGCGGCGCTCCTGGCGAAGCACCTGGGCCGCTCGGACCCCGACGAGGCGGCCAGACGGCTCATCGACGAGGCGCGCAAGGGCGGCGGGCCGGACAACATCACCGCCGTCGTGATCCGTCTGGAGACGCCCGAGCCGGGCGGCGGTCCGGGCGCCGATGACGAGGTCACCCTCGTCGTGCCGGCCGGTGACGACGAGGTCACGCTCGTCGAGCCGCCGCGCGCGGCCGAGGCCACGCAGGCGTCTTCTGCGGACACGCTCGCGGACGCAGGGCCTGTGGCCGAGGAGGCCTACGACCCGTCGGAGGCCGTCACGCAGCCCGGCCGGACACCGGCGGTCGGCCCCACGCTCTGCGTGCCCGGCGGCGTGACGGCGCCGGCGCCCGGCGAGGCCGGCGGCGCGCCGGCCACCTCCGCCGACGAGCCGGACCCGGTGCCGCCGGTTCCGGAGGCCGGGCCGGCGGCCAAGCCGCGCCGCCGCCGCGGGCTGCGCTGGTTCGTCCTGCTGCTCGCCCTGCTCGTGTCCATCGGCACCGTCTACGCCGTCGCCCTCAGCACCGTGTACTACATCGGCAACGATGCCGGCCGGCTGGCCGTCTACAGCGGGTTGCCGGCCGACCTCGGCCCGCTGCATCTCTCCGCCGTCTACAGGCGGAGCTCCGTCGAGTACTCCTCGCTGACCCCGGCGCAGCGCCAGGTCGTGGACGAGCGGGCCCTGCGCGGCAGGTCCGAGGCGCTCACGCTTGCAGCTGCTCTGGGGATGCGGCTGTGACGCGTCGCAACACCGAGCTCTTCTTCCTCTGCGTGGCGGGTCTCGTGAGCACCATGGCCTACGTCTCGGTGTACGCCGGGCGCTTTCGTGAGATCAACAGGGTCTCCATCATCTACGGCCTCATCTTCGTCGCCATCTTCGTCGGCCTGCACCTGCTGGTGCGCGTGGTGCTGCCGCAGGCCGACGCCTTCCTGCTGCCCATAACCGCGCTGCTGGCCGCCGTCGGGCTCACCGAGATCTTCCGCATCAGGCCCTCGCTGGCGCTCACGCAGGGCCAGTGGCTGCTGGTGGGCGCGGCGCTCTTCGTCCTCACCGTGCTCGTGGTGCGCGACCACGCCCGCCTGGACCGCTACCGGTACCTCATCGGCGCCCTCGGCCTGGCGCTGCTGGTCGCGACCATCGTGTTCGGCACCACCGTGAACGGCTCCAAGCTGTGGATCCACGCCTTCGGCATGTCGATCCAGCCCTCGGAGTTCGCCAAGCTCGCCATCGTCGTGTTCCTCGCCGGCTACCTGAACGACAAGAAGGTGCTGCTGTCGGTGCCCACGCACCACCTCCTGGGCGTGCCCCTGCCGGCCTACAAGTACTTCGGGCCGCTGTTCCTGATGTGGATGCTGTCGCTGGCCATGCTCGTGTTCATGAAGGACTTCGGCATGGCCCTGCTGTTCATGTCCATCTTCGTGGCGCTCATGTACATGGCCACGTCGCGCATCGCCTACGTGGTCCTGGGCGCCGGCCTGTTCGCCGCCGCCGCGGCCGGCGCCGCTTTCCTCGTGCCGCACGTGCAGGCGCGCTTCGATGTGTGGCTCGATCCGTGGCCCCACGCCTCCACGACCGGCTACCAGCTGCTGCAGTCGCTGTTCACCATCGCCGACGGCGGCATCCTCGGGGCCGGCTTCGGCCGCGGCTTCCTGCTCTACGGCAACCGCCAGCCGGTGGTGCCGGACCTCCAGACCGACTTCATCTTCACCGCCGTCGCCAGCGAGATGGGCCTGCTCGGCGCCGTCGGCGTCATGCTGGTCTACGTGCTCTTCATGTGGCGCGGCTTCCGCATCGCCGTGTGGGCCCCGGACGGGTTCTCCAAGCTGCTGGCCGCGGGCCTGGCCTTCGCCTTCGGCCTGCAGACGTTCATCATCCTGGGCGGGGTCACGCGGCTCATCCCGCTCACCGGCGTCACCCTCCCGTTCGTGAGCTACGGCGGCAGCTCCATCACCGCCAACCTCATGCTGGTCGCGCTGCTGCTCATGGTGTCGCACCGCGCCAACGTGGTGCGCGACGGCACCGATCGCGAACGCCGCCGCCTGGCGATGAGGAGCTGAGGCGGCGTGAACAGGGCCATCGCGCGCATCTTCATCGTCGGCGTCGTGCTCTTCGTCGCGCTCATCGTCAACCTCACGTGGATCATGGTCGGGCGGGCCCAGTGGTACGCCGACCGCCCCGAGAACCGCCTCGGCATCGCCAAAGAGATGAAGATCAGGCGCGGCGACATCGTGGCGTACGACGGGTCGACCGTCGTCGGCTCCGAACGCCGCTCCGGCTACTGGTACCGCACCTATCCCAACGGCACCCTGGCGCCGCAACTGGTGGGCTACGACAACATGCGCTACGGGCGCAGCGGCATCGAGGCGCAGCTCAACGACGTGCTCACCGGCCAGGCGAGCGACCTCGGCGTGCAGAACTGGGTAAACAGGATCCTCGGTCGCAGGCCCAGAGGCGCCACCGTCAAGCTCACCCTGGTGCCGGCGGTGCAGAAGGACGCCCAGAGGCAGCTCGCCGGGCAAAAGGGCGCCATCGTCGTGCTCGACCCCAGGACGGGCGCCCTCATCGCCGCGGCCTCGGCGCCCACGTACGACCCGGCCAACCTCGAGGAGAGGTGGCCCAGGCTCAGCAAAGACCCGGCCGCGCCGCTGCTTGACCGGCCCATCCAGGGGTTGTACACGCCGGGGTCGTCCTTCAAGGTCGTGACCGCCACCGCCGGCCTCGAGAGCGGCAAGGTCACGCCCACCAGCGAGTTCTTCGACACCGGCACCTACGTGGTGTTCGGCGGCAAGGTGACCAACTACGGCGGCGAGGTGTTCGGCCGCAACGACTTCACCACGGCGCTCACGTTGTCGATCAACACCACCTTCGGCAAGGTCGGCAACGACGTCGGCCGCAAGCGCCTCATCGCGGCCTCACAGCGCTTTGGGTTCTACGCGACCCCGCCGCTCCTGCTGCCGGCCGGCGAGGTGGTGCCCAGCGGTCGCTACGGCAAGAAGGGTCTGCTGTCGCCTGACGACTTCATGGACCCGCTGGCCGTGGCGTGGGCGGCGTGCGGTCAGGAGAAGCTGCTCTCCACGCCGCTGCAGATGGCGCTGGTCGCGGCCGCCGTGGCCAACGGCGGCCGCGTGATGGCGCCGTACTACCTGCAGCAGGTAACCTCCGCCTCTGGTGCCACCGTGCAGACGGCGAAGCCGCGCGTGTGGAAGACGGCCATGACGGCCACCACCGCCGGCACCCTGAGCTCCATGATGCAGCGCGTGGTCAACGCGGGTACGGGCACGGCGGCCGCGCTGGAGGGCATCCAGGTGGCCGGCAAGACGGGCACCGCGGAGGTGGGCGACGGCACGAACCTGGCGTGGTTCATCGCGTTCGCCCCGGCCGCCGACCCGCAGGTGGCCGTGGCCGTGGTCATAGAAGACACGCAGCAGACCGGCGGTGAGGCGGCGGCTCCGCTCGCCGCCGACGTGATCAGGACGGCGCTCGCGCAGCCGTCGCTGCCGTAGGAGGCAGGGACAGGGCGCGCGTGACAGTATCTTTGATGCAGACGACCGAGAGAGGTAGCCAGTGGTGAGCGACGTGTTCCAGCCAGACCAGGTGGTGAACGGCCGGTACCGCGTGCTCCGCAAGCTGGGCGGCGGCGGCATGGCCGACGTGTACCTCTGCGAGGACCTTACCCTGGGCCGCCGCGTGGCGCTCAAGGTGCTCCTCGAGCGCTTCCTGGGCGACCCGACCTTCGTCGAGCGCTTTCGCCGCGAGGCCAAGGCCGCGGCGGGGCTCAACCACCCCAATCTCGTCAGCATCTACGACTGGGGCGAGGTGGACAGCACGTACTACATCGTCATGGAGTACGTGGAGGGGGAGACGCTCAAGGAGCTGATCCGGCGTAGCGGGCGCCTGGGCGGCAACGACGCCGTCCGCATCGGCTTGCAGCTGCTCGCGGCCATCGACTTCGCGCACCGCGCCGGCATCGTGCACCGCGACGTCAAGCCGCAGAACGTGATGCTCGACCGCGGCGGCAACGTCAAGGTCATGGATTTCGGCATCGCGCGTGCCGGGGACTCCGGCATGACCGAGGCCGGATCGATACTCGGCACGGCGCAGTACCTTGCCCCGGAGCAGGCCCGCGGCCTGCCGGTGGATGAGCGCTCCGACCTGTACTCGGTCGGCATCGTCCTCTACGAGATGCTCACCGGCACCGTGCCCTTCAAGGGCGACAGCGCCGTGACCGTCGCCCTCAAGCACGTCAACGAGATGGCGCCGGAGCCGGCGCAGCTTGTGCCGGGCATGCCGTACTCGCTCAACCAGATCGTGATGAAGGCCATCGCCAAGGACCCGGACCTGCGCTACCAGAGCGCCGATCAGTTCGCCCGCGACCTGCGCTCGGCGCTCCAGGGCGGGCCGGTGGCTGCGGCTGCGTACGACGCCGGCAGCGAGGCCACGCGGCTGATGGGCGCCGGCGCAGGCGCCGCGTCCGTCATCACGGGCGGCGGGCACGAGCAGGAGCGCCGCCCGCCCCGCCGCCGCTGGCCGTGGATCGTCGCCATCGTCGTGCTGCTGCTTGTCATCGCCGGCGCCGCCTACGGCATCGTCTCGCTCATGGGCGGCGGCGGTGGGGACCCCGTGCCCTCCGTCGTCGGCAAGACGCAGGGCGAGGCCGTTGCTGCGCTCGAGCAGGCGGGCTTCAAGGCCAACGTGCAGGAGGAGTACAGCGACAAGCACGAGGCGGGCATCGTGGCCCGCCAGGCGCCGACCGGCGGCACAGAGCTGCGCGCCGGCGAGACGGTCGACATCTGGGTGAGCAAGGGCGCCGAGACGGTCGCCCTGGAGGACTTCAAGGGCTGGTCCCCGCAAGACGTCGCCACGTACCTGCAGCAGAACGGGCTGCTCGGCGTGCAGAAGTCGGGCAAGTCCGAGAACGTGCCCGACGGCCAGGTGTACAAGCAGGACCCGGCCGCCGGCACGCAGGTCACCAAGGGCTCGCAGGTGGTCTACTGGGTGAGCAGCGGCAAGCCGCAGGCCACGGTGCCCGACCTCAGCGGCATGACGCAGGCCGAAGCGCAGACGGCGCTCACCGACGCCAAGCTCACGCTGGGCAACGTCACCACCGAGCCCAGCACCGACGTCGCCAGCGGCCAGGTCGTCCGTCAGGACCCGGGCGCGGGCACGAAGGCGGCCCAGGGCACGGCCGTGAACATCGTGGTCTCGTCCGGCTCGCCCACACCGAGCGTGTCGCCGAGCCCCAGCCCGAGCCAGAGCGCGAGCGGTGTCACCGTGCCCAACGTGTACGGCATGGACTCGACCTCCGCCACCGACGAGCTGCAGCAGGCGGGGTTCGGCGTGTTCATCAAGCAGCGCGCCGGCACCGGTCAGCCGTCGGGGACGGTCGTGAAGATGGTGCCCGACGCCGGCAGCGTGGTCGCGCCGGGGACGACTGTGGTGATCACCATCGCCAAGTGACGCGGGCCCGCCCCGTGCGTAGCGGGGGCGGCGCGAGCGAGGAGACGACGGGGGCGGCGGGCCGGGAGGCCCGCCGCCCCCGCGCCCTCGCGGGACCGCTCCGCGACGGCAGATCAGTCCGCGCTCAGACCCAGCCCCAGGACTGGAAGAGCGGGATCAGGAAGTACAGCAGGAACCCGCCGGTGGCGAACCACAGCACCCAGCTGATCTCGCGCGCCTTGCCCTGCGCGATGCGGATCAGCGAAGAGGAGAGGAACCCGAAGCCGATTCCGTCGGCGATGCGTACCTCAGCGGCATGATCGTCATCGTGAGCACGGCGGGGATGCCGAAGGCGGGGTCGGCGAAGTTGATGGATGAGACGATGCGCTCGCGGAACGTGCGCCCCTGCTCCTCGTCCTGGGCCTCCTCTTCGGCCGCCGACGGTGTGGCCATCATCAGGAACCCGACGACGATGAGCGCCGGTGCGGTGGCGTTGGCCGGCACGATGCCGGTGAGACGCCGCCGCCGCCGCTCCCGACCCCGACGAGCGTGCCCATGGTGTCGAAGAAGTCCGACAGCATGAGGCTGCAGATCCACAGCACGGCCGCGGCTGAGCCCAGCTTGGCGAAGGCCCCGAAGTCGAGCTGCCCGACGAGGCTGAAGTCCGGCGTCGCGACGATGCTCCCCGGCCACACGGCGACGCCGGCCGGGAACGAGGTCTTGCCGTAGGCGTAGTTCAGGATGACGGCGACGACGGTGGAGGAGAGGATCCCCAGGCCCACCGCCCCGCGCATGCGGCGGGTCATCATCATCATGATGATGACGACGAGGCCGAAGATGGTCACGAGCACCGGCACGCCGACGAAGTTGCCGAGAGCCAACGGCGTACCTTCGCCGACCGCCACGAGCCCGTCGTCCACCAGCCCGATGAAGTGGATGAAGAGGCCGATGCCGATGACGATGGCCTTCTTCAGCTGCAGCGGGATTGCCTTGAAGATCGCCTCGCGGAAGCCCGTGAGCACGAACACCGTGATGCACAGGCCCTCCAGGAAGATGATGCCCATGGCCTCGGGGAACGTGAGCCCCTGGCCGGCCACGAGGCTGTACGCCACGACGGCGTTCGGCCCCATGCCCGGCGCCATGGCGTAGGCGCGGTCGGTGAAGGCGCCGATGAGGATGGACATGATGCCTGCGACCAGACACGCGGAGGTCAGCGCCGCGGCGAAGGGCAGGCCCTCCCCTCCAAGGCCCAGGATGTTCGGGTGATGTGGGACATGGCGATGAACGTCGTGAACCCGGCGATCAGGTCGCGCGAGAACGGGGTGTCCCACGCCGTGAACTGGAAGATGCGGTCGAGACCCCCGTCGCCGACCGCTGTCGGTTCGGCCGCCATACATCGGCTCCTTCGTGCACGCGCCGGGCGCGGGCTGTCCCACACGCGTGCCCTGCTGGATTCGGTGACCCGGGAGGCCTGCCGCACCGCCCGGGGGGCGGTGGCCGAGCCGTTGCGCACCCCGCCCCTGCGGGTCTCCAATCGTTGACGGGTCCGGACGCCGCGGGTATCCTCGCCTGCGTCCCGGACCCCGCACCGCGAAAGGACGTGAGCCGTCAGCGTGGACGACGACGCGGGCTTGCTCTCGCTTTCCGAGCTTGAGGACATGAAGGTCGTCGACGCCGCCGGCGTCGAGGTCGGCGAGCTGCTCGACGTGCTCGCTCTGTGCACCTCGGACTCCCCGGCCGTCACCGCCTTCTTCATCGAGCGCGACGACGACCAGGTGCGCGCCACCTGGGAGCAGGTGGCGGAGATCGACGTCGACGCCGAGAAGCTGGTCCTCTGCGTCCGGGCCGGCGAGCTGGAACCTGCATCGCTGCGCGGCGACGAGCTCGCGCTCGTCGACTCGGTGCTCGACAACCAGGTGCTCGACATGCGCCGCCGCGTGTTCGTGCGCGCCCAGGACGTGCTCCTGCAGCCGCAGGAGGGCGTGCTCGTGGTCACCGGCGTGGACGCAAGCTCCGGGGCGCTGGCCAAGCGCTTCGGCCTCGGCTTCCTGGCGCGGCGCCTGCAGCGCCGTGCCGGCGACCTGGTGCCGTGGGCCGACGTCAATCTCATCGCCCTGCGCCTTTCGCGCCTCAACTTCGTGGAGGCGTTCGCCGAGCTCGCCGAGCTGCACCCGGCCGACATCGCCGACGTCGTGGGTCAGGTGGGCCCGCGCGAACGCGCCGCCGTGCTGGCGGCGCTCAACGCGGGCCTCGCCGCCGACACGCTGCAGGAGATGGACGAAGAGCTGCGCACAGCGGCCCTGCAGGACATGCCGCTCGAGCGCGCCGCGGCCGTGCTCGAGCTCATCGAGTCCGACGACGCCGCCGACATCCTCAGCCAGCTGCCCGACGATCTCGCGCAGCAGCTCCTCGCGCGCCTGCCCGACGAGCGTGAGGAGGACCTGCGTGAGCTCGCCAGTCACCCCGAGCACACGGCCGGCTCGCTCATGACCACCGACTACGTCGAGCTTCCGGTCGGGCTCACCGCGGGTGGCGCGCTCGAATGGATCCGCCGCGAGCGGCCGGAACAGCACATGATGACCTACCTCTACTTCGTCGGCGACGACGGCCGCCTGGCCGGTGTGGCCAGCCTGCGGGACCTGGTGCTGGCCGAGCCTGGGGCGCCCGTCGCGGAGCTCATGGAGGACGATGTCGTGCAGATCACGGCCGAGGTGGACGAAGAAGAGGTCGGCCGCATCATGACCAAGTACGACCTGCTCGCCATCCCCGTGGTCGACGACGAGCGTCGGCCGCTGGGCATCGTGACGCTCGACGACGCCCTGGATGCGGTGCTGCCGGCCGACTGGAAGCAACGCTTGCCGCGCGTGTTCCGCTAGGCCGTCCAGCCCTTCTCAACACACCGGCTGCGTGCCCGCCGGCGCCTCCACGCGCTTCCAGGCCACGCTGTGCCGCGGGGCGGCCACCAGCGCAGCCAGGTCGAGGCGAAAGCGCGCCACCTGGCCCTTCGCCTGCACGCGACGGAAGCCGTCCCCCTCCAGCACTTCGGGGTGGAAGAGGTTGAGCTCACGCAGGTAGCCGCGAAAAGGGTCGGCGATGCCCACCCTGGCCAGGCCGAACGCCTCCAGGGCCTTCACGCGGCGGTGCTTGAGTGACGCCGTGATCTCCTGCAGCAGGAAGTGGAAGCCGCGCAGGTAGTCCTCGTCGTAGAAGTAGGCGCAGGTGAGCACGTAGGCGTCGGTCGACGGCGGCCCGGCCGGGAGGGACCGCGTGCGCGGCAGCAGCCGGGCCGGAGCTGCGTGCATCCAGCCGACGACGGCGTCGTCCTCGAGGAGGGCGCGGCCGAAGAACCCCGTCTCGCCCTCCACCTCGCGCTCCCAGGCGGCGCGCAGGCCGGCGGTCGCGGGCGCGCCGGGCTGCGACTGCCACCACACGCAGGCGGCGCAGCAGGGTGCGAGCAGGTCGCGCGTCGCGACCGTGAGGTCGACGGCTCTCACCGCGCCGGCTCGAGGGTCGCGCCGGACGGCGCGCGGCCGACCCGGAGGGCGTCGCCGCCGCGGCCGCGGGCGGAGGTCTGGTGCACGCGCGCCTCCCATCATCGCTCGTGACGAGGCTCCCTTCCTCGCCCGGCAGGAGTATATCGCCGGGCACGGCCGTCCCGGGGGTCGCTCGGCGCCGTGTTTGCCACTGCGCGAGATGCTCCCCTATACTCCATGCTCACGTGCGGGACCAGCCGCTGGTCCTGTCGCGTCCCCACGTCATCGAGCGAGGCGGTCACCACGGGCCACGACATCACCATCTATCGCGCCGACTGGCTGTTGCCGGTCTCGGCGCCGGTGCTCGCCGACGGCGCGCTCGCCGTGTCCGGCCAGCGCATCGCCGCCGTGGGCCCGGCGGCCGACGTCATCGCGTCCCACCCCGACGCGCGCCTCGTCGACCTCGGGCGTTCGGTCGTCATGCCCGGCTTCGTCAACTGCCACAGCCACATCGAGTACACCTCCTTCCGCGGCATCCTCGACGACGCCGAGTTCGGCGACTGGATCATCAGCCTCGTCGACGTCAAGGCGGCGCTCACGCCCGAGGACTACGTGGCCAGCGCCCGGCTGGGCGCCATCGAGGCCATCGCCTCCGGCATCACGACGATCGCCGACACCAGCTACGGCGGGTTCGGGCTCGAGGCGGCCGCCGAAGCCGGCCTGCGCGGCCGCCTGTACCTCGAGGTGTTCGGCGTCGACGACAAGCACCTCGACCAGACCCTCGCCGACGTGGAGCGGCGGCTGGCCGCGGCCCAAGCCGCCGCCCCGCCCGCCATCGACATCGGCCTCGCCCCGCACGCGCCGTACACCACCTCGAGCCGCCTCTACCAGGCCGTCTCCGAGCTGGCTCGCTCCCGCGGCCTCAAGGTCATGAGCCACGTCGCCGAGAGCCGCGAAGAGCTCACCTACGTGCGCTCCGGCTCGGGCAAGTTCGCCCACGACTATCGCGAGAAGATGGGCTGGGAGCGCATGCTCGTGCAGCCGTTCGGGGTGAGCCCCATCAAGTACCTGCAGCAGTGGGACGTGTTCGACCGCGACTTCCTCGCGGTGCACTGCACGCTTGTGAACCGCGACGACATCCGCATCCTCAAGTCCAAGGGTGTCGCGGTCGCCCACTGCCCCAAGAGCAACGCCAAGCTGGGCTGCGGCGTCGCGCCGCTCGCGGACCTGCTGCACGAGGGCGTGCGTGTCGGCCTCGGCACCGACAGTCCGGCCTCCAGCAACATCATGGACATGTTCGACGAGATGCGCACCATGCTGTTCCTGCACCGGGCCGTCGAGCGCAACGTCGCGGTGCTCGATGCGCCGAAGTGCGTACGCATGGCCACGCTGGGCGGCGCCGAGGCGCTCGGGCTCGACGCCGACGTGGGCAGCCTCGAGCCCGGCAAGTACGCCGACTTCATCGCCGTCGACATCGGCACCTCGCACTTCGCCCCTGTCGACGACCCGTACTCGGCGCTCGTCTACGGCGCCAACCAGGACGACGTCCTGCTCACCGTGGTGGGCGGCGACGTGCTCTTCGCAGAGCACCACTACACGCGCCTCGCCGCCGAGGCCGTGCGCCGCGCGGCCGTGGCCGTGCGCGAGAAGCTCCGCGACCGCGTCCGCGCCGGTGGCGTCACGGTGGGCGCGGCGGAATCAGGCTGGTGGCGCCCCGCCGCCGTCTCAGGAGAGGAGACCCCCTAAGTGCTGCTCGACCGCAAACGCGTGAAATACTGGCAGAAGTGGGTGTTCGGCTTCATGGCCCTCATCATGGCCGCCTTCCTCGTCATGATCCCCGTCAGCAGCTACACCGGCTGCGGCGGGTCCTCCGTCTCCTCTGCAATGGAGCAGATCAACACCGAGCTCACCAAGTTCAAGACGCAGACCGCCGCCGACCCCACGGACGTGGACGCGTGGCTGGGCCTGGCCGAGAACTACAGCCTGCGTGCCAACCAGCGCCCCGAGGGATCGGACGCGCAGAAGGCCGATTGGCTCCTCTCCATAGAGGCGTACAAGAAGGCCGACGCGCTCCTGGAGGACCAGAAGGGGGCCGTCATGAAGCAGAAGCGCCTCGACACCCTCGAGCAGCTCGCCGGCGTCTATCTCAACATGCAGGACTACGCCGGCGCGGTCGGCGTGTACCAGGACATCACCGGGCTCAGGCCGAAGGACCCCCAGGGCTTCTTCGACCTCGCCACCATCGCCATCAACGCGGGCGACAAGAACACGGCCATGCTCGCGTTCACGCGCTTCCTGGATCTCGACCCGACCTCGCCCGACGCACCCGCCGTCAAGGACTGGCTCACGCAGGCGACGGCCAAGCCCACACCGAGCCCGTCGTCGAGCACGGTCACTGTCAGCCCGTCCCAGTCCCCGAGCCCGACATCCACCTCCGCACCGTGAGCCAGCTGTTCGCGGTCAACGGTGAGCGGCGTGACGACGATGCCGGCGTGGTGACGGTCTCCGGTGAGGTCGACATGTACACCGCGCCGCAGCTCAAGCAGTGTCTCCTCGAGCTGCTCGACGGCGGTGTGCAGAAGGTCGTCGTCGACCTCAGCGCGGTCACGTTCGTCGACTCGACCGCGCTGGGCGTGCTCATCGGCGGCGTGCGCAGGCTGCACGGTGCGGGCGGCGCCATGGCCCTCGTCGTCACGAGCCGGCCGGTGGAGCGCGTGCTGTCCATCACCGGCCTCGACCGCGTGTTCAGCATCCACGCCACGCTCGACGAGGCGCTGTCGGCGCTCGCCTGACGGCAGGCAACGTCATCTCGACACCGGGGTTTGGGCGGTGGTATCAACTGCCAACGCCCGCCCCGGATCCCACGAGAGGTACCACCGTGAAGCTCATCGTCACTGAGAAGGCCGACGCCGCCCGCAAGATCGCCGACATCCTCGGCGGCGGCAAGGCCACCGTCAAAGAGCACGGCCGCGGCCGGCAGAAGGTCAGGTCGTACCACTTCAAGCTCGACGGCGACGACGCCGTCGCCATCGGCCTGCGCGGCCACGTGATGGAGACGATCTTCCCCGACAGGTACCGTCGCTGGAGCCTCAAGCACCTCGGGGAGATGATAGAGGACCCCGATCTGGCCTGGGTCGTCGACGGCGGCGCCGCCGGCACGCTCGCGGCGCTGCGCAGTGTCGCCAAGGGCGCGACCGAGCTCGTCATCGCCACCGACTACGATCGCGAGGGCGAGCTCATCGGGCACGAGGCCATCGAGATCCTGCGCGGCGAGGCGCTCAAGCGTCACCCCGACGACAAGCCCGGCGCCGGTAAGAAGAAGGGCGGGCGCGGCAAGGTCGCGGCCGCCCCCGAACCGGCACCCGAACCGTCCGACAACGGCGACCCGCACGTCAAAGCCATGCTGCCCGCGGCCGTCGTCGACCGGCACATCCGCGTGCGCTACTCAGCGCTCACCAAGGACGATGTCCAGGCGGCGTTCGCCAAGCCTTCCACCGTCGATTTCAACCTGGCCGAAGCGGCTCACTCGCGGCAGGACATCGACCTCATCTGGGGCGCCGTCCTCACGCGCTTCATGTCGCTGGCCGCGTACCGCTTCGGGTCCAACTTCCTGTCCATCGGACGCGTGCAGTCGCCCACCCTGCGGCTCGTGGTCGAGCGCGAGCTCGAGCGCCGCGCCTTCGTCCCGGTGCCTTACTGGGAGATCAAGGCCACGCTGAGCCGCGGCGACGCCACCGTCGAGGTGTCGCACGCCAAGGGCCGCTTCGACTCGCAGGCGGCCATGGAGGCGGCGCTGGCCAACGCCCGCTCAGACACCGCGGTGGTCACTGCCTACAAAGCCGAGCCCAAGCCCGACAAGCCGCCGGCGCCGTTCAACACGACCGCCCTCATGAGCGCGGCCTCGGGAGCAGGCATGACCCCTGCGCGCGCCATGCGCGCGGCCGAGTCGCTGTACCTCGACGGTCTCATCAGCTACCCGCGCACCGACAACACGGTCTACCCGCCGTCCATCGACCTGCGCGACAGTCTGGAGTGCCTGGCGGGGTGGAGGCCTGTCGCCGCCACCGCCTCGCGGCTCGCCGTGCAGGACAAGCTCACGCCGACACAGGGCAAGAAGCGCACCACCGACCACCCGCCCATCTACCCGGTGGGCGTGCCGGCGAAGGCCCTTGAGGGCGACCAGGCCAAGGTGTACGAGCTCGTGGTGCGGCGGTTCCTCGCCACGCTGCTCCCGCCGGCCATCATCGAGCGTCAGCGTGTGGACGTGCGCATCGGCGACGAGCCGTTCCTGGCCTACGGCGCCCGCGTCGCGTCGCTCGGCTACCTGGAGGTCTACGAGCAGTACGCGGTCAAGCGGGACCGTCCGCTGCCGCAGCTGCAGCCCGGCGACGAGCTGCACGTGGACGATCTGCACTCGGAGGCCAAGGAGACCCAGCCGCCGGGCCGCTACGGCCAGGGCCGGCTCATCGAGAAGATGGAGGAGCTGGGGCTGGGCACCAAGGCCACGCGCGCCGACATCATCCAGCACCTGTACGACCGCAACTACGTGCGCGACAACCCGGTGGAGCCGACCGAGCTCGGGGTCGCTCTCATCGCCGCCTTCGACGCCGCTCTGGAGAACGCGCCGGTGGACATCTCCTCTCCGGGCATGACGTCGGAGCTGGAGCAGCAGATGGACCGCATCAGTGAGGGTCAGCTGCGCCGCGACGAGGTCGTCGCGGAGAGCCAGCAGATGCTCGTGCACGCGTGGAAGCTCCTCGACCACCACATCACCGACATCCGCGACAAGATCAAGAGTGGGGAACGCGAAGACCTCACGCTCGGCGAGTGCCAGAACTGCGGGGGCGTGCTCCGCGTGTTGCGCGGCAAGACCGGCAAGCGCTTCGTGGCCTGCGTGGGCAAGGAGGGCGACCCGCCGCGCGTGGGCCCCGATGGGCGCCAGCTGCGCGGCTGCGGCCAGACCTTCCCGCTGCCGCAGCGCGGCACCATCACGCCCACCGGCAAGAGCTGCGGCAGCTGCGGGTGGCCGGAGATCAAGGTCGTGGGCGCCGGCGGGCGCGGCCGGCCTTGGGTGTTGTGCATCGACATCGACTGCCCGAGCAAGGAGGAGTTCCGCGCCCGGGCCAGGGCCAGGAAGAAGGACTGAGCGGCGGAAGAGCGCTCAGCTGACGGTGCGGCGAAGCGGCACCGGCTACTGAGCGTCGCGGCGCCTGCGGATTCACCCTGCCGGCGCCGCTCCGCTGCACAAGGAGACGACGTGGACGCTGTCCCGGGCGTGCTCATCTCTCTCGAAGGCTGCGACGGCTGCGGCAAGAGCACGCAGGCGGCGCTGCTCTGTGAGCGCCTCGTCGCCTGTGGGCTGCCGGTCGGCACGGCAGAGGCTCCCGGCGCCGTCATCCGCGAGCCGGGAGGTACGCCCGCCGGGGAGGCCGTGCGCGATGTGCTGCTGCACGGCCCGGCGGACCTGGCGCCGTGGACCGAGGCGCTGCTGTACGCGGCAGCGCGCGCGGAGCTCGTGGAGCGCGTGCTCCTGTCGGCCTTGCGTGCCGGCCGGGTGCTCGTGCTCGACCGCTTCGTCGACTCATCGCTCGCCTACCAGGGCTTCGCCAGGGGCCTCGGCGTGGACGAGGTCCTGGCCGTCAACGCGCCCGGTCTGCAGGGCCTCACCCCCGACCTCACGCTCGTCATCGACGTGGACCCCGTCGTCGGCCTCGCCCGCGCCGGCGGGACGCCGGACCGCATCGAGGCCGAAGGTCTGGACTTCCAACGTCGCGTGGCCGCCGGCTTCGCCGTCGTGGCCCGGCGCTATCCGGAGCGCGTCCATCTCGTCGACGGCTTCCGCGACGTGGACGTCGTGGCGATGGAGGTGGAGGCGGCGGCCCTGGAGGCGGTCGCCGCCGCCGGCCTGCGTCTGGGGAGCTGAGCGGCGGTGTTCGAGCTCGTACCCGGCCAGCGGCGTGTCAAGGAGCTGTTCGAGCGCGCCATCCGCGACGACGCGCTCAGTCACGCCTACCTCCTCGCCGGCCCCGAGGGTCTCGGCAAGACACTCTTCGCACGCGAGCTGGCGGTCGCCCTCGTGACCTCGTGCGGCGGGTGCGGCACCTGCCCCGACTGCGAGCGCGCCCGCCGGGGCGTGCACCCCGACCTGCACCTGGTCGAGCGCGAGGGCGACGTCCTTCGCAAGGACCAGATCGAGACCATCATCTCGGACTTGGCCCTGCGACCGTTCGTGGCGAACCGTCGAGTCTGGATCCTGCCGGAGGCGGAGCATCTGAACAGGAAGTCCGCGAACATGCTTCTGAAGAGCATCGAGGAGCCCCCTGACTATGTGGCGTTCCTCCTCGTCACCGACCGCCTCAGCCGGATGCTCGACGAGATCCCCACCATCGTGTCGCGGTGTCAGCTCGTCGAGTTCCGCCCGCTGGCCGACCCGGAGATCGAAGGCTACCTGCGCGACCGCCACGGACTCGGAGGCGCCGAAGCTTCGGCTCTGGCGCGCCTGTCTCGCGGCGCCGTGGAGCACGCTGCGCGCCTTGCGGAGGATGCGCTCGGGCCGCGCCACCGCGAGGAGTACCTGAGGTACGCCGCCGCGGCCGTGTCGCTCGTCCACGGCGGCGACGGGCTCGATCCGCGCGAGGCCTTCGTCGGCGTGCTTGAGCGTCTCAACAAGGAGACGGCGGCAAGCATCGACGCCGCCCTGGCAGACGAGCTCGCCACTCTCGAGCTGCAGTTCCAGGACCCGCGCGACCTCAAGCGGCTGCAGGACGCGGCCGCCGAGCGCGCGAAGCGCGCGAAGCGTCGTCTGCAGCGCGTGGCCGCAGTGGACGCCGTCGACCTGCTCTCCGCCTGGGTCCGCGACCTCTGGGTGGTAGCCTGCGGCGCTTCCGATGTACTCTGGAACTGCGACCGCACCGACGACCTCGTCGCGGCGGCGGTGGCGACACCCGATCACTACGCGCGTCTGCTCGCCGTGATGGACCGCACGCGCAAGGACCTGTATCTCAACATCGACCAGAAGCTCGCGCTGCAAGCGATGTTCGCGCGCTTCGAGGAGGTCGTGACTCGTGCCTAGGATCGCCAGCGTCGTGTTCCGCCGCGGCGGCAAGGTCTACCAGTTCGACGCCGGGGATCTGGAGCTCGTCCCCGGCGACCGCGTGATCGTCGAGACCACGCGCGGTGCGGATTTCGGACGGCTCGTGAGGGGCCCCGATGACGTGCCGGCGGAGCAGGCTCCGCGGGGCCTCAAGCGCCTGTTGCGCAAGGCGTCCACGGGCGACATCGAGGCGCTTGCCTCGCGCCGCGAAGCCGAGTGCGAGGCCAGGCGCGTCTGCCGCGAGCTCGTGGCCGAGCTCGGCCTCGACATGAAGGTGGTGGAGGCCCGCCAGGCGTTCGAGGGCGGGCGCCTCACCATCACGTTCTTCGCCGAGGAGCGCGTTGACTTCCGCGAGCTCGTGGGCCGGCTCAACGAGCGCCTGCGCCGTCGCGTCGAGCTCAAGCAGGTCAGCGCCCGCGACGAATCGCGCATCGTCGGCGGCTTCGGGCCCTGCGGCCGAAGCCTGTGCTGCGCCACCTTCGCCGGCGATCAGGAGCCCGTCTCCATCCGCATGGCCAAAGACCAGAACCTGCCTCTGAACCCCACCAAGATCTCCGGCTGCTGCGGCCGCCTCATGTGCTGTCTCAAGTACGAGCATGAGGTGTACGTCTCGTTCCGCAAGCGCGCCCCCAAGCGCGGGGCGACGATCTCCACTCCCGGAGGGCAAGGAAAGGTCATCGAGCTGCTCGCCCCGGTGGACAGCGTCACCGTGGACCACGGCGAGGGCCGCTCGGCGACATACAGGCTGGCCGAGCTCGGCAGGCCGGACACCCAGGAGGACTGACCATGGCTCTCACCCACGCAGTGCTCAACGTGCCGACGGTGTCGTGCAACCACTGCAAGATGGCCATCGAGGGCGCCGTCAAGGTCATCGACGGCGTGTCGTGCGTGGATGTCGACGTCCAGGCCAAGAGTGTCACCGTGGACTTCGACGCCGACACCGTCTCGCTCGAGACCGTCGAGGCGGCCGTCCAGGAGGAAGGCTACGAGGTCGCCGGCCGCCACGTCTTCGACGAGTGAGCACGATGCCCGCCGCGCGCAGGCGCGCCCGCGGGCATCCGGCCGTGGCCGGCGCCGCCCCGCTCCGCGCGCGGCGGCGCCGGTTTGGCAAGTCCCGGCGAGGCTGGTAGCATTGCGCCTCGCCACCCGTGGGCCGTTAGCTTAGTTGGTAGAGCAGGGGACTCTTAATCCCAAGGTCGAAGGTTCGAATCCTTCACGGCCCACCATCGCACACCTCCGCTGCCCCCTTCGTCGACGACTGCCGAACGCTGCGAGCGCAGTTGCCGCCCCGAACGCGGCTCTGCTATCGTTCTCCGGATGGGCCGCGACGAAGCACTTCACCTGACGGGAGTACCGGCACCGTGCCCGGCCGCATGAAGCCCCGCGTGGGGCGGCTTCTCAACGACGCCCGCTTCTCGTTCGCGCCCAGCGGCGGCGAAGACGCGCTGCGCCAGGGGCTTCTCATGCTGGCGATGTACGCGGTCTACGATGTCTCGCGCGCGCTCGTGGTCGGCCGCGAGGCCACGGCCATGGCCAACGGCCTCTTCTTCCTCAACCTCGAGAAGGCCATGCACATCTACGTCGAGCCGTGGGTGCAGAGTCACATCAGCTCGATCCCCGGGGCGATGGGCTTCATGGTGTGGGCCTACGGCGCCCTGCATCTGCCGCTCATCATCGGCCTCATGACGTGGGTGTTCCTGCAGCGCCGCAGCCAGTGGAAGCTCATCCGCAACTGGTTCCTCACGATGAACTTCATCGCGGTGCTCCTGTACCTGCTGCTGCCGACCGCGCCGCCGCGCATGATCTTCACTGCCGGCATCGTCGACATGAGCTACATGTACGGCAAGCGCCCGGCCATCCTCGAGAACGGTTTGCTGGCCAACCCCTTCGCGGCCATGCCCAGTCTGCACTTCGCCTACGCCACGTTCATCGCCGTCGTCGTGTTCATGCTCGCGCGGCAGCGCTGGCTGCGCTGGGGTGGGTTCCTGTATCCGGGTCTGGTGCTCGTGGTCATCGTCGCCACCGGCAACCACTTCATCGTGGACGCCGTCGGAAGCGTGCTCGTCCTCGCGGCCGCCTGGGCGCTGGCCCTCAGCCTCCAGCCGGCGGATGCGCCGTCCGCCGAGACCGTGACGGTCCGCGAGCGCGACGGCTGACGTGGCGAACCTCAAGACCCGCTACACCGACGGCGCGCGACGCGGCTTCTTCCATGTCGGCGTCGTCCTGGCCCGCGCCGGTGTCACCGCCGACATGCTCACGCTGCTCGGCCTGCTGCTGCAGGTCGGGGTCGTGCCCCTCGTCCTCACCGGGCACTTCATCTGGGCGGTCCCGCTGGGCGCCGTGGCGGCGATCTGCGACGCTCTCGACGGAGCCGTGGCGCGAGCGGGAGCCGGGCCCACCACGGCGGGCGCCTTTCTCGACTCCACCACCGATCGCATCTCCGAGCTCCTCGTGGGCGGCGCGCTGACCATCTACTTCGCCGGTCACGACCTGTGGTGGACGGCCGGCGCTTCGCTGTTCTTTCTCGGGGCCTCGCAGATGGTCTCCTATGCACGGGCTCGGGCCGAAGCGCTCGGCGTGGAGTGCAAGGTCGGTCTCATGTCCCGGCCGGAGCGTCTGGTCGCCCTCGCTGTGGGGTTCCTGCTGTCGGGGCTGGAGGTCGGCGGCTCAAGCGTCCTCGTCTGGTTCATCTGGATCCTCGCGGTGCTCACGTCGCTCACCGTGTTGCAGCGCCTGTTCCACGTGATGCGCAAGCTCCGCCGCGCTGACGCCGGGCGCCCCTGAGGCGCAGGTGGAGTCCGCCGGGGCCGCCCCGGCGCCGGCGGGTCGGGCCTCCGTGGTATACTCCCGCGGTCATCGCGAACCGGTGCGGCGCTTCTGCGCGTCCCTCAGCCGGTTCTGACTCATGCGGCCGCGCCAGCGGCCGCAGCCAGTGGAGGTATCCGACCTTGGGTAACCCGGTACGCGTCGCGATCATCGGTGTGGGTAACTGCGCCTCGTCGCTCGTCCAGGGCGTGGAGTTCTACAAGAACGCCAAGAAGACCGACTTCGTCCCCGGCCTCATGCACCCCGTCGTCGGCGGCTATCACATCCGCGACATCGAGTTCGTGGCTGCCATCGACATCGACAAGAACAAGGTGGGCAAGGACCTCAGCGAGGCCGTCTTCACGGAGCCCAACAACACCATCAAGTTCGCCGACGTGCCTGAGAAGGGGGTCAAGGTCGCGCGTGGCATGACCCACGACGGCCTCGGCAAGTACCTCTCGCAGATCATCGAGAAGGCACCGGGCCCGACCGCCGACATCGTCGGCATCCTGCGCGACACCCAGGCCGACGTGGTCATCAACTACCTGCCCGTGGGCAGCGAAGAAGCCACCAAGTGGTACACCGAGCAGATCCTCACGGCCGGCTGCGCCATGGTCAACTGCATCCCGGTGTTCATCGCCCGTGAGCCCTACTGGCAGAAGCGCTTCGTCGAGGCCGGCGTGCCGATCATCGGCGACGACATCAAGAGCCAGGTCGGTGCCACCATCGTGCACCGCGTGCTCACGCGCCTCATGCGCGAGCGCGGCGTGAAGCTCGAGCGCACCAGCCAGCTCAACGTAGGCGGCAACACCGACTTCCTCAACATGCTCGAGCGCGAGCGCCTCGAGAGCAAGAAGGTCAGCAAGACCAACGCCGTCACCAGCCAGCTCGACTACGACATGGGCGCCGGCAACGTGCACATCGGCCCCAGCGACTACGTGAGGTGGCTCGACGACCGCAAGTGGGCCTACATCCGCATGGAGGGCCGCACCTTCGGCGACGTGCCGCTGAACATCGAGCTCAAGCTCGAGGTCGTCGACTCTCCCAACAGCGCGGGCATCGTCATCGATGCGGTGCGCTGCGCCAAGATCGGCATGGACAGGGGCCTGTCCGGCTCCCTCGAGGCCCCCAGCAGCTACTTCATGAAGTCGCCGCCGGTGCAGCACCCCGACGACCAGTGCCGCCGGATGACGGAGGAGTACATCGCCGGCGAGGGCTACGGTGCCACCGCCGTGTGCCAGGGCGTGGACGGGTCGGGCACGAAGGCCAAGGCCGCCAAGGCCGCCAAGGCCGCGAAAGCCGCCGCCGAGAGCTGACCTTCCGCGAGTGTGAGGGGCCGGGGCCCCGAGGCGCCGGCCCCTTTTTTCGTGCCGGCGACGCGCGGCGGCCGCCCCGCGAGCCCGTGCGGGCAGCGCGCGGCCGAAGCGGTGCTGTAGAGTGCATCGCATGACGCTGAAGCTCGGTATCCTCACGCCGTTCCTGTGGACCACGCCGTCCGGGGTGAACGGCCAGGTCGAGGCGCTCGTCGGGCGGCTCACCGCCGGCGGGCATCGCGTGACCGTCATCGCTCCGAGCGCCGACCGCCAGGCGGTGGGGGAGGCGAGCCGGCGCGTGCAGGCGGTCCTCACCGGCGAGCGCGAGACCGTGTTCCTCCCGGATGAACCGTATCCGCGCTACTTCTTCGCCGGCGCGACGTATGCGGTGAAGGAGGACCGCTCGTCCCTGAAGCTGATCGCCGCGCCGGCCGACCTCATCGCCAACATCGACGTGTTGCTCGAGGTCGAGGACCTCGACCTGCTGCACCTGCACGAGCCCTTCGTGCCCGGGCTCGGCTGGACGGCGCTCCGCTACGCCAGTTGCCCGCTCGTCGCCACCTTCCACGCCAACCCCGAGCGCACGGCGCCCTTCTTGGCCACGAGGCCGAAGCTGCGCCGGCTGTACGACTCGCTCGACGCGGCCATCGCCTCGTCGGCGGCCACACGCGACGCGGCGTCGCTGGCGTTCCCCGGCGCGTACAAGGTCATCCCGCCGGGGGTGGACCTCATGCGCTTCGCCGGCAGGGACGGGGCGGCCGGGGCCGGCCAAGCGGGGCGCCCGCCGCTCAGGCTGCTGTTCTCGGCCTTTGAGTCACGCCGCAAGGGCCTCGGCGTCTTGCTGCGCGCCCTGCGGTATCTGGAGGACCGCGCCGCCGACCTCACACTCGAGGTGTGCGGCCACGAGCGCCAGGAACGCCGCTACGCCCGCCTGGTCCCGGCGGCCTTCGTCGGCAGGGTGTCGTTCCTCGGGCGCGTCTCCGAGGCGCGGATGCCCGACGTGTACCGGCGCGCCGACGTGTTCTGCGCGCCGTCGTTCGGCCCCGAGACCGCCGCCGTGTCCCTGCTGGAGGCCATGGCCGGCGGCGCCGCGGTCGTGGCCTCCCGCCTGCCCGGCTACGACGAGGTGGTGCGCCACGACGCCAACGGCCTCATGGTGGCGCCTCGGCGTCCGCGCCAGCTCGCCGCCGCCCTGCGGCTCCTGCTTGATGACCCGGCACTGCGTGCGCGGCTCACGGCGCAGGCGTCGCTCGACGTGCGCCGCTACGACTGGGACCGCGTCACCGCCGAGATCGAGGAGGTGTACGACGAGGTCGCGGGGCGGCGGCGACAGCCGCTGCCGCGCCGCCGCCGCCAGCAGCGCGAGCTCTTCGCCGACTTCCACGTGCATTCTCACCACAGCAAGGACTGCGTGATGCCGGTGCCTGCCATCCTCGAGCGCGCCCGCGAGGTCGGCCTCGACGTCATCGCCATCACCGACCACGACAGCGCCGCCGGCGGCCTCGAGGCGCGCGAGATCGCCGACCGCTACGGCGTCCGCGTGATCGTCGGCGAGGAGGTCAAGTCGAGCGAGGGTGAGCTCATCGGACTGTTCCTGGAACACACGATCCCCGGCGGCATGACGTTCGCCGAGACCATCGCGGCGATCAGGGGGCAGGGCGGCATCGTGTACGTTCCGCACCCCTTCGACCGCCTGCACACGATCCCGCCGCCCGGCGTGTTGCGCCGCAACGTCGCCGACATCGACGTGCTCGAGGTGTTCAACTCGCGGCTCGCCTTCCCGGGCTTCAATGAGCTCGCCGAGCAGTTCGCCCAGCGGTATCGCATCCCGGCCGCCGCCGGCAGCGATTCCCACGTGCTGCCGGGCATCGGCACGGCGATGTGCGGCATCGACGACTTCTCCGGGCCGGGCGACTTCGTCGCAGCCCTCGCCGAGAGCCGCATCGTGCGCCGCCCGCGCAGTCGCATCTACCTGCAGTCGCTGAAGTTCATCCAGACCACCATGGGCGGCTCCGGCAGGGCGGTGGGGCAGGATGAACCCCCTGCGTAGCGCGTGTATGATCCGGGCCCTGAGGCAATCTCGTGGTCCGTGCGAGGACTTCCCGGGAGTGGCGCGAACCTAGCTACCGGAGCCGACGGATCGAGGTGACACGCGTGGCGCAGCCCAACGAGATCTACGACAAGTACCTGACCCGGGCCATCTCCGAGATCAACGAGCTCACCGGGGAGATCCTCAGGTGCTCCCGCTGCAGCCACGCCCGCACCATGCCCGTCATCGGCTCGGGCCACCCGATGGCCGACATCTTCATGCTCAAGTACCAGGCGCGGCCGTCCGAGCTCCACGAAGGCGTCGCCTTCTTCGGCCGCGCCGGCACGGCTCTCATGAAGAGCTGCCAGCGACTCAAGATCGACCCGCTGCAGCTCTACGGCACCAACGTGGTCAAGTGCGGCGACGCCCGCGGCAGGCCCGAGGCGAAGTGCCTGGACCATCTGCGCCGGGAGCTCGCCATCGTGAATCCCAAGCTCATCGTGGCCATGGGCGAGGAGACGGTGACTGCGCTCAACATCGCCGAGATCCCGCTCGCCCGTGCGCTCGAGTACAGGCCCGGGGAGATCGTGGAGCTCACGCCCGGCACCGAGGTGCTGGTCGCGCCGGACATCGACGCGTCGCTCGACGAGCAACGGCTGAAGGCCGAGTTCTGGCGCGCCTTCCGGCGGCTCGGCGAGTGGTACGACAACATCCCGCCGTATTGACCTCGGACGGGGCGCCGTCAACGCCCGCCCGCCGGCAGTCCCTGCTGAGCGCCACGGCGCCGGCCCTCGCGGCCGCTGCCGGTCTTGTCCTCTGGGGGTGGATCAGCGGGCTGCTGCCCGCGCCGCCCGTGCGGCTGGACGTCATGCTCTCCTCGGGGCTGGTGCTGGCCCTGCTCGCGGTCCTCGTGTGGGGCCTGCTGCCTCTGCGCCGTTTCGGCCGTCGCCTGCCACTGCTCGCGCTCGCGGCGCTTCCTCTCGCGGCCCTCTTCGTCTGGCTCGGGTGGGTGCCGCTCGCCAACGTCGCCAAGGTGGTGGCTGCGGCGGCGCTGGGCATCTGGATCGCCGGCGAGCTCGAGCGCCTCGCCTGGATCGTGATCGTGGCGGCGGTGTCGGCCGTGGTCGACGTCGTCAGCGTGGCCGCGGGACCAACCAGGGCCATCATCGGCCAGGGACCGGTGGTGGTCGGCTACTTCACGATCGCCATCACGTGGATGGGCTACACCTACGCGGAGGCTTTCTCAGGACTCGGGATCAGCGACGTCGTCTTCTTCGCGCTCTACCTGGGGACGGCGTCGCGCTTCGGCCTGCGTCTCGGCTGGACCGCCGTGGCGATGACGGGGTCGTTCCTCGTCACCATCGCCCTGGCCATGTGGTGGACGGCCCTGCCGGCTCTGCCGCTGCTGTCGGTGGCGTTCCTCGCCGTCAACGCCGACCTGCTGATGAAGAAGCTGCGAAAGCCCGCCGCCGGCAGGCGCTGACGGCGCCGGGAAGAGCGCGGCTCAGGCGTCCGTCGCCGGAGGCGCCGCGGCGCGCGCGCCGCCGGGCGGGGGGGCGCCGGTGCGCTCGAAGAGTGCCACCGTCTCGATGTGGTGCGTCTGCGGGAACATGTCGACCGGCGCCACGCGCGTGAGCCGGTACCCGAGCTCCGCCAGCTCCGCGCCGTTGCCGGCGAGCGTGGTGGGGTTGCACGACACGTACACGAAGCGTTCCGCGCCCAAGGCGGCGGCGCGCTGCAGTGCCTTGCGGGCCAGGCCCGCGCGCGGCGGGTCGGCGATGACCACCGCGGGGCGTGCGTCGTCGTCGCTGCGGGCCGCGTCGAGCGTGGGGTGGGGGGGCGCCTTCAGAAGCGGGCGCACGTCACGCGCATGGAAGCTGACATTGCCGATGTCGTTGAGCGCGGCGTTCTCACGCGCCGCGACGATAGCCTCTTCCTGGATCTCCACCGCCTGCACCGACGCGGCGAGCCGCGCCAGCGGCAGGCTCAGCGAGCCGATGCCGCAGTAGAGGTCGACGGCCGGGCGCTCCGGGTCGGGCCGGGCGAAGCGCAGCGCGACCGCGTACAGGACCTCGCACATCGCGCTGTTGGTCTGGAGGAAGGCGGTGGCCGGGACACGCAAGTCCACGCCGGCCAGCCGCTCGCGCAGGTACGGCGGCCCGAGCAGCATGTGCGGGCCGTCGCCGACCGCGGCGTCGGCCGGGGTGGCATTGACGGTGATGCCGAACGACGTGCAGCCCGAGCCGGCGGCGACGCGCTCCGCCAGCGCCGCTTCCTCGGGGAAGCGGCGGGAGACGTACAGGTTGAGCAGCAGGTCGCCGGAGGCGCGTCCCTCGCGCACCTGCAGGTGCCGGAGCAGGCCGTCGTGCACGTCCCGCGAGAAGGGCCGCAGGCCCAGCTCGCGGCAGGCGTCGGCCACGGCATGCCGGGCCGCCTCCATGCGCGCGGAGGCGAGGCGGCAGGCCGACGTCTCCACGATCTCGCGCCACGAGCCGCGCCTGTGCAGACCGAGCAGCAGCCCGCCTGCGTCGTCCTCGCCGAAGGAGAGCTCCATCTTGTTGCGGTAGCGCCACGGGTGGTCCATACCGCGGATCGGCTCCAGCTCGTAATCCTCGAGGTGGCCGAGACGGCGGAGCGACTCGACCACCTGCTCCTGCTTGTACTCGAGCTGGGCGTCGTAGGCGAGCGTCTGCCACTCGCAGCCGCCGCACTCGCCGGCGTGCCCGCAGGTCGCGGCGATGCGGCGCGGGGAGGGGGTGAGAAGGTGGAGCACCCGAGCCTCGCCGTGATTGCGTTTGCGCTTCGTGATCCGCGCACGCACGACGTCGCCCGGCACGGCGCCGCGCACGAAGACCACGAAGTCGTCGAGCCGCGTGACGCCCTGGCCGCCGTAGGCGAGGGCGGTGACGTGGAGGTCGACGGTGTCTCCGGGGCGGGGGGGCATGGCAGCCCAGTGTAGCGGCTGGCCCGCCGGGTCGCGAACCCCGGTCGCCGTGCGCGATTGTCCACCCCCTGGAGCGCCTGTATCGGTTCAGCGGGCCGCGTGCGGCTGGTAGAGTCCGGGCGGGCCGCGGGCAAGCCGCGGCCGGTGCAGCCGCACCCGGCCGGCAAGGAGGACCACGTGACCGCGCTCGACCTCACTGAGTATCGCCGCCGCGCCGAGGACTTCATCGAGGCCCTCGACCGCGAGTACTACGAGCACTTCTCCGGCCGCAAGGAGGTCTGCGACACCGCCGCCGTGTTCGACCGCTTCCCGGGGCTGTTCACGAGGGACGCTGTGCTCGAGCTGGACGCGCTCTACGAGGTCACCACCGACCAGGAAGAGAAGCGGCGCCTCATGTACCTGGTCACGTTCGCCGTGGACGGCTACCTCGAGGGGGAGACCAGGCACCTGCGCGACGAGATCGCCAACACCGAAGCGGCCGCCGGCATCGAGGTCGACGGCGAGACCATCGGCCTGCGGCAGTCTGGTGTGGCGCAGGCCAACGAGGCGGATGCGGCACGGCGGCGGCGCATCCAGGAGGCGCGGCTCGACGCTACCGAGCGCCTCCTCAACCCATTGCTCCTGCGCCTGTGGGGCGAAGTCCACGAGCTGGCCGTGGGCCTCAAGTACGCCGACTACCTGAAGCTCTACGCCACCGTGAAGGGCCACGACTACCTGCATCTGCGTGCTGAGCTGGAGGGATTCCTCGCCGAGACCGAGGGCGTCTACGAGCGCTCCCTGGACCGTCTCACGCGCGAGCGGCTCGGCGTCAAGCTGACGGACCTGCAGTTCTCCGACCTGCCCTATCTGTGGCGGGCGCCGAGCTTCGACCACGCCTTCTCAGCCGAGCGCCTCGTGTCGTCTCTGCGCACCAGCCTTGCCGGCCTGGGCATCGATCTGGACGCCCAGACCAACGTGCACCTCGACACGGAGGTCAGGCCGCTCAAGTCGCCCCGCGCGTTCTGCTCGCCGATCAAGGTCCCGGGCGAGATCCACCTTGTGGTGCTGCCTCACGGCGGCCAGGACGACTACGGGGCGCTGTTCCACGAGGCCGGTCACACCGAGCACTTCGCGCACGTGGCGCCGGACCTCCCCTTCGAGTACCGGCACCTCGGCGACAACGCCGTCACCGAGGGCTTCGCCTTCGTCATGGAGCACCTCATCGTCAACAGGCTCTGGCTGGAGGAGTACCTCGAGCTTGCCGACTCCGAGCCCTATCGCCGGTTCGCGGCCGTGAACGACCTGTACTTCCTGCGGCGCTACGCGGCCAAGCTCTCCTACGAGACCGAGCTGCACCGCATGCACGGCGACCTCGCGTCCGCGGCGGAGGTGTACAGCCGCAAGCTGAGTCACGCCACCAAGGTGCAGGTGCCGCCGCAGAACTACCTGGTCGACGTGGACGACGCCTTCTACTGCGCCGAGTACCTCCGTGCGTGGATGCTGGAGGGCTCCTTCCGTATCATGCTGCAGGACAGGTACGGCCTGGACTGGTTCCACAGCGAGCGGGCGGCGGCGTGGCTCAAGCAGATGTGGGCCGACGGCCAGCATTGGCCGGCCGAGCGGCTGCTGCTCAAACACGGCGGCGGCCGCCTGTGCACGGACCCGCTCAAGCACCTCTTCGAGCGCGTCCTGGGACGGTAGCCCGAGCCTCCGGACTGCGTCAGGCGCCGGCCAGCACGCTCACCAGCACGTGCCGGTGCCGCGGGCCGTCGAACTCGGCGAAGTAGATGCCCTGCCACGTGCCGAGTCGCAGGCGGCCGTCCGCCAGCGGCACCAGCACGCTACTTCCCACAAGGCTGGCCTTCACGTGGGCGTCGGAGTTGCCCTCGGCGTGCGTGAACGGCAGGTCGCGGGGCACGAGGCGCTCGAGCGCCATGGCCAGGTCCACGCGCACGCTGGGGTCGGCGTCCTCGTTGATGGTCACGCCGGCGGTGGTGTGCGGCACGTACACGAGCACGGCGCCGTCACGGGCGCCGCAGGCGGCGACGGCGCTCTGCACCTGCGCCGTGACGTCGACAAGCTCGACGCGGCGCCCGGTCCTGATGTCGAAGCCTTGCACCATCCTCCTAGCGTCCCGAGTCGGAGATCCGCTGGCACTAGGCGGCGAGGCTCTGGAGGATCTCATCGGCGCTCTTGTGCCAGACGAACGGCCGCGGGTGCTCGTTCCAGTCCTCTACCCAGCTGCGGATCGAGGCCACGAGCTCTTTGGTCGAGCGATGGCTCCCGCGCCGCAGCCAGCGCTCGGCGAGCTCCGCGAACCAGCGCTCGACGAGGTTGAGCCAGGACGAGTAGGTGGGCGTGAAGTGGAAGGTGAAGCGCGGATGACGCACGAGCCAGCGCTGGATCGCCGGGGTCTTGTGGGTCGAGGAGTTGTCGATGATGACGTGCACCTCGAGGCTCTCCGGCACGCTCCTGTCGATGAGGTTCAGGAAGCGGCGGAGCTCCTCGGCGCGGTGGCGCGCGGTGAGCTCGCCGATCACGAGCCCCGAGGCCACGTCGAGGGCGGCGTAGAGGTTGGTCGTGCCGTGCCGGCGGTAGTCGTGCGTGGCCCTGGCCGGGGTGCCCGGCAGGAGGGGCAGGATCGGGGCCGTGCGGTCGAGGGCCTGGACCTGGGTCTTCTCATCGACGCAGAGGACCATGGCGGCCTCGGGCGGGTTCAGATAGAGGCCGACGATGTCCCTCACCTTCTCGATGAACAGCGGGTCGGTGGAGAGCTTGAACGACTCGAGCTGGTGGGGCGTCAGGGCGAAGGCCCGCCAGATGCGGCTCACCGCCGACTGGCTCATGCCCGTCGCCTCGGCCAGGGAGCGCGTCGACCAGTGCGTCGCGCGCGGCGGCGCCTCTTCCAGGGTCTTCACGATCACGCGTTCCACGTCGGCGTCACTGATCGTGCGCGGCTTGCCGGGCCGGGGCTCGTCGTGGAGGCCGTCGAGGCGCTGCGCGACGAAGCGCGTGCGCCACTTGCCGACCGTCGCCTGGTGCACGCCTTCGGCGGCGGCCACCTGCTGGTTCGTCTGCCCCTCGGCGCAGGCCAGCACGATGCGGCAGCGCTGCGCCAGGGCCTGGGCGCTCGTCGGCCGGCGCGCCCAGCGCTCGAGCGTCTCGCGCTCCTCGCCGCTGAGCACGAGCGCAGCCATCGGTCGTCCCTTGCCAGCCATGAGCGCCTCCCATCATCGCAGCTTCTCGACGATGAGAGCACAGGCTGTTCTATTCATCAAGCGAAGTAATGACTCAGGACACTAGAGGATGCCGAAACGGCGCCGGCGCGCGGGCGCCGGCGGGCGCACCGGGCGTGTGGTGCGACGCCTCAGGGCGGTCACGAGGTCGGCCGTGGAGCGCACCGGGTCCGGCACCTGCGTGTAGCAGCGCATGAGGTCCTCAGCCGTGTGCGCGTCGCTCCCCGCCGTGCGCGCCACGCCGAGCCGCGCGGCGATGTCCTCGGCGGCGGACACGTACCGCTCGCCCAGCCAGCCGCCGTTGTACACCTCGACGGCATCCACGACTCCGGCGACCATCATCTCGATGCCGGGGTAGAACACGGAGCCGCTGCGGCCCCCTCCGGCACCGGGGTGGACCCACACCACCGCGGCGTGGTCCGGGATGTCCGAGGCGTGCAGGAACTCCTGCACGTCGCGGAAGCGGGAGAGGTAGTCGAGGTCGGGCGAGAACACCACGAAGTCGCCGAACATGGTGCTGATCTCCACCCCGTGCAGCAGGAGCACGCCCTCCGCCGCCAGGGCACCCTCCAACCTGCGGTTGTCCTCCACGTCCCCGTGGTTGGTGAGGGCGATGGCCTCGACCGCGTGGTCCGCGCACCAGGCGACGTAGTCGCGGTGGCTGATGCTGGAGCAGTCGGATGCGGGATAGGTATGGGTGTGGAGGTCGACGTTCATGAGGCCCGATTATAGACTCGGAGCGAGATGCAGGGGACCCTTGACACCTTCGGCGTCGTCGAGATCCTCCAGATGCTGGGGCGTACGCGGCGCTCCGGGACGCTGCACATCGAGTGTCCCGGCCGTCTTGTCGACGTCCACTTCGTCCACGGGCGTATCGCGGAGACTCGCGATTCCACACGCGTCGCCACCGACACCGTCATCGGCACCCAGCTCCTGCGGCGTGCGCTGGTGAACGAGAGTCAGCTGCGTGCCGCGCTGGCCCTGCAGGAGACGGCCCCGCGCCCGCTGGGCACGCTGCTCGTGGAGGGCGGGTACGTGCGTGAGGCGGAGCTGGTAGAGGTGCTGTCGCGGCAGATCGCGAGCACCCTTGTGGCGGCCAAGCTCGAAACGACGGGCTCGTTCGTGTTCGTGACCGATCAGGATCCCGCGGCGGTGGACTTCGTCACCATCGACACCTCCTCGGTGCTCGTGAACATCTCCGCCCTGGGCGGCCAGTACTGCCTGGCCGTGGAGGTGCTCGGCCAGGCCGATACGGTGCTCGTACGCAGCACTCACTACGAGACCCTGCCGCATGCGCCGCTCAGCGTGGGCCGCGACGAGTTCTTCGTGCTCTCGCTCGTCAATGACAGGCGCACGGTGGCCGAGATCGCTGATGTCTCGCGGCTCGAGGAGCTCACCGTGGTCAGCATCCTGGGGCGGCTCGTGGAGGCGGGCGTGCTGCTCGTCAGGGCCCAGCCCGGCAGCCGTGCGGCCGATGCCGTCGGCCTGCAGGCGCACCGTGAGAGCGTGTGGGCCGAGGTGAGCCTGCTGCTGGACGCGCTTCCCGAGTGACGGCATGAGAAGGGGCGGGTGGCCGCAGGGCCACCCGCCCCTTCTCGATGTCAGCACGGCGGGTGTCCCCCCGCGTTCGGACCTCCGGGTGCGTCAGGCGGTGACGTCCCGGACGAGATCCTCGAACGCGTCCACGAACAGGTCGACGTCGGCGTCGGTGTGGGTGATGGAGAGCGTCCACTCCTCCTCGCGGCCGGGGGCGATGATGAGCCCGCGGTTCATGTTGTACAGCCATGCGAGGGCGACCAGCTCGGCGTCCTGCTCCTTGATGAAGCTCTCGTAGTCGGTGATCTTGCCGAGGGCGAAGTTGACACAGCCCTTGGACGAGATGCCGACGGTGTAGCCTGGAAAGTCGTACTTCCGGCAGACCGCGTCGCACTTCTCGATGATGCGGTCGTTCAGGTGGTTGAGATGTGCATAGGCTTCATCGGTCATGACCTGCTCGAAGCTGGCGCGGGCAGCTGCCATGCTGAGCGGGTTGCCCGAGTACGTGCCCACCTGGAACACGGTGCCGTCGTTGACCTTCTCCATGATCTCGTCGGACCCGCCGATGGCGCCGCACGGCGTGCCGCCGGCGACAGCCTTGCCGAGACAGACCATGTCGGGCAGGACGCCCCAGCGCTCCACGGCGCCGCCGCGCGCGGTGCAGATGCCGACCTTGACCTCGTCGAAGATGAGCACGATGCCGTGCTTCTTCGTGAGCTCACGCACGCCCTCGAGGAATCCCGGCTCGGGGAGGACGACGCCGAGGTTCATCATGGCAGGCTCCATGATCACGCAGGCCGGCGGGTTGCCCTCCTCGACCATGCGCTCTATGCGCCTGGTCATGTTCTCGATGTCGTTGAACGGCACCGGGACGGTCATGTCGATGGAGCCCTGCGGGATGCCGCCGCCGTAGGGGAGGGAGGCGTAGTCGTCGCGCGGGCCGATCTTGCCGTAATCGAGGGCGCCGATGCTGACCATGACGTAGTCGTGATGGCCGTGGTACGAGCCGAACATCTTGACGATGGTCTCGCGGCCGGTGAAGGCGCGGGCGACGCGGATGGCGTCCATCGTGGCCTCGGAGCCCGAGTTCACGAAGCGCCACTGCGGGAGCTTGAAGGCGCCTGAGAGGTGCTCGGCCATGATGATGGCGTCCTCTGTCGGCAGACCGAACTGGGTGCCGAGCGGCGCGCGCTTCTGGATGGCCTCGACGATCAGCGGATGGGCGTGGCCCTGCACCATGCAGCCGTAGCCGTTGTGGAAGTCGACGATCTCACGGCCCTCGACGCTCCAGATGTGCGGGCCCTGGCCGTGCGTGAAGTACACGGGGTACGGGTCGCGCGCGTGGTAGGTGGAGGCGACGCCCATGGGCATGTGCTTGAGGGCGCGCTGGTACATCTCGTAGGACTTCGGCGTCTCGTTCTCGAGGCGTTTCTCTTCTCTCTGCATGAGCTCGGCGATGAGCTTGCGGTTGGGCACGCACTCAGCCATGTGGGTCGCTCTCCTTCGCGGTCGGCCCACCTGGAGGTGGGGATGTCGTGTGCCGGCGGCGTCGCCGTGGGGCAGCGCGGACGGTCCTTCATAGAGATGGTCGCGAGTGTATCCGATGTTCAGGTCGGTGTGTAGGGTTCGGCACATATCTGCCGTTTCGGCAGCCGAATCGGCAACAGAGACCCAAGCACGTCCAGGGATGGCCGTCCGTCCGGACAGAAGAAGGTACTCGAGAAGGAGGGCCGGTGCCGGTGACCGAAGGACCGCGGCCCGCGCCGCAGGCCCGCGCCGCATCATGCTCCCGGCGGCGCCCGCGAAGAAGGGCGGCTCCCCCGAGAGGGAGCCGCCCTTCGTGACGCACGCGCGACCGGGTGGTCGCGGGAGTGTGGGTCTTACCTGCCGGTGACCGACTTGGCCTGGGACAGCGCGGTCAGGACGATCGTGCGCGCGTAGCCCCAGTTGTGGATGCCCCAGCTGCCCTCGGAGGCGATGTAGCTCTGGTTCGTGTACGCCTTCTGGAAGCGCAACTGGTTCTTGGTCCACTTCTTCATCGGCTTCTTGTTGATCGCGGCGTTCGCCGCGGCCGTGCTCTTGAAGCCGAGCTTCTTGGCGGCAGTGGTCAGTGCAGCCGTGACCTGGTCGTTCCAGCGATGCATGGCTGCCTGACGCTGGTCGATCGTGGGCTGGAGGTAGGTCGCGTGTGGGTCGGGCGTCTCGTTGGGCCGTGCCGGCGCCCCGTGACACGTACTACAGGCCGAGTACGGCATGCCCTTCGTAATCGGTGTCGGGCTCGCCGACACCGTGATGGGCGAGGCCGCGGCCGCGACGTCGGGCATGATGATCTCGAACGTGTGGTTGCCCGCGCGCTGCACCCTGGCGAGGCTGCCGTTGTACGCAGTCGGCGGCATGTGGCACTGGATGCACTTGCCCTTGTGGACGCTCGGGGACTCGGTCACATCGACGGCGCCATAGCCATCCATCATCTCCTTCATGGGGTGATGGACCGCGCTGCCAGGCGTTGCCGACTTGCCCGCGGGGATTTCCCCGTTGTGACAGTTGGTGCACACATCGCGCGTGTCGCCGACGAGCTGGGAATCAAGCTCGTCCCACCAGACGCCCCTCACCGTACCCTTGTCGTGCGGTGTGTGGCAGCCGACGCACGTGACGCCGTACCGGGCATCCGTGCTCGTCGGGCTGTTGCCCGCCTCCTTGCTGATGCGGAAGTCGGCTGAGTGGCACTCGAGGCACCCCTGCTTCGTGGCTTCGGGCAGGGAGCCCCAGAAAGGCTGGCTCGTGAGCCCGGTCAGCGCTTGAGCATGGCCCGACGTCGAGCTGGCCCATTCGGGATACTGGGCAGCACTGCCGTCGTGGCCGACCTGCTGCCACCGCGTCGTAGCGCCGTCGACCGTCCAGAACGTCTGGAGCTTCGCGAAACCGGCCGCGGTGGCGACCGGCGTCGGCGTCCAGCCCGGCGCCGGGATGTTGAGGCTTGTCGTCAGCGCAGCCGGGACCCAGCCGCCGGCCGCGTTGCCGATCGGCGCGTAGCCGATCGCCATCTGCGGCTGGATGAGGGTCGTGGGGCTCGGGTTCGGCACTGGAGAACCGTTGGCGTCGACCGTGCGGTACGGCACGGGGGGCACGGTGTAGGTGTCCACTGTGTAGCTGTACCTGCTGTGGCACTGGCCGCAGATGTCCGGGTCGGCCAGGTTGGCCTGCGGCGCCGCGTGGGCAGCGGATTGGCTCTGGTGGCACGAGGAGCACCCGACGGCGAGTTCAGACATGGCGGAATCGCCGTCGGCCTGGTGGGCCGTGTCGGGCGTCACGTTGCCGGAGACCCAAGAGACGGTGCCGGTGCTGGACGTGGCGGTCGGCGTGGGAACGACCTTGCCGGGGTCGTAGTTGCCGGTGTGGCAGCCGGCGCACACGCTGCCGTAGGGCAGGCTCGTGTTCTGGTGCTCGCCGTTGGACCCGGCATGCTTGGTTTCGGCCCACCGGTCGTACACCTGCGGGATGGACTCCATGTTCTGGTGGCAGCCCTTGCAGGTGTCCGATGGCGTGTAGTCGGCGCGGGCGCCGTTGAAAGCCAGCGCCGGTGCCGCTACCACAAGGACGGCGGCCAGAACGATAGCGAAGAGTATGAAGCGCTTTACCATGGTCACCTCCTTATGGTCAGGGGAAGAAGAATGTCTGTCCGCTCTCAAAGAATCACCTCCTTCCCCCTCAGCGGATATGTGGTCGAACACGCCGCGCGAAACGCGGCCAACGCGCGGCGGCATTCGTGCCGTTGGCGAGGGCGAGAGCCGTATCGCTGTACGAGCGCCGTGCCCTCGAGCCTCGGATGCTGCACGCCCCGCACACCCGAGGGGTTATGCGAGGCTGCACCGGTATACAGGACGGTGATCATGTTGGCAATCCTGAAGAACTGTGAGGAAAGGTTGAGCTTCGCGTCGAAACTGTACCAGAACGACGCTGTGGGTCTCCGTTGCCCCCGCACCCGGCATCCTTGGAGCGGAGCCGCTGTACCGCCGATGCCGCGTCGCATCGGCGGCCCGGGGCGCGCCGCAGAAGCGTACGGCGCGCGCCCCATTCACGACACGGTGTCGTCCTCGGGTACGGCGCTCTCGCCGCTGACGGCGGCGCACCAGCCTTCGAAGACGAGACGCGGGCGCAGGAACGTCACGGTCTCTTTGAACAGCGGGATGAGCGGAATCGCGATCAGCATGCCGCTGATGCCGTGGATCTCGCCGCCCGCGAGGATGGCGAAGATGACCACGAGCGGGTGCACGCGGAACCGGCTGCCCATGATCACGGGGATGAGGATGTGGCCCTCGACCTCCTGGATGAGCACGAACGTGATGATCACCCACAGGGCGCTGAGCGGCGAGTCGAAGACGGCCACCACCGTCGGCGGCACCGCCGCGAGCACGGGGCCGAGGTAGGGGATGGCCTCCATGAGGGCGGCCCACACGCCGAAGAACAACGCGTAGCGGCCGCCCGACGGGAATGCGCCGACCAGGCTCAGGAGCCACATCGCGAGGCCGACGCTGGCGCCCATGATCCCAGAGAGCAGCACCTGCGCCTTGACGTAGTCGACAACGGCGGTCTTGGCGCGGCGCACGTACTGCTCGCCGTCGTCTACGCTGCGCGTGGGAAAGTGCGCCGCGACGAAGCGGCCGATGCGCTTCGAATCCAGCAACATGTAGATGGAGATCACCACGATGATGATGCCGTACGTGACCTGGCGCACCACGGTCACGCCGACGTCCACCACGCTCGTGGTGAACTGGGGGATGTGGTCGGAGGCGGCGCTGAGGGCGGCGGTGAGCTGCTGGCGCACGTCGATCCCCAGGCCGGCGCCGTCGGAGAACCGCTGCAGCCGGTCTACCGTGTCGCCGGCCTGCAGCGCCATACCCGGGAGCGCGGTCGCGAGGTTGCGGAGCTGCTGCACGATGGGCGGCCAGACGAGCGCGACGAACAGCACCACGACCGCCACGAACGCGGCGTAGACCACGAACGTGCCGGCGTAGCGGGGCACGCGTGCGCGTTCGAGCCCGTGCACGAGCGGGTTGAGGACGAGGGCGATGAGGCCGGCGACCAGGAAGATGAAGATGACCTGGCCGATCGCCCCGAGCACGAACCACCCGATGATGAGCAGGGCCGGGAGTGCGCCCAGCTGCACCCAGCGGGGCACGTGGATCCGTCCTGGTCTGCACTGGCGGGCCGTGGCCATGGTGTCAGACGTAGGTTCGGCGCCGGAGCCGGCAAGCCTGCCGGCGGCGTGGTTTGCCGTGTACAGGGGGTGGGGATAAAGTTGACAGTAACCGACTCATATTTTGTGCTTAGGCACGCTGCAATCTCTGCAAGGAGGCATCTTCATGGGCAAGGTAATCGGCATCGACCTGGGCACGACCAACAGTGCCATGGCCGTGCTCGAAGGCGGTGAGCCGACCGTCATCCCCAACAGTGAGGGTGGCCGGACGACGCCGTCGGTGGTCGCGTTCTCGAAGAGCGGCGAGCGCCTCGTGGGCAGCGTCGCGCGCCGTCAGGCGGTCACCAACCCGGAGAACACGGTGTTCTCCATCAAGCGCTTCATGGGCCGCAAGTACGGCGACGTGTCCGAAGAGATGACCATGGTGCCGTACCACGTCCAGGCCGGCCCCAACGGCGACGCCGTGGTGGAGATCGGCGGCAAGACGTACACGCCGCCCGAGATCTCGGCGATGATCCTCCAGAAGCTCAAGCGCGACGCCGAGGAGTACCTGGGCGACAAGGTCACCGAGGCCGTCATCACCGTCCCCGCCTACTTCAACGACTCGCAGCGCCAGGCCACCAAGGACGCCGGCAAGATCGCCGGGCTCGAGGTAAAGCGCATCATCAACGAGCCCACGGCGGCCGCGCTGGCCTACGGGCTCGACAAGGAGCACGACCAGACGATCCTCGTGTTCGACCTCGGCGGCGGCACCTTCGATGTCTCGATCCTCGACCTGGGTGAAGGCGTGTTCGAGGTGCGCTCCACCAACGGCGACACGCACCTCGGCGGCGACAACTTCGACAAGGCTGTGGTCGACTGGATGGTGGCCGAGTTCCTGCAGAGCCAGGGCATCGACCTCAGCAAGGACAAGATGGCCCTGCAGCGTCTGTACGAGGCCGCCGAGAAGGCCAAGATCGAGCTCAGCACGACGCAGACGACGAACATCAACCTGCCGTTCATCTCGGCCGACGAGAACGGCCCCAAGCACCTCGACCTCACGCTCTCGCGGGCCAAGTTCGACGAGCTCACGCACGACCTGCTCGAGCGCGTCGTGGCGCCCGTCAACAACGCCATCAAGGACGCCGGCATCAGCAAGAGCGACATCCACGACGTGATCCTCGTGGGCGGCATGACGCGCGTGCCGGCGGTGCAGGAGAGGGTCAAGCAGCTCGTCGGCAAGGAACCGCACAAGGGCGTGAACCCCGACGAGGTCGTCGCCGTGGGCGCCGCCATCCAGGGCGGCGTGCTGGCCGGCGAGGTCAAAGACGTGCTGCTGCTCGACGTCACCCCGCTGAGCCTCGGCATCGAGACCAAGGGCAACGTGTTCACCAAGCTCATCGAGCGCAACACCACGATCCCGACCAAGAAGAGCGAGATCTTCAGCACGGCCGACGACAACCAGACGAGTGTGGAGATCCACGTGCTCCAGGGCGAGCGCGAGATGGCCCGCTACAACAAGACGCTGGGCAAGTTCCAGCTGGTCGGCATCCCGCCGGCGCCCCGCGGTATCCCGCAGATCGAGGTCACGTTCGACATCGACGCCAACGGCATCGTGCATGTGAGCGCCAAGGACCTCGGCACCGGCAACGAGCAGAAGATCACCATCACCGCGAGCAGCGGGCTCAACGAGAACGACATCGATCGCATGATGAAGGACGCCGAGTCGCACGCCGAGGAGGACCGCAAGGCCCGCGAGCTGGTCGACGTCAAGAACAACGCCGAGAACCTCGTGTACAGCACCGAGAAGTCGCTGCGCGACATGGGCGACAGGGTCGACGCGGCCACTCGCGCCGAGATCGAGGCTGCGGGCGCCGAGGTCAAGAGTGCCCTGGAGGGCGACGACGAGGAGCTCATCAAGGCCAAGACCGACGCCCTCATGCAGGCGTCGCACAAGCTGGCCGAGGCCGTCTACCAGCAGGCGCAGCAGCAGCATGCGTCGTCGGGCGGCGACGGCGGGTCGGCGACCTCCGACGAGAACGTCGAGGAGGCCGACTACGAGGTCATCGACGACGACGAGAGCAAGTAAGGACTGCGAGGCAGTGACGGGGGCTGCGTCCCTTCGCCGGCGCACCCCCGAAGGACCGGGACACTTGAGGAGGTGTCTGAGATGGCGATCATCAGATGGGACCCGTTCCGCGAGATGACCCAGGTGCAGGGCCAGTTCAACCGGCTCATGGACCAGATGTGGGGCGGGCGGCAGGAGAGCTGGCTGCCGGCGGTGGATGTCTTCGACAACAAGGACGGCGTGGTCGTCAAGGCCGAGCTGGCCGGCATGGACCCCGACGACATCCAGATCGAGGTCGAGGACAACGTGCTCACGATCAAGGGTGAGCGCACGTTCGAGGAGACGGTGGACGAGGAGCGCTACTACCGCGTGGAGCGCCGCTACGGCAGCTTCCAGCGCAGCCTGGCTCTCCCGCAGGGCGTCAGGCCCGAAGACATCGCGGCGAGCTACGAGGACGGCATCCTCACCGTGGTCGTGCCGAAGGTCGAGGAGGAGAAGCCGAAGCGCATCGAGGTCAAGGCCAAGAAGACGGTCGAAGCGAGGACGGCGGAGACAGAGCCCGAGGGCGGCGCCCAAAGCTGAGACGAGAGAGCAGGAGCGGGCGCGGCGCGGCGGACGGGATGCGCCGCCGCGCCGCGCCCCGCTCGAGACAGGAGCACACGAGCGACATGACGGACAGGAAGAACCCCACGAACGACGGCAGGCGCAAGGCCGCGAGGAAGATCCCGGTGGAGAAGGGCGGGCCGAAGACGGCAGCGCAGGCTGACGAGCGCACCGCGACCGAGGCGGCTGCGGCCGACGAGCAGTCCGAGACCCCCGACGTCGCGAGCCCCGCCGCGGACGAGCCCATCCCCATGCCCGAGATCAGGGCGGCGGGCGGCGACGAGTACGCCCGAGTGTGCGCCGAGCGCGACGCCTTCGTCGACCACCTGCAGCGCCTCAAGGCGGAGTTCGACAACTACCGCAGGCGCGTGCAGCGCGACGAGGAGCAGCTGCGGCTGCGCGCCGCGGAGGCCGTGGTGGAGTCCCTGCTGCCGGTCATGGACAACATGGGTCGGGCCCTGGAGGCCGCGGCGCGGCACGAGGAAGGCCAGCTCATCGCCGGCCTGGAGCTTGTGGCCGGGCAGCTGCGCTCCACCCTTGAGGGGCACGGTCTGCAGGAGGTGCCCGTCGAGCCGGGCGTCCTGTTCGACCCCAACATCCATGAGGCGATCCTGGCGCAACCCTCGGACGCTCACGAGGAGGGCACGGTGACCCAGGTGCTGGAGCGCGGCTACCTGCTGCATGGCAGGCTGCTGCGTCCCGCCAAGGTCATCGTCGCGAGCTGACATGGCCGACTTCTACCAGACACTCGGCGTCCCCAAGAACGCCTCCCAGGACGAGATCAAGAAGGCCTTCCGCAAGCTGGCCCGCGACTACCACCCCGACAAGCACCCGGGCGACAAGTCGGCGGAGGACAAGTTCAAGGAGGTCAGCGAAGCGTACGAGACGCTCTCCGACCCGGAGAAGCGCAAGCAGTACGACGAGCTCAGCCGGCTCGGAGCCTTCGGCCCGGGCGCCGGCGGTTTCAGGCCGGGCGCCGGTGGCTACCAAAGCTACGGGCAGAACCCGTTCGGCCAGGGCAACGTGCAGTTCGACATGGGCGACCTGGGCGACATCCTCGGCAACCTGTTCGGCGGCGGAACCGGCGGCGGCCGCGGGCGCAGGCGGTCCGCCCGCGGCGACGACCTGCAGGTGGACGTCACGGTGTCGTTCGACGACTCCCTGCACGGCGCCACGGTGCGCGTGCCGGTCGACAAGGACGACGCCTGCCGGACGTGTCACGGCACCGGCGCCAGGCCCGGCACCACGCCCAAGGTGTGTCCGGAATGCGAAGGGCGTGGGAGCATCACACGCAGCATGGGCGGCTTCGCCATGCCGCAGCAGTGCCCGCGCTGCCACGGCCAGGGCACCGTCATCGAGGACCCGTGTCCGACGTGTCGGGGTACCGGCGTGCAGCACACGACGAAGCGCCTCAACGTCAAGATCCCGGCGGGCGTCAAGGACGGCAGCAAGATCCGCATCAAGGGCAAGGGCGAGGCCGGCCCGCGCGGCGGCCAGGCCGGCGACCTCTTCGTGCGCGTGCATGTGGAGCCGGACGACCTGTTCGAGCGGGTCGGCGACACCATCGTGCTTGAGGTTCCGGTGACGGTGAGCGAGGCGGCTCTCGGCGCCACCCTCAAGGTCCCCACGCCGGGCGGCGGGCACGTGTCGCTCAAGGTCCCGGCCGGCAGTCAGGACGGGCGCACGCTGCGGGTGCGCGGCAAGGGCGCCCCCAGGCTCAAGGGCGGCGGGCAGGGAGACCTGCACGTCAGGCTCCGTGTGCGCGTGCCCGAGAAGCTCACCAAGGAGCAGAAGCAGCTCTTCGAGCAGCTCGCGGTGACGTTGCCCGACCCTCGGATGTCGGCGGCCTGAGAGGTTGACCCGTGGCCGCTGACGACGACAGGGCGCTCTTCATGATCTCGGTCGCGGCCGAGCTCGCGGGCATGCACCCGCAGACGCTGCGCCTGTATGAACGGCGCGGCCTCGTGCATCCGCAGCGTACCGGCGGCAACACGCGCCGCTACTCGCAGCGCGACGTGGAGCGCCTGCGCCGCATCCAGGAGCTCACCGAGCTGGGTCTCAACCTGGCCGGCGTCGAGCGCGTGCTTGCCATGGAGGAGCAGATGATCTCCCTGGCCGCCGAGGTGCAGGCGCTGCAGGTGCGGCTCGAAGAAGCGATGCGCACCATGGCCGCGGAGGTCGAGCGCATCGAGCGCTCCCACCGCGCCGAGCTGGTGCCGGTGCGGCAGGGCCAGATCGTGCACATCGGCCGCGCCCGCCGGCGGTTCTGACTCTGCCGGGGTCTCACCGCCGGCCCCCATCCTTCCAGTTTCCCCAGCTCTACCAGTGAGAAAGACAGGTACCACATGGACGTGAACAAGTTCTCCGAGCGCGCCCGCGAGGCCATCGAGACCGCGCAGGGCGTGGTGCGGCGCGGCTCCGGCAACGTGCTCGGCACCGAGCACCTGCTCATCGGCGTGCTCAGCCTCCCGGGCGGGGTCGTCGAGCAGATCCTGAACGTGCTCGGCATCGACAAGGGAAAGATGATGACGCGCGCCGAGCAGATGGCGCAGAACCAGCCGGCCGGCACGGGAGGGCCGTCGGGTCCCGCCGAGATGCTCTACATGACGCCGCGCGCCAAGGCGGCGCTGGACCTGGCCGTCCAGGAGGCCCAGAAGATGGGCGACGAGATGGTCGGCACCGAACACCTGTTGTTCGGCATCTTCCTGGAGGGTGAGGGCCCGGGCAGCGCGATCCTGCGCGACGTGGGCATGACCGAGGAGTCGCTCAGGCGGGCTCTCTCGCAGGTCCGCTCCACGGGCCTCGACTACGAGGCCAGCGCCGCCGGCGAGAGCATGCTCAAGAAGTACACGCGCGACCTCACGGCGCAGGCTCGCGAGGGCAGGCTCGACCCGGTCATCGGCCGCGACGAGGAGATCAAGCGCGTGATCCAGGTGCTCAGCCGGCGTACCAAGAACAACCCGGTGCTCATCGGCGAACCCGGCGTGGGCAAGACCGCCATCGCCGACGGCCTGGCGCAGAAGATCGTGACCGCCGATGTGCCGGAGATCCTGCGCGGCAAGCGCGTGCTGGCGCTCGACCTCGGGGCCATGGTGGCGGGCTCCAAGTACCGCGGCGAGTTCGAGGAGCGCCTCAAGGGCGCCCTGGACGAGGTGCAGCGCTCCAGGGACGTCGTGCTGTTCATCGACGAGCTGCACAACGTGGTCGGCGCCGGCGCCGCCGAGGGCGCCATCGACGCCGCCAACATGATGAAGCCCCTGCTGTCCCGCGGGGAGCTGCAGTGCGTGGGCGCGACGACGCTGGACGAGTACCGCCGGCACATCGAGAAGGACGCCGCGCTGGAGCGGCGCTTCCAGCCGATCCTCGTCGGCGAGCCGACCGTGGAGGAGACGGTGGCGATCCTCATGGGCCTGCGCGACAAGTACGAGGCCCACCACAAGGTGAGCATCACCGACGCCGCCATCCGCGAGGCGGCGTATCTGAGCGACCGTTACGTGAGCGACCGCTTCCTGCCCGACAAGGCCATCGACCTCATCGATGAGGCGGCCAGCAAGCTGCGCATCGAGGCCACCATGCTGCCGCCGGACCTGCGCGAGATGGAGCTGAAGCTCCAGGAGCTCACGCGCGAGGGCGCGGCGGCGGTGCAGACGCAGGATTACGAGCGCGCCGCCCAGCTCAAGGAGCAGAGCGACAGGATCCAGGCGACGTTCGTCAGGGCCAAGGACGCCTGGCTCGCCGACAAGGGCATCGCCGATGCCACCGTGGACGCCGACGACATCGCGGAGGTGGTCAGCAAGTGGACCGGCATCCCGGTGCAGCGCATGCTGCAGGAGGAGGCCGACAAGCTGCTCCAGATGGAGCAGAACCTGCACAGCCGCGTGATCGGGCAAGACCGCGCGGTGGAGGCGGTCAGCGAGGCCGTCCGCAGGGCACGCGCGGGTCTCAAAGACCCCAAGCGGCCCATCGGCTCGTTCGTCTTCCTGGGCCCGACGGGCGTGGGCAAGACCGAGCTGGCCCGCGCCCTGGCCGAGTTCCTCTTCGACGACGAGTCGGCGCTCGTCCGCATGGACATGAGCGAGTACCAGGAGAAGCACACGGTGTCGCGCCTCACGGGGGCGCCGCCCGGCTACGTGGGCTACGACGAGGGCGGCCAGCTCACGGAGGCGGTACGGCGCCGGCCGTACAGCGTCGTGCTGTTCGACGAGATCGAGAAGGCGCACCCGGACGTGTTCAACGCCCTGCTGCAGATCCTCGACGACGGCCGTCTCACCGACGGCAAGGGCCGCACCGTGGACTTCAAGAACACGGTCGTGATCATGACGAGCAACATCGGCAGCGGCGTGATCGGCAAGCACCGCCTGGGCTTCGCCTCCGAGGAGGAGGGCCGCACGCACGAGGACCTCGAGCGTCGCCTGCTCGAGGAGCTGCGCAAGGCGTTTCGGCCGGAGTTCCTGAACCGCATCGACGAGATCGTCGTGTTCGACCCGCTCACCCGGGAGGAGCTGGCGGAGGTCGTCGACCTGCTGCTCACGCGCCTGCGCGACGTGGCCGAGGGCCAGGGGATGAAGCTCGTCGTCACGCAGGCGGCCAAGGAGCACGTGGCCGAGCAGGGCTACGACGCCGAGTACGGCGCGCGGCCGCTCAAGCGTGCCATCCAGCGGCTGATCGAGAACCCCCTGTCCAGCGCCTTGCTGCGCGGCGAGCTCACGCGCGGCGACACGGTGCTGGTCGATGTGGCCGCCGATGCTCTGGTCTTCAGGAAGGAGCTGGGCTAGAGTCGGACGAAGATGGCGGGTCGGCGGACACCCTTCTCGGGCGGGACCGTCGGCGCGGCGCTGGGCGTGCTCCTTGCGCCGCGCCGCGGCGAGTCCCGCCGCACAGCCCTCACCCGCCTGCGTCTTTCGCTGCGACCCGGCCGCGGTTCTCTTGGGGCCTTCGCCGGTTCACCGTGCTCGCAGGCCGACGGAGGCTCCGCCGAGGCGGAGCCTCCGTCGGCCTGCGGCTGACCCTCGCCACTCGTCCCGGACGGAGCAGGATGCCAGACAGTCACTACATTGAGAACGGATCCCTGCACGGCGCCGCCAACTTCAGGGAGATCGAGATCATCGCCTACATCGGCGAGTTCCGCATCGTCGGCATCGCGCACTTCGGCGTCGGGCAACGCGCCAGCTCACGGCGTGCGTCCGACCACCTCCGCTCCTTCAACGACCCGCGTCTCACGCTGTCGCACGTGCGCATCTACAACAAGACCACGAAGGAGCTCATCGACACGGCGCCGTTCATCCTCCTCAACATGGACAAGGTCGACTTCCTGTACGGCCGCGACGAGGATCCCGGCTCGGATCCGGCGAAGGAAGACACTGCGGCGGAGGCATGAGCGACGCGCTGTACGAGGTCGACGTCCTCATCCCCACGGCGCGCTTCGTCTTCAGCGTCGAGGGCGGCGCGGTCGATGTGCTGCCCGAGCACCGCTCGCCGGAGGCGTTCGTCGAGTACCGGGCCCTGCGCGACGAGCGCCCGGTGGTGGGCATGACCACGTTCCCGAACAGCGTGCTGCTGCGCGGCGAGAAGACCATCGTCGTGGACCCGGGGCTGCCCCTGCAGAACGAGCCTGTGGTGCGTGCCCTCGCGGCCCGCGGGCTCGGCCCGGCCGACGTGGGCCTGGTCGTGCTCACGCACGCCCATCTCGACCACGCCGGCGCCTGCCTGGACCTCATGGCGCCTGTGGCGGTCCACGAGCTCGAGGCACGGTCGTCCCACTGGCTCGCGGTCGGCGGGCTGCTCAAGGCGCTGCCGCTGCAGTCGCTGAGCGGCGACCGCGGCGAGCTCGCCCCCAGCATCGCGTGGGCGCGCACGCCGGGCCACTGCCCCGGGCACATCAGCCTGTGCGTGGCGACGGCCGACGGCCCGGTCGTCCTGTGCGGCGACACCATCGGACCGGGCCGCGGCGAGTTCGACGCCATGGACCCGCAGGGCCCGGCGGCGCTCGACCTGCTGCTTTCGTGGCGCCTCATCCGCTCCTGGCGCCCGGCGCGTGTCATCGCAGGCCATCTGCCGCCGTTCGTGCCGTAGCGGCGCGTCCGCCGCTGCGCCGCGTCGGCCCTATGCTAGACTGACGCTCCCTCTCACACGCCAAGGAGCCGTCTGCGTGCCCATCTACGAGTATCGTTGCGACGACTGCGGGGTCACCCTCGAGGTCCTGCAGAAGATGAGCGACGATCCGCTGGAGACCTGTGAGCAGTGCGGCGGTCGCCTGCACAAGGTGCTTCACCCCGTCGCCATCCACTTCAAGGGCTCCGGCTTCTACACAACCGACTACGGCAAGGGTTCGGGGCGGCCCACGGGCACCTCCACCTCCTCCGACGACTCGCCGGCCAAGGGGGGCACGGCGGGGCCCACGGGCTCCGATGCCTCCACGCCCGCCGACGGCACCGGCAAGAGCGACGCCAAGGCCGCGGCCAAGGGCGGCAAGGCCAAGGAGAAGCAGAAGACCACCTGAGGCACGTTCCGGGGGCGAACACGGTGCTCCGACCCAGCGAAGACTCCCTGGACAGGGCGCGCAGGACGCTGCGCAGCCTCGTGAGCGACGGCCCCAGCAAGCTGCCGTCGCTGAACCTCGTGGCCGACTCCATCCGCGTCGAGCTCGAACGCCGCGGCGCCGTGGCCCTCCTGTACGTGGGACTGGACCGCTACGGCAGGCTGGAGCCCATCTTCGGCTGGCACGTGGTCGGCGACATCCTCGATGCCGTCGCGGCGAGCCTCTCCGGCATGGTCGGCGACACCCTGCGGCGTCTGGACGTGGTCAGCGACTTCACGCTGACCGACGACGCCTTCATCGTGCTGCTGTCACCCCCGCGTGCGCCGGGGGACGGCGAGGGCGTCATCGGGGATGAGGACCTCGCCGCCGTCACGCGCCGTGTGTACGAGCGGCTGCAGTCCCTGCTGCTCTACGATCTCGCTCCCGGTGTGTACGACCGTGTGCACCCCTCGGTCGGCGCGGCCGTCGTGCGTGCCGAGGCCGGCCTCACCTTCGAGCAGAACCTGCAGCAGGGCCTCGCCGTGGCCATGGAGGCGGCCGCCGGCAGCGCCGCCGCCTACGAGGACGATCTGCGTCGCGCGCTCACCGCCTGCGTCGAACACGGTGAGCTGGAGCCGCTCTTCGAGCCGCTGGTCGAACCCTCCGCGGGCACCGTCCTCGGCTATCGCAGCAGCGTGCGCGGGCCGTTCTTCTCCCCTCTGCGCCTGCCCGACGTCCTGCTTGACGTGGCGCGCCGCTCCGCGCTGCTCGAGAGCTACGGTGTGGCCGCGCGGGCGGCGACCGTCTCGAGGGCGGCGGACCTGCGCCCGGACGACCTGCTCTTCGTAGGGTGCACCGCGGGCGAGCTCCCCAACGCGGCGGTGGTGGCGCTGAGCGAGTTCTACTCGCTGAACAGGGCACTCGTCCCTCAGCACGTGGTGTTCGAGCTCGACGCCGAGGAGCTCACGAGCAACACGGCGTCGCTGCTGCGCACGCTGGCCGACGTGCGTCAGATGGGGTTCCAGCTGTGTCTCGCGTCCCTGGGCGGCCACTTCACCTCGCTGGAGCTCGTGGCCGAGGCCGAACCGGACTACCTGTGCCTGGACCCGGTGCTGGTCGCCGGGGTCTGCGAGCAGGTGACGGCCGTGGACGTCGTGCAGCTTCTGGTGCGCTTCGGCGATCGCATCGGCGCGCAAGTCATCGCGACCGGCGTGCGCACCAAGGACCAGGAGCGCGTGCTGGCCCGCAACGGCGTGGAGCTGTACTGCGGCGAGCTCTATGCGCGCGCGGATACGCGTCTGCCGGACGTCACCTTCCCCGTCTGAGGCGGGCCTCAGGCCGTCAGGCTGGCGGGCAGCTCGGCCAGATCGGCGACGCCCGCGTAGACGGTCACGCGGTTGCGCCCGCGACGCTTGGACTCGTAGAGGGCGTCGTCCGCGCGCTCGACCAGCTCGGTCTCGTGGGTCGCGCCGGAGGGGTAGGTGGCGACTCCGGCGGAGACCGTGCAGAAGACGTCCTGTCCGTCGCGAGCCGTGACCGCGATGGCCTCCACGGCCCGCCGCAGGCGCTCGGCGAGCTCGTACCCGTGCGTCTCGTCGCCGCAGATGAGGACGGCGAACTCCTCGCCGCCGTACCGCGCCGCGTGGTCGGACTCGCGCACCGCGGTGGCGAGCGTGACGCCGACGCGCCGCAGCAGCGCGTTGCCGGTCTCGTGGCCGTGGCGGTCGTTGAACTGCTTGAAGTGGTCGAGGTCGAGCATGACCAGCGCGAGCTCGCCGCCGTACCTGTCGACCCTGGTCACCTCGGTGTGGAGGTGGTCGGAGAAGGTGCCGTAGTTGTAGAGGCCGGTGAGCCTGTCGGTGAGCGAAGACGCGGCCAGCTCGTCGTGCTGGGCCCGCTGCCTGCGGAGGAGGCGCCCCAGCAGGAGGCCGGCGGCGAAGAGGAGCACTGTGCCGAGCAGGGCCTGGCGGACCGTGGCCGCGCCCGCCGGCTCGACCAGGCTGTGGTACGCCACGAGGAAGTTGCCGAGCCAGAGCGTCACCAGGACGCTGCCCAGCTCGAAGAAGAACACGGCCGCGAGCAGAAGAGGGAACACGAACAGCGGCCACAGGTAGCCGGGGCCGGACAGCACGACGAGGACCGAGACGGTCAGCAGTGAGGCGGCGAGAGCCGCGATGCGGCGGAGCGTGAACCGGCATCCGTTCTCAGGATGCGCGACCTGCCTGGCGTGCGTCACCCGGCTCCTTCGTACGGACCCTGTGGGCAGATACGACGGCCGCTCACCGACTCCTGCCGGCACCGGCCGAGCCCGTACCGTACCGCCCCCCGGGCCGGAGTGCGAGGGTGACGTAGGGCCTCCTCGGCTACAATGGCGGCGTGGCCCTGCAGATCCTCCTCACCAACGACGACGGTCTTCACGCGCCCGGCCTGGCCGTGCTGCGCGGGGCCCTCGACGGCCTCGGTGAGATCACCACGCTGGCCCCTGACCACAACGCCAGCGCGGTCGCCAGGGGCATCACCATCCGCCGGCCGTTGCACGTGAGCCGCGAGCGCTTCGGCGACGGCTGGCCCGGGCTGGCCTGCGACGGCACGCCCTCGGACTGCGTGCGTATCGCCCTGCTGGGGGTGCGCTGCCCGCGGCCGGACGTAGTCGTCGCCGGCGTGAACGCCGGTTCCAACATGGGCGCCGATGTGACCTACTCCGGGACGGTCGGGGCCGCCTTCGAGGCCGCGCTGCGCGGCGTACCGGCCCTGGCGTTCTCCGTCGAGAGCATGGAGCCGCGCTGGCTGCCCGAGGCGGCGCCGGTGCTGCGCTCCCTGGTCGAGCACGTGGTCGTGCGGGGGCTGCCGCGTCACAGCATCCTCAACGTCAACCTCCCCGACAGGCCGCTGGCCGAGGTCACCGGTATCGTCCCGGCGCGCCTCGGAGGGGCCAGCTGCCACGACTTCGTACTGCTGGCCGACGACGGCGCCGGCCCGGCCGGCGCCGTGGAGACATGGCAGGAGCACCACGTCCCTTGCGACCATCCTTCGGCCGGCGAGTGGGCCGACACCGACTTCGACGTGGTGGAGCGTGGCGCCGTCGCGGTGACGCCCCTGCGCTACGACCTCCTCGACCCGGCGCTGCTCGCCGAGCTCGCCACCTGGGACCTCGACCTGGAGGCGCTGCGTGTCTGAGGCCGTGCCTGCAGGGTTCGACCCCGTCCTGTTCGATCTCGACGGCACCGTGGTCGACACCGTGGAGCTCATCGTCGAGTCCTTCCGCCACGCCACCCGCACGGTGCTCGGCCGCGAGTTGCCCGACGAGCACATTCTGGCCGGCGTGGGCAGGCCGCTGCGCACGCAGATGGAGCGGCTCTCGGCCGCACGTGCCGACGAGCTCTACGACGTGTACCGCGAGTACAACCACCGCCGGCACGACGAGCTCATCCGTGGCTACGAGGGCATCGACGACGTGCTTCGCGAGCTGCGCGCCGCCGGGCGCCGACTCGGCATCGTGACCAGCAAGAGCCGCGACACCACGCACATGGCCTTCCGCGCGCTCGGGCTGGCCGGGCACTTCGACGCCGTGGTCACGGCGAGCGACACGACTGAGCACAAGCCGGCGCCCGAGCCGTTGCTGTTGTGCATGGAGATGCTGGGGGCCGGCAGCGCGCGGGCCATCTACGTGGGCGACAGCCCCTACGACGTCCAGGCCGGCGCCGCCGCCGGCATGGCGACTGCGGCCGTTGCCTGGGGCGTGTTCGGCCGCGAGGCGCTGCTGGAGGCACGGCCGGACTTCTGGCTCGCGCGGCCGCGCGACCTGGTGGACCTGTGTCTGCGCGGCGAAGGGGCGCGGCCCGGCGCGGCGGGGCCGCAGGGGTCCGCGCCGCGGGGACTCCCGGAGGTCTGACCGTGACGCCGTCGGTCGAGGCTGCCGCCCGCGCCGCCGAGCTGCGCGAAGTGCTGGCGCACCACTCGTACCTGTACTACGTGCTCGACACGCCGGAGATCGACGACGCCGCCTACGACGCCCTGTTCCGCGAGCTCCAGGAGCTGGAGGCGGCGCACCCCGAGCTCATCACGCCGGACTCACCCACCCGGCGTGTCGGGTCGGAGCCGCTGGAGAAGTTCGCGCAGGTGCGTCACCTGGAGCCGATGCTGTCGCTGGCCAACGCGCGCAACGAGGACGAACTGCTCGCCTGGGACCAGCGCAATCGCAGGTTCCTGGAGAGCCGGGGCCTCGCTGAGGTTCGGGTGAGCTACGTGGTCGAGCCCAAGATCGACGGCCTCGCCATCTCGCTCACCTACCGCGACGGCCTTTTCGTGACCGGTGCCACCCGTGGCAACGGCGAGGTCGGCGAGGACGTGACCGCCAACCTGCGCACCATCGGCTCGCTGCCGCTGCGCCTGCGCGGGGCCGGCACGCCGCCGGCTGTCGTGGAGGTGCGCGGCGAGGTCTATCTGCCGCTCGCCGCCTTCGCGCGCCTCAACGAGGCGCGTCTGGCCGAGGGGCTGCCGGCGTTCGTGAACCCCCGCAACTCCGCCGCCGGGTCCATTCGCCAGCTCGACCCCAAGCTCGCCGCCTCACGGCCGCTCGACGTGTGGTGCTACGCCGTCGGCCACAGCGAGGGGCTCGACCTGCCAGACCACCACAGCGCCCTGGAGTGGCTGCGCGCGCAGGGCTTCCGCGTGAACCCCGGCATCGTCACCGTGCCGGACATCGAGGGCGTCGCCGCGGCGTGCCGGCGCTGGGAGGAGCGCCGCGGCGAGCTGGACTACGACATCGACGGCGCCGTGGTGAAGGTCGACCAGTTCGAGCTGCAGACGGCGCTCGGCAGCGTGGCACACGACCCGCGCTGGGCGATCGCCTTCAAGTTCGCCCCCACCACGGTGGTCACGCGTCTGCACAGCATCGAGGTCAACGTCGGCCGCACCGGCGTGCTCACGCCGTTCGCGGTGCTCGGGCCGGTCTTCGTCGGCGGTGTGACCGTGGAGCGCGCGACCCTGCACAACGAGGACGACATCCGCCGCAAGGACATCCGGCCCGGCGACGACGTGATCCTGCAGCGCGCCGGCGACGTGATCCCCCAGGTCGTGGGGCCGGCGCTCGACGGCACGGCCGAGGGGGAGGACGGGCGGCGTGTGGACCGCTCCGCGCGGCACGCCGCCCTGCCCGAGTGGGCCATGCCGGAGTCGTGCCCGGCCTGCGGCTCGCACGTGGTCCGCGAGACCGGCGAGGTGGCCGTGCGCTGCCCCAACCGCTCGTGCCCGGCGCAGCTCGTGGAGAGCATCAAGCACTTCGTGAGCAAGGGCGCCATGGACATCGAAGGGCTCGGCGAGGAGAACGTCACCACGCTGTTCACGCGCGGGCACATCGCCGATGTGGCGGACATCTACGATCTCGCCGCCAGACGCCCCTCGATCATGTGGCTGCCCGGCTGGTCGTCGAAGAAGAAGGTCAGGCGCGGCGGCCGGGAGGTTGCTCTCGAAGTCACGGGCACGAAGCTGATGGACAAGATCCTCGCCGCCATCGAGCAGTCCAAGACGCAGCCCTTCCACCGTGTGCTCTACGCGCTCGGGATCAGGCACGTGGGCGGCGTGACCGCTCAGGCCGTCACGCAGGCTTTGCCGACGATCGACGCGTTGCTGGCCGCCGACGCGGAGCAGCTCGCCGCCGTGCCGGGGATAGGCCCCATCGTCGCCGAGTCGGTCGTGCAGCACCTCGCCGACGAGCACAACCGGGCGACCGTCGAGAAGCTGCGCCGGGCCGGCCTGCAGATGGTCGAGGAGGTGACGGCGTCCGCGGCCGGGCCCCTCACGGGTCTCGCCTTCGTGCTCACCGGCAGGCTGCCGTCGCTCACCAGGAGCGAGGCGCAGTCCCTGATCGAGGCGGCCGGGGGCAAGGTCACCGGCTCGGTCTCCAAGGCGACGGACTACGTCCTCGCCGGCGAGGACCCCGGGTCGAAGTACGCCAGGGCCCAGCAGCTGGGGGTTGCGATCCTCTCCGAGGACGACCTCAGAGCCCTGGTGGGCGGAGCCGCCTCGACCGGCGGCGGACCCGAGTCGGGGCAGCTCTCCCTGGGCTGACCGCGCATCGGGCGGTGCATCGTGCGGCGCGACGACCCCGCCGCTCGTCGAGGTCGGCGGAGCGGGGAAGAGGTCCTCAAGCGGGTGCTCCGGGCCGTTCGCAGCCCGCTCCGACCGGCCCGTGAAGTCACCGAGCGGGTACCGAGAGGCAGTCAAATCATTCATGAACCGACCAGTATCTGCGACGTGGAGGCAGGGTATTCAGGCTGCCTTATTCATAGAACGCAACATTCAGTTAATAATCACTTCATATGCCGTCCGTAGTGTCATCCCTGCGAGCGCTTCCCGTCTCCGAGAAGCCCGCTGCCAGCGACCAAGCGCTGGTACCTCCTATCTTCTTCTTGGTCCGCCCCGGCCCCGGGTGGACCAAGGCCTGAAGGTCGGAGCGGCCTCCGCCCCCCAACGCGGGAGCCCGTCGGCCCAGGCCACAAGACCGAAGGCGCGGATCCATGTCACCCCCGGATCCGCGCTTTCGCGTTAAGACGCGGTGGGCCGCTATGCGCCGGGCCTCGACCACGCCGATGGCCCGCGGTGAGATGTCGGCGTGGCTTTGCGTGGACCCCCTTGCGCGGCGCGCGCGCGAGGCTGTCGGGTGGCGGGAGCGCGCCGGGTCAGGGCGCGGGCTCGGCGGTGCGCACGGGCACCGCCCCCAGCAGCACGCCGTCGGCCCAGAATCGCGCGTAGCCGACGACGGCACCGGTGGGCTGGTCTACCTCCTCGGGCACCCGGACGCGCCTCTTCACCGTCGCGCCCCGGCGCACCATGCGGGTCAGATCGCCGTCCGCCACCAGCGCCACGGTGCCCCCCGCCACGGTGATCTCGCCCACCTGCTGTCCGCGGCTGACGACGACGCTGCGGCTGAAGTGCGAGGCACCGTAGGCGAACAGGCGCAGCGCGTCGCGTACCTCGACGGTGCGGTTCGGCTCGTGCAAGGTGGTCACGATGAGCCTGCGGCCCCCGTACTTGCCGCTCGCGACCATGCACGCCCCGGTGCCGAAGGTGGACCCGGTCTTGATGCCGTCGACCCAGTCGTAGCGGGCGTTGAGGCGGTTGCGCGAGACCACGAAGGCCTGGTGTGAGGGCGGCCACTGCACCCTGGCCCAGACGCGCCGCGCCAGCCCGCGGAAGCGGGGGTCGCGCATGGCCACACGCCCCAACTGGGAGAGGTCGCGGGCGCACGAGTAGTGCCCGGGCACGTTGAGACCGGTGCAGTTGACGAAGTGGGTGTTCTCGAGCCCGAGTCGGCTCGCGCGCCGGTTCATCAGACGCACGAACGACGCTTCGTCCCCGGCGATCGCCGTGGCGAGGGTCAGGGCACAGTCGGTGGCGCTGCGGACCATGAGACCCAGAAGGAGCTGACGCACCTTGATGCGGTCGCCTGGCCGCAGCCCGATGCCGGCGCCGTTCAAACCGACGGCTTCGGGCGGCACCTCGACGTACGCCTCCAGGTCGGGCGCCCGCTCGAGCACCAGCATTGCGGTCATGATCTTGGTGAGCGAGGCGATGGGGAGGTGGCGGCGCGGCGCCTTGGCGTAGAGGATGACGCCGCTGGCGCGGTCCATGACGACGGCGGACAGAGCCTCCACCTCGGGCCTGGGCAGCACCGGTGCCGTCTGCGGCGCCGCCGGACGCGTGCCCGTGGGCAGCGCGACCAGCACTACCAGCGCTGCCGCAGAGGCGACGAGCGCCGCGAAAACGGCGTGCCGCAGGCGGGCGTGCTGCGCGGCGTGGTCTGCGGCTGAGGTACGGACTCTCATGGGTCGAGTATAGTCGCGGCGGGCGGCGCTGCGGACTGTGGTTCCCTACGGCTTCGGCCGTCCGGTACACTGGGACGCCATCCGTGCACGGCGCCGGCGTAGCTCAGCTGGCAGAGCAGCCGCCTTGTAAGCGGCAGGTCGGCGGTTCGACCCCGCCCGCCGGCTCCAGCAGGCTCGAAATGGGCCCCCGGAGACCCCCGGCAGGGGCAGACCGTACTCCGTTTGTCCTCCGTGACTACGCAAGCTCCTCGGTCGGACCGCCGCCGCCGACCCGCGTGCTACACTCGAAAAGGGGCCGGAAGGCCCCGTGTCGCCAAGCAGGAGACGACGGCCCTGCGGGGCCGCGAGCGAGGTGCCGGCAGCCCTCTCCGGGCCGCCGGCCGGAGCAGACCGTCGCGCCGCACGGCCGGGACGGCGCGAAGGAGGGCGTATGCGCGCGCGGGTGCTCGCCATAGGGGTGGCGCTGGTCGCCGCCGCGTGTCTCGCGGCGGCCACACTTGCGTCCTCCGCTCTCGCCGCCACGCCGCTGTTGAAGGTCACCACGCCGCGCCCCTATCAGGTCATCCAGCGCGGGCCCGCCGGCACCGCCGACATCGCCGTCAAAGGGTCCTGCCGTGGCCTCGGCCCACGCGTGCAGGTGCGCTGGGGAGGCGGAGCCTGGGTGAGCGTGCCGGTGTCCGCCGAGGGCTCTTTCAAAGCTGTGCTGAGGCGCAGCCCGGCCGGGCAGGGCACGCTCGTCGTGCGCAGCCAGACGGAGCCCTCAGTGTCCCGCTCGGTGCGCTACGTCGGCGTCGGGGACGTGTACGTCATCGCCGGGCAGAGCAACGCCAGCGGCCGTGGCACGGCGGACAGCCGCTGCGAGAGCCCGGTGCTGCGCGCCGGGCTCTTCGGCAACGACTACAGGTGGAAGGAACTGCGCGACCCGGTCGACTCGCCGGTGCGGCAGCGCGACAGGGTGAGCCGCGACGTGCTCGCGCACGGCTCGGTGTGGCCGCTGGTGGCCGGCAGCGTCATGGCAGCCGAGCCCGTACCCGTGGCCTTCGTGCCCTGTGCGCTCGGGACGACCAGCATCTACGTCTGGCTGCCCGATCCCATGCGCCCGTTCTCGCCGGCCACGCTGTACGGGTCCATGGTGCGGCGGGCCCGTGCGGCGGGCGGCGTGCGCGCCGTGCTCTTCTGGCAGGGCGAGGCCGACGCCAGGACGCAGCTGCCGCAGGCCGAGTACGAGACGGCCCTGGATGACCTCGCGACCCGCGTCCAGGCCGACCTCGGGGTGCCGCTCGTGGCGGCGCAGATCGGGGACTACGATGCGCGCTACACCGCCGACGGCGTCAACGGTATCCGTCTTGCCCAGGAGCGTGTGTGGCGGCGGGGCAGCGCCTTCGCCGGACCCGTGCTGTACGACATCGACCTGCATGGGCGCGTGCACTTCACGCATGCGTCCGAGCTTGCAGAGGCCGCCGGCCGCTGGGCGGCCGCCATGCTCTCGTGCATCGGACGGCTGGACGTCCCCGTCGGTCCGCAGCTCACTGCGGCGACCTACGACGACTGGCTGACCGTCACGCTGACCTTCTCGGTGCCGGGGGGCGAGCTGCGACCGGGACCGGTGGGCGGCATCACGCTCCGCACCGAGGACGGCGACCCCGTGGGCTTCCAGTACGCCGCCGTCACCGGGGCCACGAGTGTCTCGGTCTACCTGCTGTCGCCGGTGACCGAGCCGCTCGTGGTCTCGCTCGGCAGCGGCCGTGATGCGGCCGGCAAGTCGGTGCCGGTGGAGCACTCGGACTGGGAGCTGCCCGCACCGCCGTTCATCGGCGTGGAGGTCGGTGTCGCCCACGCCGCCGAGCTGCGTGAGGCTGCGGTGCCGCGGGCCGCGGTGGCCGCCACCGCCGCCTCACAGCGGTGGCAGATGCTCAGCGCCCTGCGGTAGAGTCTGGCGCGGAGATCCCCCGGACCGCGCGCCGTCTGGGCGCGCCCCGAAGGGTGCGGCGACGCGACCGCACGCCCCGGCGGAAGGGGTCCGGACGACACACGGAGGTGACGGCGTGGAGCCCAGGATCCCCACCCGCATGGGGGACGGGTCGCTCGTCGAGATGACCCGCTCGGAGATCAAGGCCGACCTCGAGGACGGCACACAGCTCGCGGCCAAACGCGCCAAAGTGCCCACGCTCACGCAGGACGAGCTTGAGCACCTGCTGGACATCTACGCCTCGCCGGTCCGCTTCACGGCGGTGGACATCGGCGACGAGGTCGTGCTGAGCAACGACGGCACCGGGACCAAGCACATCGGCAACCGCGTGCAGGACCTGCAGGCCTTCGAGACGCTCATCGGCGTCGACATGGTCGAGCTCTGGCAGATCGACTACTCGTACAAGGCCATCAAGGTCAACGTCGCGCACGAGGGCCAGGGCATGAAGATCGCCCAGAGCCTGCTGACCAACCCGATCCAGTACGGCGCCATGCCCGACCTGGGCCGCTACTCGCAGCCCGATGGCCCCATCCCGAACTGGTCTGAGCTGCTGCCGCTCAACAGGATCGACGAGGCGCGCGACGCACAGGAAGCCGCGATGGCCATGCTCGTCGACGACATCGGCTACGTCGCCGACCACATGGTGGCCGCCGGCACCGACGGCATCGACATGGACACGACCGGGGCGGCCGGCGACGCCGACTTCCTGGCCGCCCTCACCGCCTGCCGCAGGCTGCGCGAGACGTACCCGCACCTGGGCATAGAGATCGGCATGGCCAGCGAGTTCGTGCTCGGCATGCACGGCAAGCTCACGTTCGACGGCGAGCGCCTGGCCGGCATGTGGCCCAAGGACCAGCTGCGCATGGTGCAGGCGGCCGGCGCCAGCATCTACGGGCCGGCCGTCAACATCAACTCGGGCAAGTCCACGGCGTGGAACATCGCCCGGGCGATGACCTTCATCAAGCCGGCCGCGGAGATCGCCGAGATCCCCGTGCACGTGAACTGCGGCATGGGCGTCGGCGGGGTGCCCAACTGCGTGTACCCGCCGGCCGACGCCACCAGCCGCGCCAGCAAGGCCTTCGTCGAGATCCTCAGGATCGACGGGTTCTAGGCTGGTACGGGCGACCCCCTCGGGATGGAGTCGGCCCACACGCAAGCGTCCGGCATGGGCGGGATGCGGGCAGCCGGAGACCTGGTGGCCCGCATGCAGATGTCGAAGCGCATGCGTCTGGTCGAAGCCAAACAGTACGTGGCCGGCAAGCTCGGCTGCAGCGCCCGCGACCTCAGCGACCCCGTGGCGATGGAGACCATCCGCCGCGACAAGGGTCTGGGCGTCATCGCCATGACGTCAACGGCGCACCCCGCCGAGGCCGGCATGATGGAGGCCAAGTTCAACATCGCCGAGGTGCTGGACATCCCCATCAACTGCGTGGAGCTGTTCAAGGAGCGCGCGGGGCTCACGGGGCGCGCGTAGGACCGAGCCTGCGAGAAGCCTGTGCGACCCGACGGGGCGCCGCGTGCGCGGCGCCCCGTCGGGTCGCACAGGCCGTGGCGTACGTATCCACGCGTCCACGCGTCCGTGGGCTTGTACTGCGGCCGCAGTGAGAACTACAATGCGCCACCGATTTCGTTGTCTCGAAAGGAGAGAGATGCTCCGTTCAGTCAGGATCGCCGTACTCATGGCGCTCGCCCTCGCGCTCGTGGCCGCGGTCGTCGCCGGCTGCGGCAGCTCGAGCAGCTCGAGCAGTGAGTCCAGCACGGCCGCCAGTCCCAGCGCCGCCGCAGTCGACAAGACCCAAGCCTTCAAGGTCGGCATCAGCCAGATCGTCACGCACCCCGCTCTCGACGCGACCGTGAACGGCATCAAGGACGAGCTCACCGCCCAGGGCTTCACCGGCATCGAGTACGACCTGCAGAACGCCGAGGGCGACATGGCCACCACCGCCAGCATCGCGCAGAAGTTCGCCGGCGATGACCTCGATCTGGCCATCGGTGTCGCCACGCCGACCTCCCAGGCGCTCGCGAAGGCCATCACCGACAGGCCCGTGCTGTTCACCGCCGTCACCGACCCTGTCGGCGCCGGTCTGGTCAAGGATCCGAACGCCCCGAGCGGCAACGTGACCGGCGTCAGCGACATGCAGCCGGTCAAGCCGATCCTCGAGCTCGTCCAGACCCTCGTTCCCGATGCCAAGGCCGTCGGCATGGTCTACAACGCCGGCGAATCCAACTCCGTGTACCTGGTCACGCAGGCGGAGAAGGACGCCGCGAGCATGGGCCTGACCATCGTCAAGGCTCCGGCCGGCACCTCCGCCGAGGTGGCGCAGGCGGCGCAGTCGCTCATCGGCCGCGCCCAGGCCATCATGGTGATCGGCGACAACACGGCCGTGTCCGCGCTCGAGTCCATCATCAAGGTCGCGCAGCAGAACAAGATGCCGCTTCTGGCCGGCGACCCCGACAGCGTCAAGCGCGGCGCCGTCGCGGCCTACGGCTTCGACTACTACGACCTCGGCAAGCAGACCGGCGCCCTCGCGGCCAAGGTCCTCAGTGGTACGCCGGTCGCCGACCTCCCGGTGGAGTTCGCCGCGAACCTGCAGCTCTCCATCAACGAGAAGGCGGCGGCGGCGCAGGGTGTCACCATCCCGCAGGACCTCATCGACCAGGCCGTCAACAAGTACTGAGCCGATATCCGGACGCGGAGAGGGCTCGGCGAGGGGCGCGCCGCGGGCGCGCCCCTCGCCGCGTACGGGGGTAGCCGCGCCCGGCGCGGACGCGTAGACTTCCCGGGGCCGGGGCCACGAAGGTGGTCCCGGCCCCGGACGCAAGGAGACTCGCTGCGTGAACGTCATTCTGTCCAGCGCGCTCGAGCAGGGCCTGCTCTACGGCTTCATGGTCCTGGGTGTGTACCTCACCTTCCGCGTGCTCGACTTCCCCGATCTCACGGTCGACGGAAGCCTCACCGTGGGGGCCGCGACGACCGCGATCCTCATCGCCAACGGCCACTCGCCGTTCCTGGCCACGCTCGCCGGGGTCGCCGCGGGCATGGCCGCCGGCTGCGTCACCGGCCTGCTCCACCTGCTGCTCAAGTCGGGGGCTTCGGATACGAACTACGGGCCCAAGCTGCTGGCCGGCATCCTCACCATGACCGGCCTGTACACGATCAATCTGCGCATCATGGGACGCAGCAACATCCCGCTGCTCGGCGTGCAGGTCATCTACGACAAGGTCGGGGCCTTCCTCTCGCTCACCCTGACCTCCTGGAACCTGATCCTGGCGCTCGTGGCGCTTGCCCTCGCCGTGAAGTTCGCCCTGGACTGGTTCCTGCACACCGAGTTCGGCCTCTCGCTGCAGGCGACCGGCGACAACGAGCAGATGATCCGCTCGATGGGCGCCAACACGCAGCTCACGCGCATCCTCGGCCTGGGTCTCGCCAACGCCCTGGTCGCCCTCTCCGGCTCGCTGGTCGCGCAACAGCAGGGCTTCGCCGACGTCGGCATGGGCATCGGCACCCTGGTCGCCGGCCTCGCCAGCGTGATCATGGGCGAGGTCATCTTCGGCGAGCGCAGCATCAGCTGGGTGCTCTTCAGCGTCATCGGCGGCTCCATCGTCTACCGCCTGCTCATCGCCGTGAGCCTGCGCTTCGGCGTGAACCCCACCGACCTCAAGCTGCTCACGGCGGCGCTGGTCGTCGTCGCGCTCTCGGTGCCCACCATCCGCAAGAAGGTGGTGCGCGTGTGAGCGCCCCGGCTCCGCTCGGGCTCAGCGGCCTGCGCAAGGTCTTCTTCCCCGGCACCGTGAACGAGGTCGCGGCCCTGGACGGCATAGACCTCGATGTCCCCGCCGGTCAGTTCGTGAGCATCATCGGTTCCAACGGGTCCGGCAAGTCGACGCTGATGAACGCCATCGCCGGGCACTTCCCGCTCACGGCCGGGAGTGTCGTCCTCGGCGGCACCGACATCACGAAGCAGAGCGAACACGTGCGGGCCAGGGTCATCGGGCGCGTCTTCCAGGACCCGAACGCCGGCACCGCGCCGGACATGACGATCGAGGAGAACCTCGCGCTCTCCCTGCTGCGCCAGAAGCGCCGGGGGCTCAGGCTGGGCGTGACCCCCAAGCGGCGCGAGGTCATGCGTGAGCAGCTCGCGCGCCTCGACATGCACCTCGAGGACCGCCTCAAGACGCACGTGAACAAGCTGTCCGGGGGCCAGCGCCAGGCCATGTCGCTGCTCATGGCCACCGTCGCTGAGCCCAGCCTCCTGCTGGTGGACGAGCACACTGCGGCGCTCGACCCCAAGGTCGCCGCCACCGTCATGGGGCTCACCGACGCGATCGTGCAGGAACGTGGCCTCACGGCGCTCATGGTCACGCACAACATGGAGCAGGCGCTGCGCTACGGCGACCGCCTGATCATGATGCACGCCGGGCGCATCGTGCTCGACCTGCCACAGGAGCAGAAGTGCTGTCTGCAGGTGGGCGACCTCATCCAGAAGTTCCACGAGGTCGCCGGCGAGGCGTTCGCCGTCGACCGCATGCTGCTGGAATGAGCGGCGCGGGGCGGCGGTAGCCGCCCCGCGCCGCTCATCGTGCGGTGCGCCTGAGGCACGCCGCACCGTAGCCGTCAGGCCATCGCGGCCATGTCCGCTTCACGCACGATCCGGCGGAGCTCGCCGCGCACATCGTCGCCGAGCGGCTCCGGTTCGTAGTGCTCGAGGATGTCGAGGGCGCGCTCGCGCGCGACCGCGACCGGGTCGCGGTAGTGCTGGCCGTCCGCCGCGATCTGCTGGCTCACGGCGCGCAGCACCGCGTCGCGCATGTGGCGGCGCGTGTGCGGCTGCGCGAGGAAGTGCCCGCCCGGCCCGACGGCGGCGATGACGTCCAGCGCCAGCTCCTCCTCGTCCACGGGGATGTCGAGGAAGAGGTGCCGGGCGCGGTGATACAGGTCGTCGTCCAGGATCAGGTTCTCGGGCGTGAAGAGCTGGTACGTGTTCGTGAGGCCGATGCCCGTGTAGAGCTCGCAACCGTCGAGCGGAAGCTGAGCGAGCTGCAGCATGGTCTCGACGCCGGCGAGCCAGGTGCCCGGCAGCTCGGCGTCGGTGCCGCCGAACGGGCCCAGCGCTGGGATGCCGAAGCTGTGCAGCAGCGCCGTGGCCAGGAAGCGGCAGCGATCGTCGAGCGGCGTCGTCAGGGTGATTGCCGTGCGCGGGTCGGCGTAGATCTGCATGATCGACCCGAGCACGGGGCTGCCGGGGGCGGCGAGCTGGTGCAGCACCGCCGCGCCGACGATCTCGGCGGCGCCGAGGACGTAGGCTCCCGCCTTCGTGGCCGGCGCCGTGGTGCCCAGGTTGGGCATGGTGACGTAGCACACGGGGACGCCGGCCGCGGCGAACACCAGGCCGGCCTCCAGCCCGTCCCTGTCGTGGATGAGCGGCGAGACGGTGCCGATGAGGTCGCTCATGACCGGCCGGCGGCGGAGCCCTTCGGCCCCGCCGGCCACAGCCATCGCCATCTCCACGGCCGCCCGCGCGAGGCGCTCGCCCTGCACCATGCCCATGAGGTGCTTGCTCGTGTTGCACCACCCCGCCTCGACCTCGTGGAGCTGGGCCGTCGCGCCGCAGTCGCCGGCGCTCACCGTGGGCCACCAGTAGCAGATTGATCCGAGGCAGTCCTGCATGCGCGTGACCGCCTCGAGGTCGGCCTTGGTGGACGCGCGACGCGCGCCGGTGTGCCAGTCGACGACCTCGACGCCGCAGCCGTCGGTGGTGCCGTAGGTCCAGCCTGAGCCTACCTGCAGGTCGCAGGCCGGGTCGCGGGCGCCGAGCACGAAGTTCCTCGGCGCCTGGGCCAGTGCCTCCTCGACCAGCCGGCGGGGCAGGCGGACGAGGGAAGAGCCCTCGTCCGCCTGCGCGCCGGCCCTCTTCAGCAGCTCGACCGCCTTCGCAGACTCGAAGCGCATGCCGGTCGTTTCGAGCAGCCGCAGCGTGGCGTCGTGCAGCGGCTGCACGGCCGCGTCGTCGTGGAAGCGGACGGTGAAGTCCGCGCGGATCGGTGCCGGAGGCTGTCGCTTCACCGCCGTCACGCCTCCTCGGGCGCGGGCTGGTGGTGGTGCGGGTGCTCGGCCTCGTACTCGATCTCCTCGCCGAGCGCCTCCCTGTCGATGGCCAGCAGGTCGTGCTCGCCCACCAGCCCCTTCCTGATGTTCCTGCGGCCCCAGGCCCAGAACGCGACGGCCATGAGAAGGAAGAACCCGACGATGCCCAGGGTCACGGTCTCGAAGTACACGCGCGAGACGCCCCAGTAGTCCATGATGCTGAACGGCTGCCCGAGGGCGTTCTCAAGCAGGCCGGGCCACAGCAGGGTGATGGTGGTGATGAGGACGATGGCTTCGGCGCCGATGACGCACAGCCACAGGAACCAGGTGGGGCCGGGCACCCGGAACGGCCGCTTGTGGTGGGGGTACTTCTTGCGCAGCATGATCACGGCGGGGATCTGGAAGATGTACATCATCGCCGTGAGCGACACGATGACCGCCACCATGATGGTGAAGAACGTGGCCAGGCTGCCCGAGGCGATCACGAACACGAGGATCACGAAGATCGAGCCGATGATGGCCGAGAGGATGTTCATGGTGAGCGGCGTGCCCTGCTTGCTGAACTTGCCGAACCACAGTGGGGCGGCGCCGTCCAGGCCGGCCATGGCCTGGATGCGCACGCCGCCCTGCTGCCACACGCCGCCGGCGCTGATGATGGTGAGGATGATGAGCGCGCAGATGAACCAGTTGAACGCCGTCTGTGCGCCGCCCAGCACGCCGGAGACGGAGGCGTAGGCCTCGGTGAACCCCGCGACGCTGCTCAGCGCGTCGCCGTTCATGACGAGCAGCACGCCGAGGATCATGGACCCGGTGATGAGCGCGGCGATCACGCCGGAGCGCAGGATCATCTTGGGGATGTCCTTCTGCGGGTCGGTCATCTCCTCGGCGGCGCCGCTGGAGAGCTCGAAACCGACGAACACGAACTGCAACAGCCCGATGACGGCGAGGAAGCCGACGACCGTGGGGCGCAGGTCGGCGACCGTCACGGTGCCGGCGGGCTTGCCCTCCTGGAACAGGTAGACGATGACGAGCCCCAGGAAGATGAAGAGGGTGAGAAGCCGCACGATGGTGCCGATGATGCCGGTCCACTTGCCGTACTTCATCTCGATCATGGACAGCATCACCGTGACCCACACGACGACGAGCCCGACGACGATCGACCAGAACGTGCTCAGCGGGTTGTCCGGCAGGATGAGGCTGTTGATGGCGGCCACGCACGTGGCCGCGAGGGTGCCGCCGATCCACACCGGGTTCGAGCCCCAGTAGATGACGGCGGTGTATGAGCCGGCCAGGCGCCCGAACGCCATGCGCGTCCAGACGTAGGGACCGCCCTCGACCGGGAACGTGGACCCCATCTCCGCGACGATCATGCCGTAGGGGATCAGGTAGACGATGATCAGGAACGCGAGCCAGAAGAAGGTCTGACCGCCGCCGTAGGCCGCGGTGACGGCGATTGTGTCGAGACTGATGAACGCGGCGATCGTGAAGAACACCAGGTCGAAGCGGTGCAGCACCTTCTTGAGCTTCTTGCGCTCCTGCCCCAGGGCTCCGCCCCCGCCGAGGAGCTCTACCTCCGTCGCCATCTCACACCCCCAGCAGCTCGTTGATCTTGCGCACCCCGTCGTTGGCGTCCTCGGCGTAGGCGTCGGCGCCGATCTGGTCGGCCCACCGCTGGGTCGCGGGGGCGCCGCCGACGACGCACTTG
>Ga0172371_10000262_pt1 | contig 78589 bp, 68 predicted proteins | sample Lak12m_FD_114543 | JGI IMG/M metagenome (GOLD analysis project Ga0172371, IMG submission 114543) | Freshwater microbial communities from Kabuno Bay, South-Kivu, Congo - kab_022012_12m | ecosystem: Environmental > Aquatic > Freshwater > Lake | place: Democratic Republic of the Congo: South-Kivu...
AAATCTAAATGAAATCTGCTTACATTCTGTCATAGCGAATCTCCTGTTGTTTGCGCGTTTAACTAACTGCAGTATAACAGGTTATAAAAGATTCGCTATATTTTTTGCGAAATATTCAGGCTAGGCGAGGACAAAATCCAGCGCCTGAAACTGCTCTGTAAAACCCTCAACAAGGCCACCACTTGACCGGGATTTCGTGATCACGCCAAGCGCTTGACATAAATACTGGACAAGTGGACTCCTACATTCTGAGTGGCGCCGTAGGCGCCATGGAGACCGCGTGATGCATTTGGCTTCCCGAATGGAATATTTTGTGTCAGATGCCCCAAGGAACAAGGCGTTCGCAGGCGGGGCCAGATACGTATCTGCACCGCCTGCGACAACGATGTTAATTGGGGCATATCACGCAAAAGATTCCATTCCAAATGCATCACGCATTTCGCTAGATACTCAAGGCTCTTCAACCCTAAATGCACAATACGCTTCTTGAATAACAGCCAGAAATACTAAATCACCATCCAAGAAACCGGAAGACAACGTGGGCTGCCGTGGAATATACCAGCACAACAACGACAGCAGGTATGAGCTGCCTGTAAAACCGGCTGAGAGATGTTTTGAAATAATCCTTCGTCACGAGCAGGCACAAATGCACCGGAGAAAGCAGTACGCCCATGTAACCAAACCCGTAGGCCAGCACAAGGGTCGCGATCGGAGTCAGCCCTGAACCCTGTGTGACCATCAACCCCACGACCAGCGGAAACGCCGTGCCGGTGAAACCGGACCCTATCCCGGTGACCATGCCCGCAAGGAACGGCAGCGTTACAATCGCGAAAACCAGGGGAATGCCGCTGCCCAGAAGCTCCCTCCCTGCCATCGGAAGTAACCCTGACTTTTCCAGCATGAACTGAAACACCATTACACCAACCAGTGAAAGCTGAACGCTCATCGACGTCTTCGTAAACAGTGTCGCAAACATCTTCCTGCCCCCTGCCCCTGATTGCAGATTGCAGATCGCGGACTGCGGATTTGAAGATTCTGTCCCCTTATTATCATTCTCTATTCCGTTCCTGCTTTCTGCCTCTGCCTGCCCTGCGTAACCTCCTAGCGAAGCATGGGTGCCTTTGCCTGCCCTGCGTAGCCTCTTGGCGAAGCATGGGTGCCTTTGTGCCTGATTGTCCCACGCGATAAGGAAAAGCGCTGCCACCAGTCCGATCACCACCGCGAAAAGTTTCCGGGCCTGAACATGCATGCCAGGCAATATCTTCGACAGCGGATACGGAAGGACAAAGAGTGACAACAGGACTATCACCAGTGGCGTCAGCAGGAAAAGAGCCCTCCTGCTGCTGCCTTCGCCGCCGCCGGGAATACCGGCAAGCCGCGGAATATGCGAACGGACAAACAGAAAATAGCCGGCAAGTATGGTAACCAGGGTAAACAATACCTGAACGCTTACGAACTGCCACGATGGAATCATGTTAAAAAGCGACATGGCAATAATCACGCCCGGGTAAAGAGGCCACCAGTATTCCCATATGTGACGGAACCAGTAATTTACCGTTGCTTTCCACTCCGGTGAAGCTTCCGGCCCTGAAGGACGGGGCTCTGCGGCGGAACCCTCATCCTTGCCGCTCGCCTGCTCGACAAACGGCGCGGAAAAAAGCGCCCCGGCGGGACTCGGAATCAGGCCCATGACAGCGGGCATGGCCATGATTGTAAATGCGCGCCCGTGCCGTCCGCCCCACCGCTTTGTCGCAGCCACAATTTCGGCGGAATTGCTTTCTTCCGTCATATAGTGGTCAACCTCTATGATCAGGGCCATTACCAGCACAAAGAACCACAACTCACTGTTCATCAAGGCATGGCCCAGGTTGACAAGAGTACCCGGGACGCCGAGACCCGCCCATAAGTTAAGACCTATCGCACCGATTATAAGCGACACACCGAGGTTAACCTTTATACGATTTAACACCAGCACCACCGCAAAAATAATCAGGATCTTTGTAATCGCAAAATTCATGTTTCTAACAAAGGCACACAGGCACAAAGTTAATACCTGAAACAAACCAGCGTTTCCGAATTACTCTTTACTTAGTGCCTTTGTGCCTTTCTTTCCTCTTCTGATCTTCCTGCACTTTATTCCGGCCCGCCTCAAGAGCTGCTTGATCTGCCGCGTAAACTGATACTCGCCCTCGTAAACCACCTCCGCAATGCCGGAATTGATGATCATCTTCGCGCAGATTATGCAGGGACTTATTGTTACATAGAGAGCGGCTCCTGCCAGCGGTATGCCGTAATAGGCAGCCTGGGTAATGGCATTCTCTTCTGCGTGCGAGCAAATACATTCACCCAGCCTGGAACCCGACGGCGCATCACTTGCGCACCGCGGACAGCCACCTTCGAAACAGTTCTTAACGCCCCGCGGGGTTCCATTGTAACCAGTCGAAATGATCCGCTGGTCCTTGACGATCACCGCGGCAACCTGCCTTCTCGAGCAGTTCCCGCGCGTCGCCACCACATGGGCAATATCCATGAAATAATCATCCCAGCCCGGCCTTTTGCTTGGTTTCGTTTTCATGCCTCAAAGAATGCACAGAACCAGCCCCCTCGTCAATTCCCGTAATTCCGGTACGACAATCCACACCGTTTTCTTTTGTCATCCGGCCACCCTACCTGCTAACCTTTCGACGCAAAAAAGGAATAGCAGAAATGGCAGGAAAACGAAGAGTTGGAATAAACGCAGACATGGAAGCGCTCAAAGGACAGGAGCCGCGCCTTTTCCTTAGATTACCCTATATTGACGCAGTGGTGAAAGCCGGCGGCATTCCAGTCCTGCTTCCGCATGTGGAGAAGATTTCCGCCATAGAAGACATGCTCGACCAGGTGGATTGCCTGCTCCTGACCGGCGGCAAAGATCTGGATCCCTTATCTTATGGAGCAGGAAAGCATCCCAAAACCGATCTTGCGCACGCCCGGCGGCTGCGGTTTGATCTGGCCCTGGCCAAAGCGGCGCTCAAACGGAAAATACCGATCCTCGGAATCTGCATGGGTATGCAAACCCTTAACGTCGCGGCTGGAGGCACCCTTCTCCAGCATATCAAAACGCGGAAAGGCGGCATCAGGCACCAGCAGTTTGACAAGGCCTATCACCCGGTCCATAAGGTCAACATTGCCGGGGAAACGCGCCTCGCCCGCATCATGGGATGCGGGTCATTGGGCGTTAACAGCACCCATCACCAGGCGGTAGGCGAGATTGCACCTGGCTTCAGGATATCTGCAACCGCACCTGACGGAACAATCGAAGCCATCGAAAGAAAAGGAACACCACTGGTTCTGGGCGTTCAATGGCACCCCGAGCGCCTCTTTAACGATAAACGCCACGTGAGAATCTTTGAGGCCTTGATAAATCCAATATCGAATGCTGTCCGCCACGGGCAAATCCGCCTGCGGTGGAAATCCTGAATAACCGTAATGTTCTTAAACACTGGAAAGAGGAGTTAATATGACAACGAAAGCAAAGAAAACGGTGAAAAAGCAGAAAAAGAGCCCCGCAAAGAAACGCGTTCTTTCCGCGGAAGGCCAGCTTGCCCAAACCGCCAACCAGGTAACCTGGCGCCTCCTGGGCAACCTCAAGAACATAAGGAAAATGTACCTCCAGATCAGCGTCCTGCTGGCAAAGGTCCGCGATGAAAAACTCTATGCCGCCCTGCATTTTCCGGACATGGAAAGCTATGCACGCGAACGGCTGAACCTCGGAAAATCATCACTCTACAACTACCTCATGATCCACGACTGGGCTGCCAAGAAACATCCCGACTGGCTCGATTCCAAGGCAAAAGGCCCGAAACTGGATTTTTCCGACGTCGGCGACCTCATGTGGATAGAAAAAGAATTAAGCCAGCCGGATCTTTCTGAATCCAAACAAATCAAGCTCATTGAGCTTCAACAGAAAGCGATGGACGGCAATCTGAAGAGAGCCGAAGTGCGGGTCCTTAGAAAACCGACAAACACTGTCCGGAACAGTCTGAAGAACGTAATTTCGAAATTGAAACTGGTACGCGGTCGTGCGGCTGAACTTGCGAACATGCCGCAGGAAGCTCTCCAGCACATCGATGCCGCGATTGAAATCCTGGCAAACGAAAATGCCATAAAAGTGGCATGCCTGGACTTCATAAAAGAGCCTGACGCAAAATGGCGAGAGATTCTTGCCGTGTAACAGTATAATTATAAACACCTTACACATATTCCAGCCGGCTGGAATGGGAGAAATCTTCTCTCTTAATTGTTTAAGCCTTACCCTGCAGAACCTCTTCATCGAACCATTGATGATAATAATCAGCAGAAAACAATTCCCCGACAAGATCGTTAAAAGCACTATAATCGCCATAAGCAGAAGCTATTTCTTCTATGGTAAGAATTTTGCAGTTTGGCGAGAGACTCGGTGTCCCCCTAGCATGCCATGAAGAAAGCACTTGTTTACGCACGACCAATATCCACTCTTGAGTCAATTGATAAATAATCCCGTTGCTGCGAACTTCTATTTTCTCGCCTGCGGACGCAGGAAGTTTTTTCTCCAGAATGGAGATCATGCTCCCGGTTAAGCGATTTCCACCGTGAGAAGTCCCGCAAGGCTGTAAGAATCTCTTCTCAAACTCGTTCCTGGAAAGGCGGTCGGTTCCCATTTTTGCCTCAATCGGTAAGCACTGCAGCGTCCCTGGAAGCAGCACCCCTACATCAACTCGATGCGCACCATCAAATATATACGGGCCAGAACGGGCAAGAGACACTTCGGGCATCGCAGTAATATTATCTTTATCAATTAGTGGTATGCCCGCTTTATCACCAATTAATTTACGCACGCTTTGCGAAGAGTTAAACATCTTTGCAATCAGCGTTTCGCCGATATGTGTTAGTTCAATCAAGGTCTCATGTGCTCCGCCTAATATAGGCGATACATTCAAAGCAAATCAGTCAATGCATCGACTGCCGTGGGTTTCCTTGTTTGCTGGTTTTGGGTTGGCCCGTTAAGGAGAGGGAGGTTGTCGGTGGAACGCTGGATGGTAATTGTCCCGTCGCGTTCAAGTTTTGCGAGTTCAAGGATTACGGGAAGTGCCGGACCTTCAACTGTACTCATGTAAAACCATCGCGTAGCCCTGGTAATGCCAACAAATAGCAGTTTTTCAAGCCTTTCCGGTTGCACCTGCATGAACGACGAAGGCACCAGACGTGGCATGATAACCGTTTCGAATGTCAACCCTTTGGCGCCATAGTAAGTCAACAATTTTGGGCGCTCACTCTGAAAATCATGCGTAAAGAACTCAGTGTCTTTCCGCCTGACAGGGACCTCGACTTCCAGCCCTGATTCTGTCAGGAGCTTCGCTAAACTAAAGAGTTTGGCGTTATTAGGAAATAGAACGGCTATGCGATCCCCTGTGAGCTGCCGATCTTTAATGATTTGAGCAAGGCGATTCTTCTCTTCGTTTGTGTTCTCGGCAATGTAGAGGAGAGGCGTAAGCCGCTCGCGCTGCTCGGCCCTGGTCTGATTCAGAAAGGCCTGTCGCTCTGCAGGATCACGAAGAAGAGACGCTGCAAGACGGGTAATATAAGGGCAACAACGGTAGGCCCCCAGGATTGTCATATTACATTTGCGAAGACCGAGAATTTGAAGGATATCCGGTTCTCCACATCGCTTTTCGTAAAGCTGCTGACGAGCGTCCATGCAAACCGTGACGTGCCCGGATATACGCTTGAGAATCTCGAAAGCTTCCGGGGTGAGGTCCTGACCTTCATCTACAAGCACAACATCGTAGAGGGGGCAACCGATAACCTTTGCAAAAAACTCAGGAAATTCAATCTGCGGCGCAACTTTCGAACTGGACTCTTCGTCCCCAAGAAGATCTCTCTGAACGGGCTCATTAGACTCTTTTCCATTGGAAAGAACGTTGAGAGGTACGCCGCCACGTAGTTTATTGAGTACCCCGGTACGGATGGCATCAAAATCCGGTCCACGGTCGGCGAATGGCGCACGTTTGGCAACAAATGTTGTGTAAAATTCCCGGCACCAGTGATCAAAGGTAGTCACACACGTTTCCGGTATATCCAACAGTGCAAGCGTGGATCGGATGTAATCTTTCAGGGTATTTGTGTAGACAAATATGCGGATACGTTCCGGAGGGATGCCTTCCTCCTCAATCATACGTTTGGCTCGATGTAGAAGAACAAGTGTCTTTCCCGACCCTGGAGCGCCAAGAATGAGGGTGTGATCACGCCGGGGCAGATCGACTGCACGCAGTTGGTCGTCCGACAAATCCGACCGAGGAATAAACCACGTAACACTCATACCGCCCCCCGATCAGGAAGCAGGCCCTCTACACTGGGCGTCTCGCGTCGTTTACTTCGCCGCTGCTGTTCTTCTTTTGCCTGTTTGACTTTGGTCTGGTTATCCAAACGACCTGCCGCAGTGAAATACCAGCCAAGTTCCCAGTCTGACATAGCGCTAAGTGTGCCGAATTTCTCCATGGCAGCCTTGAGACATTCGTCACGTTTCATGGGGTCCTTCTGACCTTCGACGATTAATGCACGCAAAACGAGATATGGAGCCCCTTGCTCGCGCTTGAGAGCTTCCTCTATGGTGACAAGAGCTTCTGGATACAGGCCACGTTTTTGCTGCGAAAGAGCCAGGTTAAAGAGCGGTGAGCCCCATCTGGCGACTTTCGCTGAAGCTTCGTAAAACTTAGCTTCTTTTTCATAATCACGCATTTCGCCACAGAGGATGCCCATTTTATTGAGAAGAAAAGCATCCTGTCCCTTCTGAGCCGCCAGGGCTTTTTTCATCAAATCAAGGGCACGTTCACGTTGACCGAGATCGGCAGTAAGGTCGGCAACCCTGACAATAGTTTCAGGAATTTTCTCGCGAGAAACCCGAGCAGTACGAATGCTTTCCTCCAGTTTCTCGATTTCCTCCCGTTTGCTTTCAGTGTGCTCGATATTTACAAGCGGGTTCTCCACTTCCCATTCCCAGAAGTCAGCCTCCGGGGCAGTCGCAACATTCAGACGGAATCGCATGATCTGGTTTGAATCAATCTGATATTGAAAACGAAGAGCAGTACCTTTCCGAATATTCTTCGGCACCTGCCAGACGCCAGTGAACAGGCGCATCTGATCAGGCGTTACGAGCTCCAATCTCAAGTAACGGGTTTGATCCGGGGGGAATTCCGGCACTTTTAGATCTTTAACTGTTCCCCATTCATCAGGACCCGGATATGGCAACAACGTGCTTGCCGGTACAATTTCCACTGGTCCGTTGTTGGTTTGAAGCAGAATAGCATCGGCCGTAATGGGTTGAACGACCCCGGCACCGGTGAAATGAACCGTGAGCGCATGGTAAGCAGCACCACGAGAGATGGCGAGTTTGGCATCTTCCGGGGTGTCAAAGTTAAGAACAAAGCCTGCGCTAAAGAATTGCTCAAGTTCATCTTGTACTTTTGGAATGAAAGAACTACTCCCTGCCATCAGGCAGACGGAAATGTCCTCTGCAGATAAACCTGCTCGATTCATTGCGTCTGTGAGCGGGGCAAAAATAGAACACGTCATGCGATATTCTGTTTCGCGCGCAAAGAGAAAATCCCGATCAAGAAAAGGCGTCAAAAGCTTCTCAAAATCAGCGGCAGTCATGGCAGGAGAACTGAGTTTCAAGGTGCGGCCATCTTTCAAAACGCATTCGGTGACACCGGGATTACGTTTGAAAACAGTCCTGCGGTCTTGCCCTTCAGGGTACTTGCCAAGTTTAGAGAGACGCGCAATCTCTTTGCAAAGACCAATCTTCAGTGATTCAGCAATACTCAGGAGCGCGGGGGTTAGGCAATATGCCTTGTCCTCGTACGACAGATCAAATGGCGGGAGATTATTCTGTGTAACCATCTGCGGGATCAGGAGCTCGTGCACAATTGCCGCATCTATGTCACCACCACCCAGGCGGTGATAACGAGAGACGGTAAGAGGGGCCATAGAGATCTGCCCTGTCGTCTTGGCAATGGAGACTTTGAATAGAGCCACATCGCAGGTGCCACCACCGAAGTCGAAAAGCAGAACATTCTTGGGTTTACCTGTAAGCTCCAGCTTTGAAGTGTCGTGACTAAAGAGATAATCAAGAAATGCGGCAACCGGTTCGTCCACAAGGTCCCCAGAAGCTACCGCAATTCCGGCAATCTCCGCCGCTTTCTGTGTGTCCTGGCGTTGTGGAATACGAAATGATGCAGGAACAGTGACAATTGAGCGTGCAATGGGTATTTTGCTTTCTTCTTTGGCGGCATTAAGAAGAAACTTCAGGACGTGCGCTCCGATATCTTTGGCCGACTGATAACCTTTAGGAGCCTGGTGGTAAGTGCGGGTTAATCCCATGTGATTCTTACATTCCCAGAAAATGTCGCGCCCCTGTTTCAGGCCAAAGGACTGATCAGCCATACGACCACGCATTACTTTGGCACCTTCTCCCACTAATGAATCTTTATTCTGAACGCAAACAATTGATGGAACCATAGTGCTTGTGTGGCGCCCGCTTGGCGTTTCCTGGTCGATGTCAAGCGTCCGGACAGGTTCCGGAGCTGGTTGACCGGCTTTCCACAGAATTTCTGAAACAGTTGAATTGGTCGTACCGAGATCAATGCCAATGACGCGAATATTTTTGCTGGGCGGTTCCGTAACACCACGGGATTGAAGCAGAGTCATAAAATGATTCATGGGGGTCTCCTTTGTTAAAACGTTACCGAGGTTGTCCTCAATCATGGTATTATCTGGATTGTTCATGCGCCGAGTACATGCGTTTTCGCCAGAATGGCATCCGGCGGCGACTTCGAGGAACAACTTTGTTGTTCCACCGTGATGATTACCTGATCTTCAACACCCGCCTTCTTGTAGGTAGCAAGGTAGTCGTTGCCCAGCTCCCCCTTGAGGTTATCCAACAACGTCGCCATCTCGCGAAGACCGTCTTGACTGGTGATATCTGGTTTAGCGATCTTGCGTAACGTCCGCTCGGACAAAGTTCCATAGTACTGGATATCTTCTATGAGCAACTCGATGAACTGTCGGAGGGGTTCCGGGGCAGTGGCCAGAAGCGACGCCAGTTGATTTCGGGCGCGGGCCACCCACCCTTGCATGGCGGATGATTCCTGTTGCGCTGCGCGAGTGTAAGCACAGAGCGCTCCGTATTTTACCCAGAAATCCGAGGAGAATTCCAGTCGCGGTTCGTCTGGTTCGCAGCAGATCGACTCAAGTCCTTCTTCGATTGTGACAGGGATGACGGAATCAGCATTATGCAGGAGGGCGAACAGAGCGGCGCCGCGGCGTCTGAAGAAATATACACCTTCAGGGGTGTGTTGAGAGGCTGTCTTGACTCGTAACGGTAATTGGGCGATACGAGCCAGCGTCTCCGGGTGTTGCTGGCTGAGTCTTTTCAATTCCCGCTGTGCCTTGGTCAGGAAACTCTCGCCCTCTGCCTCTTCCGGGTCGTTGTTCACTCGTTGAAAGAGGCCGGCGGCGGTTGGCTCCTCGTCAGGTGCAAGGATCTGCACGTCTTCGCCGATGGTCGAGTGGATCAGAAACATCTTCTCTCCGGCAATCTGCCGGCTGCGATGAATATCAGCACCCTGTTCGGTGGGGAAGAAATTGAAAATGTAGAGGTTTTCGTAGATCTTCCTGCCTATGCGATTGATGCGGCCCACTCGCTGGATAACGCGGGTCGGATTCCAGGGGATGTCATAATTGATGACCAAACCTGCTCGGTTAAGATTGTAACCCTCACTCATCCGGTCGGTGGACAGCAGGATCTGGAAGTCGTCAACCTGTTCGGTATCCGGCAAGGAAGCATCGAAGTTGGCCTTTACCGTTCGATCCATCTCGCGCGACAGTTTGTCGTTCACCACCAGGACTTTGCCTGGCAGGGCGATGTCGAGATAGCCCTGCAGATGATCCACGGTGTCGGCGTATTCGCTGAAAATCAAAACTTTGCGCTGCTGCTTCCCCGCAATCTCCTTGCAGGTATGGTTTAAGACCGATTTCAAAATATCAATGATACGCTGGGCTTTAGGGTCGTGCATCTGAAGGTTCAGTTCCTTCATCTCCTCCTGCACGGCCCGAAGGAGTTTGATATCTGCCTTGAGGTCACGGAAAAAGTGGTCACGGTCGAAATGCTGGTCGAGATGATAGACCTGTTGATGGCCGGGGGTCTCGCCCTTCTTGAGAGTGCGGATGGTCTCCTGCAGGAGTTCTTCCTGTTTCCTGTCATCGTCCTCCATCAGAATCTTGTCCATCAACGTACGGTTGACGAGCAATGTACCGGTTTCCCTGGCGAAATCCTGCACCTTCTCGTGCATGGTGATCGCGTTATCGAGACTCCTGGCGAAGGCGCCAAAGGAACTTTCGAAGCGGCGCACAAAGAGGCCGCGGATAAAGGTGAACATGTTTATCTGCTGGGCTTCTTCCCGGTCGTTTGAAGTGTCGTACTGGACTGGACGGTAAATGGCGCCATTAAAACGCCCGTAAGGACCGAAGTAATCGGTAATGACCCGGTCGTAGAACTCGCTCTGTTTCCTGGACAGGAAGTAGAATTGCTCGGCAGGCGGGCGTACGGTTGAAAGGGTCGTAATCTCAGTGGCGTAGTCAGAATTACCCTTGAGGTCGAGGCGATTACGGCGAATGGTTACCGGCTCGATTATCGCTCGCATCTTGCGGGCAAAGTCGGCTGAGCGCGTGCCGAGTTCCTTCTTGATCTTCTTGTAGTTGCCTTCTTCCGGCAACAATGCAATGCGCAGCTTTTCGAGCATCCGACAGACTTCGTCATATTGCTCAGTATTCTTCATGTTCTTCAACACGAAGCCGATCATGCGAAACGTCTCGTTGTAATCCCTGAAATCAGCCTCCATGTTACCGTCGAGAACCAGCGGGCAATTCTTCGGAGGCAGGAAAAGTTTCAGGAGCGAGAGAAGGTCGGCGGGCCGATTGTTGAATGGCGTGGCTGTGAGGAGTATCACTTCCTTGCCGCGGCAGATCTGCAATAGGTCGTCGTAGTCTTCGGTGTTCTGGTTACGAAAGCGGTGGGCTTCATCCACGATCACTGTGCGAAAGGCGCCGTCACGTTCGACGTAGTCTCGGATTTCATCCAGACTGCCACACGAACGAACTTCACAGTCATGAAGTTTGAACTGGCGCAGATAGGCGCGCCAGCCGGTTGTGGCGTTTTTATCCCCAACCAACCCTGGCGGCGCGATGACGATGCCGCGCCGACCGCGCAGCCGGGCAATCAGACAGGCGATGATCGTTTTGCCAAGGCCAACCACATCAGCCACGATAACGCCATTGTACCCGTCCAGGGTAGCTACGGCCTGGTTTACGGCATCCACCTGGTATGTGTACCGCGTATACCCGGCGTCCTCCAGAATACGGTTCATTCGGCCACCGTGATCAGCCAGCATGCGGTGTTCCACATAGTTCTTGAGGACCAGCATGTACGCTTCAAACGGGGTGACGGGCGCAACAATCGAGGCACGGTCAATCAGGGCGAGAATCTTCTGCCGCACATTCTCGTTTTCGGTGAGAGGAACCGCATCGCGCCATAGTTCATCAAAATAGGCGCCGGCCTCGGTGAATCCGAAGTCCGAGAGGTCGAGGTTGAGTTCGCCGTTGGTTTCGAGTCCGGGTTGCGTCAGGTTACTGCTGCCGCTGATCCAGACGCCCGGCTTCACCTTGCTGAACGGTTCGGCAATGTCGAAGAGGTAGAGTTTCGCGTGATTAGGTTCCCGAGTTTTGCGGATGATCAATCGGCCTTCGCGCACCAGCTCCACAAACACGCCGATTCTTTCATAAAAAGCCTGCTTATCCAGCGACGCGGATCGGAGAGCGCGTCGAAGATTTTCCAGGTATTTCTCCTGCGCCTCACCGCGGCTTTGCTCACCGACAGATAGAATCAACTCCTGCAATTGCCCGCAATGTTCCTCCGCTTCCATCCCCACCAGGACACGCAATTTGATGTTTGGATTCTCGCGCAAGGCCTCGTACAACACCTTGACACCGGAGAAATAAAAGAAACCGACCAGCGCACGCATCTCGCGGCTCGTGGAGATCAGTTCGCGCAGGCGCTGTCCGAGGTTCCCCTTTTCACCATTGGTTATGAACAGATTTGTCGGCATGGGATTACTTCTTCGCCTTCCGGATCCTCCTTGCTGCAGTCTTTGCAGATCCGGCACGATACGCAACCCTCGATTCTTTGACCAAACCACGCCCCGGTCTACCGAACCACTGTTTAAGCACTGTCTTAAATTTGCAAAATGCCCGGTCCTTGCAACGCTTGACACTGACTTGCCCGGCCAGATTCTCAAAGAGTGACGGAGACGATGACTTGCGAGCGTGGCGGAGAGATTCGTGCAGAGCTTCTTTGGGTCTGCGGGGCTTATCTTTGCCTGCAGGCCAGAACTCTGTATTTGCCGTTAACCACTCTTGAATGGTTGATTGTTTATCTTTCCAGCCAAGTGTCGTCGAGACATGCGGGGAGTCGCTCCAAACCCACATTTCAAGTTCCGGCTTGATCACGATAACAGCGCAACGGCCATCCCAACCCGCCTGCGACAAAGAATTCTCAACGAGTTCCTCTATTTCGTCCGGCTCTTTGTCTTCCGCGCCGGCCCCCTCCCAGTCGAAAACAACCAAAGCATATTTGTATAGGCTCGTTTCCGGCTTGAGAAAAGAATGCGCTGCCGTGCGACAACCCGGATCGCGTTGCACATGTCGCCTGATATCAAAAGAAATGTCGCGCATACCAAGCGCCTCGCTTCTTCCAAGAAGTGTTCTGATGGCCATTTCTGCATCTGCATCCGCCACCAGCACAATCAGATCCTTCTGGACCTCAACACTGTTCATCCAAGAACTCCACCCGCGAAAAGCATGTAAAGATTCGGATCCCCCTGCCAGGATTGGAGCTTCGGATGTTTATCGCCGGACACAATGTCGGTTGACCCATCTTCAGCCTTCGCGAAGCAAAGGACCTTCCCCGCATCTTTCGGCTTAATGAGACTAAGAAGCACTGGGGAATGCGTTGCCATTAACACCTGGGCATCATAGACGGACGATAACGACTGGAACACCGTCTCGGCAGCTTTCGGATGCACTCCGTTCTCCGGCTCCTCGATCAGGTAGAGTCCTTTGAATTCCGGCAAATATGCCGGCAGGGTCAGCGAAAGCAGACGAAGAGTGCCATCCGATGCCATCCAGGAAGGGATTTCCAGTCCATTATCATATTTCAGCATAAGGTAACGATGCTTGTCGTCCTCACGCTCAACGGTACGGATATCCTTAAGGTCCGGAAGCGCTGTCCCAAGATGTTTAACCCAGTCCTTGAAACGTTCATGGTTGGCTTGTTTTAACTCCTCAACAACCCACGGCAGATTTGAACCGTCCGTCTTGAATCCTCTCCCTTGCTTTGGCGGACTGGCTTGGCGAATCAGGCGGCTGTTAAGAACAAAAGGCTGTATGCCTTCTGTAAGAAAGGCTTTGAGCCATGTCGAAACCGGGAAGCTTCCTTCATCCGCCGGCAGATTTGCCAAAGCCGATTTTTTCGGCGATTGCCGATATGATGGTTTATACCCCTTCGGAGTTTCGGCCGTGTAGTTATCGTTTCCGCCAGGGACTTTGCTGATTACCAGACGTTGCTGGATCTTCGACTTCCGCTTTTCAAGGTGTATCGTTGCTGGTTCCATTCGCAGTTCGGGAAAAAGCTCCCGTTGCGGTTCGGCTTCACCGTTTCTTCGGATCAGCCAGACTGACTCTGCAGTCAAACCAATTCCCTCACCGTCAACATCCGTGCTGACGGCAATTTCATAGCGCACATGAGAAAGTCCCCGATCCTCAATCCGAGAGCGCACGGATTCTGGAATGACGACTTCAATCGCCAACTCAAAGGCATCACCCTTGCATTGCCAGAGAAGATCCTGAGGATTGACTGATCTTTCACGGACTGCCGCTTCAAGGCCCTTAGTGACCATATCACCCAGAAAAGAAACCACATCCAGAAAAGTTGTCTTGCCTGTGGCGTTGGCACCCACAAGCATTTGGAATGGCCCCACTTTCTGATCCACATACCGCAGACATCTGTAGTGTAACGCCTGTACTCTGGTAATCATTCAATCAATCCTCTGAGACAAAACTAACCATGCTTTTTTATTATTAAAGCTTCATACTATCCCCAGCCGACACATTCCGCAAGGCCAGATCATTCCCAACCGGAGCCTCCTTCGGTTTCTGGTCTTTTTTCTCTTATTCCCCCAGAGTCTTGCCCGGCCTCGCCGGAGGCAGGAAATTCTCGCCCGTCACCACTTTTCGGCCGGTCTTCTGCTCCAATTCCCGGCGGGCTTTGCCGGCTATCGCGCCGCCTTGCTTGCCCGCTTCGGCGTTATCGGGTATTCCTGTTGCCCCGACGCTTTCGGCGATCTGCCTGGTGGAAAGTTCGGCCAGGGCGGTGAGAATCAGCTCCGCTTCGCTCATGTGGTCCCGCAGGTTCTGGCTCTTCAGTCCCTTGATTGACTTGTGCTCTTTAACAGAAACACCGCTCCACTCCTGATGGATGATATTGGTAAGGATGGCATATTCGTCCTCGCCCTTGATTTCGTGATCCTTCCAGTAGTCGGTCAGCTTATTGCGGGTTTCCTGTCCCATCATCCGCTGTTGAATCCACTTCTCGCTTCTTCCGTGCCGTTTCCAGTATTCGCGGGCGCGATCAAGGGAACGGGCCGGATCGCTCATATCCTGAATCCGCTCATAGCCGACCTTGGCCAGCCACTGTTTGAAAGGTTCCGCTTTTGGCGATGGAATGGATTGGATCAGGCGAAGCAGAGTTCTCGTGTCGGCCATATCGGTCAGTCGCGACTTCCCATCGGCAGAGGGCATTTTCAAAGCGTTACATTTTGTAACGGTTTCATTTGCGCCCTCGTCTTTGAGACGTTTTTTCAGCACCCGCCAATAAACGGCAGGATTCGCGCTCTCAGTCAGTGCGCCGACAACATCTACGACCGAGAAATACCATGTTTCCGATTTCTCATCATAAACCCGGCGTATCCTGTATTTCTCGAAAGCTACAAGCGATCGTTCTTTATCCATTTTGTCCTTCCTTCTTGCGGCAATCATTCTCAACCGGTAACAGTTTGTTACCGATTGATGCCCCTTTCTACGCCAGATCCGGATCCTCCGTCATCACACTCTTCTTCGGCTTCTTCGCAACCGCCTTTGCCGGCTTCTCTTTCGCCGCCTTCCTGCCGCCCGCCTCCACCCCTTCCACTATCGCAATCTCTTCCTTCGTCAAACCATAGAGATCGTAAACAAGGCGATCAATCTCGGCTTCCTGCTCAGAAACATCAGCATCAGGCGATTCTTTCTTCGTCGCGAGAATCTTGTCGACGAGAGCCGCGATAATTTCCTGTTGTGCTTCTGTAGTTTTGGGAATTGGAAGTGTTTCCAGATATATTGCCTGCATGAGAAGTCGACCACCCTTCTCCGGGTCGCCTAAGGATGAGCATGTGTTCTTCAGGAAGTGCCATGATGCCTTTGAATTGAGAACTCCCAGGAGAAACTGATTTGATGACGGTATGGAGAAGATCGTCTTTAGAGGATAGGTTGCCGAGAAATCAAGAGCAAAGCGCGATTCACGGGCTATCTCCGGATAGACAATCTTCTGATTATCAAAAATGCCATAGTAGGCGCATGCCCTCAACTCCCACCAATGCTCGCCTTGGTCTTCGCGTGCCTTTAATTCGCGCTCCCATTTCTTCAGGTGGGCGAAGATGGCCGGATAACGTTTGATATTCACGCCGATCTTGGTGAGGATGAGCCAGCGACCTTGGTTTCTCACATGCCACTTGCGCACATCATCGCCCTTGGCCAGCGGCTTTATAATCTCACGGCTCTTGGGATCGGACGCAATCAGCGCCTTTCGCGTAGTATCATCCAGGATGAAGGCATCGTTAAGACCCGTCAATATTCCGCGGTAGATTTCGCCTTTAACATACTTTCCAAGCGGCGTGCTGTTACGCCGCATCTTTTCCAGAATGGCCGAAGCCTCGCGCCCAGTGAGCGACCAGCCGTCCTCAGACAGCTCATCGGGGCGCATCTCCCGACCCAGGGCGGCCACAGCAGTGGAAACGTGTTGAATGTCTTCAGCATTTTTAATCGTGGCAACGGTGAAACAGGGAGAAACACCCTTACCGAACTGGGTGATGACCGGATCGGTACCTGCTTCGAAGACGGGAAGTTCACCAAAGTCAATAAGCCGTCGCAGTGAATAATCATGTGCCAGAAGTTGACGCAATGGTTTGCCATAGCCGGAACGGAAGAACTTGTTGGATGTTATGTAACAAAGCGATCCTTCGTCGTCCAGAAATCGGCCGCCACGTTCGAAAAACAGGCAATAGAGATCGGCTGTCTTTGAGAAGGTAAGGTAGCCTTCCGCTTCATATGCATTCTTATCCTTCTCGGGTAGTTTCTGGATCTGCACATACGGTGGATTTCCGATTACCACATCGAAACCGCCTTTGAAACCGAACATCCACTCCGGATCGAAGAATGAGGATGAGGTGTTCTGATCGTAGGGATCCCAGGCTGCGAGTCTGTCGGCTTCTTTCTGAAATGCGCTCTTGTTCTTGGCGCGGTTCTCTTCGGTCTCAATGGCGCGGGTGAGCCGGTCTATCTCGTAATCAATGTTGTCACGCTTCTCCTTATTCACATCGAGACGGAGTTTTTTCTGCTCGGTCACCGGGGCGGACGCAAACATGTCGCCCTGCGCGGGTTTGGACTGAACAATTTCCTGCCAGTCTTCCGACTCTACGGCCTTGCGCCGACTCTGGAGTGATTCAATTTCGGCCTTGAAGCGGGCAATCTTGGCGGCGTCCGGCTTGCCGGCAATCTCGACAAGGCGTGCCTCGATCTTTTTGCGCAGTTCACGGTCGAGTTTGCGGCAGTCGTTCTTGTCGTGAGATGTTCGCGCCCGGAAATGCCGGTGCCGGATTTCTGCGAGCTCGGCGCGCAGTTGCACCAGAGCCTCATCATCAAGGCGACTTCCGCCTTCCGTTGGTTTAAGTCCATCCGCAAAGTTTTCCGAAAGGCCGATCAGAGAATTGGCCGCCACAAACTTGGTCTCCAGGTTGGGGAGCGGGAGCATGCCATAATTGCCCGCTACATTTGCCGGGTCAGGCGCCTGATTACAGACAAGGGTGATGAAGGCGCGCAGTTTGGCGATCTGCACCGCAATGGGTTGGATATCCACCCCGAATATGCAGTTTTCTATAAGATACAGTTTGCGCGCATAATCCGGCTGGTTAACGCTCTCGTCAAAACTGTCGGTAATACGCTGGCGGCGTAGTTTCTTCTCCGCGGCGTTGAGATTCTCAGCATCGACCAGGGCCTTCTCGGTCTCCGCCATGACAATCTCGTGCCACAGCGTGTTTTTGGGATCAAGACGTTGCAGCAGATGCACCATCTTGAGGAGGAGCCCCATCGGGAAAGCGCCCGAGCCGCAGGCCGGGTCGAGTATGCGGCAATGATAAATTGCATTAACGAGTTTGCGCCTGAAGGTTTCGGGAAGCTCGGGTAAATCTTCCGTTCCAAGCAACAGGCGGATAGTTGATTCATCGAGATTTTGCGCGTCAGCGTTTTGGAGTGCGCTCGCTTGAGAGCGCTTTGTCGTCGAGTCGCCGCACAACGTCTCCTTCAGATACGCGACAAGACTCTCATCCACCATGTAGTCGACAATCTCACGGGGCGTATAAAAGGAACCGCTCGTTTTACGGGCAGTTTCCTTTGTTTCCGGATTGTAGGCGCCGAGCAGGTTCTCGAAGACTTTGCCGAGCAGTTCCGGATCAAGGGCAACGTCGGTGTCGTTCGGCGCGTTCTCGTCCACCGTAAAGTCGTAACGGGCAAAGAGAGTAATTAATCCATTCTCGTCAAAGAAGAGAGAGTTCGGGATGTGGGCGCGCTTCTTCGGCTCCCGGCTGAAGCCGTCGTGATAGAGCACCGGACTGCGGGCGGCATCACCATGTTTCTTGTCAAGGCACTCGAAAAGACCGCCGTTGAGGAACGGAACCTTCTTGAAAAGTTTCAGTACGTCGGCCTGAGAGCATTTGAACTCGTCGGCATAGCGGTACAGCAGCTTGACACCGTAATGTTCTTTATTTTCTGCTTTGGTGCCTTCGACGGCGAAATCCCGTTCTTTAATCTCGCAATTCAATGTGGCGAAGAAAAGATTCTGGAGGATGGCCCGGTAATAGTTGTCATCTTGACGAGCTTCCGGCTCAAAATCCCTGAGAATTTTCTTTAACGCTTCCGGATCAAAGATTTCATCAGGAATCAGGTCCTTCTGCCGGATGAACCAGACGAACATCAGACGGGTAATTAAACGAATCAGATGTTCTGCAAGAAGGTTGCGGTCATCATCGTTCCGGGCAAGATCATTCGGAAAAGTGATCTTCGACTTCGGGGCCATGGCGCGTTCGTACCAGGCGAACAGACTGTTGTAGAACTCCTTCGTCAGGACTTCCACAGAGAAAGCCGTGGTCAGATCACTGTACGAGCCGAATGCCGATTCCATGCGGGAACGGAAAGTCTTATTGTTCCGCGTGGGTTGGACAAAGAAGGACTGGCGCTTAAAGTCGCTGTAAACAAGCTTCTTTCCCTCTGCCCGCCCCGACACAAGACTGAGCCGAAAATTGCCGGCATTGTCATAGAACACAAACAGGCCTTGCGTGAACAGGCCTTTTACTTTGGCTGGTGGTTTGTCTATGGCTGCCTGAAGTTGTTTACGGGCAAAGTCGAATTGTTTACGGCGGCTGGAGCGCTCATTGATCTGGTCGCCGGCGCAGACGGCCATGACCAGCAGTGGGCGATTCGCTTCGCCATCCGGCAGGGCCTGCACATAGCCAACGATCTCGGCCTGGGTAAAACCACCGGCATCCGACACCGCATGAGGATCTGCGGTAAAGCGGTCGAACTTTTCCCGGCACCATTCGCCGAACGACTCCGGCGTAAATTGGCCAATCAACTCCTCACGCACGATCTACCTCCCGAAGTGTCTGCTCTATATTCTCAAATATCCCTGATTTTCTTCACCATATTTGAATTCGACCATAAACCTTGAAGTCATGCCATTAAAGCACTCTTCAGCCCATAATTCAACGCAGTTCAACAGCTTTCCTGTCGTTGATTCTCATAGCGTATTTCTGCCAGTGCCTGGACACAAGAATTTTAACCCGAATATTGCACAAGTCTTTGTGCAATATTCGCCCACAGAGCCGGGATCTTTTCGTAATAATTTGCCAGTACCGCATTTGTCCAACCCCATGGTTTATGCTGCCCGGAAAAAGGTGAGAGTCTAGCGCTTCGCGGGATCACTGACCTGCGGGATAAACTAAGAAATTGACCCAAAAACATGCGGGGTGATACAGTCATCATATGAGTCTCATGGCAATCATAGAAACGTCCCTGTACTTCCTTGCCCTTATTAATCCTCCTAGCAAGGTCTTCATCCTGTCCTCGATGAATCCACCTCTTACGAAGGAACAGCTTACGAAGGTGTCTTTCCTGTCATCTGCCGTCGCGTGGGCGATTCTCTTCCTTCTCTCTTCAGTTGGTAATTACCTGCTGGTAAGGATATTCCGTGTCGAGATTTACTCCCTTCAGGTAGCCGGCGGTATAATCCTTTTCATCATAGGGCTAAAAGCAGTACAGAGGGGTAGTTTCTACGAAAAGACCGTCCAGGGATCTTACGATGATATTTCGGTTGTGCCGATTGGTGCGCCTCTGATCGCGGGTCCCGGCACAATAACAGCAGCCATTTCCTTTGCATCAACTCACGGAACTTTGACAACCATGACATCGATCACAATCGCGATTATCATTAACTTCATTGTCATGGTTGGATCCCTGAGGATCGGAAAAACTCTTGTACACCTGCATATGTCCGGACCGCTTATCAGGATAGCAGGCCTGGTCGTTGCCGCAGTCGCCATGCAAATGGTATTTTCCGGTGTCTCCCAGTGGCTCACGCCGTTAATGGCAAAATGAAGTTTCTTCGCGTTCTCTGCGCACTCTGCGAGAGTATTTCTTTACCCCGCTTTATGCCTCCGTGTTCTTTCTCACATTTCACCGGCAAAGTGGCAGACGCTGAAATGACCTTTGCCAACATCCTTTCGCGGCGGCACATCTACTGAACAGACAGGCTGAGCCCTCTGGCAGCGCGCATGGAACGGGCATCCCGGAATCCGTTCAGTTGCCGACGGAACATCTCCCTTGAGAACTATCCGTTTCCGCCCCACTTTCCCTGCCTTCAGCCCCTTCCCGACATCCGGCACAGCTGACAAAAGCGCCTCAGTGTAGGGATGCGAAGGCTTTGCAAACAGTTCCTCTGCCGGCGCCGATTCCACAATCTTCCCCAGGTACATTACCAGGACCCGGTCACACATATACCGCACGACCGCCAGGTCATGCGCAATAAAAAGATATGAAAGTCCCATTTCGCCCTGGAGATCCCTCATCAGATTCAGGATCTGGACCTGCACCGAAACATCCAGGGCGGAAACAGGTTCATCCGCGATTATGAGCGATGGCTTGAGCGCAAGCGCACGGGCAATGCCTATTCGCTGGCGCTGGCCGCCACTGAATTCATGGGGATACCTCCGGGCATGATCCGGAGCCAGTCCAACCGCCTTGAGGAGTTCGGCAACCCGAACGGAAGATTCCTGCTTCCCCTCCACCTGCCTGTGAACCTGCAGTACCTCGGCAATTCCAGTGCCTATTGACATCCTTGGGTTCAACGAACCAAACGGATCCTGGAAAACCATCTGGACTTTCTGCCTGAACAATTTCAGTTCCCGGCCTTTCAACATGGTAATATCCCGCCCTTCGAAGCGGATTGTTCCACCTGAAACCGGGACCAGACCGACAATGGCGTTACCAATCGTACTCTTGCCGCAGCCGCTTTCTCCAACCAGCGCAAGGCTTTCACCCCTGGCAATCTCAAAGCTCACACCGTCAACAGCCTTTAGTTCACTTCCGGCCCCGAACCGGTCACGTGCTTTAAAGTAAACCTTCAGATTATCTATGTTCAACAAGTCCATATTCTTGCCATAACTACTAAGTTCGCCTCTGGGCGAACAAGACACTTGTAGGGGCGCTGTTAATCGGCGCCCGTGGGCGTCGGCCAGCGACGCCCCTACAACGGAAAATAACACCGCAAACAGCGACCTTTCTTATCACACTTTATCCCGGGCTCCTTCTGCCTGCACACCTCCTGCACCCTGGTACAGCGCGGGGCAAATTTACAGCCTTCCGGAAGTTTTGCCGGATTCGGAACTGAGCCGGGTATTCCCTTCATGCGGGCAGGTTTCCCGTTGACCAATTCCCCGGCATCCAGCTTCGGCACCGCATCCAGCAGTCCGCGCGTGTAAGGATGCGCCGGACTGGCAAGCACATCCCCCGTAAAACCCGACTCAACGATCCTGCCGGCATACATGACATATACCGAATGGGCAATATCCGCAACCAGCCCGAGGTTGTGGGTTATGAGCAGGACCGCCATGTTCAATTCTTTCTGGAGTGATGAAAGAAGCTCGAGTATCTGGGCCTGGATCGTGACATCCAGCGCTGTTGTGGGCTCATCCGCAACCAGCAGTTTGGGCCGGCATGCCAGCGCCATGGCTATCATTATCCTCTGCTGCATCCCTCCGCTCATTTCGTGCGGATAGGCCCGCATCCTCACCCCCGGATCAGGCAGGCCAACCATGGCCATAAGACGCTTCGCCTCTTCCTCCGCATCAACATCCTTCCTGTGGAGCTTTATCGACTCCATGATCTGGTACCCGACCCGGAACACGGGATTGAGCGAAGTGCCAGGCTCCTGGAAAACATAGGATATTTCACGCCCGCGCAGATCAGACAGGCGCCGCTCACTCATCTGAAGGACATCTTCACCTTCAAAGAGCACCTGTCCACCGGCATAAAATCCGGGTGGCTGGGGCACCAGCCTGGCAAGCGATAATGCTGTAACGCTCTTTCCGCAGCCGCTCTCCCCCACAAGCGCAATAGTCGTTCCCCGCGTGACCTCAAAGCTCACACCATCAACGGCCCTGACCGGATTTCCTGAGGATCCAAACCAGGTCTCCAGTCCTTCAACCTTCAGTAATCTGTCATTATTACCCATGTCCCGGTATTATGCACACCTGGCCAGGATATTGCATCTGCAATTTTGGTTTGATCTATGAATGCATCTTTGAGATAGGATCTCTGCTCAATGTTATTAACAACACCATTATGGATTAGGAAAACCGTGTCTGCGGCTTATGTTGCCGCAGTTACCGTCCTTTCCCTGCTGCCTTCCAGGGACCTTCCTGATGTGCCGATGTTTCCCCACGCCGACAAAGTAATTCATTTTTTCATGTACGGCTTTATGGCCTTTTTTCTCTGCTGGGCTTCTCCTGGAAAAACAGCAACCAGGCTGATTCATTACACGGGAATAATACTGTTCTGCACAGCTTACGGAATGCTGATGGAATTCCTGCAGGGAACCTTAGCACAGCTTGACCGGACATTCTCCTGGAACGACGGCGCTGCAAACCTCGCCGGCGCAATTGTCTTTACCGCGGCGGCATGGAGAATACTCAATCCAAACAGGCCCGAACTCAGTGCTTAGACGCCATATCTCCGATATAATTACCGTATGTCAGTAACAGCACCGCGCCGACAAGCACGGTCAGCGCAAAGCGCAGGGTCCAGTGGGTTCCACGCCTGCAGGCCTTCCATTCACGGAGCGCGATCCCTACCACGTTACTGAACAAGACAAGCATGATCATGTGGATTGCCCAGCTGGTAAACCTGTACTCACCCATGCGTACATGGCCAAGGTTGTAGAAGAAGAACTGACCGTACCAGAACAGCCCGGTAAGAAACGCCATCACAAAGTTGACGGAAAGCTTTGCCTCCTCGGTTCCGGCCGGAAGCTCAATCATCTCGCCAAGTGTTTTGTGCTTTAAATGCAGGTACAGGCAATAGATGGCGGTAGTCAGGAACGCCCCGGTGTTCGAGAAGATGTAGGTCACATTCCCCTGCCAGATACCGGCGCCGTGTTTCACTGCAACGTCGGCTATCGGCTGTCCAGCTTCCAGCGCAAATCCATATACCGCCGAAAGAACACCAGCCAGCAGTGAAAGCAGAAGCCCCTTCATAAGGTTGAATTCCTGCGATCCTGACTGCGACTCCAGGTCGGTCTCCTTGGCGCGGCCGGCGACGCCGCAGAGCCCTATACCCAGCGCTCCTACGATAACACCTGTCAATACCACGCTTCCGCCTGGCTTGGTTATGTGCTGAATAAGCGTGCCCTTAACAAGCGGCGGAATCAGGGTACCCAGTACACTGGAAAGACCGACAGCAATGGCGTACGTGAGGGAAAACCCGATATACCGGATTGAAATACCGAATGCGGTACCGCCAATGCCGTAAGCTGCTCCAAGAAGAAACGAATTGAGCATTGCATCCCTTGGAGCCTCGGCCAGTACAGCTCTCAGGTCAGGGATCGTAAGCATGGCGCCTACAATCGGCAGAATAAACCAGCAGAACGAAGCCTGCACCAGCCAGTAAGTCTGCCATGACCAGCGCTTGACGCGCTTCTGCGGTGTGTAGCAGGTAGCTGCAAACATTGCCCCTATCGCGTGAAGGAAAGTCCCGAGAAGAGGATTCGCAGTAATCATTTGCCACCCTTCATTGTCTCTTCATATTCACCGAGGCTTATGGGATATTTGCCGTATCCCCTGACCAGCTTGACTATGTAGTCATACGTTTGACCTGACACGTTACTGGGAACAGAATGGTCCGACTGGAATATGTAACCTCCGCCGCGGGCCGCATTCAACTTGCGCAAGACTTCATATCGTATTCTCGCGGGATCACTCGTCTCCCATACCTGGACATCACTGCCGCCGCAGAATCCGATTCTCTGGCCGTACCTGCGGCGCATTTCAACCACGTCCATCCCGGCTTTAACCTCGAGCGGATTGTACGCGTCAATGCCAGCCTCTATATAGTCTGCAAAGATCTTATGAACATTACCGCATCCGTGATAAATCACCGGCAACCTGTTCTTGTGCGCATATTCAGTCATCTTCACTACCCATGGCTTGAAATATTTGCGCCAGTAATCCGGCGAGAAGAACATTCCGTTCTTATAAGCGACGTCACCCCATATGACAAACCCGTCAAGCAGCCCCTTGCCTGCTTCAATCTCCGCCTTCGCGCATTCGAAATAAAACGCGCCAATCCTGTTTATGACCTCGCCCATCTCCTCAGGGTACAATCCCATCCACATCATCGCGTTCTCCTGACCAATAAGCCTGGTCAGGCACTCCGAACACTCAATCATGCTGCCGTAAACAGGAAAATCAGGCCTGAGAGACTTTATGGTATCCAGCCATGGCGCTGAATCCCGCTCAAAGCCGTCACCAACCCCTGCGATCTGGTTATCACCTTTTTCGTAAAAACGGCGCCGGTCAGCCGGATCTGTAAACGTCTCCACAGCCTTCTGGAGCTTTTCAAATTCATCAGTCTCCCATGCATAATTCTCGGGCATTGGAGAACTGAACTTCTTACGGATAAAAGCCCCAAACCCTGTCTTTACCACAACTTCATCCTGGTTTTCCCTTATCGTCTCGAATGACCTTATCCATGGATCCATGTTCGGCACAGTCGCAATCCAGTCCAGGTCATAATAGTAATACGGATTTGCATCCGCCGGCAGTTTGAGATCCTTTCTCCAGCGCTCAATGAAACTCCCCCAGAAGAAATCGCTCACCGGCACACGGTCCGGCTCTTTATGGCTCAGCGCCTTGTTCATGCGCTCAAGCTTTTTCAGCGTGTTGTCTTTGCGGCTGTCATCTTTTACCGTAAAACCTTTGGTACCAAACATTCCCATGACATTCCTCCTTTGCTGAAAACCCGAAATCCTAAATCCGAAATACGAAACAAATTCAAAGCATTAATTCTTCAAATCAGATAATAAACCTTATGTTTTCTTTTTTCTCTCAGTTTATTGTTATTCGAATTTGTTCTCGTGCTTCGTAGCGAAGGCTTACTTCGCAGAGTAGCATCGGATTTTGATATTCGAGTTTCGGATTTATTTCCCCTCCATTATCTCCACATCTTTACGCCTTTTTTCCGGCGTCACCTTCAAATTTGCAATCTTTCCACCTACAACCTTTCCTTCGACAACAGTCTGGCAAGGTGCATGCAGCTTGAATTCGCAGTCCCAGTCCCTTGGCCAGGCAGGGAGCAGATATATCTTTCTTCCGTCGGCCTGCATCAACATCGATTGCACCGCCACGAGCAGAACGCTTCCGTGGTCCTGGTCGGGGATCCAGTCATAGTTCGGCCCCCAGAACACCGGGAAACGCGACGCTGCATGCTTGGTCCTGGCGCGCTGCACCACATAATCACGAGCCTGTACCGCCTCCCCCAGCCAGGCCATGAAAATATCGTCCTGCCTCCAGCCGAACGCACCCTTGTCAGTTCTCCTGTTAAGCGCTTCTGTTCCCCATTCCAATTTGGGCTTGCCTATTGCAACCTGACGGAATGGAAACACGGCATAGAGTTCCGGAACCTCACTGTTGCTCTTCTGTTTGAATACCTGGGCAGGTGCAAGCATGACCTTGCCGTCCGGAGTCTTTGTCGTCGGCAAGGCAGGCAGCTTGGCCTGCAACTGTTTCAGGAACGCCCGGTCTTCGGCTGTCGTGAGCGATTCCGGCAATGCCAGCAACCGTGCAGTTGTCGCATGAAGCCCAGCCAGTTCAGGCATTGGATTTACACAGTCCCACCATGTCTCCAGCGCCTGTGACGGATGCATATAGAGTTTGCCGTCATCACAAGTCTTGTAGTGCTTGTCAAAATAACCAACCAGCTCGCGCGCCGCCGGCAGCACCGTATCGCGCAGGAATTTCTCATCACCGGTATATTCGTACCGGTCCAATAGCAGCGTTACCAGCTCAAGACCCGAAACCCATTCCCATTTATGATAACCGCTTGCCTGTAACTTGTCGGTACGCTGCTCGAACGGCTGGGTGCCGTAGGTCTCCGTGAACATATCACCCCAGAAATAAATGCACTCCGGAATATATGCGCCGCCATGCCCCAGGTATTTCTGCGTGCGGAATTTGAAGAACGGCATGAGCTCGCGGGCATACATATTGAAGAGCGGCTCCATCATCTCAAAGTCACCTGCCGCGCACATGGAATAGTAAGGCAGGCGTGTATTCTGCCACCAGTATCCGGGACCCCATTGCCGGAAATCAGCATCCTCCAGATTGTGTCCGGCGTCAGGAACCGTGAACAGCGTACCGTTGAATTTGATCGGATACCGCCCGCGTCCTGCGCACGCCGCCACATACCGCTGCAATGCATATGCCCGGCTTACTACAAGGGCATCGTCACTCTTCCCCGTTGGCGATGTGATGTTAATCCAACTCCGATTCCAGAACTCAGCCCACCATTGTTCATGCGCTGCCCGGCGTTTCTTCAGTGAAACCTTCCGTGCCTTGTCCAGAATCTTCTGCGTCTCTGCCAGCCATTCTTCAGCCGTTACCGGCTGTTTGGTATGCACGGCTATCTCGAACAGGTGAGTTGTACCGGTGGCGGATCTTAATGTACGGTCATCCACGCGTTCAGGCCGCTCAGTTGAAATCAGCGCACCAAACGTCCTGTGGAGAAGCGGATCGGGCCGGGAAAAATCAGCGACACCCTGAATCTTAGCGCAAATCGCCGGACCAACCGATTTGATGTTACGGTGATACCATCCGATGCGATCCTTTATTTCCTTGAGAATAGTATCAGGCTCAACCACCGTCTTCTCGGGCAGTCCGTTAAGCACATCACTGCACTGCTTGTCAGGCAGTTCTGTAGAAGAATTACGCCAGAGTTCTATAATGGCAGCGGCAGTTGAAGGCTTGACTGTCTGAACTTCAACGCATATCACCGGACGGTTGGCATCGACCCACAACTTCAGATCAACCTGGGCATCCCCTTCCCCGTAACTGGCGTTCAAAGCGCCATTCTTCACAGTCAGAACTTGCCGGAACTTTTTCGTGCGGTCTGGCGATCCTTCACCCACTTTGATCCTTACCGAACCCACTTTAACCAAACGCCCGCTATCATCCCAAGTGTCGGTCCGCGCGATATAGAAGCGCAGGTCGCCGGACGGCTCAATCCATGCGTTGAGCGCAATCTCTCCGTTGCCAAGTGGCATTGTTCCATTACAGTTCTGGCTGGGAGAATCCCACACGACTTCGTATGGTGATGGCAGAACAACCGGTTCACCCGCGAAACTCTTACTGCAGATAAATATCAACGCGAAAATCAGCAGCTTTCTCATGTCACTCCTTTGATGTTAGTTTTTCGGAGGAAACAGTTTGAATTCCCAGATTGTAGGGCCATCGGTGGACTCGGTGATATTCAGCCGGAACTTCTGCGCGTTTACCGGACTGAATGCTGCATTAAGCGTTGCATCAAGATTCTCTCCCTGGTAACACGACTTCCATTCATCGCCCTGCAGGTATTGAATCGCAAACTTCCTGACACGATGCAGTTCCGGAAATGCCTGCTCGATGACAGCGTGACCGACAGATTCAGGCTTCCCGAGATCAACTTCCAACCATGCGCTTTTTGTTCCGCCATCGGTGGCCCAGCGCGTTTCATCGTTGTCGTCAAAGGCTTTGTCCGCACTGTACTGATTATTTCCCTGGAAGACATTCGAGGCCATGGCCTTCTTGCCGGATGAAAGGGAAGGTTGTGACGGCAGCTTTGGGTCCAGCGCTGTTATTCCGGCGGCGGACTGGTCAATCTCAAGCGCAACGATCGTATCCGGATTTGCACGGTTACTTGCCGGAATAGAAACTGTAAGGCAGCCATTACTCTGGGTAATAGTCGCGGAACCTCCGGTCAAGACAGTGTTGCGAACAACTTTTGCAGGGATATCACGTAATTCCAGGGAGTCGCCGGGCCAGTTGAGGATGTGCAGGTAGATCGTGTTGCCCCTGCGGGTTGACACACCATACTTGCCTGGCTTAAAAGGTCCACCGCGCGTGCCATAAATGCTTTTGCCGTATTTCACCAGCCAGGAGCCCATTTCCTTGAGCCGATCAACCTGTTCCGGGGCTATTTCACCTGACGGTTCCGGTCCGACATTCAGCAGCATGTTGCCATCGCCACCGGCGCAATTGATCAGCATCTTTATGCACTCCTCGAAAGTCTTCACGCCGTCAGCATGGCCGCCCCAGGCCCACTGGCCGCGTTTCGAAATCGTCATGCAGGATTCCCAACGCCGCTGGTCATCGTAACCGCCGACCGACTGTTCCGGCGTGTAGTAGTCGGCATTGGTGGAAAGGATCTGCCTGTCGCTGTTTCCCGGACCAAGGTCGAGCCTGTTCGTCAGCAGGATCTTCGGCTGAAGTTTTCTAACAAGGGCATATGTTCCTGCCTGATCGTATACCGGTTCACGACCGTCCCAGTCAAACCACAGGACATCGATACGGCCATAGTTGCTCAACAACTCGCGGATCTCACCCTGCATCCTTCCGATAAACACCGTGTTGCGTTCGGTGCGAAAGTCAGGATCGCGCCAGTCCATCGGCGAAAAATACCAGCCGATCTTTATGCCGGCTTTGTGCGCGGCTTTCGCGAGTTCGGCGCATACATCACGCTTGAAGGGAGTATGCATGATATTGTAGTCGTCCACCTTCGAGTCCCAGAGCAGAAATCCGTCGCAATGCTTGGCGGTCAACACCATGTATTTCATCCCGGCCGCTTTTGCAATAGCAACCCATTCCCTGGCATTAAAGTTAGTCGGGTTGAATCCCTTGTAAAGGTTATCGTATTCCGCCACGGGAATCTGACCGTTGTTCGGGCATTTCGGGTTTGAATTGGCGCGTGACCAGCTGATCTCGGTTTCTTTGAGACTGACCGGGCCCCAGTGTATGAACATTCCGAATCGCGCGTCGCGCCAGGCCTCAAGCGAATCCTTGTTTTCTTTCTCAGGCGCTTCGGCCACGGCAGCCAGCGCGGTTATGAAGATACCCAGGGAAACAACTGCTGCTGTTCTCATTATTATCCCCTCTCGCTTTATTCAATATTACCCTATTGATTTCCCGCGTCTATGTCGTAAACTGCATATGTTATGTCCAAATCGGCACTTAGGAAAAAGAATCGCGGAGCCTACACCAGCCCGTTCTCGGGAGTCGGGATGGAGTTTTATCCGCTTGGAGTCAACCCCGACCTTTCAGGCATTGTACTGCACGAAACCGGCTATCTGCCGCATAACGACTGGTGGATATTTCCCAACGTGCTGAGCCCCTTCTGGAGGCTCATGTACAACTTCAAAAAAGGGCACAAGGTCATTTTCAGGCATGGGGAATTCGTGGTCTCACCGGACCACATAATGCTCATCCCCGATCACCAGCTTTTCAACTGCTATGGTACCACATCGGTGCCAGCGCTTTGGATGGCTTTCTCCTCCGTTAGCCGGCTGACCCCCGGACAAAGTGTTCCTATTATGCTGCGTCCATCGACTGTAGAACTGGAACTTATCAATACAATGGTCCGTTTCTTCAGGAACCGGGAAGGCGATGGAAACCGGCGCAGGATATTTCATCACAGCCTTGCCCTGCTAAACGTGATTCTAACCCGTCCCGAACTGTGCTGGGCCGAGCATGCCTCACAGGACAACATTTCATCTGTTGTGCACCACATTGAGAGCGAAAGCTCGAAAATGTTAACCGTTCCGCAACTTGCGCGCATGGCCAGCCTGAGCGTCCGGGGTTTCTCAAAAGCATTCAAGCGTCACCAGGGAACAACTGCCGCAAGATTCATTTCACGTGTCCGCGTGCGCGAAGCCGCTCAACTTCTGGCAAATTCAAAGGAAACAATGGACGAAATCGCCGGAAAGACAGGGTTTCCGAACCGCGATTACTTTAGCAGGGTATTTAAGAAAATCACAGGCGAGTCCCCCGGGCTTTTCCGCCAGAAACACGGCATTGCGCATATTTATTCAAAACAGACTGTCTGACTTGTCGCCTGCCGGCTCTTCGACGGATTTCTCGTCAAATGGCTCAGCCGACACTTTGTCGCCTTTCTTGACCAGCACCTCGATCTTGCGTTCAACTTCATTCAATTTCTGCGAGCAGAACTTGAGGAGCGACTGACCTTCCTCAAAACGGGAAATCATTTTGTCAAGACTCAGCGAACCTCCTTCCATCTCCCCGACAATCGCCTCCAGCCGCTCCAGCGCTTTTTCAAAACTCATTTTCTCTTCAACCTTGTCCGTCTTCACATCCATTTTCTTTACCATGTTTTCCTCCATCTGCCTGTAATACTCTCTGATGGTAGGGACGGCGCTTCCCGACCTATTTGAGAGTCGGGACCGTCCACGGCGGTCAACGGAGTGACCGCCCTACCTTTTCTGGTTTTTTGAGATTCTTTTTTTATTCTTCCGTTTTCTTTACTTCTGATTCAAATGTTCCTTTTGCCACTCGCGTGATTACCCGCTGGCCGGCCCTGATATCCCTGACAGAACGTACAATCTCACCCCCGGCGTCACGGGTTATACTGTAGCCCCTGTTCAGCACCGCCAGCGGATTCAGGGCCTTTAACTGCATCCCGAGTCGCTTCACGTCCTGAACACCGCCCTGTTCCCGCATCTTTATCTCGTGGATCATCCGCAGAGTGTAATCATCCAGCACCTGCTGGGTCTCCTGCAGTCTGCCATGCAGCTGGTGCTCCACCCGTCTCATCAACCCGTCCAGCCTCTGCCTGTAGTTCCTCACCACGTTCGCCGGTTCTTTGAAGACATAACTGCTGCCGGCCGCCACAAGCCGGTTCTTAATACGAAGCAGACTCCCCTCAAGGATCCCGGCAAGCCGGCGCGACATCTCCCCGAGCATATCCACAAACTCATCCTTCCGCCCCACAACCAGCTCGGCCGCCGACGACGGAGTCGGCGCCCTGAGATCAGCCACAAAATCACTTATCGTAAAATCTATCTCGTGGCCAACCGCGGAGATAACCGGAATCCGCGATCTTGCAATGGCTCGTGCCACAATCTCTTCGTTGAACGCCCACAGGTCTTCAAGGCTTCCGCCGCCGCGCCCCACGATCAGCACATCGAGGCCGCCCCGTTCATTCAGCAGATCAATTGCCACGGCAATTTCTTCGGCCGCGCCTTCACCCTGGACCTTCACAGGCGCAAGCAGAAGATGAAGATTCGGGAAACGCCTAGTCAGAATATTAAGGATGTCGCGAATCGCCGCACCGGTTGGCGAAGTCACAACTCCGACGTGCTGCGGAAGCATCGGCACCGGCCTCTTCCTGGAGACATCAAAAAGGCCTTCTTTCTGAAGCTTTTCTTTGAGGGCCTCGAATTGAGCCTGGAGCGACCCTTTGCCGCCTTCTTCCATCTGCCGGACAATTATCTGGTAGTTGCCGTTCTTCTCGTAAACGCTGATCTGGCCGAAAACACGGACAAGCATTCCGTCCTTTGGCTGGAATTTCATACCAACCTGGCTGCCGCGGAAAAGAACAGCGCTTATCTGAGCCGACTCATCCTTGACAGTAAAGTAGTAATGACCCGACGACGGCCGCCGCAGATTGGACACCTCCCCCTCAATCCAGACTGCTCCAAAAGTCTGCTCGAGCACTGTCTTCAGCAGCCTTGTAATCTCGGCAACGCTGAATACCTTGCGGTCCGGCTTTATGATTTTACTTTCCTTTATCATTTTAATTCCAAACAAGTCAACAAACCAGAAGCTCTTGCCCGCGAAACAAACATCGAACACTCAACACTGAACATCGAAATCTAAGAAACGTTGAATGTTGAGTGTTCGATGTTCGATGTTTTCTTTCCATTTATTCCGCGCTTCTTGACGTTTCTTTTTCGCTTTTGATCCTGATCCGCCTGATGCTGCTGGCCTTGCCTGTCTCACGGTCAACCTCGAGGATAACGCCTTCCAGCATTACCTTTCCCGAGGCAATCTCGAACTTGAACGGCATTCCGGTGAGCATCATGCTGGTCACGGATTCCAGGCTCCTGCCAATTGCAGAATCCTTTGGACCTGTCATTCCCAGGTCGGTGATATATGCCGTTCCCTTAGGCAGGATTTCCTCGTCGCTTGTCTGGACATGGGTATGCGTGCCGACCACGGCTGTCACCCGGCCGTCAAGATACCGGCCAAGTACAATCTTCTCGGCGGTGGCCTCGGCATGAATATCAACGAGGATAATCTTTCCAAGGTCCGGCCTTTTCAGCACCTCATCCGCTGTCCTGAACGGACAGTCATAAGGATGGAGGAAAACACGTCCCACCAGGCTGAGCACAGTCACCGGTCCGAAACTGCTGGTCACCGTTGTCCATCCTTTGCCGGGACAACCTGGAGCAAAATTAGCCGGCCTGATGATCCTTGCCTCACGGTCAAGATAACCTTTCAGCTCCTTCTGGTCCCACGTATGGTCGCCAAGCGTAATCACATCGGCGCCGGCAGCAAGCAGTTCATCCGCCAGTTTGTCGGTTATACCCCGGCCGCCGGCAGCGTTTTCGCCGTTTACCACAACAAAATCAACCTCGCCGGAACCCCTGAGTTTCGCAGAGACCTCGGCGAAGACAGCCCTTCCCGGCGAACCAACAATATCACCCACCATCATTATTTTCATAATTCTTATATTTCCGATTTAAGACTGCCGGTTTTCAGTCGTTACAAGCACTCTGCAAAACGCAACTCTTCTCCTTCTTGCTTTGTGCCTATGTGCCTTTGTTACTTTGTGCCTTACCGGGCATACTCCACCGCGCGTGTCTCCCTTATCACTGTCACCCTTATCTGGCCCGGATACTGGAGGTCGTTTTCAATCTTCTTGCTGATATTCCGCGCCATGACAATTGCGCCATTGTCATCGATCTTTTCCGGGACCACGACTACGCGGACCTCGCGACCGGCCTGGATCGCATAACTCTTCTCAACGCCCTCGAAGCCGTTGGCGATTGCCTCCAGTTTCTCGAGGCGTTTGACATATATTTCCGTCGTCTCGGTACGGGCCCCGATACGCGAACTGGAAATGGCATCAGCCGCCGCCGCAAGTATCGCGTAAAGACTCTCGGCCTGGACTTCCTCGTGGTGGGCCGCAACCGCGTTCACCACGACCTGCGCCTCGCCGTGCCGTTTGAGCAGGTCGGCGCCTATGACCGCATGACCGCCCTCAACCTCATGGTCAAGCGATTTGCCGATGTCATGGAACAATCCTATGCGCTTGGCGAGCGGTACATCCAGGTCCAGCTCACCCGCCATGACGCCCATCAAGTGCGATACCTCTATTGAATGCTGCAGAACATTCTGACTGTAGCTGGTGCGGAACTTCTGCCGGCCAAGCATGCGAATCAACTCCGGATCAACGCCCTGCACCCCGGCAATATATGCCGCCTCTTCTCCAGCGCTCTTTATCGTCTCGTTGATATTCTCCTGCGCCTTGGCGACAACTTCTTCAATGCGGGCAGGATGGATTCTGCCGTCCGCTATCAGCTGTTCCAGTGACTGCTTGGCAATCTCACGCCTGATCGGATCAAATCCCGAGATGACAACCGCCTCAGGCGTATCATCTATCAGGATATTAACCCCGGTGGCGGCTTCCAGGGCGCGAATATTCCGGCCGTCACGGCCGATTATCCTTCCCTTCATGTCATCGCTCGGAAGAGCAACTGTGCTCGTGGTAATCTCACTGGCATGGGAAGAGGAAAAACGCTGGACCGCAAGTGCGACAATCTTCTGGCCCTCACGTTCCGCTGTCTCGCGCGCCTGTTCCTGCATCTTGCGTATCAAACCGCCCATTTCGTTGTGGACCTCTTTCTCGACACGGGCCATCAGGGCCTTCTTCGCCTCTTCTTCCGACATTCCGGCAACCTTCTGGAGCTTCTCCCGCTCCTCCGCAGCCAGTTTATCAACTTCCGCCCTGGCCTTCTTGACATCAGCAGACTGCTGCTCAAGTTCAGATATCTTCTGGTCGATCGACTTTTCCTTCTTGTCGATCATGGAAACCTTGCGGTCAAGGTTCTGCTCCTTCTGCACAATCCGCTCCTCAAGGGCCGCCAGTTCCTTTTTGCGAGATTCGGTTGTCTTCTCGAAATCCTCACGCGCCTTGATGACTTCAGCTTTTGCCTGGATCTGGGCGTCTTTACGGATCGAATCCGCGTCCCGTTTCGCGTCCTTGAGGACCTGGTCCGCTTTCTTTTCCGATGTCTCCACACTCAAGCGGCCAAGCATTAAACGAATCAGGTAACCGAGCCCGATACCCGCTATACCTGCTATTAATCCTGTCAACAGTACTTTATCCATTTTCAACCCTCCTTATTAAACAGCGCCGCCGGCGCTTTTTATCACCCGTTTTTCAGTAACTACCGCATCCATCCTGACATCCCCGGAATTCATCGGAACACTTTCAAGAACCTGGAATTCAAACCCCAGTCCGGCCTTGAAAACCTTCTTCCGCATGCCCCCCAGGATCCTGTCGTAATATCCCCCGCCGTGCCCCACGCGTCCGCCTGACGGATCAAATGCAAGACCCGGCACGACGACAAAATCAACCTTGCCAAAGGGAACCCATCCCGCCTCGGCCGGCTCGGGCACCCCGTAAAGTCCTTCGGCAAGAAGCGTATTCTGCTCAAAACAGGCCAAATCATAACTTTTCGTCTCGCCCCGGTATGCCGGAACACAGACCTTCTTTCCATCCTTCCAGCATCTTTCCACAATCATCTGGGTCATGACTTCACCCGGCAATGTAATGTAACAGCACACAACCTTTGCCTCGCCGAATTGCGGAAGAGCCATAAGTTTCCTGGCGGCCTGGTCGCTCTTCTCCATCACCCATTCAAACTTCAACATTCCCCGTTTCCTGCCGATAAAATGCCTGATTCCTTCCTTGGTCTTCATGGCTTTTCCCCGCCCTTTACACGCTTCCCGGACTTAACGGACGCCCGGAGCGTTTCCATGCGCCTGGCAATGACTTCCTCGTATCCTTCACGGGTCGGTTTGTAATATTCCGTGGATGTCGGAACATATTCCTGTTCCACGAAATGCCCCTCATGTTTGTGCGGATAGATATATTCTTGCGTCTTATCCGGACCGCCGCCTGCCGTTTTCACTTTGATGTTCTTAAGGTGTTCAGGAACCTGAAGCGTACGGCCTTTCTCGACATCGCCCATTGCCTTGTCAACAGCCAGGTAGGCGGCGTTGCTTTTGGGCGCCGTGGCAAGATATGTCGTGGCCTGGGATAGAATGATTCGCGCCTCAGGCATTCCCACAAAGTCAGCGGCATGCATGGCCGACACAGCAACCGTAAGCCCGCGGGGATCTGCATTGCCTATGTCTTCCGAAGCAAGAATCACCAGCCTGCGAGCGATGAACCGCGGATCTTCACCGGCATAAAGCATCTTGGCCAGCCAGTAAACTGCCGCATTGGGGTCTGACCCGCGCACACTCTTGATGAACGCCGAAATGGTGTCGTAGTGTCCGTCTTCGTCATGATCATACACCACAGCCTTCTTCTGGATTGAATCCTCTATGATTTCGCGGGTGAGATTGACTACCCCGCCGGCATCAGGCTGGGTCGTGAGCACGGCCACCTCAAGCGCGTTCAGCGCGCGCCGCGCGTCACCTTCACTCATCCGGGCGAGATGCTGGGTAGCGCCGTCATCTATCCTGACCTTGAATGACGCCAGCCCCCTCTTGTCCGACAGCGCCCTCAGGACAAGCTCCTTGATCGCATCTTCGGAAAGAGGTTCCATTTCAAAAATCAGGGAACGCGAAGTCAGCGGCGTATTAATGAAGAAGAGCGGATTGTGCGTGGTGGCTCCGATCAGCGTAACAGTCCCATCCTCGACATGGGGCAGAAGGACATCCTGCTGGGATTTGCTGAACCGGTGGATCTCGTCTATGAAGAGAATTGTCTCTAAATTTTCCTGCTGCCTCCGATAGGCGGCCTTGCGTACGATCTCCCTCAACTCCGCCACATTGGAAATCACCCCGCTGGTACGCTCAAATGCGCGCCTGGTGACAGCGGCAATCACCTCGGCAAGTGACGTTTTTCCGCAACCGGGAGGGCCGAAAAGGATGATGCTGTTAAGGCGATCCGCTTCAATTGCCCGCCTGAGCAGTTTTCCCTGCCCCAGGATCTTGTCCTGTCCGACAATCTCCTCAAGGCATCCGGGCCGCATGCGGGCTGCCAACGGCTTTTTCAGGCTACTTGAGCCGTTCGCACTGCCTTTATCAAACAAGTCCATGCCTCCCCCGAAAAAAAATACCCCGCCAAGTCGTAGAGGCCTTGATCTCTGAACCTCGAAATCGAGGTGGGTGCTCTAGCCTTCGGTTTCTAAGTCCCCTCGATGGGGCTTTTAGTAGCCGCCGGATTCAAGCTCCCTTGTAACTAATGGGTCAGAGACGTCTCAGCCTGTTTGCGAACAAGGCAGGGTATCTTATTTCCCAAGGGAAAAACATGTACCTGACTGTTAAAGAACAACCCTAAACAACCCCAGTCATAAAACAAATAAAGCGAATCGCTGACTTTCCTGACAACTCGCCCAGTTTTTCCAATAGAAAGAAATCCATTAACCGCAGGCATTACCCACGCCACGCAGCTTAACAGATTTTTTAAACATATACTCATATGCAATAACCGCAACTTTGTTCACACGACTTAATTATTAATTATTTTCCTTCTCTAATTTCCGCTTTTAACTCTTTCCTCAGAGCTTCCTTGATGGCTTCGTGATACCGGTTGGCATCCTCATCCGTCAACGTACGCTCCGGGGAACGATACACCAGCGAATAAGCCATACTTTTCTTACAGGCGCCTATCCGCTCACCACAGAAAATATCAAACAACTCTATGTCCGTCAACTCTTTGGTCGCCGCTTTTTTAATAATCTTTAATACATCTTCATGCCTTACAGCTTCGTCCACAACCATGGCAACATCACGGGAAACCGAAGGATAAACCGGTATCGCTTTCAGCACAATTGGTGCAAAAACATGCTTTATCAAAGGATCAAGATTGACCTCCAACACGGCCACCGGCTCAATCATGCGCCATTTCCTGCGAATCTCCGGCCTTATAACACCCATAACACCACAATCCTGTCCTTCCAGGGTTACCGAAACCGACCATCCAGCCTCCAGAACAGAACATGCAATAGACTTAAACTTCACATTACCAGCATGTTGTGACACAACCAGTGCCTCTATAATGCCCTTGAGCCAGAGGAATATCTCGTCACGTTCAACCGGCGGGCGTCTGTTTAAACCTGCCCTGCCAACCTTCCCCATAAGCCCGATACAAAGATGATTTTCTTCCCGGATTCTGCCGCCCGCTTCCTTCAGGAAGACTTTGCCGGCCTCGAATAAAGCAACACTGTCAACCTGGTGAGCCAGGTTCCTGCCAAGCGTATCCACCATCTGCGGAACCATGGAATTTCGCATGACAGCATAGTCAGAACTGACCGGATTTGGAATCACCACCCTGCTGGCTGGATCCATTACCGGGACACTGTCGAGAAGCTGTTCGGACAGATAACTGTAGTTCATGATCTCCATGAGACCAAGCCCGGCGAGATTGGATCTGCATGCGATTAAGGCACGGGTTGCAACATCGTCCGCATCGACAACCACCCTCGCCTGCGGCACCACCGCCGGCATCCTGTCAAGGCCATGAATACGGGCCACTTCCTCGATAAGGTCCGCTTCTATCTCAAGATCCGGCCTGAAAGTCGGCACGCTGACAACACACCGACCCCCCTTCAACCCGCCGACATGGAGTTCCAGCGACTTCATGATGTCCGCTATTTCATCGTCGCCAACCTCCACGCCAAGGAGACTCCTCACACGCTGGAACCTGCAGTCGATTTTCCGGTCAGGATGCTTCTCAGGGTAGACATCTATCACACCCTGCGCCGCCACTGCATCTGCATGCTCAACCATGAGGGCTGCCGCACGCCTGCTGCACCAGTCAACCCCTCCGATATCAACACCACGCTCGAACCGGTACGACGACTCTGTTGTCAAGCCCAGCCGGGAAGAAGTTCTCCTGATGTCGGGCGGATAGAAATAAGCGCTCTCCAGAAGGACGTTCCGGGTGTGCTCATTGATCTCGCTGCCCGCTCCCCCCATTACTCCGGCCAGCGCCACAGGGCGTGCCGGGTCCGCAATCAGGACTGAGTTTTCAAGTCCCTGGCGCTCAATTCCATCCAGGGTCGCCATCTTCTCGCCGGGCCGGCCCCGCCGGATAATCACCTTGTGATCCTTAAGAAGCTCGTAATCAAAGGCATGCAGGGGCTGGCCGCATTCGAGGAGAATGTAATTGGTAATATCAACCACGTTGTTTATCGGGCGAACACCGCAGAGTTCAAGCCGTTTCTGCATCCAGGAAGGAGACGGCTTCAGCTTGATGTCCGTCAGCACGCGAGCCGTGTAACGGGGACAACCTGCCGTGTCCTGCAAATCAACCTCTGCCATCGCCTCGACCGGCTCACCTCTCTCTGGGAACTCAACCGCCGGCAGTTTCAGTTTCGTCCTGAACAGCGCCGCGACTTCCCTTGCTATCCCGATAATACTCAGGCAGTCCGGCCTGTTCCAGGTAACCTCGATATTAAGGACCGTCTCGGGCGGGCCCGCCACCTTCGAGAAAGGAGTACCGGCAGGAACGTCGCGGGGAACAAGAAGGATACCGCTGTGATCGTCGGAAAGCCCGAGTTCATCCTCGGCGCAAAGCATGCCGCGGGAAAGCACACCCCTGACTTTTCTCTCCTGTATTTCCATGCCATTGGGAAGCCTTGCGCCAACAAGGGCAAGCGGGGCCTTGTCACCAACACTGAAATTATTCGCACCGCAGACAACCGTAACCTCTTCCCTGCCGGTGCTCACTTTGCAGACCAGCAGCTTGTCGGCATCCGGATGTTTACTAATGCTCCGTACTTCCCCCACAACAACACCATTGAAATCCCCTCCTATGGTCTGGATGGACTCAACCTCAGTACCGGAGAAAGTAAGCCGTTTCGCCAGGTCCTCAGGCAAAGCGTCAAACTCAACATATTCCTTCAACCAGCTTATCGGAACTTTCATAAAAGTCCAAACCTCACTTGAACTGCCCCAGGAACCTTGCATCGTTTTCGTACAGCATTCGTATATCGTTTATGCCGTACCTGATCATTGCGATACGCTCGATCCCCATCCCGAAGGCATACCCGGTGAATTCCTCCGGATCATAGCCGACTTTTCTGAAAACCCTCGGGTCAACCATACCGGCGCCGGCAATCTCGATCCAGCCGCTGTTCTTGCAGACACGGCAACCTTTCCCCCTGCAGACATGGCATGTAAAATCTGCCTCAACACTTGGCTCGGTAAACGGGAAGAAATGCGGCCTGAACCTGACGTCGACCCCGGTTCCCATCATTTCCTTTGCAAAATACGCAAGTGTTCCCTTCAAATCGGCAAGGGAAACGTTCTTATCCACGTAGAGTCCTTCAACCTGGTGGAAATTGGCGCTGTGTGTCGCATCAGTTGTATCGCGCCTGTAACACCGGCCTGGAGTAATAATACGGACCGGCGGCTGCCTGCCTTCCATCACCCTGATCTGGACAGGCGAAGTCTGCGTCCTCAGCAACTCCCCGGTCTCAAGCCAGAAAGTGTCCGTCTGGTCAAGCGAAGGATGATGGGCCGGCGTGTTCAGAGCCTCGAAATTGTGATAAGATGTCTCAACGTCGGGCCCTTCCGCAACCGTGAAACCCAGCTTCCCGAAAATCCTGATGACTTCCTCTATTATAATGGAAATCGGATGTTTGGAACCGCGCGCGCGCCAGACACCGGGCATGCTGTAGTCAAAAACGGATTTCTCCTCCGCCTGGCCGCTTGCAAGCTCGGCCTTCCTCGCATCAAGCGCGGAACTGACTTCATTCTTGAATTCGTTCGCAAGCCGGCCGGCCTCCGGACGTTCCGCAGCATCGAAATCCTTCAGGCTCTTCATGATCTGCGGAAGGTAACCATTCCTGCCGATATACTTGATACGTACAGCTTCAAGCTCCGCCGGCGAACCCGCCGCCTGGCATTCCTTCAGACCATCGCCCTTAAGTTTTGTTATTTCATCCAGAGTCATCAGTCTACTCACCATTAAATAGAGTTATTTAACGGATTCTATGGGGTGAGTGTAATGATGGCAAGACAGATTACTCGCTTAAACACGCAACAATATGACGTGCATTAAATCAAGCCAGAGGCTTCAATCAGACAATCTTCAATAATCATTACCTCTGCCTGGGGCGATCACTATGCCTGTGAACACCCCTGGTATATAAATCCGGTTGATTGGCAAGAAGCCAGTATACGGTCAGCAGGTTCTGCGTATGCAATAGGCCAACCGATAGCTTCCTGGAATCCCCCCTCCCGCCTATGTTTGCCTGTCTGTTCATTTCAGCCTCCGGTTCAACATAAAGCATACGCCGTACCAAGAGACCTGATCGGAGGAAACAGGGGGATTCTGGATATCTTACGAGGTTCACTGCAGACCAACTGGCCGGGAACAGACAAGTCATTCGACCAGCTGAGACAACATGAGACGTTACTTGGACTTACCTGACTTTTTCCACCTTTCCACTTTCTCAAAGGCGGCAGCAATCATCTTGAGCATCATGGCTATTTTGAAGGGTTTCACAAAGTAATCATCGAATCCAGCCTCGCGGCAACTTTCTACATCATACTCGCCAACATGCCCGGTGAGAGCATAAACCACACATTCCTGCCCTATCTTCTTCTTGATTTCCCTGCAAAGCTGCAGGCCATCCATCCCGGGCATCACAATATCCAGAAGGAAGACCTTGATTTCTTCCCGAATACTGATATCCAGGGCATCCTTCCCGTTTGACGCAAGGACGACCGAATATCCGGCTGCGCTCAACACCTTATCCAAAGTCTTGAGAATTGTTTGCTCATCGTCTGCGACAAGAACTGTTCTTTTCATAACACTTCCTCCCGTCTGCATTGTGTTTCCCGCACAGTGCCAATCACCTGCTTATTATGGCTAGATTATCGATTTTACGCCCCATCGGCAAGGAAAAGGATGAAATTATTCCCAAAAAGCATGGGCCAGGGTTTCCCCCGGCCCATACAAGTTCTTCGACCTGTTCCTGCGCCTATGACATTTTCAGCCAAACCGCGCCCTTCTGGGACGACTTGACAACTGTTTCAATAAACTGCATACCGCGAAGCCCGTCATCAACATCAGGGAAGTCCAAGGCTAGAGGATCAACCTTCTTTCGATCGATTTTTGCCCTGACGGTTTCCGTAAAGTTAACATAGTTGTTCGCAAAGGCTTCAAGAAATGCCTCTGGATGTCCGAATGGTATGCGTGTAGCACGCGCTGCCGCCGGACTTTTTGCCTTGATATAGTCATTACCACGGCGCCAGACCTGCACCGGCCCGTCGATCACCTTTACATACAGGTAGTTCGGATGCTCTTGATGCCATTCAAGACTCTTGTTCTCTCCATAAACCCAGATTGCAAGACCATTCTCTTCGCCAATTGAAATCTGGCTGGCAAAGAGAAGTCCCCTCGCTCCATTGTTATAGCGAACAAGACAGTTGCCGTCATCTTCAAGCCTGCGACCCTTTACAAAAGTTGTCAACTCGGCGCAGATTTCAGATATCTTGAGCCCGGTTATGTATTCCGCCAGGTTCTCGGCATGTGTTCCGATGTCGCCCATGCAGCCGGATGCACCGCTCTGCCTGGGGTCGGTTCGCCACGATGCCTGCTGCTGTCCCTGCCGTTCGATTGGACGAATAAGCCAGCCCTGCGGATACTGGACAACAATCTTCAGTATCTTCCCGAGGTCACCCTGTTTCACCATGTCTCTCGCGAGTTTTACCATCGGATAACCGGTATAGTTGTGCATCAGTCCGAATATCTTCCCGCTCTTTTTTACGATTTTCTTCAGGGCCTTTGCCTGGGCAACATCCATGGTCATCGGCTTTTCGCACATGACATGGAATCCAGCCTTCAGGAAATCTTTCGCTATCGGGAAGTGCCAGTTGTTAGGGGTTGTGATTGAAACAAAATCAATCCTCTTGTCAGGCCCAAGCGCAAGTTCCTTCTTGATCATCGTCTTGTAGTCTGGATACGCGCGCGCCGGATCGATGCACAAAATACGCCCCATTTCCGCGCTTTTTGCGGGGTCGATATGAAAAGCCCCTGCCACAATATCAACTCCACCGTCCAACCTGGCCGCCTTGCGATGGACCTCGCCAATAAATGCACCCGGTCCGCCGCCAACCATACCCATTCTCAACGGTCTGTTCATCGCTGTACCTCCTTAATTAAAACCATAAGTGCGAAAACGGTATTAGACTACTCTTCGGACTTTTCTAATTCAACCGTTCTTTAATATAAAATCTCTTCATTTCTCAATGAAATCATAAACCTGGATTTTACTGACCAGCGGTTTGATTATTTCGTCAACGGCTTTTTTATGAACAGGATTTACGTTATAATCCGACAGCGCCTGCTTGTCCCTGAAAGAAAAGACGAAAGCAACGTCATAACTGCTGTCCACTACCGGCCTGTCACTGGGCAGCACTATCCCCTGTTTGACTCCAAGAACTCCCGGCAGTTTAGCCAGGTCCCTGGCCGATTGAATGATGCGATCACGGTCATTGGAATTTCCATGATCCTTCAGCCAGAAGATAACGACATGATGAGCAATCCCCGGCTTTTCAGTACAACTGGTTCCGCCCGTTGTAAAGCAGCCAGTCACAATGAACATAACCGCCATCAGAACAACCAAAGACAATCCTGCTCTTTTCATAATGCTCACTCCTTTCCTGACAGTCTGAACCACTTTTGATCAGCCATTACAACAGATGTTTCGATCTGACGATCCGGGATATCCCAGTATTTCCGCAGCAAACGGTCCTTTTCGCCCGGCGTCACAAGACGGTAACCGTGTTTCTGGTAGAATGATACCGCCCAAACGGCAGCCTTCCATGTTCCAATCAGGACAGGCTTTCCGGCCTTGCGCTCCAGGTGGCAAAGCAGCTTACTCCCGATTCCCCTGCTCCTCATCTCTGTACGGACATATGCATGCCTGATGAGAGTAACTTCCGGCTTTTCCTGAAGTCCCATGATTCCTGTCACCCGGCCTTCTTCTTCATACGCCCAGAACTCCACCCCGTCTTCCACCTCGTGCCTCAGTTCTTCAGGAGACATGTATGGATCTTTCCAGCAGTCTGCATCAATTACGCCGCAATATGCCTGCGCCGCATCATTTACGACATCAAGCATGGCGCCAAAGTCCGCCGCTCCGCATTTCCTGATTATTCCCATGGCTCACACCTCACAGGCTGCGCTTCACACAATATACCAATCCCGGTCATGAAACATGAAGTGGATGATCTCAAAGAATAATCAACATGCAACTGGAAAAAGGGGTCTTCGCTAACTCGAACGGGCAAAGCATTTTGATATTCCCATGTAACACTGACACCCGTAATCTCGCTTTTCCGAATTTGCCCCGCCCCGGGGCAACGGTAAACACGGCGCGCATTTCGGTGTCTCCCAGGTGAAACGGTACGTGAGTTTTACGATGCCGGCCAGGCGTCTGACGACCGAGTGATACTCATGGTATACGAGGGCGGCAGCAACAAAGCCGGCGCGCAAAAGACACGTTCCGGCTTCACCGCGAAATGCGTGCCGTCGTCTCTCTTCAACCAATCCAAAGAAGCGAAGGACCGGAAAAAGGAAGCGCGGCTCAGCACTGATGACATAGTGATGCGGGAAACTGATAACGCACTGTCACAGCACTGGCCGCGCATTGTGTGGGCCATATTATTATTTCTTAAAGAACGAATCTCTGCTTTGCACGCGAACCAGCATGCTGACCTTCGGGTGCCGGAGTGGTGCAGCCTAAGCCAGCATACTGGCCACGTACGACTACCTGATTTTCAGACTATCACCGGTCATATATTCTGTCTATCAGGCCACCACCCTGATTTTTTTGTCCGGTTTTACCCGATATCGTGTAGGGGTTTTGCTGATATTCCAGGGCCGTAGAACAGCACTGCAGCCTTAGCACTCGAATTTTCGCCTTTAATTCCGGCCCTTTTCCCCATAATCTTGCTCCCAATGAAAGTATGCATAGATATCCAGGCCACCATTGCCCAGCGTGCGGGCGTAGGACGCTATACCCGGCAACTGGTACAGCATCTGGGCGCATCAAGGAAAACAGACGACAGCCTTACCCTTTTCTACTTTGACTTCAAACGGCACGGCCTTCCGTTCGACCCCGGCACGGCAGATACATGTGCCGTCCACTTCTGCCCTGGCAGGCTTGCCCAGGCTGCATGGAAAACAATCGGCTGGCCGCCATTCAACTTCTTTGCACCTCAGGCAGACCTTTACCACTTCCCGAACTTCATCCTGCCGCCGCTCACCCGCGGAAAATCCATCGTCACAATCCACGACATGAGCTTCCTCAGGTTCCCCCAGTTCGCCGAGAAACGCAACCTGGACTATCTCTCCGCCAGGATTCGCGACACGGCCGGACGCGCCGATGCACTGATCACGGATTCCATTTTCAGCGCCGGAGAAATCCAGGAACTCCTGAATGTCCCGCGCGAAAAAATATTCCCGATCCACCTCGGTATTTCCGGGGACTTCAAGGCACCAGCCGCCGGCAGCCTGCGGCCAACCCTGACCAGCCTCGGCATAGACAGCCCTTATATTCTTACGGTTGGCACACTCGAACCGCGCAAGAATGTGGAATTCCTCGTGGAAGTATTCGAGAAAATGACCGGCTTTGACGGCAAGCTCGTCATTGCCGGTATGCGCGGCTGGAAATACGAGCCGATCCTGGACCGGATAAGAACTTCCCCCAGGAGCAGGGATATTCTTTACATAGAATACGTTGACGACTCCACTCTTCCTGCCCTGTACGCAGGCGCCAGGCTGTTTATCTTTGCATCATTCTACGAGGGATTCGGATTCACGCCGCTGGAAGCGATGGCCTGCGGAACACCCGTGCTTTCATCCAGCGGAGGCTCACTTGGAGAAGTCCTCGGAAACAGCGCAGTAATACCAAAGGAGATGTATACCGACCTCTGGAGGATACAGGCCGAAAAACTGTTGACCGACACGGCCCTTCGGGAAAGACTGGCAACTGAAGGCATAAAAACGGCGGCAAAATATACCTGGGCTGAAACAGCACGAAAGACGTGGGAAGTTTACCAGATGGTCATCGGGAAATAGACAGCCATTTACGCTGACCGGTTAAGCACAGAATACCAGACAATGAAAATTGGAATTGATGCAAGGTGGATATTCCCGGAGATCTCGGGGATCGGCGCATACACGCGTGAACTTATCCGGAGCCTCGCCCGGATCGATGCGCTTAATTCCTATGTCCTGTTCTTCGACAACCGGCAGGTCCTGGACCGCACCATTACCGAAACAAACCTTACCCAGGCAGGGAACTTCTCAACCCGGATCCTTCCTTTCGGCGTATTCTCTTTAAGAAACCAGTTCCTGCTGCCGGGAATACTGAAGGAATGCGGCCTCGACATTTATCACTCGACCAATTACATGATTCCCTTATTCGCCTTCCCGAGGAATGGACGCGGAAGGATAAAGTGCGTCACAACAATACACGATGTAATCCCCATGATATTTCCCGGCCATGCCCCAAAATCAAAGAAAGCCAGGCTGTTCACTGTATATAAACAGCTGATGATAGAGGTTGGCATCCGTTCTCACACGATCATAACCGACAGCAATGCCTCCAGGACAGATATTATCAAGCACCTCCGGATTCCTGAAGATTCCCAGGACAAGGTGCGGACCGTTTATTGCGGGGTCTCCCCGCAATTCCGTATGCCGGCAGGCGGAAACCGCTTTGCTGAAGCTCCAGTCCTCCAGGAGCCAGGGACAAAGGCAAACAACAGGAAACGGATAATTCTTTATGTCGGCCGGTCCGATCCTTACAAGAATCTCTCAATCCTGGTAATGTCGTTCTTTGCCGCCATAAAGGTATGTCCTTTCCCTCTTGAACTGGTTATCGCCGGTCCACTCGACACTCGCTATCCGGAGATCGCAATCCTCATTTCCAGGCTGGGTATAGAAAGCAACGTCCGCTGGACCGGCTATTTATCCGACGATCAACTCGTGAAGACGTACCAAAACGCAGACCTGCTCGTTCATCCTTCCAAATACGAAGGATTCGGCCTGCAGGTTGTGGAAGCCATGGCATGCGGTATTCCAGTAATCTGCAGCAACGCCGGCGCCCTGCCCGAGGTCACCGGTGACGCCGCCATCCTCCTGGACCCGGAGGACGTGAACGGCTTCACGGACAAGATCCATGAAGTGCTGGTGGATCACCCAACGATACGCAGGATGTCCGAAAACGGCATCGCCCAGGCCGGAAAATTCCAGTGGTCCCGCACCGCTGAGGAAACTCTCTCAATATACAGGAAGACAGCAAATGCATAAGTTCCCGGACAATATATCCAGAATGAAAGTCGTTTTGTCACACGACTGGCTGACAGGCATGCGCGGCGGAGAACGCGTCCTGGAAATCCTCTGCTCCGCTTTCCCCGACGCACCGCTGTTTACACTCATTCACAACCCGGGAAGTGTTTCAAGCGCGATCAATTCCCACAACATAACAACATCATGGCTCCAGCACGTTCCCGGCATTATGAAATACTACCGACTTTTCCTCCCTTTCTTCCCTGACGCAATAGAAGGAATGAACGCACCGAAAGCCGATTTAATGATAAGCACCAGCCACTGCGTTGCCAAGGGACTGCGCCCTTATCCGGGAACGAAACACCTCTGCTACTGCTTCACTCCCATGCGTTACGCATGGATATTCTACAATGAATATTTCGGCGATACGCCGCTCAAGGCCATTCTAGCCAGGCCAGTACTGGCCGCCTTGCGCAAATGGGACATGGCCGCCTCCGCCCGCGTCAACCGTTTCGTGGCCATCAGCCACAATGTCCAGAAACGCATCATGGATTTCTATGGCCGCGAATCAGACGTTGTGTATCCGCCGGTAGATACGGACAAATGGACACCATCCGGTAAGCGCAGTGGAACATTCGACCTTATCGTCTCAGCCCTGGTCCCGTATAAACGGATCGACCTGGCAGTAAAAGCATACAACCAGCTGGCCTTTCCCCTTAAGATCGTAGGCGTCGGCACTGAAATGAAGAAATTGCAGTCTCTTGCCGGACCCAACATTGAATTCCTCGAATGGCAGACCGACGAGAAGATCCTCGATCTTTACAGGAACTGCCGCCTCCTGGTCTTCCCCGGCGAAGAGGATTTCGGAATCGTTCCGCCAGAGGCCCAGGCCTGCGGAACACCTGTTATCGCATACGCCAAAGGCGGCGTCCTCGAAACTGTGAAAGACGGCATTTCAGGATGCTTCTTCAAGGAACAAACGACCGAATCACTTCTCGACGGCATCAGGAAATGCGCATCTATGCGATTCGATCCCGGGGCAATCCGGGCAAACGCGGAAAGGTTTGGAACTCAAAACTTCATCAGCGGCATTTCCGAAAGCATTGAGAAATGCATGCATCCGCCAAAGGCTACTTGACCTGTAACAGTCGGAATCATTCATGATTAAATCACGAACATTGCGATGGATCCTCCTGGCCGGACTGATACTGGCCATCATACTGGTTCCGTTCTTTATCCTGGGAGCCAGGATGGATCAGTGGATTTCCGCCTTTATAAAAACAACTGCCCGGCATTCCCTGGCCACGGCCTCGGTATTGTGCACCCTGCTCGCATCCGACATACTGCTTCCCATCCCTTCCAGCATCGTCAGCACCAGCGCGGGCTTTCTTCTTGGTTTTCCCGGCGGCTTCATGACTTCATGGGCCGGCATGACAATAGCCTGCCTGGCCGGTTACTGGCTGGGCGCGAAATCGCGGAATAAACTTTCGAGCCGCTTGATGGGCACAGATGAAATGAGGAAACTCGAACAACTGAACCTGAAACTCGGAGACTGGTTCATTGTCACGGCAAGAGCCATACCTGTACTCGCAGAAGCATCCGTGCTGTTTGCCGGAATAGGCGCCATGCCGCTTCCCCGCTTCTTAATGTTGTCAACACTGTCCAACGCCGCCGTCTCGGCAGTATATGCGGGCACCGGCGCATATTCCGCCTCCGCGAACTCTTTCCTGCTGGCTTTTGCCGCCTCCATCCTGTTCCCGCTAATCGGCATGATCCTTGCCAGGCGCAGACAGCCGTCTCGCTGAAAAAAAAGCCGCCCTTTCAAGGGCGGCTTTTTCAAGCATCGCTGTAATATCCAGCTTAAGCTGTTTTCGCGATTGCAACAATCGACTCAAAACCAGCCGGATCATGAATGGCTATCTCAGACAGCATTTTCCTGTTCAAGGCTATCTTCGCCTTGTTCAAACCCTCGATGAAACGGCTGTAATTGATGCCACTGGCGTGGCATGCGGCCGAAATTCTTCCGATCCACAAAGCCCTGTAATCACGTTTCTTCAGTTTCCTGTGGATTGTCGACAGCTTCATTGCGCGGTCAACCGCTTCGGTTGCCTGGCGGAAACGCTTGCTGCGCGCTCCCTTGAAACCTTTTGCTAACTCAAGACGACGCTTTCTCCGCCGGCGCGAAGCCGGTGCATTAGTTGCTCTAGGCATCTTAAACCTCCTGGGAATCCAACTCTACCGCGCAAGCAATGGCATAATCCGCTTGGTTTCAACAACGCTCAAGACCGTCATGCCGCGCATATGGCGCTTGTGTTTGCTGGTCTTGCCGGTCAATAGATGTCCGGCTCCAGCCCTCTTATACTTGATTTTTCCACGGGCAGTCTTCCAAAAACGTTTCGCCGCGGATTTCTTTGTCTTCTGCTTAGGCATATCACTCTCCATCCTTCCAATCCAGAAAATCACTGGATTTTCGTTTGAACGGGTGAAAGCTATATGAAACACAGGCCGCCGTCCAGTATTTTTCAAAGAAATACCACGGGCGGTTAAACTGTGGATTTACCGGCCTGGCAACCTTAAGGCTGCACTGCCGGCGGCTGAGTCTGTCCCGTTTGTACCCTTTGTGCCGTTGGTGCCTGGTTCTGCACCGTTTGCGGCGCCGGCGGCTGCGACTGATGATGTACTGCCGGCTTGGGCTTCGGCACGCCTGCACGCGGACCTATCATTGAAATAATGCTGCGGCCGAGCATCCTGGGCGTCATGTCCACCATACTTACAGATTCGCAGTCCTTGATAACACGGTTCATCATCTCAAAGCCGAGATCCCTGTGGGCATTCTCGCGGCCACGGAAAGTCAGGGTTATCTTGACCTTGTGCCCCTTTTCCATGAACTCCTTCATGTGCGTTACCTTTGTCTGATAGTCATGCTCAGCAGTGTTTGCGTGGAATTTCATTTCCTTCACCGCCTGCTGATGCTGGTGTTTCCTGGCAAGCTTTTCCTTCCTGGCCTCTTCGTACCTGTATTTGCCAAAATCCATTATCCGGCAAACCGGCGGATCTGCATTAGGAGAAATTTCCACGAGATCAAGCCCAACCTGCCGCGCTCTTGTAAGCGCATCTCTCGTGGACATTATTCCAAGCATCTCCCCTTCAGCACCGACACATCGGACTTTGGCGACCCTGATCTTCTGATTTACTCTTACAAACGAACGAATATCTGCCTCCTTTGCTGAGAAGCCCCAGTCCCGGGGCTCCAGTTATTGCCCTGATACATTTTCCTTTTCTAAAATTGCCATCAGATCGGCTACCGTCATTACGCCCATATCGGCATCCGTCCTGGTTCTTACCGAAACGGTCTCGGCCTCCGCCTCTTTCCCTCCGACAATCAGCATATACGGAACCTTTTCTCCGCGGGTACGCCGGATCTTTGCTCCGATCTTCTCATTCTTCCTGTCAATCGTGACCCGGAAATCGCGCCCGGAAAGTGTCTTCATGACCGTTTCGCAATACGCCATCTGGTTCTCTGTGATCGGAAGGATCCTGACCTGTTCAGGTGCCAGCCAAAGCGGGAACGCCCCGGCATAGTGCTCAACGAGTATCCCGAAGAACCTTTCCAGGCTTCCGAGCAGCGCGCGGTGCACCATGTACGGCCTGTGCTGCTTGCCGTCTTCCCCAACATAGGTCATGTCGAACCGCTCCGGCATGTTGAAATCAAACTGGATGGTGCCCAGCTGCCATTCGCGGCCAATCGCATCCTTGATCTTCAGGTCTATCTTGGGCCCGTAAAAAGCGCCGCCTCCCTTGTCCACGACATACGCAATGTTCTCGGCCTTCAGGGCCCCTTCCAACGATACAATGGCCTGCTCCCAGCGCGAATCCTCTCCCACGGCCTTGGCCGGCTTCGTGGCCAGGTATGCATTAACATCGGTAAAACCAAATGCCCTGAGAATCTTAAGCGCAAACTGGACTGTCTCCTTGACTTCGTCCTGGATCCTCTCAGGCGTGCAGAAAATGTGAGCATCATCCTGGGTAAAGCCCCTCACCCGCAGGAGCCCGTGCAGGACCCCGCTCTTCTCATAACGGTACACCGTGCCCAGTTCGGCCCAGCGCAGTGGAAGATCACGATATGACCTCATGTGCGACTTGTAAATCTGGATGTGGAAGGGACAATTCATCGGCTTCACATAATAGTCATTGCCGTCAATGTCCATCGGCGCATACATGTTTTCCTTGTAGAACCCGAGATGACCGGAAGTCTCCCACAGGTGCGCGCGCCCGATGTGCGGCGTGTACATGATTTCATAACCGGCGCGGAAATGTTCACGGCGCCAGAAATCCTCGATCAGAGAACGTATCCTCGCTCCTTTCGGGTGCCAGTGCACCAGCCCCGGCCCGACATCTTCCTGTATACTGAACAGGTCAAGCTCCTTGCCCAGCTTCCGATGATCGCGCTTCGCGGCTTCTTCCAGCCTCTTGAGGATATCATCAAGCTCCTGCTTCGATGCCGCGGAAATTCCGTACAGGCGCTGGAGCATCGGGTTGGTCTCAACGCCGCGGAAATAAGAGCCGGCCACGGATACAAGTTTTACCGCCTTTATATCGCCGGTACTGTCGACATGCGGACCGCGGCACAGATCTACAAAATCGCCGCAACGGTAAAGCGAAATTTCTTCGCCTGCCGGAATATCGTTCAGGCGTTCCAGCTTGAAGGTCTGGTTCTTCGCCTTGAACATTTTCTCGGCTTCATCGCGGGAAACAACGACCCGTTCAAAGGGAACATTTTCTGAAATGATCCGGCCCATTTCCTTTTCTATAGCGGGGAAATCTTCAGGAGCCAGACGCTTCGGAAGGTCAAAATCGTAGTAAAAGCCGTCGTCGGTAGCTGGGCCGATGTCGAGTTTGACATCGCCATACAGCCTGCAAACAGCCGCTGCCATCACATGCGCCGAGCTGTGGCGCACTCGTTCCATGTCCAATTCTAATTCTCCTTAATTGATTAAAGAAACAGGCAAGGTAGCATTTCCAGAACCCATGTCAAGATGGCAAACATCAAGATTTCCGCGATTTATTGCACAAAAACCGCGCAACCCGGCAGAGAGATCTCACGAAAGACTCATTTTATCTGGCGTTTGTAGGGCACCTTTATGCCGTAGTCCTTGGCGGTGTTGAAAATCGCGTTAACGGTCGCGGCATCAGGCTTGCGCGCATTCTGGCCAATCAGGTAATATATCTTCTGCTTCGCCCACATCTCCCTGATCATGCTGTCACCCTTCTTGACATTTTTCTCGAGGTCCAGGTTGAAAACCATATCACACTTGACGTCGCCAGCCTTGCCGATAGCCTGGAAAGCCACATTCTTTATATTCTTCGGGTAACGCCCGTATAGCACCAGCGGCCGGTCAAGATAGAGATTGCTTGCAAGGACAGGATAAACTTCGCTCTGACAGTCGGTCGTGAAATGAAACTCCGTATCGGTCAACACAGGCCTGCTGACCTCACGCATGAGCCTCTGCAGCACGTCCGGAATGTCCCACCTGCCAGAGGACACAACCAGGGAATCGCCGCGGTTGCAGTAGCCAAGCAGATCGAGCAGATACTTGTTCGCTATCTGCAGGGTCCCCATCGCAAACACCGAAATGGCGCCATTGTTCAGCTTGCTGAATTCACCGATAATATCACTGCTGGCAACCATGCCGGCCGTAGGCAGGCCATCAGAAACAAGCAGTGCCACAACCGGCCTGCCCACCGTCCGCTTGACGTTCATCTGCTCGCTTATCGCTGTAAAAATGTCCGTGTTGCCCTCCGACTTCATTCCAGTGATAAACTCCCGCGCCTTGTCAATGTTTGCCTGCCCGCAATCGGCCCAGTCAGGGAAACAGCTCTGCGAACGCTCCCTGAACATCACCACGTTAAACCTGTCCGCCGGTCCGAATTCGGCCAGGCAGCGGATAAGGCCTTCACGACAGAAATGCAGCCTGTTTTCGGCCATGCTGTTTGAACAGTCCTGGACGAGCAGAACGTCCTTTGGAACAATTGGCAGCATTTCGGCGCCGGCGCGCTTGATCTCCACCTTGAAATAATTGTAAGTCCACTCCGTCAGGCTCGAGTAAACCGTAATTTCCACAACCAGATACTTCTCCAGGGCCTTGAGCTTGTTCTTCAGGTCCTCCTCACTGGTAAACAGCTTTGATGAACCCGGCCCCTTGCCCGGTTCCTGCACCTTGAGAGCACCTTCAACCTTTCTACCGGCAATTCCAGTGCCGCCGCCGACCAGGCCGCGGAGCAGATCATCAAGGACAATGGCCTCCGCATTCGTCGGCTGCCTCATCCCCCCGGTCCCCAGGCCAGACGCATCCGAGTCAACCGGGATTACAACGTCAGCTGCATTCCTGATCCGTTCAATCTTTGGAATATTCCTCCTGAGAAGCCTGCTGACGTTATCAGCAACAACCATTTTCTCCACTTGGACAATATCCTGCCTCGCCTGCCAGACTTTCCTGGCCGGTGTCGGACCCGCGTCCTTGATATTCCGTGATTCGCCAATCATCCGGTCCTCGGTAACCGGCGCAGGCTCGGTCATGACTTCCCTCGCCGGCCTGGCAAGCAGCTCGGACCCTTTTGTAATGCTGGAACCAACTACATCACTTACGGCTTCGCCGCCGGCGCCTCCGCCGCTTCCGCCGCCCTTTAATAATACAGGTTTCTCGTTATTCGCTTCGTGCCTTACTTCCTCGAGTTTCATCGGCGGCAGCTGCCGCTGTTCCAGGATTGCAGGTATCATGATCGTCATGTTCGCGATGAAAAGGAAAACCAGCACATGCAGCACAACAGACAGGGCGGACGAAGCCAGCCCGGTCAGAATGCGCCGCTTGCGCTGCCTATCCGGCTTTGAATCCATTTCAAAATCTTTCATTGATTTTGCCCCTCAATTTTTTCTGTTCATTAACGAAATTTTGCTATTTCCGGTTTCTTTGCCCAGGCACTGTCAGGATATCGCTCTACAAGTTCTTTGGCCGCCTTTTCACTGTCCACTTTTTTCTCAAGCCTGCCGTAGGCGTCCGCCGCTTCAAAGAGACATTCAGAAACCAGCTCCGCGTCATCATACAGGATTGCAACACTCATGAAATACCGGGCCGCCGCGGCAAAGTCGTTTTTTGCCTTGGACGTCCTGCCGAGCCCGGCATAAGCACGCGCCCTCACGCCAATCATGCTTTCATCCGCGGACAGCTTAGCGGCCTGCTCATAACTCTTTATTGCCTCGTCATAATTCTTCGCGGCGTACGTGATATCACCCAGCCTTATGGCCGCTTCTGCGGCAAAGCCCGTAGATGCCTTCACCGCCAGCGCCTTGCGGAAAGCCTCCTCGGCCGCCTTCATGTCGCCCTCGGCGAACCGGCTGCGGCCCACCAGGCTGTAACCGGCCTGCTGCCACTTCGGCTCATTGCCGCGGGAGAGGAGTATCTGCGCGGCCGAGACTGACGTGTCGTATTTCTTCCTGTCGAACATGTATTCCGAAAGCCATACCACCAGCTCCGACGGAATCTTGTCCTTTATGGGCGATGACACCAGCGTCTGCAGGAGACCCGCCGACTCGTCAAGCTTCCCCGTCTTCTGGAGCACTGCCGCCAGGGCAAAATTCGACTCCCTCTCCAGCTCCTTGGCCGGTGCACTCTTGAGCGCCTGCCTCAATGCTTCTTCCGCATCCTGCCATTTCTTCTGGGTGGACAGGAATATCCCCTGCCAGTAATGCGCATCCGCTGCAAACCTGGTTTTGGGAAATTTCTTCAGTAGTTCTCGAAAAGATTCCTGCGCATCCTTGTCCCTGCGGAGCCGGGTCTCTATTGCAGCTTTCTGGTAGAGGGCATCCTCCACGAGCGGATTGTCGGGATATTTCTGCACCATTGTCGTCCAGTCGCGAAGCGCCTCGGCCCCCATGCCGGCCTTGGCCAGGCAGAATGCGGACGCGTACAGCGCCTGCGGCGCAAGCTTGCTGTCGGGGAATGTCTCCGCCACGGTCAGGTAACTGCGTGACGCCTCCTTGAACTCGCCCTGCACCTGCAGATGGTGGGCCAGCCTGTATCCTGAATCGGCCGCTACATCGCTCTTCGGAAATTCCTTAACGATAAGGCGGTAATACTGGATCGCACTGGCCGAGTTCTTCAGCGCAGTGTAGGATTCCGCGAGCAGCCAGTAAACATCCTTGGTTACTTCTTTTGATCCCTTGACCTGTTCGGCCGTATTTACTGCGTTCATGTACTTGCCCATTTTAAAGAATGTAAGGGCCGTCTCGTAACGCGCAGCACTTTCATAAACGCCGCCGGGATATTCCGACAGGATCTGGGCATATGTCCTTACAGCCTCTTCATTCTTCAAGAGTTGTCTTTCGGAATTGGCCTTCAGGTAGAGCCATTCCGGCTTGTCGCTTGGCACATTGGCTTTCAATCCGTCCACGGCAATGCGCAGGGCATCTGCATAGAACCCGGCATTGTGCTCAGCCCAACCGGCCTGGATCCTGGCCTCCACGGCACGCTGGTCGTCCGGGTAATCCTTGAGCAGTTTCCTGTAGGCTTCCGCACTCTTGTCATAAGCCTTTTTCCTGAAGTTAAGTTCCGCCGCCTGGAACAGGGCCTCGGCCCCGATGCGCGGCGAAGCAGGCCTGGCTGCAACTGTCGCGTAAAGCTCAAGCGCATCCTTTTCCCTGGCCGGATCCCTGCCGTACAACCCGCCAAGCCTCATGAGCGCGAATGAAAAGAACTGGGACTTCGGGTACTTGTCCTTCACCTGGATAAATGTTTCGATTGCCTCGTTCGTCTTGGCCATTTTCAACTGGAGATCACCGACATTGTACAGGGCGGCCGAGGTGATCTCCTCCGGGGGATTGTCTTTCATGACCGCCCTGAACAGCTCTATCGCCCTGTCGGGCTTCCCCATATCAGCGAAAATTTCCGCGCGCTTGAACCCGGCTTTGAACCGGAACTCGCTCGCGGCATTCTTCGACACGATATCGAACTCTTTCTCCGCAACCTCGTTCTTCCCGAGGTTGCGGTTGCACTCGCCAAGCCTGAAATGCACGGCATCCAGTTTGCCGTTTGAGGGAAAATTCTTCAGGAACGCCTCGTACTCCTTTGAAGCAAGATCGTACATTGCCCGTGAATAGAGTCCGTCGGCAAACTGCAGGCGCTCCACCTCGTCAAGGGCCCCCGCAATCGAACAGAACACGAGCAATAAAGAAGGAACAAGGCATGCCGGAAGCCTGTTCATTGTGCTGTTGTTTCCCCGGTCGTGGTTGTGGTTACGGTTGTTGCAAAAGATATGTTCCATATCTCCACCGATCGACAGACATCAAGCACGTTGATCACATGCTCATACGACGTCTTGCTGTCCGCCCGGATCAGCACCGGCTGTCCGGGAAACTGCCCAACCACGCGCCTGAGCAGGGCCCCGAGATGTTCCCGGTCAAGCACCTGCTTGTTGATGATGGTTGTTCCATCTTTCAGTACGTTGATAATAATCTCTCCCGGAAGCCGGGCGGGAATGTTCCCTGTCTTCGCGGTCGGGAGCGTGATATCAATCTCCTGTTCCCACTGGGAATAAACCTGGCTCGCCAGGAAGAAGCACAGCAGAAGGAAAAGGATATCTATCATCGGTACAACCTGGAACCCCACAGGATCAGGTTTATACTTGCTCCTGAAGTTCATATTTTAATGTTCCTCACCTTCAAAAGGCTCGTCATTACTTCGGTTGAGACTACCTCAAGCTGCGAGACCAGCTTTGACGCCCTGCCCCTGAAATAAGCATAGAACATCATCGCGGGAATACCCACAATCAGGCCGCCCGCGGTATTGATCAGGGCCTCGGAAACTCCCTGCGCCAGCATCATCGGCTTCGCCTTCGCCAGGTCAAACGCGACGACATTGAACGCGTGAACCATGCCGAACACCGTGCCCAGCAGGCCTATCATCGGAGCAATGACGCCTACATCCAGAAGGTACTGCGTCTGCGACTGGATCGCCGAAGCCTGCCGGTTTCCTTCACCCTCAATAACATCTTTCAGGAGATTGGGATCAACCGGCGAATTCGCCTCCACATAATCAATACCGGTGAGCACCACATCCGACAATGCGCACGGACGATAGTTGCAGGCCGTTCGCGCATCCGCGAGGGAACCTACCCTGATTTTCTCAAGCACATCCCTGCGAAGGGCCGCCGGAATCACCTGGCCGCGGCGAAGCGTGAGAAATAAATAGATGATCATGGCCAGCCCTATCAGCGAGGCCAGGGCCAGCACGTAAAGCATCGGGCCACCCCTGTCAATAATTTCCCTTATGGTGGTGCTTTTCGAAACCACTGTTGCGCCGGCCGCGGTCGATTCCGCGGCGGACAGAACCTGGCTGCAGGCAAAGAGCGCCGCAACCGCAGTAATTCCACATGCAATCAGCTTGAGACGACGAGTAGTCATTTTACCTCCTGTTAGACCAGTTTAGGATAGTTAACACCCAACAACAACGTTACTGCGCGATAATACTTCTTTTGTTCCCTGCTTACAAACTTTTTCTCGGATTCCAGCCGGCTTTTCAGTCTGCCCAACCCGATATTGCCGGGTGCACCGAGATGCACCCTCTTTGCAACAGTCTTTTCCGGATTCATCTTCGCCAACTCGCCAAGATGCTTCTTAACATGGTTGTATGCCTCCCTGAACGGCATACCGCCCGCAACAAGTTCCAGTGCCCGGTCCGTGGCAAAAACATCCGGAGTGAAACCAGCAGCCAGCGCGGCCTTGTCTACCCTGATACCGCCAATAAGAAGGCCAATGACCTGGAGGCACGACCGGGTCATGGCCATTCCTTCAATGAAAGGCTCCTTCGTCTCCTGGAGGTCCCGGTTATATCCGCCGGGAAGGCTTTTCACCCCTGCAGCTGCGGTCATGGCGCACGCCAGCACCCTGGATGACTTTGCCCTCACCAGCTCAAGGACGTCCGGGTTCCGCTTCTGCGGCATGATACTGCTCCCGGTACAGAATTCCGCGGGCAGACTGAAATAGCCGAATTCCGGCATCGAATAAAGGATAAGGTCTTCCGCCAGCCGCGAAAGCGAAATCATGACCTGCGACAGGGCTGAAAGAATCACCGACTCACATTTGCCCCTGGCGTTCGACGCGTAAAGAACGTTATGGATCGGAGCCTCGAATCCGAGCAGCCTGGAAGTCAGGTTCCGGTCAATTTTCAGCGGAACGCCGTAACCCGCCGCGGAACCCAGCGGACACCTGTTATTGAAATCATAGGCGGCCGCCAGCAGCCTGCAATCATCCAGCAGACTCTCGGCATGGGCAGAAGCCCACAACCCCACCGAGCTGGGCATGGCCGGCTGGAGATGCGTCCTGCCCACCATCGGCACAAGGCTGTTTTTTCCTGCAAACTTCAGGAGTGTATCGACCAGGGCAAGTGTTTCGGTCATTACCCCGAAAAGCTGTTCCTTCCCGTAGAGCCGCAGATCGACCGCGACCTGGTCGTTCCTGCTCCGGGCGGTATGAATCTTCTTTCCAAGGCTGCCAAGCGTTGCGGTCAGGGTCCGCTCAACAGCAAGGTGCACATCCTGGTCCTGGGCGGTGATTTTGAACGCGCCTTTCCGGGCGCTCTTCATTATTTTAACAAGCTCTGCAACCAGTTTACCGGTTTCCTTCCCGTTAAGAATGGCGGGTTTTGCCGGCACTTTTGCGAGCATCCTGGCATGGGCCGCGGAGCCAATGCAGTCAGCTTCAACAAGGTTAAGATCCAGCCTGATGTCCTCACCGGCAGTGAAGGCCAGAACCCTGTTGTTAATCTTCCCGACAATTGTCTTCTGACTTATCTTATTCATCATAACACCATGGAAAGACTACATAGTTTTGCTGAATCAGGCAAGCCATTAGAGCCTGCCTCCTATCTGCCTGAGCTGGTTCAGAACTCGAAGTTCATCCAGGGATCTTGAAGGGTGATAGTACCAGGAGCAGTACATGTAAAGCCGATAGTTTGGGTACCAGAGATGACATAATTTGTAGTATTGTTTGAAGCTGTGTTACGCACAATAAAGTTTCCTCCGACTGAAGTCTCTATCCCATAATCATTATAAAGAACGAGGTTGTTCTCTATACGACATCCGGCCCCTGCGACAGAGATACCGGCGGAATTCAAGTCGACGTAGCCGTTCTGCTGGCAGCTGTTTCCGTTGACCAGGGAATTATAAGCGAGGATGCCATGCCCATTATTCTTAATAGCAGAACATTGCGTGATCAATGAACTTGAAGCACGAATTCCGTGGCCATAGTTCTCCGAGGCACTGACTCCGGCAACAGTACACATTGTGGCATTAACTCCGTTATTGGTGTTACCGAACGCCGCGCAGTCCCGGATTGTACAGTTCTGGCCATAAATCCCATCGTCAAGGTTCCGGTATGCCATGCAGCGGACAATAGTACTGCCATTGTAACTCGCAATTCCATCCGCACCATTTCCGTAAGCCGAGCACCCTGTAAGTGTACACCCGTCAGTTGCATTGATTCCACGCCCCTGATTCTCACTCACTTTGCAGTCGCGAATACTGCATCCGGAACCAGTCCAGATTCCGTACGACTTACTCCCTGTTGAGACGCAGTCGCTGAGAAGATTATTCTTTCCTATGTAGATTCCGCTGCAGTTGGCGCCCCAGCCGTTGGATATGCTTGTCAATCCGCTGAACGTGGAGTTCGCAGTGTCGGCAGCATATAGGCCATACAGTCCCCAGTCGCGCATCACACCGTTCTTTATAACAATTGACGTCTGGTTGCTCGGAATACAGATGCCATATAACGATCCTGTCACACCATTAAGACAGAAACCATTAAGATCAAGGGTCACATTGTTCACCAGGATCGAAATGCCGTTTGAACCGGAGACGCCGGTCAGGTTGCAGACAACAACATAAGACCCGGAATTAGTGATTGTGACCGGCAGGCTGGAAATCGGCCTTGCCGCCATGACTTCGTTCATGGTGCGCATTCGCGCCTCTTCGGAACCGGGGTCACCAAGGGGAGTCAGGTAGTTTTGCGTGTATGCCGCGATTACAAAAAACATAAGCATCAGCCCTATCCAGATTACAGTTCTTCTCATAACACCCCCGAATTATTTTTCTTAAAACTTGCTGATATTATACCGAAAGACTCCTGTATATTCAATACCAGTGTGGTGTTTGTTTGGGATCACCGGAAAATGAGATCGTTAACCCGCATATTGCCAGAATCAGGATGCCAAACCAGCGTCAGGGCAGCAGATAAATGGAAAAAGTACTGCCCTGCCCGGGAACACTGTCAACGCTGACATCCCCCTTATGAGCCAGGGCAATGTGCTTTACAATGGAAAGCCCCAAGCCGGTTCCGCCAAGCTGGCGGCTGCGCGCTTTGTCAACAGTATAGAAACGTTCGAAGATACGGGAAAGGTGGATCTTCTCGATGCCAGGCCCCCGGTCCTTCACTTCAATCACAACCTTGTCACCGGTTTTACTTGCTCTGACATCAACCGTCGTTTCCTCACCGCTATACTTCACGGCATTATCAATGAGATTGACCATCGCCTGTTCAAGCAACGCGGGGTTGATCCTGGCAGTCAACTGCTCGCTGCAATCAAGATTGATTTTCACCATTTTCTCGCCAGCTTTTACGCTACAAACTTCTATGGCATCCCGCAAAACGCCGGCAATATGCCCCTGTTCCAGCACTACAGTGTTGGCGTCTTTTTCCTGCTCAAGACTGGAGAGGACCAGCAGGTCGTCAATAATCGCGGCAAGGCGATCGGCCTGCCGCAGCACAATTTTGAGAAACTTTTCCGCCCCAACTGGATCTTTCATGGCGCCGTCAAGCAGGGTTTCCACAAAACCCTTTATCGACGTGACTGGCGTTTTCAGCTCGTGAGAAACATTGGCCACAAAATCACGGCGAACCACTTCAAGCTTTCGCAGGCGGGTCACATCGTAAAGAACGATCAGCGCGCCTATTCTCAATCCATTGGCACCGTTCAATACCGTCCCGTGCGCGTGAAGGTACCGGTCGCCCGGCTGAAGCGACACATCTCCCTCAACGGTCTCGGAACTTTCAAGAGCCCTCGTGACAACATCCAGCAGGTCATTATTACGGACAACTTCCATGACATTCCTGCCAAGTACGGATGCATCTGCCCGGAACAGTTCCATTGCCGCCGTGTTCATCTTGATTACGCGCTTCTCCGCATCAACCGCCAGGACGCTCTCGGCCATACAGGAAAAGAGCGCGTTTTGCTCGTCCCTCTGCTGTGTCACAATACTGATTCTCTCGTTCAGCTGGTCCATCATCCGGTTCAATGCTTCGGCTAGTATGTCTATCTCCGCCAGGCCGGACGGCCTGAGCCTTTCCGCCATGTTCCCCCTGCCTATCGCCTCGGCGGCATTCCGGATTTCATCAAGCGGTCTGGTTATCCTCCGGGAAACCAGCAGGCTGACAACAACAGCAAGAACAGCAATAACAACTCCCGACATCGCGATACGGTGCCACATGACCCCGAGAGTCCTGTCAATTGCTGCAAGAGAAAAGGAAGTGCGCACAACGCCTGCGGTCCGTCCGCCTTCAACAACAACCGGAACCGCGACATACATCATTCTTTTTCCAATTGTATGACTGAAACGGTTGGTTATGCCGACCCCAAAGGCAATAGCATCACGTATCTCAGGCCGGTCACCATGATTCTCCATGACAGCGGGATTCTCGTCTGAATCGCCGATTACCTTGCCAGACGGAAGCATAACCGTAAGCCGGTATCCAGAATCCCTGCCTACCGCCTTGCAGAAAGAGTCAGCAGCATCGGAGAGCCCGTCAGCATTGGTGCCAGGAACTCCCCTGAAATGCTCCGCCGAAATACGCGCCGCAGACGTCAATTCACCCTTTGTCTGTGAATAATAGAACCGGCTGATAGTCAGGGACGCATACAATGCTACTGCCATTATGGCAACCACCGCCACCAGCAGATAGGAAGGATAAACATGTGATATCAGGCTCTTCTTTTTCATTTGTCGAGAATTCTGACAGGATTACAGGATTAACATTTTACAGGAACCTAAAGCCCTCTTTATGTCACCCAATCTCCGAACCTTCCTTTTTACCTCAACCTTTGTCTCTCCAAAATTTATCAACAGCCCCACTTCAAAACCTGTTGCAACCAGATAGTTGACCAGCTGAGTCTCGTGAGGCTTCACCAAACGCGTCACCGACTTGAGCTCTACGATGACTTTGCCTTCGACTACCAGATCAGCAGTGAAATCACCAACAATCTTTCCATTATATTTTACGGTAATCGCCTTTTGAGATTCTGTCTTCAATCCGGCATTGACAAGCTCTACGATCAGACATTTCTCATACACAGACTCCAGGAAGCCAAAGCCCATGGTATTATATACTTTGTACGCGGCTCCGATAATCTTTCGTGTTATCTCCTCATATTCCATGGGCTTTGGCTTCCTGGCTTAAAATCCTCAAAATCATGTTATCCCGTCTAAACTCTTCGTCTTTATCTCTTCCTAATCTTTGAACCTGTAGCCGACGCCTCGAACAGTTTCAATTCGATCCCCGGCTTTCCCAAGCTTCTTGCGTAGCCCCACAATCTGAACATCAACCGACCGATCGGTTACAGGATAATCGCTTCCGCGGACGGCATCCACTATCTGGTAGCGGCTGAACACCCAGCCCGGCTTCTGGACAAGAAAATACAGGATCTGGAACTCTGTGTATGTCAACTCAACCGTCTTACCTTTTACCAGCACTTCCCTGCGCTTGAGGTCTATCTGCAGTTCATCAATCTTTATTTTCTCCGGAGCCTGATCAGCCGCCTGCGATTTCCTTCGCAGTACTGCCCTGACCCTGGCAACAAGTTCTTTAGGCCTGAACGGCTTGACAACATAATCTTCAGCCCCAAGCTCAAGGCCTGACACGACATCTGATTCCTCCCCCTTGGCCGTAACCATTATGACAGGAAGCTGCTTTGTCTTTGTATCACCCTTGAGCCGGCGGCAGACCTCAAGTCCGTCGATTTCCGGAAGCATGACATCAAGAAGGATAAGATCAGGTGAAGCAGAATGCGCCTGCTTGACCGCGTTTTCCCCCGTAGCCGCTTTGACCACCGAATAACCCTCTTGTTTCAGGTTAAAGGAGATCAGCTCCATAATGTCTTCATCGTCTTCAACAACAAGTATCTTCTTAACACTCATGGATTTCTCCAAATGACCGCACTATATCGTCAAAACAGAACCAGGGAAAGCATCTCTTTTCATTTTTCTTGCTAACATATTCCTAATCAACGGCTCATCAAGCCTTAATGCCCTTTTACCATCCTTTGCCGCGAAATTACTGATAGCAGGCAAAGAAGAAAGAGAATCAAAACAAGGAAGGAAACGGAAAGATGAAGACGATCACAACGAGATTCGCATTAATAGCATTGACAGGAATCATGGCTGTATCCTCTTTCGCCCAACAGGAAAAGACCAATCTTCCGGCAAAGAGCAGCTGGACCGACAACGTTGCAATCAAAGGAGACGTCAGGTACAGGTTCGAAATAATCGATGACAATTCCAAGCTTAACCCAAGCAGGGAAACATACAACCGTTACCGCAACCGCATCAGGGCAAGGCTGGGCGCGGAAGCGAAAGTCAACGATGATATTAAACTCGGCATCGGCCTTTCTACGGGACAGAGTGATCCTGTTTCCGGCAACCAGACGCTGGGAGACGTTTTTCAGAAGAAAGACATGAAGCTCGACCTGGCGTATTTCGACTGGTCACTGGTAAACAACGATCATTCGCCGGTAAACCTTGTTGGCGGCAAGCAGAAAAACTGCTTTATGCCGTTCGGCAACTACAGCGACCTCGTCTGGGACCCGGATACCACGCCTGAAGGACTTGTCCTCAAGAGCCAGGCCGGTAATGACAAAATAACAGTCGGAGCCAACCTTGGTTATCTGTGGATACAGGAAAGATCAGCCAACAACGATGACTCGATGCTGTACGCTGGCCAAGGCTATATCAAGCTCCAGCCAACCGAAGAAATCGGAATTACGCTCGGCGGATCTTACTATGGATACGAGAATATACAGGGCCAGGATGTCTTGGACTGGGAAGGCAGGAATAATTCATACGGCAACAGCACACAGAGCGGCAGCATATCAGGCTCCACCACTAACAAAGCGTGGAAGAGCGGATTTCAGCCGATAGAACTCTTTGCCGCAGTTGACCTGGTTGTCCTCGGCAAGCCGGTCTGTATCTATGGCCAGTACGTAAAGAACAATGACTGCTCCACCAGTTATGACAGCGGATACCTCGCTGGAGTAACTCTCGGCAAAGCAAAGAATCCGGGCACATATGAAGTCGGATATTCCTACGCGAAACTCGAGAAAGATGCTGTTCTCGGCGCGCTGACGGATTCAGACCGCTGGGGCGGCGGCACGGATGGCAAGGGCTCGAAAGTCTGGGGCAAGTACGCGGTCTCGAAGAACATGACTGCGGGCCTGGCATATTTCATGGATGATAAGACCATATCCGATGCCTCAAAAACCAGTGAATACCGCAGACTTCAAGCAGATCTGACGTTTTCATTCTAACACAATTCTAACAATTCACTCGTACAGTCCTAACAGGCGATTGAGAGATTAATACAAAAAGGAGAAGCTTAATGATTAACAAAACAAAACTAGCGTTCAAGGCAGTCCTTGTTTCAGCCCTCTGCATCTCGATGGCTGGCTGCGGCCACAAGCAGGATGGAACACAGAAAGCAGGTAAAACCGAGAAACTTGTGATTGCAACGTCCGGGTCGGACACGATGGTTAACCTGGCCCAGATGTGGGCCGAGGAATACCAGAAGGTAAATTCAAACGTTACGGTTGAAGTTGCCGGAGGCGGATCGGGCGTTGGGATACGTGACCTCATACAAGGTGTTATTATGATAGCCAATGCCAGTCGAGAAATGGAACCTGCAGAAAAGGCACAGGCAAAACAGAAGACAGGAAAAGAGCCAGTGGAATTGATCGTGGCATATGACGCCCTGGCGATTTATGCAAACATGAAGAACCCTATCGAAACAATCTCGATGGAAGAACTCGAGGGCATATACGGCGAACACGGCCAGCTGGATAAATGGTCCCAGCTCGGAATTGACCTGAAGGCAAGCGGCGCCAATGACGAAATCGTGAGGGTAAGCCGCCAGAACAGCTCCGGAACCTACACTTATTTCCGGGAGAAAGTCCTGCACAAAAAGGATTACAGGATGGGCTCAAAGGATATGTCCGGGTCGAAGGATGTAGTCGAACTGGTAACCAAGACTGTCGGCGCGATCGGCTACAGCGGAATGGGTTACCACACGGAACACGTGAAGTTCGTTAAGGTATCGGCAAAAAAAGGAGAACCGGCATACGAACCATCGGTTGAAAACGTTCTCAGCGGCAAGTATCCCCTCGCCCGTTCACTGCTGATGTATACGCTGGGCCAGCCCGACACAGCCGCCAGGGCTTACATCGACTGGATCCTGTCGCCCGCCGGTCAGGAAATCGTGAAGAAAGCCGGATATGTCCCGCTTAAGGCGGACAACAAGGAAAAAGAAGCGGCAAAATAATGTTTGCATGACTGCACCGCAACAACAGAAAACTGCTGATTCATTTCCACAATGGCTGTGGAAATGGATCCGGCAGATTGCAGAGTGGATCATTGTCGGGCTGATCTATCTTTGCGGCGTAAGCGCAATAATTTTTGTTTTCAGCATTTTTTACTTTGTCTGGAAAGAAGGCGCTCCTTTTCTGCGTGACTGCTTTGACTTCAAGAACTTCTTCCTGAGCCCTGAATGGTACCCGACTTCCGTCGGCAACAAGCGTTATGGGATACTGGCCCTGCTGGCAGGAACAGGAAGCGTAACAATTGTCGCCATGCTAATTTCAGTTCCCTTCGGACTGGGCACTGCAATATTCATCGCGGAATTCTGCGGCAAGAAAACAAAGGAATGGCTGAAAATCGTCATCGAACTGCTTGCCGCCATTCCCTCGGTAGTCTGGGGCTTTATAGGGCTGATGGTGATGAATCCCCTGATCGTGAAACTGACGGGCGCAGCAATAGGACTGAATGTGCTCAACGCCGGCATAATCGTCGGCCTGATGAGCGTACCGATAATAGTCTCTATCGCCGAGGATTCAATACGAGCCGTGCCTGACAGCTATATCGAGGCTTCCGAAGCCCTTGGCGCAACGAGATGGCAGACAGTCTACAAGGTTATCCTTCCGGCCGCTAAAAACGGACTGCTTGCCGCAATCCTGCTGGGCGTCGGACGCGCGGTAGGCGAAACCATGGCAGTCCTGATGTGCACGGGTCATTCCATCAATATGCCGTTTAATGGAACGCCGCCTTTCTTCCATGTCCTGGAATCGGTACGGACACTGACCGCCACGATTGCCGCCGAACTGGGTGAGGCCCCGAGACTGGATGCCGGGCCGGACGGTGTCTTTCCGCCGGAGGGCCGCCACTACCAGGTGCTGTTCGTCCTCGGAATCGTGCTTTTCGCAATAACGTTCGCGATCAATATCATCGCCGACATGGTGGTAAAGGGTCTTCGCAACAAGAAATGAACTCGATCCTACAGCAAAATACGCAGGAACTGTTCACGGCTACCAGCCTGACCCGCAGGAAACTGCGCACGCAGAAGGCCGTTGGAATCATATTCGGCATCATGGTTCTGCTGATACTCATTCCTCTGCTTACGCTCATCGGCAACCTTATCGTCAAGGCGTGGCCGGCGCTGACATGGGATTTCCTGACCGACATACCGAAATCGGGGATGCGGGCTGGCGGAATCTGGCCCGCGCTGATCGGGACATTTTACCTCGTCGTTTTCTCTCTCCTGGCATCAGCTCCAGTCGGCATCCTTGCAGGCATATACCTTAACGAATATGCCGGGAACAACTGGTTTACCCGGATCGTAAACCTCGCCGTGGTGAACCTGGCCGGTGTACCGAGCATAGTCCACGCTCTCTTCGGCGTTGGCGCATTCGTGCTCTTTGCGGGTCTTGGCAAGTCGATTCTTGCAGCCTCGCTGACCATAGCCATCATGACCCTACCGGTAATCATCGTCGCAACAAAAGAGGCGCTATCCGCAGTCCCGATGTCTTTCAGGGTCGCATGCTGGAACGTCGGCGCAAGTAAATGGCAGACGATCCGGACTATTGTGCTTCCAAACTCCATCAGCGGCATTCTTACCGGGGTCATCCTCGAAGTCTGCCGGGCCGCAGGCGAAACCGCCCCGATAATGTTCACGGGTGCCGTGTTCTTCAAGCACGTTGAACGGGGCGACCTGTTCCCATACAGCCCCGGCGAACAGTGCATGGCACTGTCGTATCACCTCCACACGATTTCCACCCAGGTACCCGGCGTTCCGGAACCAATGCTTTATGCCACGGCCGTGGTTCTGCTTGGCTTCGTTCTGGTATTCAACAGCTTCGCGGTCATACTGCGCGTCTACATGAGGAACCGGAAGAAATGGTAAATGGAAATAAAATAGAAATCCGGAATCTGACAGTCCGCTACGGCAAGGTGACAGCCCTTGACGATGTGTCGATCTCCATTCCGCGCAACGAGATCTTCGCCATCATCGGACCCGCCAACTCAGGCAAAACGACACTGCTGAAGAGTATCAACAGGACTCTGGAACTTGAGTCCGGCGTTTCCATCAACGGCAGTATTTCAATAGACGGAAAGGATATCCGCAGCATCCGCAGCGTTTATGAGCTCAGGCGTTCCATCGGGATGGTCTTCCCCCTGCCGGTAGGCCTGCCCCTGTCGGTCTACGACAACGTCGCATACGCGCCCAGAATGGCCGGCAAAAGAAACAGGAAAGTGCTGGACGAGATCGTGGAAAGATGCCTGAAACAGGCCGCGCTCTGGGATGAAGTGAAAGACCGCCTCCAGAACCTCGGCACTATGCTCTCCGGCGGGCAGCAGCAGCGGCTCACAATCGCACGCGCTCTCTCTCATAGCCCTGAAATCCTGTGCCTTGACGAATTCTCTATTGCGATTGACCCCGTCACTACAATGAGAATCGAGGATGTCCTGGTCCAGCTGAAGAAAGATATGACAATCATCCTTGTCACCAACCTTGTCCAGCAGGCGCACCGTCTCGGAGACATGACTTGTTTCCTCAACAAGGGAAAAGTGGTCCAGGTTGATACAACGGAAAAAGTATTCTCGGATAATCCCGGCAACCAGCTTACTTATGATTACGTAAGGGGAGTTTTCGGATGAATCAATTGAGAGAAGAACGAGCAACCGCCGATGAACACAGATAAACACAGATTAGCAAAGAAAGTATTTCATTGGTTGGCGCCAAGGGCGCCATGTAAACCAGATTGTGCATTTCGATCAGCGCAAACATTTCGCGTCAGATGGCCTTCAGGAGTTTCTCGTGAAACTCCGGCCGGCAAGGCGTTTCCATGTGCCGCTGTATACGCATACGCGGCACATGGAACAACACAGCCGGAAAGGCTATATCACGCGAAAGATTTGCGCCGAAATGCACAAGCTCTTTCTTTACGGCAATAATAATGAACGATAAACGCGACATAAGCATAGAGACGGACAAACTGAGCCTGTGGTACGGCAAGTTCCAGGCCCTGCACGGCGTGTCATCCCTCATAAGCCACGGCAAAATCACCGGCCTGATCGGCCCGTCCGGATGCGGCAAAACCACCCTCCTCCGCTGCTTCAACCGGATGAACGAGCGCTTTGCAGGCGTCCGCATACAGGGCCAGGTCCGCATCATGGGAAAGAACATATACGATCCAGATGTTTCACTTATAGAACTTCGCAAATCGGTGGGAATGGTCTTCCAGCGTCCCAATCCGATGCCGCTCTCAATCTATGACAATGTCGCATTCGGCCTCAGAATCCATACACCCGGCAATCAGATCAGAAGGGCACAGGAAGAAGAGGCTGTAGAAAAGGCATTACAGGAGGTCTTCCTTTTCGACGAGGTCAAGGACCAGCTTAGCCGAAAAGCAACGGAACTTCCACTCGAACAACAGCAGAAACTCTGCATAGCCCGTCTGTTACCCCTGAAACCCGCCATACTCTTGATGGACGAACCCTGCTCAGCCCTTGACGCCGAGGCAACTGAAGCCGTAGAGGATCTTCTTCGCAGTCTGAAGGAGAAGTTCACAATAGTCATAGTAACCCATAACATGGCCCAGGCCCGCCGAATCAGCGACGAGTGCATCTATATGCTCCGCGGCGAGCTGATCGAGCATGACCGGACAGCAGATCTATTCTTGACACCAAAGGATAAACGGACAGAAGAATACATAGAAGGAAGATACGGTTGAGACAACAAGGAGACAAACAATGAGAAAGCAATTCGACCAGGACCTTAACAGACTTAAGGAAAAACTCCTGACCATGGCCGCAATGGCGGAAAAGATGATTCACGACACGCTGGAGACACTGGTACAGAGGGACTTTAAACTCTTCGATCCGGTGAAGCAGACAGAAGAAAAAATGGACATGCTTCAGAGGGAAATCGACGAGGATACGGTAAGGATGATAAGCGTATATACGCCAGTCGCCGCAGATCTCCGCCTCCTGCTGATGTCCACGAAGATTTCAGCCGAACTGGAACGAATCGGCGACAAGGCCATGGACATCGGCTTCTACGCAAAAACCCTGCTCAAGGAACTGCCCTTGAAGCCTCTCGTCGATCTGCCCCGGATGGCAGAGGAATCAATCAGCATGCTGAAGAAATCCGTTGATGCTTTCACTGAATGCTCCTCCGAATTAGCACTTGAAGTGATCAAGATGGATGACAAGGTGGACAACCTGCATGACCAGATATTCAGGGAACTCATGACTTACGTGCTGGCGGATCCAAGAACCATCAACCGCGTCCTTGAACTTGTTCTAATCGCGCGGGCTTTCAAAAGGGTTGGTGATCACGCTGTCAATATATCGGAGGACGTATTCTATATGGTAAAAGGCCAGGATATCCGTCATATGAAGAATATCGAGGAATTATCTGTTAATTAAGCTACCTTTGCGGAAGAAATTGCGTGCTTTTTCATCCTAGGTCAGGTAAAACTCCCGGTATGAATTTACGAAAACTTCTCGGTCACGATGATAAATTCTTTGACCTGCTCGAGGCAAGCGCCGTCGAGGCGCAAAGCAGCGTTCAGCTGCTTGTTAACATGCTCAAGAATCCCGCCGGAGTGCCAACACTTGACGAGTTCGTGCATGCCAGGCGTAAAGACAAGAGAATAACCGAAAAGATCACGGAAGAACTATGCAAGACATTCGTGACACCACTTGAAAGAGAAGACATTGAGGCCTTATCCATCGCACTCTACAAGATCCCGAAAACAGTCGAGAAATTCAGCGAGAAATTCATCCTCTGCCACAATCACATTAAAGAAGTGGACTTTACCAAACAACTGAAGCTCCTTGAGCAGACGACCGAGACCGTTACCGAAATGGTCAAAAAACTGCGCCAAAGGGTGCACCTCGAAAAGATGAAAGACCAGAACAACCGACTTCATCACCTGGAAGGCGAAGCCGACAAACTCATACTTGAGCTCATTAAGGAACTTTACAGCGGCAAACATGATCCGCTGAAGGTCATTATTATACTGGACCTGTACGAAACACTTGAAAGAATTATCGACCGTTGCCGTGATGCCGGGAATGTCATTTTCCAGATTGTTCTGAAATATTCATAGTTGACAAACAAACCCTGGAACGGTTTCCATATCATGACCCTCGTAATCATAGTCATTATAACTGCCCTCATATTCGAGTACATAAACGGCTTCCACGACACTGCCAACTCGATTGCGACCACCGTTTCCACCAAGGTTCTCACCCCCAGGCAGGCCGTCTGGCTGGCGGCTTGTTTCAATCTTTTCGGGGCACTGGTGGGCGTTTCTGTCGCAACCACAATTGGCAAGGGACTCGTTGACACCAGTTATGTGACCATACATACGATTGCCTGCGCACTTCTCGCCGCCATTATCTGGAACCTTCTGACATGGTGGCTGGGCCTGCCTTCCAGCTCCAGTCACGCTTTGATCGGGGGATTGTGCGGCGCAACCCTTGCCTCCGCACACGGAAACTGGGCTGTAATCAAGTGGTCAGTCGTAAACCAGGCCTCGGGAAAGACGGAAGGACTCTGGCATAAAGTGGTCGTTCCCATGTTCACATCTCCTGTCATGGGATTTATTGTCGGATTCATCATCATGGGACTCCTGATTATTATCATTAAGAAACTGACACCTCGCGTCATAAATATGGTCTTCGGCAAGCTCCAGCTTGTGAGTGCCGCCTGGATGGGCTTCAGCCACGGCACAAATGACGCGCAGAAAACCATGGGAATCATGGCGCTGATCCTCTTTACCGCCACAAAGGAGGGAACCTTCACCAACATCCCCGAGTGGCTTAACTTTCTTAACACTCCGAAATTCGAGGTAGCCATCTGGGTCAAAGTGCTCTGCGCCTTAACCATGGCCTCAGGAACAGCAGTCGGCGGCTGGAGAATCATCAGGACGCTGGGACACAAGATGGTCAAGCTCCTGCCAATCCATGGATTTGCCGCTGAAACAACCGCAGCGACGATTATCCAGATTGCCAGTCACTGGGGTATTCCCCTTTCAACCACCCACGTAATATCAACCTCCATAATGGGTGTGGGAGCCACCAAACGGCTCAGCGCAGTCAAATGGGGTATTGTCGGTAATATCATCTGGGCCTGGATACTGACCCTTCCTGTTACTACCTTGCTTGGCTACTGGATCCGGCGATTATTGCTCACAATTGGTTATTAACTGCTTTCTACTTGAGTATGCAAAACAAACGGGCTGCCCCTGAGCAAGGGCAGCCCGTTCCAAAAATCACTTTCCAGAACGTTATCTCAAGTTGTAATACAACACGCCGACAACAACCGCCAGTATAAGCGTTATAATCCTCGGATCGCTCGCACCAGTGATGGGGCCCCTGAGAAACGCCAGCGGATGATCCCAGCAGACCTTGCTGACTTCAACAGGATCCATCGCCGGCGTCATCAGGCTGATTATGATATAAACGATGGTGCAGAACACAGCTAGTATGGGCCCCACCAGCATGAACGGAATGCCGATTCCCAGCTGCGGATCCGTTACCAGCCCGCTGAATCCAGCCCCTGCCTTCGCCCCCAGAATCATCTTGCCCACATTCGGCAGGTCAATAAGGAAGTAGGCAACGCCTATCACCGACCCTACGTAGAGGGTAGTCATCGCCGCCTGCCTGGTTCCTCGCTTCCACAGGAGCCCCAGCACAAACACAGTTGTCACCGCAGGGGCAAAGGTCATCGGGATCTTGTTGATGGCCTCAAAAATGGTTCCAAACTGGTCGCCCTGCGTGGACCACAGCATCGCCAGCACCATGATCACACCAGTGGTGAACCGGCCGATTGTAACCACACGGGTGTCCGGCGTCTCAGGCCTGATGCGCTTTACGATATCCATGGAAATAAGCGTCGCACAACTGTTGATCGCCGCAGCCATGCAGCTCATCAGCGCGGCGGCCATGCAGGCGGCGAGAAGGCCTTTAAGCCCCATAGGCACCAGGTGGTTGATCATCGAAGGCAGCATGGTGTTGTAGTCCGGCTGACCGGTCGAAGCAACAGTCGCTAGCTGGAATGCGCCTTTCTGCCACAGCACATAACCAATCACACCAGGCAGAACCATCAGGAACACAGGCAGGATCTTAAGGAATCCGGCAAAGAGCGCTCCATTCTGACCGGATTTCAGGTCCTTTGCGCCTAACACCCGCTGGACATGGGTCTGGTCCGCACACCAGTACCAGATGCCAAGTATTGGATAACCGAGCACCACAGCAAGCCATGAGAATTCATTCAGATGTCCCTTGGCATTGATAATCGGCTGCAGCATGCTCAACTGCCCCGGATTAACCGCCTCCTTGAAAGCTGCCACATCGTAGATACCTGCCGCAGGCAATGCCCTCAACCCAAGCACGGTCACCAGCGTGGCTCCAAACAACAACAGGCACACCTGGATGTTTTCAGTCATCACGACAGCTTTGAGCCCACCCAGTGCCGTGTAAGTCACCGTAAAAATAGAAAGCACAATGATCGTTGCGTACATGGGTACACCAAGGAAACTCTCAAACACTTTGGCAGCGGCAAATAAACTGATACCGATATGGATCAGCAGCGCGCCCAAAAGACCGATAACCGCAAGGAAAGTACGGGCCTGCGGGCAATAGCGCCGTTCCATGAACTCAGGCAGGGTTGATACCTTGGAGTTTATATAAAAAGGCGCAAACACCAGTGCCAAAAGCATCAAAGTGAAACAGGCCATCCATTCAAAATTGCCTATGACCATTCCTTCCTTGGCTCCGCCCGCCGCCAGGCCAACCAGGTGGATTGTGGAAATGTTCGACGTGAACACAGCCGCTCCGACCGTGAACCAGCCCAGCGACTTGTTCGCCAGGAAATACTGCTGGGTCGAAGCGTTGCGCCTGAATCCCACCCATATGCCGAATGCCGTTATCCCTATCAGGTACGTCAGCAGTACCGTCGTATCAACCCAATTCATAGACCAGTGCATAGCACCCATAGCCATTTCCTTTCATTAATAGACTTATTTCTTCTCAAGATACCAGCGTCCGCCGCCGCCCGAAACGATCAGCACATTGGAATACGCAGTGAAATCACCGGTCCGTATTACCGCCTTCACGTTCTTTGCCCTTGCCCTGATTTCGTTCTGGGAAATCAGTTCCACCGGCATTTTGGGTCCGAATGCCGCCGACAGTTCCTTAAAGCGCGTGGGTACAACCTTCTTTGTCTCCTCGGAAATAACCAGTTTTTCCACCGACAAATGTTTCTTCAACTCGGCCAGGACTTCAGGCACTGTGGGTTTGTTCTCCGCAAGCGAGATATCAACAGTCCTTACTCCAAGCGGAATCGCAAAACCGGCATCGCATACAATAACTTCATCGGTATGGCCAAGGCCGGACAAGATATCGCATATGTCGTTGTTCACAATTCCCGTCTCTCTCATATTCGCTGTCTCCTAATTTTAAGACTGTTTTCTATATTCAGTATGTCTGGTAGGGCGAACCCTCTGGGTGAGCCGCATGTTCAGCCTGCTATCCGGCTCGGCCTGAGGCCTCGCCCTACCTGCACACATTAATTAACGTCAATCATAACTTTCAGGGTTTTATCACCCTGCTTCTCAATAAAATTATAAGCGTCAACATACTTCTCGAACGGGAAATGTGTCGTGATGAGCGGCTCTGTCTTCATGTCGCCGGAAGCAATCCACTTCACGGCCTGCTCGTAATCCTCGTGCTTGTACATCAAGGTGCCCACAAGCTTCAATTCACGGTCGCCCACGATCGACATATCCACCCGCGGCCGCGCTCCAAATACGCCCAGCACCACGATTGTACCGCCCTTCCCTATATTCTGGACGGCGTCATCCAGCGCCGATTCCTGGCCTACCGCCTCAAACGCCACGTCAAAACCTTTCTTGCCCAATGTGCGGCTGACCGCATCCGCAAGCTTTTCCTTCTGAACATTGCAGACGGCATCGATACCGCAGGCGGAAGCCTTTTCAAGACGGAAATCACTGATGTCGGTGATTAGAACCTTCGCGGCGCCGCGGCACCGTGCCGCCTGCGCTACCAGGTTGCCTATTGTTCCCGCACCCAGCACAACCACATTGCGACCCTTCAGGTCGCCGCCGCGGCCGGTGGAATGGGCGGACACCGCCGCAGGTTCAACCAGCGCGCCCTGCTCAAAGCTCAGGGAATCCGGGAGAACAACGAGTTTGTCCTCCGTCGTTATAAAGAAATCCTGTGCACAGCCAGGCGCCTGGAATCCCTGCACCTTCAGCTTGTTGCAGATATGATAGTCGCCGCGAAGACATGGAGCGCACTCCCCGCAGACAACCTGCGGACGGGCGGTAACCTTCATGCCCGGTTTAGCTTTCGTAACGCCCTGCCCCACTCTCTCGACAGTGGCGCTGAACTCATGTCCCTGGACCACAGGATAGGAAGTGAAAGGGTGTTTGCCATGCCAGACGTGGATGTCCGAACCGCATACGCCGATGCGTCTTACCTTCAGAAGAATCTCGCCTCGCCCTGGTTTCGGGGCAGGCGCTTCACCGATCTTGATCTTTCCTTTTTCAGTCATCACAGCCTGCCGCATAAAGACCTCCAGTTCAGTAACGGACATCTTAAAAAAATAGAAATTTCAGGCGAATTGATGAAAGGTAACAAACCAGCAAATAGACCTGCAATATAATAACCCTGAAAAAAGACCATCAGGCTATGAAGGAGATTGAACCCTCCATGATCAATGATCCGCCATTTTTCCGGAGGTACAGCAGCCTGTTTCGAGTGAGCGGGTTGTCAAAGACGAGGAAGGATATCCCGTTCAACGGCAACAAAGCCGTCAACAAAGTCGTAATGTGCTCCGGCCGGCAGGAGACCGCTCAAATCTGATGTAAACGCAGGATGCTTGCGCTTTTCTTCGAGATTGATTTTAAATTCCGCGCGGCTGACTGGGGTGCCAAAGTGTTCCATATAACGACGAAAAGCCGATACCACCCTGTCAGGATCGGCTTTTCCTTCGGTCAGACCAAGCCAGAGATCGAAGAGATCCCGGCCTTTTCTGCGCTGATAAAGCGCGCGTAGTTTCGTGGCAAGCAATTCGTCAAGGCAGAACACCTGAACGTTGCACTCGTTCTTGAACCATGGCGAATCGACAGCAAATAGTTTCGTTTGAATATCGAACGCGGCGAAATGCTCCCGCGAGTTGATTTCCACCTTGAGTTTTATCGGAATAACAGGCGGTATTTCGGAACTTGTCCGATATTTTAACGTCACAACGCCGGGGCCTTGTTTTCGTTGGGGTTTGCCAAGGTAAGGCGTCAGGACTTCCCTTAATGCATCGAAGATCGGTCCAATGGGGCCAGCTTCAATCTGCACCAGGTCGATATCTTCCGAGTATCTTCGCGGCGGCTGGAAATACAATTTATGCAGTGCCGTGCATCTTATGCAGTGCCGTGCCTCCTCGGAAAACAAGACATTTCGACAGGACAGGATGACGGAAGATTTCAACGACCGTACGGCAGATGATCAGATCCTGTTCTATCATTGCGTCAGACCGCCATGGAGCATTCTGACGCCAGCCGTCAATATAGAGTCGAGGGATCATGACAAGTCCCCCTCAACCACGGTATTAAGGAAGAGAAACCAACGATGATCACGTTTACAACCGCGGATAGGGAGAGACGGCTCCAGCCTTGCATACAAGGGCCTTCGTTCCTTGACCCACTTGGCCAGCTTCTGAGCTTTTGCGGAATGCTCTGTCTTCTCCAAAAGCCAGCCGAGTCTCTGGGCATAAGCAATGTTACTGTCCGTCTCGGCAGCCTTGACAAGATTTACCGGATCTATGGCCTCGCCAAGCTCCTGTAAAACCGTCAATACATGATTCAGTCCGCCAAGCTGCCGGCAATAGCGAAGAAGATCAAATGCCGTAGCTTCTGCCGTGGCAACCGGAATATAACCCGTAACCCCTTTAATGTTCTGAACAGATGTTCTGGTGACAGTCCCTTTGACAAAAAATCTAATGCCCATGCCCCTGCATTCTATTTTGCGCAAGGGGCGATTCGTCACAACCTGTAGACCTTGTGGTCGCTGATGGGCTGCGCCGTGGTATTCGGCAGCACTAAGTCCGCCCACGTAGAAGGGCCTGCCGAGATATTTCATCAAGTCCACAATAAACCAGTCTGCCGGTATGATGCCGGTGGCTGCGTGTTCCAACGGCACGACGACATAGAACTCTCGATGAATGCGTGCGAGTTTCTTTCGGGAAGACATTCTACCGGCTAGCCGGTTAAATGCCGGACGGCTCAGGTTCAGGGCGTTCATCGCCTCCTGGCGCGTAAAGGTATATCTTGCCTGAGACGGTAAGGCTTCTACCCAGGCATCAAATGATCGAGGTTTGCTAATTTGTCTTTTCATGACCTGTCTTTCAATAGCTATCGTTTGCATATAGATACACTATCTGTTGCTATTTGCAAACAATAAATACTGATTCAATATCCGGATCAGGATTATGCTGTTGCACTGAATCCCCTACTGAAGATGAATGCTGCCGACAATCGGGAAAGTGGATTCCGCCTTGTTTTTGCAGGGATATGGCTGTTGCATCTAATGTGTTCATCTGCTATATGTCACGCCACAACTTTATTGCCTGAACGCTGGAGGGGTGGCAGAGCCTGGCTGAATGCGCATGACTCGAAATGACAAACGGTGATTTTTTGCATCCTGTTTCACCTCAACACGTTGCCAGTCCAAGACCCTGAATGTCAACATGTTGCGTTCGCGTCAGGAGATGACAGTTGAGGACAGTTGTTGCCAGTTGCTTCCATTGATGACATCCGATTTTGGTGACATTTGGTGACAAGTAAAGGCCGGAAGCTGTATCAGATCACGGTACACAGCTTACGCGGCACTCGCACATCATGCATTATATACACGTCCACAAACTGCCGCTCCCCATCGTGCAGAAGCAGGTTGGTCACAGGACGCTAAAAGCTACCAGTGTTTATCTGAATCCGAGCGAAGAGGCCATTGGGGCTGCGTATGAGTCATATCGAATGATGTGTAAACATCCGTTGCTGCATACATCATAAGGATTTATTCTGCGATGCCAAAAACATCATTCGACGACAGGTTCCATGCCTGCATATAGGCATTAATGTAAGATTCATCCGCCTTTTCCTGACGAAGACGGCTAAGGTAACTGACTTTCCAAGCATTGGCCGCCTTGATATCATCGGCGCTCAAAGGTTCGGTGATTTGTTTCCGGTCCACGTAAACATTGCGGAAGAAATTGGAAGACAGGATATTCACATCATATTGACCGTTGGCTATCCTCTCGCACATCTTGTAGCCGTCACTCGCCAGCATTTCTGCGTATTCCTGCCGCTTGTTCAATACGTACGACCAGAATAGTGCGTTTTCATCATAGCATTCCAGTGGGTAACCAAGCTCCTTGCCCGAGTTCGCCTGCCAGGCAATGCGATCCTTGATGCTTGTCTCGGTGAAGCGTAGTCTGTTGGCGAAGTCAGTATCCGTTGCAAGAGTATGCCTATCATGCATCATGTGATCTGCAACCTGTCTCTGCTGATATTCTATCTCCTCCGGTGGAAGGGGGTGCGTTCTGCTGAACTTATCCCAAAAAGCGCTCTCTCGCCCTGAGGACAAGTAATGTATTACAGGACCACCCGAGAGATCATATCCGTCACCATGTGTTGCTCGATCACTTCGATCCATCACTGACGGGTCACAATAAGGTATCGGCGGATATGATCGGCCGTACCGGCAAGCTTCCGCTTCGGCGACTCTGTCGTGCCAAACAACTTTATTGCTCCAGAATTGCACTGGATTCAATGATCTCCCCCACCAATATGTTTCTTCGGCTATAAGCATGTCATCTGGATATTTCACGTTCTCAGGCAGACGACCAAGGAACTGAAGTTGCCAGAAGCGGGGAAAGACACAATGCGGATGTGTCAGGATATAGGTAAGAGCAAGCACGATGATGCATCCAGCTGCGACCCGCCGTCTGTTAATCTTCTGTGGTTCAGCCTGGTGTGTTATTAGTCCGAGACTCAGAGCAATAAGCGTCACCGAGGTCGTCCATACAAAATAGCCGATGCGGACATTGGGAAACGATGTGGTAATCGGCGATAACCATAAAGCCGGCAGACAGACTAACAAGACCATCCAGAACCATCGCAGTTTGCCTTTGCGAATCCACAACAACATTAAAGGCGACAGAAGTACAGTTCTCGACAGTCACAAGTTCTTTTGCCCCTGTGCTTCTTTTTTCTTAGAGGCCTGAGTCAAGTCTGAGCAGTTCCATGTTCAAGATAGTCATTTCCTCCACAATAGC
>Ga0172371_10000264_pt1 | contig 78315 bp, 75 predicted proteins | sample Lak12m_FD_114543 | JGI IMG/M metagenome (GOLD analysis project Ga0172371, IMG submission 114543) | Freshwater microbial communities from Kabuno Bay, South-Kivu, Congo - kab_022012_12m | ecosystem: Environmental > Aquatic > Freshwater > Lake | place: Democratic Republic of the Congo: South-Kivu...
ATCATGGATAAGAAAATGAAAAAAATCTTCTCCATTAACAACAAACCTCGGTAACATCTTTTATGAGTCAACGTTACCTAAAATCTCTTCCCCTTCGGTAACATTTTTCAATGAGGCAACAGGTTCGGAATCGACGGGACCATAAAACATCGGGCTCGGCAGATCAAGAAAGGGAGAGCCGTTCGAGATCCTCAGGTGTGTTGATGTTGAGGAACATGTGTCCCTCCGGATCGAAAGTGTCAAGGACCTCCGGCGGGATCTTCAGAATGTGGTGCCCTGGATAAAACTCCTTAATTTGTAGACGGTTCCGGTCGAGGCGTGCACGGATGGCGGGCAGGCAGCGGCGGGCATAGATGGCATGGAGGGGCTGAAGGCCGTCGGGGGGAGCTGGGACGACAATGTCATATCCGGCAGCCTGCTGTGCCATATATTCCAGAAACGCCCCGTTCAAGAAAGGCATATCACATGCCGAAAAGAAGGCATGCTCATCCTTAGAATAAAAAAGACCTGTGTAAAGCCCGCCGAGGGCCCCTTTTCCCGGGAGGATGTCCGTGACGATGACAGCCTCCTGGTCGAGATAGTCGAGTGGGGTGGCAGTGACGATAATCACTTCCTGGAAGATGCTCCGGAAAAGACGGATTGTTCGGTCGATCAGGCGTTCACCGCCGATCCTGAGGAAGGCCTTGTTCTCCCCCATCCGCGTGTTCTTGCCGCCGGCAAGGATGACACCGGTCATCATACGTCTCCTCTGTTTTGCGTGTCCTGTTCGGCCCTTTAGGAACGGATCCTCACCGGGCTTGATTTCTATCGGCAGGAGTTAGATAGGATTATTATCCTGACGGCAATGATTTGGCAACTTTTTTAATCGGGAACACCCCTGCAGGAGGCGGTCTTCTTGTTGATGGCACCGAGGGCCTCCTGCCAGGATTATCCTTGACAGATGTGACTGCATAGGTTTAAAGAATCGATCGTTCCTGTCCGTAAGCCAAGGGAGATTCGTTATCCAAACCGATGATAAAATAATCCGCGCGATTGCCGGATCTCTAATGAGAAAAGTTCTTTAATGCCACGGTTTGCCTGGAGTAATCGTCAATGGCGAAAAAGTTGACTGCGAAATCGGACCTGGTGAATTTAACGGTCCTTGGAAAAGAAAAGGTGGCGCAGAGCCCGAGATTGGAGGCTTTCCCCAATCATCATCCGGAGCGGGATTATGTCGTTACGATGACGACGGAGGAATTTACCTGCGTATGCCCGTTAACGGGGCAGCCGGATTTTGCGAAGCTGAAAATCCAGTATCATCCGGATAAACTTATTCTTGAATCAAAATCCCTCAAGATCTATCTCCATTCCTTCCGCAATGAAGGGACTTTTCACGAGCACGTCATCAATGTGATACTGGACGATATCGTCGGTGCCCTAGCTCCCCGCTGGTGCAAGATTACCGCGGAGTTCGCCGTGCGCGGCGGCATCGGTATCTGCGTGGATGCGGAATATAGACAGCCCTCATAGGCAAGGTTTTTCTGATATGCACTACCGGCTTTTCCCTGCCCTGACCGGCCTTTTCGTGACCTGTCTGATTGTGTCCAATATCATCGCGATCAAACCCATCGCCATAGGCCCTTTCTTCCTTCCCGCCGCGATCCTCATCTTCCCTGTCTCCTATATCTTGGGGGACATTCTCACCGAGGTTTACGGGTATCGACGCACAAGACAGGTCATATGGATCGGTTTTGCCTGTAACGCCCTGTCGGTAGCGGCCATTTACCTGAGCATCCTGATCCATCCCGCTCCTTTCTGGGCACTCACCCATTTTCCTTCCCCTGAGAAATCGCAGGAGGCCTATGCAGCTATTTTCGGTTTTATCCCCCGATTGCTGATCGCCTCCTTCCTTGCCTATCTTGCCGGCGAGTTTCTCAATGCCTTTGTGATGGCCAAGGTCAAGGTGGCCATGCGGGGTCGTCATCTCTGGGTCCGAACCATATCCTCTACCCTCGTGGGGCAGTTGGCCGATTCGGCGATCTTTATCGGCATCGCCTTTTATGGGGTCCTGCCTTCGACGGCCCTCACCCATATGGTTGTAACCCAGTGGCTGACCAAATCTATTTATGAAACGCTGTGGACGCCGGTTACCTATGCGGCTGTCCGATATATGAAAAGGGTCGAACGAGAAGATTTCTATGATGACGAAACGAATTTCAATCCCTTTGCGGCAAACTGAGGGTCGAAACAAGGCGGGTGTATCTCCCCCGTCGGAGCAACCGACGGAACCGGTATTTCCCTCAATTGACCTCGTCGGTTTGACTTGATAATATCAGGCAGGACCTGTAACGAATCGTGGAATCAATGAAGGGCGGAGGCGAGACATGTACTGGGAAAAAGAGATTGAAACGATGGATCGGGGCAGCCTTGAGAAATTGCAGCTGGCCAGGCTCCGTGAAACGTTGGCGCGGGCCAGCGCATCCGTCCATTACGGAAACCGCTTCACGGAATTAGGCTTCGATACACAGGAGGTACGAACGCTTGCGGATGTGGAGCGGCTGCCGCTCACCGGCAAGGAGGATCTTCGCGAACAGTGGCCTTATGGTTTTCTTACCTGTTCCCGCGACGAGATCATCCGCATGCACTCCTCATCCGGGACGACAGGCAGGGCGACGGTCATCTTTCATACGGCAAATGACATCGCAGCCTGGACCAATCTACTTGCCCGCTCCATGTTCATGACCGGGATGAGGAGGTCCGATGTCTTCCAGAACATGATGACGTATGGTCTTTTCACAGGCGGGCTCGGTTTCCACTATGGGGCGGAGAAGATAGGGGCGCTTGTCATCCCGGCAGGGGCGGGAAACAGTAAACGACAGATCCAGTTCATGAAGGATTTTGATACCACGGCGATCCACATTATCCCCAGTTACGCCCTCCATCTTTCGAGTGTTTTTACAGAAATGGGAGTCGATCCCCGCAGGGAGACGAAGCTGAGGATCGCTTTCCTCGGCGCCGAACCCCATTCCGAGAATATGCGACGGAAGATCGAGGATTTTTACGGCTTTAAGGGATTCAACTCTTACGGTCTGTCTGAAATGAACGGTCCGGGGATGGCCTTTGAGTGCCCGGAACAGAACGGGATGCATGTATGGGAAGACAACTATATCATCGAGATCATCGATCCTGTGACGCTTCGGCCGGTTCCCGAAGGGACAGAAGGTGAACTGGTGGCGACAACGCTCCTCAGGGAAGGGATGCCCGTTATCCGTTATCGGACCAAGGACCTGACCCGGATCATCCCCGGCCCATGTCCCTGCGGCCGAACCCACAGGCGAATCGAGCGAATCACAGGGCGAACAGACGACATGATGATCCTCAAAGGGGTGAATATCTTCCCGATTCAGATTGAAAAACGGCTGATGGAGATCCCGGGACTGGGGACCAACTTCCAGATCATCCTTGACCGGGAAAACTTTAACGACCAGATGACCGTCAAGGTGGAGGTGAAAGGAGAGTTTTTCGGCGGGGATTTACAGCAGCTCGAAGCCCTGAGGCGACGGATCGTAGAGGAGCTCAGAAGCGATATTCTGATAACCCCGAAGGTCGACCTGCTGGAACCGGATAGCCTTCCAAAGAGCGAAGGTAAGGCCGTGCGGGTGATCGACAACAGAAAGGACTGAGGTAGAAGCAAAAAGGGTATTCCCGGTTCTCGTCACCGACAGCCCGGGGAAGTCTCTGTATAGTATGCAGTACCTTGTCAGGAGGAGGTATGATTACCTATCAGATTTCGATATTTGCCGAGAACAAACCGGGGAGATTGGCGGCCGTGACGCAGGTCCTGGCAAAGAAAAAGATCAACATCCGGGCGACAACGATCGCCACGTCCGATACGTTCGGCGTCATCAATCTCATCGTCGATGATCCCCAGCGGGCGAAGGCGGCGCTCACAAAGGCCGGCATGACTGTGACATTGAGTCAAGTTCTGGCCGTCGTGATACCTGACCAGCCCGGCGGTCTGGACAAGCTGACACAGCTTCTCTTTGCCGAAGGGATCAATATCAACAACGCATACGGTTTCGTTCTTGAAGGCAGCAGGAAGGCGGTCTTCGTGGTCAGCGTCGATCAGATCGAAAAGGCGGAAAGAATCCTAGAAAAGAAAGGATTTAAGACGCTGGATGCCGAGTCTTTGTCGACCATAGAACCTTTTCACTACATGAAATATTGAGGATCCTATCATGACGCACTCTGATGCAGGTCGTTATTCCGCGAAACATGCACCGGGCAGGCGCCCGGATGAGAAAATCGCCGCCGCGATCCGCTCAAAGGCGAAGGCACAGGAGCTGTCCTGCGCCGACGCCGAACAGATCAGTTCAGGGCTTGGTGCACCGATGACCGAGGTGGGGACGGCCCTGGATCTGCTGGAGGTTCGGATCAGCCGTTGCCAGCTCGGCCTTTTCGGCTATGGAGCGGAAGGCAAAATTATCAGACAGGAAATCCCTCAGATCCCGGGGTTTGAAAAGGCCATCCGGGACCGACTTTCCGACGGGAGGCTTCCCTGTGCAGCGGCCTGGGAACTTGCAGCGGAATGGAAGGTCCCGCGCCTGAAGGTTTCCTCTGCCTGCGAGGCGTTGAAGATCAGGATCAAACCCTGCCAGCTGGGGGCGTTCTGATTTATTTTTATCCGCTGCCTGAAATACGCATCTCCAGATAACGGGTCAGGATCTGAACAATGGTTTCGGCATTTCGCCGGGCGTGCCACAGGATCTTCTCCATGGTGATCTCTTTGTCTTCCAGACCGTGGGCGTAGTTGTCCACAGAGCAAAGAGAGGCATAAGGCAGTTCCAGCTCCTGGGCGATGATGGCTTCGCTGGCCATGGTCATTCCTACGAGGTCAGCAAACTGAGACATCATCGTGATCTCCGCTCGTGTTTCGAGGCGCGGACCGGTTGTCTGCCAGTAGATCCCGCCGTCAATCGCCTCAATAGAGCATTCACGAGCCGCCTCGAGCCACTTTCGACGTGCATCGGCATTCAGCGCCGGGGTGATATGCGTGGGTTTATCACTGATGACGGTGGGGTAGGCCATTGGCATGATATAGTCGTCCGGCACGACCAGCATTCCCGGTTTCAACCGCCTCTTCAGGGACCCCGTCGAATTGACGCCAAGGATTTCTTCTACGCCTAAGTTTTTAAGGGCCTGCAGGTTGGCCCTGTGGTTGACCAGATGCGGCAGTATATGGGAGTGGGGGTCTTTTCCATGACGGGGAATGAAAACGACCTCGGGTGAGCGAAGGACATGCGCAGGGCCAAACGGAGTCTCCACACACTCTTCACGCAGGTCTGAAAAAATCCCTTTTCCCTCCATATAGACGGTTCCAGAAATGATGGCTACGGGTTTCATTTTATCTCCTTGAAGCGCGCTTGAAATTGAACGACATACCGAATCGGATGTCAGGCGTATACCAGATTTCCCTTTGGCTGTCAAAAGACGACCCCGTGCTCGCCCAGATAGATCCTGCCCCGGTTGCTCTGAATCTTCGGCATTGGAATATCGAAAGCCGGCTATAAATATCCGTCAGATGATGAAAGTATCTCCAACTTGACATGGCGGATTGCATTGTGCGATACTGCACCGCATTATGATAAAGGAGGTTGTACGATGTCGGAAAAGCATCTGGCACACGTCGGCGACGGGAATTTTGAAGAGGAAATCCTGAAAGCGGACAAGCCTGCCTTGGTTGATTTCTGGGCTCCCTGGTGCGGCCCCTGCAAGGCGATCGGTCCTTTGGTCGAGGCCGTCGCCGATCAGTATCACGATCAGATCAAGGTGGCAAAGGTGAATATCGACGACAATCCTAAAACGGCTGCGTCGTATGGTGTAAGAAGCATCCCGACGCTGCTGCTGTTCAAGGACGGGAAGGTTCTCGACAGCCTCATCGGCCTCGTTCCAAAGGAACGCCTCGAGGTCTTTATCAAAAAAGCCTTTTAAACCGGCGTCGAAAGGTGATGACCGTGAGTATCAAAAAAGCCCCGCTGTTCCTCCTCGTTCTGGCGCTCGTAGTTTCCGGATGTACGTTCAGTTGGCCGTGGACGAAAAAGATCTCCTTGACCCGTGCAACACCGGACGGACTCTACCAGCAGGCGGTGGAGTACTATCAGGACGGCAATTACAAGAAGTCCGTGGAGGTTTTTCAACGCCTTAAGGAGGAGTATCCGCTAAGCAAGCTTGCCATATTGGCGGAAATGGGGATTGCCGACTCCTATTTCAGCGGTAAGGACTATTTGGAGGCTGAGCTTGCCTACCGCGAGTTTCTCAATCTCCACCCGACCAACGAGAACCTTTCCTATGTCATGTATCAGATCGGCATGTGCCATTTCAATCAGATCGAGACAATCGACCGCGACCAGTCGGAAACATATAAGGCTCTCAAGGAATTCGAGCGGCTGACCGCGCGGTTTCCCAGCAGCAAGTTTTCCTTCCTGGCGGAGAAAATGATCCGGGAATGTAAAAAGATCCTGGGTGAAAAGGAATTTTACGTCGGGGAGTTCTACTTCAATATCAAACAATACCGGGCTGCACTCGGGCGATTCGAGAAGATTGCCCGGGACTATGCGAATGTCGGTCTCGATTACAAGGTGAGCTACTACATCATCGAATCGAAACGCCGCCTGGCCGAAGAGGAAACAAAGGGAAAACCACTGGGGACGACGAAATAGGCCGGAAGAAATTCCCTCCCCCTTAGGGATCAACAGGCGTGCGGTATAGCGGGATGAGCCTGCGTTGACAAGGCCGTTACGCAAAGAAGATCGATGTCATGTCCTTTCCCCTCTGTGTTTCGGTCTGAGCCAGAAAAACCAGGTATAGAATCCGGCGTTGAGAAAGACGACAAGCAATCCGAGGATGATCTGGACTTCCCGGGTAAGGGATTCCGGGTACAGCACGGCGAGCAGATAGCGGCCAATGAAATCCCCTTGATATGTCTGCCCTCCACCAAGGGTGCGAAGATGGTTTTCTAGAGGTGTCAACGGACAGACCCCACCGGTGAGTTCTATGAAGCCCGCCCATACAAAGGCAGGGGTCTGGATCCACATCCAGCTCCGATTCCTCAAAAGGAGCAGCCCGCCCAGGGCTGTGAAAAGAACGAATCCGACATGCAGGATCACTACCCCGTCTGCCAAAAGCAAGTAGGCCATACCCGTATCTCCGGAACATGATGAATCAGGCGGTTTTCACATCGTTCCGCTCAACTGACCGCAGGCAGCGAGGATATCACGGCCGCGGCTTGCCCTGAGTATTGCCGTGTAGTGGTGATCGAGAAGGATCTGCTGGAAAGCGCTCACGGACTCCTTCGAGGGCGTCTTGAAGGATGAGCAGGGAAATTCGTTGAAGAGGATGAGGTTCAGTTTGCAGCGGATCCCTTTGAGTAGACGGGCCACCTTTCTGGCGTCCTCGGGGGAGTCGTTGACGCCGGACATGAGGATATACTCGAAGGTCAGCATTCGCCGTCCCGGCATGGGATAATCCCGGCAGGCGGCAAGAAGGGTCTTGAGGGGGTACTTTCGGTTAATCGGCATGAGGTGATTTCGCCTGAGGTCATCCGGGGCATTGAGTGAGACCGCCAGGTTGACGCAGATGTCCTGTCCCAGTTGGATGATCTGCGGGGCGAGGCCGCAGGTGGAAACGGTGATCTTCCGATTCGAAAAACCCAGGCCGTGGTCGGAAGTGAGGATCCTGATCGCTTTTACCGTATGGTCATAGTTTGCCAGAGGTTCCCCCATGCCCATCAGAACGATATTCTTGATATCCGGACCTTCCTGCGTATGACGCCTCAACATCGTCATCTGACCCGTGATCTCAGAGGGAAGGAGGTTGCGGGTGAACCCTTGTTGGCCGGTGAGGCAGAAAAGGCATCCCATGGCACAACCGGCCTGAGTGGAGAGGCACGCGGTCCAGTGGTTCCTTCCGGGGATGAGAACGCTTTCTATAAAAAGGCCGTCGGAGAGGCGAAAAAGGGCCTTTTTCGTTCCATCGGCAGAGGACTGGATCCGCTCGAGGACCGGCTCCGCGATGGCGACCATTTCTTCCATCCTGGCGCGGAACTCCCGCGAGAGGGAGGTCATTTCAGAAAAAGAGGCCGCATTCTTCTGATAGAGCCATTTCATTAATTGTCTGGCCCGGTACTGCTCCTTGCCGAGACTCGTGATGAGTGTCTCGATTTCCGTAAGAGACATATCTCTGATGTTCTGTTTTTCCATGCTGTATCCACCGCCTTTGGCAGGCGCTTTTCATCTCATGTTTTCGTGATCGGCCGTTTGCCGCGTCTGTCGGAATATAAGAATTACGCCGCGAGAAATCAACTGAAAAGCAGGGCTTAACGGGTGGTGAGGAAGGCATCCTTCAGGGGAAGGAGGGCTGTCGATCCGCGGCGGAAGGTGTCGCGCAGTTTCTCATAGAGAGAAATGAGGCGGCGGATTCCCTCCGGTTCATTGCCGTTGGCATGGACCAGGATAATGCTTCCCGGATGCGGTGACTGCCCCTTGGCCAGCCAGGCGTTGCTTCCGACCGGGATGAGGCAAAGGGTGCCGAGGATTTCCATCAGCTCCCTGTCCGAGACCAGACCGGGAAAACGAAAAAATGGAGAGGGCGTCAGACCCTGTTCGAGCAGGAGTTGTTCGAGGGAGAGGACCTCGTGAGTAAAAACTGCCTTGTTCATCAACAGGAAATTCTTCTCCAGCGGCGCGGCAGGATCATAGGGATGGGTGAACGAGTGGTTGACCCACGTGATAGAAAGTTTTCCCGCAGCGATCTGATCCTTCAACCAGACAAGGTCGGCCTCGTGATTATGGATCCATGATCCGCTGATCATCACGGCGATTGGAGTAGGCGCCTTCTGTGGGAGCGCCATCGTCGCTTCAAAAAAAACGCGATCCAAAGGTCTTTTGGAGGGGCATAAATCCGCCGTTAGAAAAAGACCTGTGACGGGATGCTCCGCCTTGCGAAGGCCGTCGTTCTGCAGCGGGTAGGGGGCAGAGGTATGACGCGCCACGGCCTGGGAAAAACGGGTATGACGCCAAACCTCATCGCCGGCGGGGCGTAGGCTAAGCATCCTTTCTTCGGCCATCTCGAAAAACGCAAAACGATCCGGATCGATGACAAGAACGCGGGAAAGATCCCCCTTTTTATACCTCCGGACAGCAGCCAGAAGCCTTCCCGCTTCATCGTAAAAAGGGATAAAAATCGCCTGATAGTCCGATATCCGGGAAACCGCCGGGGGAGGTAACGGATCGGCCAATGCTTCGATAAGGAGGGGCTGGGGCAGGAGAAGTAACCACAGAAGGAACAGCAGCCTTAGTTTTTGACCCTTTCTACAGGGGCTGGCTGCATGGAAAAGGCCATGAGCCCTCTTCGATGAAACGCTTTTTTGAGCTTGCGACTTTTCGTCCGCCGACACTCTACAGGCCGTCATCGATTCCCTTAAGGCGGACCGCCCTGACAAAACGTCTGTCAAAATAGGGAGTGCTCAAACTGTCGACGCGAACACCCCGCTTCCGTGAGGAGGCGTGAACGAATTCGTTGTTGCCTATATAGATTCCGACATGACCGAGTTTTCTTCGCGTATTGAAGAAGAGCAGATCCCCCTCTACCAGCTCTCCGCGAGACACACGCAGTCCGACATGAGACTGTTCGTAAGCGGTCCTGGGAAGGGAGATGTTAAAGAACTGATAGATCTTTTTCACGAAAGCGGAACAATCGATCCCTGTAACAGAAGCTCCGCCCAGGCGATAGGGGGCGCCGAGGAATCCCATTGCCACCTTTACAAGCAACTTGGGCTCGTCGGGATTGTTCCAATTGCCCAGAAGGGCCTCTCTGGTCTTCGTACGCTTCTCGATATCGATCCAGGCCTGTTCACTGAGAATCGCGCCGTCCTCTTCCTCATCTTCCAAATCCGCCCCTGCCTGCCAGTTTCTTGAAGAAGCCGGAACAATATCCTGCCCCGGCCTTAGATGAAGGATCAGTTTTTGTCCGATCTTCAGGCGGGTTCCGGAAAGATGGTTGAGGCTGCGAAGGTCGGATACGGAAATCCCGGTTTTATTGGCAATGCGGGCGAGGCTGTCCCCCTTCTGGACCAGATAGACTTCTTTCCGGATACTGGATGAATTTATTGATATTTTTGTTTGTTTGACCGGGGAATCGGCCTTCTCCAAGACTTGTGCTTCATCGGATCGGATCTGATGCGCCACGCGGGCCCATCCCGTTTGACAAAAACCTATGAAGGTGAACAGGACGACAAGTCCCATCCATAGGAAAATCCGCCGTCTCATCATGAAGTACCTCCTTCTGTTTAACCGGGGGTCCCCCCACTCCGGGAACGGTGCACAGATTTTGCCGGTGGATGACAAACTGCACACGAGAACTGACGGAACTCTTTATCGGAATTGTTTCTGGAAGTCAAATCCAATTTTTAGGTGTATTTGCCTGTATTTTCCATTAGTCATAAGATTGCCACATAGTACCTGAATCGGCTTTGTTTTTTTCCATAAAAATGATCTTTCTTATTGAAAATACCCGATAAACCCTGTATGAAGACCTGCATTGCTGATATCGACTTCAGCGAACTGCGAAGGTGCGGATCAGGAGAATGAAGTGAATCATGTTAAAGATCGTTTCCAAGACGATTATCGGGGTGATCTCATTTCTGGTGCTGACGATCAATACCCTTTTCTGGAGCAGTATCCTCCTTTTTGTCGCCCTTTTTAAGTTGTTGCTGCCCTTCAAAGCGATACGGGCATTGTTGGATCCCATTCTCAATGGATTGGCGAGCAATTGGATATCCTGCAACAGCGTTTGGATGCAGCTGACCCAGAAGACCCAATGGGATGTGGCCGGTCTCGATCATCTGCAGAAGAAAGGCTGGTACCTGGTAAGCACCAATCATCAGAGCTGGGTAGATATCTTCGTGTTGCAGCACCTGTTCAATCGTAAAATCCCCTTATTGAAATTCCTTATTAAACGTCAGTTGATTTACGTACCCGTGATCGGTCTTGCCTGGTGGGCGCTGGATTTTCCCTTCATGCGGCGTTATAGCCGCCAATACTTGGAGAAACATCCGGACAAGCGGAAGAAGGATCTAGTGGCTACGAGAAAGGCTTGCGAAAAATTCGCACGGGTCCCCACCAGTGTGATGAACTTTCCCGAAGGGACACGGTTTAGCCGGACCAAGCATCAAAGACAGAAATCTCCTTATCGCTTCCTTCTGAAACCCAGGGCAGGCGGTTTTGCCCTGTCGATGGCCACCATGGGCCACAAATTCCAATCCCTCATCGACATTACGATCGTTTATCCAGACGGTGTGCCCCATTTTTGGGATTTCCTCTGCGGGGTAGTAAAGCGGATCACGGTCCGTATTCAGCACCTGAAGATCCCTTCAGAGTTTATCGGTGCGGATTACGAGAACAATGCGGAAGTCCGTGAGGTCTTCCAGGGATGGCTTTCTCATCTTTGGCTGGAAAAGGATGGGAGGATCGGCCGACTGCTTGCCGAGGAAAATCCGCGCACGTGATGAGGGATCTTCATAGATGATAAAAAAATGGGTGCTGGGAGTAGCGATCCTCAGTGCAACGGCGCTGTCTTTTCACATTGCAGCGTATCTTATCTGGCCGGACGTCTCCCGGCTGCAGAAGGAACAGCCGGGAAAAACCTCTTTCATGGCCTATCGTGAGCAGCAATGGAAGAAGGCGGGAGAAGAAAAGAAGATTCGTAAACAATGGAAGCCGCTGAACCGGATCTCTCCCTATGCCCTCAAGGCGGTCATCATTGCGGAGGATGATAAATTCTGGTCGCACGAAGGATTTGATTTCGAGGCGATCCAGAAAGCCGTCAAAAAAGACCTCCAGAACAAACGCCTGAAGGTCGGAGGAAGTACCATCAGCCAGCAGCTGGCAAAGAATCTGTACCTTACCCCTTCAAAGAGCCCCATCCGAAAACTCAAGGAAGCGATCCTGACTTGGCGTCTGGAGAGGAACCTTTCCAAGAGGAGGATCGTCGAACTCTACCTGAATATCGCTGAATGGGGAGACGGCATCTTTGGAATCGAGGCCGCTTCTCTGCAGTACTTCGGGAAGAGTGCAGCCGATCTCACCGCCAGGGAAGCGGCCCAACTGGCCGTTGTTCTTCCGAATCCGCTTCGTTATCATCCGGGCAAAGCAGGGTGTCCGGAGAAAAGGGCGGAGACGATCTACAGGATCATGGTCCTGCGGGGGATCGTCATTCCGGAGTATGAGGAATTGCTCGATGAGTTGACATCTGGGAAAAAAGGGCATCAGGATGACCCTGTCTCAGGTCAGAGGGAGCCGGCTGATCTTCCGGATTCCCCCCTGAGAGAGCAAAAGGAAAAGGCGATCCAGATCCCGGGAAATGGTGTGTCGGGAGGAGGCGGGGAGCGAGGTTCGGATCGTTAATCCGCAGGCAAAAGATCGTCGGGCTCAGACCGTCCGGATAAAAAGGAGCGCGCCGACCAGGATCAGGATGATGTGGATATATCGGTCGAAATCTCTCTGGGGGATCATTTTGTTGAGTCGGTTTCCGATCCACATCGACAGAAGAACCGCCGGCAAGGAGAAGAGAAAATACCAGCCCACCGTCGGTGTCCACAGTCCGCCCAATCCATGTCCGATGATGATGATCAGATTGGCGGGGAAAAAATAACCCTGGAGGTTTGCCCGGAAAGAGTCCGGCGGCCATCTGCGTAAACTGCCGTATATCACGACAGGAGGCCCGTTGGAATTGTATGCGCCACCCAGGATCCCTGCCATAAACCCGAACGGATACGCAGTCCATTCCTGTTTCAGGGTGATAAGTTTGGGCCTTAAGAGGGAATAAAAGGAAAATCCCATGATGATCAGTGCGAGGATGATCTTACCCGTATCTTCGTGAGGCCCTTTGAGCAGAAGAAGACCGAGAGGGATCCCGGGGAGGGTTCCGATCAGCAATCGCCAGGTGCATTTGAAGTCGATCACCCGCCAATCCTTTACTAGGATGGCCAGCGCCAGAATCGATGCGACCAAAGCGACCAGAGGGGTTGCCGTCTTCATCCCGACCGCGGTCATGGCCAAAAGCGGCATGGCAATCAGGGCGTTGCCGAAACCAAAGACGGCGCGGACCAATGTGGAGATGAACAGGATAACCAAAATCGCCAGGAAAGTGATGTCAATCGGCATGAAAGACCATTCATTCCCACTCAGAAAAATTACATCTTATATCGGCTAAATAATATTGTTTGTCAATATGTTGATGCTTATATCTAAAGTAAAGCTTCATGTTTGGCGATTTTCTTCTCAGGTGGATGCCGATTCTTTCAGCAAAAGCGAGTTCATCGCCTGGAGAACTTCCATAAGGGACTTTGGAATTTCACCGCCGAATCGTTCACGCAGGCCAAAGCCGGCACACCAGAGGAGTTTTTCCCGGGCGGCCCGGGACATTCCGGCAGGCACGCCGAGCTCATCGAGTGTGTCGATCACTTCCTCCATTTCATGGGCCATCCGATCCGCATTGACCACTCCCTTTGTCGTTTGCCGCCGTGCGGTTTCAATGAAGGGAACACCATCCAGGGACTCGGCGATGGAGCCGAGCACCATCTCATCCACGCCGTAGCGATGGGTGGCGGTGAGTGTCTCCAAGAAAAGGGAGAGGAGCCCTTTCATGAAGATGCTGCGGAACATCTTGATGGCGGAGGCCTGGCCGGGTTTCGGGCCGATCACCTTGATGTTCATCCCATAGGGCTGCATGCAGTTCTGAAAACGGGCGGCGCCGTTACCGGAGGCGAGGATCGGTACCCGGTGGAGAAAGGCGGGGATCGCTCCCATCATGGCGGCATCGACAAACGCCGCCCCTGTCTGTTCGACGATTCGGGCTGTCGTCTCTTTGACCTTGGGTGATGCCGTGTTCACATCCACGTAAAGATGTGTGGCTCGCAAGAAGGGCGATACCTCACTCGCAACAGAGACGGCCATTGCCCCGGTGACGCAGGAGATCACGACTTCCACGCGTGCGATAAGCTCGCCGATGGAAGCCGCTCGGCTGGCGCCGACCTCGGTTGCGTGTCGGCTTATCGCCTCCGCATAGGGTTCCGTCTCCTGCAGATGGTCATGGAAATGGATCTCCTTGACGCCCGCTCCCCGAAGTCCTTTGGCCAGCCCGTAGCCCGCGCCTCCGAAACCGATAAATCCCAGGATCATGTTGCTTCCTTCCGCATCATAGCCGGTCCACGGTATAAAGAGGCGCCTTTTCCCGGAGCATCTCCGCCGAGCGATAGGGATTGTAAATTCCGCAGGTGCAAGGTTCCGCCAGAAGAACACTTCCGTCCCATTCGCTGATCTTCTCCGTTTTGACCCTCCGGATCATGTCCTTGACCAGATGGGGGGAAACCACGCCGTGACCGCACATCGTCGTGAATTCCCGTATATCGGCCGGAGGGAGACGGTCCGTCCTCCCGTGGATGCCGAGGGAGAGGTTGATCATGTGCGGATCGATGCCGAGTTCTGCCGCGAGCACACGGACCTTGTCGGTGATTCCGCTGACCATGATGGAGATCCCCTCATCCGCCTTCTTAAGGAGGATCAGGGCCTTTTTGAGCTTCTCCCGATCGTTGAAGACAGAGTAGACACGCGTTCCCTCAACGGTGATGCTGTTGAGAATCTCTTCAGGTGTCACCCCGCTGTACATGTTGCGGCGGAGCGACGTCGGTATCATATTGACCGGGCCTGCCTGGTAGAGCAGCTCGACCATGTGGCGGACCTTCGGGGCGCTTCCCTTGTAATTGAACCCTCTCGCCGGGTAGATGAACAGAACGTAGTCCTTTTCCAGCGATTCCAGACTGCCTTCGCGATGTAAACTGTGCGTCATATCTCCATCCTTATTCCCAGGCCCGTCCCAGGCCCATATTGATTTTGGCATTCGGCCGCCAGGTCAGACCTTCCGCACGGATGCTATCCAAAACCTCTTCAGGGATCTTAAGATCCGTTTCGAGGATGGTGCAGGCGTCGATGCAGAAAACGCTGTCCACTTCCCGGGCAACCTCTTTGAGTGTTCTTAGTATCCCTCGAAGCTGATTACGCTTCACCTTGATTTCGATGATCGCCGAAAGGACCCTCTCGCCGAGCATTTCGGGTTTTAGATCCCCGGTCGACTCATCGGCGATCATGGAGTGGATCGGATTGTGAGCCTCGATCTTGTGAACGCCGGCTCGGGCGATCGCCCGGGTGATTTTCTGGATATCCAGGATGGACATCCCAAGGGTCGGCCGACCGATCTCGATGGCGACGCCGACCTCACCGGGACCCACGCGGAGCGTCACATCGTTGGTCTTTGACTCTTCGGTTCCGCGGCCCTGGATGCCGGTGGCCACATGCGTCGCGCTGGGATCGCTGAAATACCGGCGCAGTGCCCGCGGGTAATCGAAGACGTTGGGTGATTCGGCGATGGCGTCGACGGGGCAGTGCGCGGCACGCAGGCAGGTGCTGCACTCGTAGCAGATATCCTGGTCGATCATACTCTTTTGTCCGTCATAACGGATCGCGGCCGTCGGGCAGTAAGGCTGACAGCGTCCGCAACCCACACATTTTTCCTCGTGAATGATCATACGGTTACCTCTGCGCTGAAAAGATCAGGGCCTGTCTGAGGCCCGGGTTTTCGGGGAAAGGGATGACGCATCTGCTCTTCGGTGCCAGAAGTGCGGCGTCCCTGCTATGAAAAGCCTCGCCTTTATTGATCAAGGCACGGAGGGTTCCGGCGGCGGAGATATCGCCGATAAGAGCCCCTCCGGCGGGTCTTCCCTCGACCAGGAACAGTTCGCGTCGAATAAACTCTTCAGGCCTCGAATACGAGATCGTCTCCGCTCCATCGAGCGGGGGACCGAGAATGACCATGGCCAGCCCGTGGAGCTCCATTGCGTTGACTCTCGTGAAGTCCCGATAAGGCACGGGCGTTTTCCGATACAGGTTCTCAGCCGCCCATCTTCCCTGGGCGACGGCATGGGGCCATGTATTGGGGCTGAAATTGTTGTCTCCGGCGGTGGAAATGACCGCCACATCTCCGGCCACGAAGATCAGCGGATCGGATGTCTGAAGGGACGGTGAAACGCAAAGCTGACCTTCGGTGAGAAGCCCTGTTCCCTCCAGAAACGAGGTATCGGGGGTCGTGCCGGCCGCGACCAGGAGCGTGTTTCCGGGGATCCATTGGCCACCTGCCTTGAGGCCTGTCAACGCCCCGCTCTCGATGCGGATGTCCTCCAGCGGCGCGTTGACATAAAGGCGGATACCGAGTTTCACCAGGTGCGTTTCGACGACCTGGGCCGATTCCGGTGAAAGGGCGCGAAGGAGAATATGGCCCCGTCTGACGATCAGGGATACGTCGAATCCCGCCTGTTTGAGGTGGACCGCCGTCTTGACGCCCACCAGGGAGCCGCCGAAGACAATGACCTGTCTGTGGCCGGAAAGCCACGCCTTTGTCGCCCTTGCCGTGGTTAAGTCGCGGACGGGAAAGATCCCTCGGCAAGGGGGCCCTGCAAGGATCCCCGGCAGATAAGGATCTCCGCCGTGCGCAAGGATCAGGCGGTCATAGGAAACCGTCTCGCCGCTATCGAGCGCAAGTTTTCTGCCGCTGCGATCCAGTTTTTTTACACGGACACCTGTTTTCACCGTGAGCAGGGGATCCTCTTCCCCCCGTGGAATGAAAAGTTTTTCCTCAGGGATCGCCCCAACCATAAACTGGGGCAGGAGCGTCCTGTAGTAACCCCACTCTTTTTCTGCGTCGATCAATGTGACGGTTTTTTCAGGCCACACGCCTCGGCAGGTCAGGGCGGCCTTTAGACCGGCTACGCCTCCGCCGACAATGATACAATCCATACCGTTTGCTCCTTGTGAGCCAAAGAAAGTCAGCCCTTCCGGGCGTTCTCGTTACGACCGGAGGAACCAGTCCAGGATTTCGTCTGCCTTGGCAGGGTGATCGAAATGGGCAAAGGTGCCGCCCAATACAGCCAAGTCTTTACGCAGCCGGGTACGAACCGGTTCGCTGCCCCAAAGGGGTACAGGGACGGCAATGCACACCTTCAAACCGAGCGCTGCAAGCCCCAGGGCAAACGTGAACTCCCTGCAACCTTTCAGGCCAGTGAAGCAAATCCCTTTGATGGCGTTCAGTTTTCTTTTGGCAGCCAGGGCCAGGACAGCGGCCAGAGGCCCTTCATCGGGATCCAGTATCCCGACAGGGAGATCCTGTTTGACCATCCAGAGGGCTGCGTCGCCCCATGAGGAAACCGAATGCTTTTCGTCGAGAAGTGCCTTGGCCAGCTCGACGGGAAGGTGACCCAGGGACTGCAGCAGTGTGTCCGCTCCGCCGAGCAGGGCGATCTTGGTCGAGGGGGGCGTCTGAAGTGCGGTCTCCACATCGGTGGAGCCCAGACTCACACGTCCTTTCCCGACCAGGGCCGCATCGAGGGCGAGGGAAGCGGGGATGCGGCGGTCGAATGTCGCACGGGCCTGCTTGAGAATGGCCGAGGCTTTGGGATTGTCGCTGCTCAGGGCAACGGGGATGCCCATCTGCCTGCAAAGGACGCCGAGACCCGGATCGCTTTGCGGTCCGGCCAGAAGGAGATTGACTCTTCCGGAAGAAAGGACGGTCTCCGCCTCACCGGAGGTGCATGCCATGGGAACAAAATCCTTTCCGGCTGGGATCCAGTCTCCTAGGGAAATCAAACGCACTTCCAATCTCTTTTGGCGGGCGGCTTCCTTCTGGAGGTCCTGGACCAAAGCCGCCGGAATTCGACCGGATACGGCGATCAGGACGTCGTCGTCTGCCAGAAGTCCATATCCGGCACGACATCCCATCGATCCGGAAGGCTTCTCCTTTTTGCGGCGCTGCTCTTGCAGGCCGATCGCCAGAATGCCCAGTCGCAGTGCCTGACGGATGAGGACTTCAGGTGTCGCGGAAGGCCTACTCAACAAGATGCTGCTTTCAAAGATCTCACGTGTGGAAAGGGGGGTGCCTCCCAATTTGCTCAAGGCGGAAGAGGCCTTCTTATCAAGGGGCGCCTGCCAGCCGATCTCATCTGTAGAAAGTTTTGCACCGCGACAGGTTTCCATTATTTCCATGATCCCTTGGAGGGTCAGGCGAAGCAGGAAGGCGGCTGACATGCCGTCGCGGTCCAGTCCGCAGATCCCACGGTCCGCCCCGCGACCGTAAGGATCGATCCTGCAGGGGCCCTGCATGCACCCGTATGGGCAGGAGAGTCCCAGCCTCAAGAAACCGTCCTGCGGCTGCTGTTTCTCATAACGTTCCCAGTGAAGGCCGATCCCTTTTTGGGAAGCGCTGCGGAGCAGATCCTGACCTACCGGATCGACTGTTTTGAAATGAATCGTTTCCATAGATTTTCAACTCCATGATGTTTTGGTGTAGGTTTCATCGGCTTTAGACCGACGGTCAAAATACGCTTTGCATCCTCATCGCATCTTTTAGGGCCTTATATCAAGAAGGCGGATGCCTTTGCCGCCGGTCCTGGCCATCGCCCGCGCAGTTTTGCGGCGCTTTGCCGACAGCGACTTTTCTATCTGTTCGAGGTCGACCAGTTCAAGGGCTTTTGTCGGACAGACGTCGATACAGACCGGTTTTTCCATGTAAAGGCATCGATCGCATTTGACGGCGATCTTTCTTTCCAGAGAAGGGGTGATGACGCCGTAAGGGCAGAAGGCCGTGCAGGTCCAGCACCCTATACAGAGATCCTCCCGGATGATCACGAGCCCGCTATTCTGATCGCGCCTCAGGGCGCCCGTAAGACAGGCATCCAGACAGGGGGCCTGCAGGCAGTGGCGACATTGTAAAGGGAAGCTGACCTTATCTTGTCCTTCGACTCGGACCCGCGGAAGGGGAACCGGAGATTCCTGAACGGCTTTAAGCAGCGTTTTCCCTTCACTTCCCCTTTCCGCTCCGCAGTAAAGCTCGCAGGTCTTGCAGCCTGTGCAGCGGTCCATATGAACTCCGATGATTTTCATGAATGACTCCTGATGTCTATTTTTCCTGCTGTTAAACTGAATATGGATATCGCCTCAAGTGTTCACCCCGCTGTTTTCCCTGGCTTGTACCTGATCCACATCATGCGCAGCAGCGGTGCGCAGAGGGAGAGGAGGGCGACGAGGGTGAGGACGGCGGCGATGGGCCTGGTGAAGAAAATGGCGAGGCTGCCGTGGGAGATGGTGAGGGACTGCCGGAGTGACATCTCCACCATGGGCCCCAGGACCAGGGCCAGGACCATCGGGGCGGGTGGGTAATCCATCTTGCGCATGAGATATCCGACCAGGCCGAAGAAGAACATGACCCACATGTCAAAGACGTTGTTGTCCGTGGCGTAGACGCCCACGACGGAGATGGTGATGATCAGGGGCATCAGGACCGTGTAGGGGACCTTCAGAAGTCTGACCCACAGGCCGATGAGAGGCATGTTGAGGATGACGAGCAGGATGTTGCCGATGTACATGCTGGCGATGAGCCCCCAGACAAAGTCGGGATGGGTGGAGAAGAGCATCGGACCGGGCCTCAGGCCGTGAATCATCAGGGCCCCCAGCATCACCGCCGTGGTCCCCGACCCGGGGATGCCCAGGGTCAGGAGCGAGACCATCGCACCGCCTGCCGCTGAGTTGTTCGCCCCCTCCGGGGCGGCGACCCCCTCGATGACCCCTGTCCCGAACTTCTCAGGGTGCTTGCTGAGCTTCTTCTCCAGGGCATAGGTCATGAACGAGGCGATCGTGGCCCCGGCTCCGGGCAGGACCCCGATGAAAAACCCGAGGATCGACCCCCGCCAGAGCGCCCCGAAAGAATCCTTCCAGTCCTGGCGGTTCGGGAAGAGGGCCAAAAACCCGAGCTTCGCCTCGGTGAAGACCTGCTGCATCGGTGACTCGATGTTCACCAGGACCTCTGAGGCGGCAAAGAGCCCCACCGCCATTCCGATGAATCCCACCCCGTCAAGCAGGTACATCTGGTCAAAGGTGAATCGCCCCACGCCGCTCTGGGCATCGATCCCCACGCAGGCCACCAGAAGCCCCAGCACCCCGCTGATGAGCCCCTTGAGAGGAGAATCGCCCCCCAGGGAAGTGACCAGGGTCAGCCCCATGAACGTCAGGGCAAAATACTCCGGCGGACCGAAAGAAACGGCAAAATCGGCCAGGGGAGGCGCAATGAGGGTCAGCATCAACACCGCAAACGTCCCGGCGATGAACGATGACAAGGCCGCCATCCCCAATGCCGGACCCGGTCTGCCGTGCCTGGCCATCTGATACCCGTCCAGGGTCGTCATCACCGACGAGGACTCCCCGGGCACGTTCAACAGGATCGACGTCGTCGACCCACCGTACATCGCCCCGTAATACACCCCGCACATCGTGATGATCGCCGTCGTCGCGCTCATCCCGAAGGTGATCGGAATCAGGATCGCCACTCCCGTGGTCGGCCCGATCCCAGGCAGCACCCCGATCAAGGTCCCGATCAACACCCCGATAAAGCAGAACAGGAGATTCTCCAAGGACGAGGCGACCTGAAAACCCAAAATGATATTATGAAAGATGTCCACGATGCCCCCTAAAACCCGAACGCGCCCTTGGGCAACGAAATCCCCAGGAGGACCTGAAAGACGATATACAGACTCGCCGTCGTCACGATCGCCACCCCTAATGTCAACGACCACCGCTGACGCTCCACCATCCCCACCAAAAAGGCCACGTACAAAAAGGTATCCACCAAAAAGCCCAGCACCTCGATCAGAAAGATATAGGCCGCCAGCCCTCCCAGCACACCGGTGATCGCCAAAAGCGCCTTTGCCCCGGGAAAAGGGTTCACCGAATCCTTCTGCGTCATCTTCCGCGTCCAGACCGACGCCACCAGAAAACCCGCCAGGACCGCCAGAATCACCCCGACCCAGAAAGGCAGAAACCCGGACCCCGGACCGAACGTCGCCGAGGGCGGCATCTGCATCGACTCCCACATCACGTATCCCGCCAATACCAACAGCACGATACCGGTGATCATGTCCGCTCGCTTCATCCAAACACCCCTCTTTAACCCATTCCTTAACAGGCGGGGACATATCCCGTCCCCGCCCGTTATCTCTTCAATCTTGAGCTTACTTCTTCTTGATCAGCCCCATGTCCTTGATGATGATGGCATACCTGTCGTTTTCCTTCTCGAGCCATTTACCGAAGGTCTCGCCGTCCATCCATGCGTCAGAGAGCATATTGTCGGCAAGATATTTCTTGAAGATGTCCGTTTTCATGTACTTGGAGGCGGTCTCCTCCAGGACCTTGCGGGCGTCCGCCGGGATGTCGGCAGGGGCGACGAGGCCGCGGTTCTGGACATACGTCACGTTGACGCCCTGTTCTTTCATCGTCGGGACATCAGGGGCTCCAGCCAGCCGTTTGTCGGAATACACCCCAAGGAGTTTGACTTTCCCCGCCTTGAAGAGCTCCAGTGCCTCACCGGGATTGCTCACCGCGATATCGATGTGGCCGCCAAGGAGTGCGGCATTCACCTCGCCGCCGCCGTTGAAGACGATGTAATTGAACTGGACACCGACCGCTTTTTCAACCAGATAGGCGCAGATGGAATCGGAGGAACCAAGCTGTGTCCCGCCCACCGTGATCTTCTTTGGGTTCGCCTTGGCATCGGCGATGATCTCCTTCACCGATTTGTACTTCGATTTGGGGTTGACCATCAGCATGTATTCGTCAAAGGCGAAGTTCGCAATCGGCGTGAAATCCTTCAGACTGACCGGTGCTTTACCCATGAGCGGCGTGGTCATGAAGCTCGTCACCGCCGTCAACATAAAATAGGGATCTTTCTTCTTGCCTGCCACGTATGCGAATGCGATGGCTCCGCTTCCACCCGGCTTGTTCTCCACCACCAGCGGTTGGGAAAGCAGCTTGTTCTTTTCAACGGAGGATGCCATGGTCCGGGCGAAGATATCGCTTCCACCGCCGGCAGAGGCATGGACGATGATAGTCACGGGTTTCTCAGGAAATTTGCTGGCGCCCATTGCGGTTCCAGCCCCGACAATCACGAACATTACGACCAATAAACATACCGATAATCTGCTTAGCTTTTTCATTATCCTCCTCCTTGATATGACCGGTACGACGGCCAATTTTAAGAAAAACGACCGCCGAAGGACCGGACAGTTAAACAACCAAAACCGGTGTCTTGCCTCTTGTGATTCCTATCTCCCGCATCACCTCCTTTTTAGTGGAAAGTTTCTTTATCTGCCTTGCTGTTTATCGTTGTTCGGATCTTCATTTTGACCGTAGATTTGTTCGATCTGCATGTCGTAATGGATTTCCAGCTCATGCATCGCCCTGTCCATATCACGGGCGATGATCGCTTGGGTAATCCGATCGTGGATATCGATCATCAGTTCCATCCGGGAGAGGTCCTTGAGAAAATAGTCGCGGCGCATGTTGACCCAGAGAGGCTGGATGGTCATGTCGAGGAGTTTGTCCATGATTGCCTCGATGATGCGGTTCTTTGTCGCCCTGGCAATGGCGATGTGAAACTCCTTGCCGTAGCGTAGGTATTCCTCCAGGTCTCCCTTGCGACCTCTTATGCACTTTTCGTCCCACGCTTCCTTGAGTGCCTTGAGATCGGCATCGGTTGCGGACGAAATGGCAAGACGGACCGCCCCTATTTCCAGGGCTTTACGTGCCTGCATGTTTTCAAAGGGACTGTCGCATTCTTCAAGTACGGCGAGGGCGCGACGCATGAGATCTTCCGTTGCCACAGGTGCAGAGACATACGTGCCGTCACCAGGCCGACTCTCCAGGATACCGACGATCTGCAGGGCGCTGATCGCTTCCCGCAGGGAAGGGCGGCTGACGCCCATCTGTTCAGTGATCGCCCTCTCCGATGGGAGTTTGCTCCCTGCCGTGTACCGACCGGAGTTGATCATCCCTAAGATCTGATCGGCGATGAAAGAGCTTTTTTTCTTGAACCGGGTTTGTGACAGTTTTTCAAAAGTCATCTGTTACCCCAAAATTGGTCTGACCGGTAAGACTGGATAGCAGACCATATCGTTTGGGTGCAAGGATGTCAAGAAAATAATGATGCTCATGGGGAAAAAAGAAATTATCTAATTATTCTAGATAATTAAGGGATTGTATTTCCCTGCTCGGCTACCGTCGGTCCACGGTATAAAGGGATGATGTTTTGCGAAGAAGCGCCTCCTTGTCGACCCCGGTCCGGGCGATGGCGCGACTGATCTTCCGGACGTCATGAAGAGACATTCCAAGGGCGGGTAGGCCTACCTCGATGGCGATGCCGATCTCACCCGGACCGACCCGAAGGGTGACGTCGTTCGTCTTGGATTCCTCCGTTCCCCGACCCTGAATACCTGTGACGGCATGCGTGGATTTCGGATCGCTGAAGTACTTGCGAATCGCCCGGGGGTATTCATAGACGTCAGGCGATTCCGCGATGGCATCGACAGGGCAGTGGGCGGTACGCAGGCAGGTCCCGCATTCATAGCAAACCTCGCGATCGATCCTGCTCTTCTGCCCTGCATAGACAATGGCGGCGGTGGTGGTACAGCAGGAGTGGCAACGCCCGCAGCCCACACGTATTTCTTCATGAATGATCAGGGGATTCGCCTTATTTCTTTTTGATGACGCCCATGTCCTTGAGGATGGTTGCGTACCTGACGTTCCATATCATTGAGGAAGTTACCGAAATCCTTGCCGTCCATCCAGGCCTCCGTCAGCATATTGTCCGCGCAGTACTTTTTATAGGAGTCCGTCTTTGTGTATTAAAAGAATGCATCCGCCAAGACCTTGCGGGCGTCGGACGGAATGTCCGCCAAGCGAAACAGCGATCCTTCATCGGTCGTACCGTGTTCACAGGAGGGCATATCTAGAGTATTTCCATGACGGTGGCAAGCGAAACGCCGCCGCCCCCGCAAAGGGTGGCCATCCCCAGGGTCTTCCCGCGCCTCCGCAAGGCATGGAGCAACGTGACCATGATCCTGCATCCGGTCGAACCCACCGGATGACCCAGGCCGACGCCGGAACCGTTGACGTTGACAATCTCGCGGTTTAAACCCAATTCCCGTTCACAACCCAGATATTGGGCGGCGAAGGCTTCGTTGATTTCGAGGAGGTCAAAATCCTTGAGGGTAAGGCCTGACCGGGTGAGGAGATCACGGACCGCGGGGACAGGGCTCAATCCCATGACCGAGGGGTGGCAACCGCCGCGGCCCACCGCCTTGATCCGGGCCATGGGTTTTATGCCCAATTCGTTTGCCTTATCTGCGGACATGATGAGCATGGCGCTTGCCCCGTCGTTCACACCCGATGAATTGCCGGCAGTGACCTTGCCGGTCTTGGGGATGAAGGCGGCGGGCAATGCGGCCAGATCCGCCATGGTGAGTCCCGGTCGGAAATGCTCGTCCTTGGTGAAGAGGACCGGCGGCTTTCCTTTCTTCTGAGGAACCGCTACGGGGACGATCTCCTCCTTAAAATCCCCCTCCCTTGTTGCCCGTTCCGCATTGTTATGGCTGCGAAGGGCGATCTCATCGATCTCCTCGCGGGAGAGGCTGTACATCTGGGCGACGAGTTCGGCGGTGACCCCCATGATATAGGGCTTCCCCCGGAAGAGTTCCACCACCCCCCCCTCCTTCACAGGTCCATTTTCCAGACCGGGTAGGAGGTGCGAGCCTGAATGGAGGCCGTGGATGATATTGTCCACAAAAACCTGATCCTGAAAGCGACAGCCCCAGCGGGCGGAGGGGACGGAATAGGCGATCCCCGACATATGTTCCATTCCTCCTGCGAGGATGATATCGGCCATCCCGGCCTGGATCATCGCCATCCCTGAAATGACGGCCTCCATCCCGGAAATGCACACCCGGTTCACGGTGACGGCGGCGACGGTGTCGGGGATACCCGCCATCAATGCGGCGACGCGGGTGACATTGAGGGCATCCACCGGTTCCATGCAGCAGCCGAAGCGGACATCATCGATAAGGGCAGCGTCGATCCCGGCCCTCATGACTGCCTCCTTCATCACGACGCTCCCCAGTGATGCGCAGTTCAGATCGCGCAGTGAGCCACCGAAAGTGCCGATAGCGGTCCGACAGGCGGATACGACCACAACCTCTTTCATATAAGCCCCTCCCAGGATGACAGTCTCATCACATCAGGCGATGAAACACAGGTATTGTCGTTGCTAAAGCTTTTACGTATCAAGATCGGTCAAGGATGACGACGGCGCGGCGGGGAAATCCACCGACCCGTTCCTTTTTCAATGTGCAGCACAGGCGGCACCCTTGATAAGAGCAAGTAGAAGCTTCTTTAAAAAAAACACCCGGATCTGTCAAGGAGATTGTACCGGCGGAGTCTTAAAGGGACGCCATCTCCGTTGACACTGAGCCTCGTTCTGTCTATATTCCTCGGAATGCGGGGCAATTGAACCGATCCGGCCTGCATAGGTCTTTAGACCTTAAATCGAGTCATAAAGAGGTAGAGATGAAAAATTTGAGTCGATGGATCGCCGTTGCGGCCATAGGGGCGGTTCTCTTTGGATGTGGTGGGAGCGGATCCAGCAATGGAACCATCAGCGGGCAGGTCATCTCAAATGTTGACTTCGCGGCACCTGTTTATGTCCTTGCGATCACGTATGAGAACAGGGGGATGGTACGCAAGATCGAAACAGAACGGATGCCCTATGCTTCCTTTCATGTGGCGGCATACACGCGTTTGGAGCGGCCGGGACGTTACACGATCGCCGGGCTTGAGGATGGAGAATATATCCTCTGGGCATGGCAGGATAAAAACGGCAACGGCGAAGTGGAGCACATGAACTTCGCGGAGCCGGTAGGGTGGTATCAAAGTGGGTCGAATCTGGCCATGAACAAGGTGTCGATCGCCAACGGAAACTCTCTCTCCGGGAAAGACATCACCCTGTATCAACCTACCCCATTGCCGAACCGTGAGATAAGGGTCACCGTCGGTTCGGGCGGCGGTCTTCTCCGAAGTATCAAGGGGAACAAAATCCTTCTTCTGTGGGGATCGGGTGTAGAGCGGGCCCGGGCCATGGGCAGGATCCTCGCGCCGCAGATTTTGGACTGGATCAATTTTGTCCTCGTCGAGCATTATGCCCGTTCGGCGGATTTTTACGAGAACAGGTTCCTTGCGACAATAAGAAAAAATATGGGGGGGCTTGCGGCATACCGGGATGAGCTTCAGGCAGTAGTGGACGGCATGGCCGACAGTGGAACGGATCTTTATTCATTCCGCCTGCGCCGCAACATTACCATTGATGACATCAAGGGAATCAACAGTTTTTACACGCTGCCGATGACGATGATGTTCGGTCCTGCGGCCGACACGCCCCTGCCGTCCTGTTCAAGCGCGGTTGTCTGGGGGGACAGAACAGACAACTCGGAGCTGGGACGGGGGCTGATCCACGGTAAAAATATGGACGGAGAGAACGATCTGCGCAAGATCACAGTGAACGACCTGCTGATCGTGGCAGTGGATCCGGCGGAAAGCGAAATGAAACAGGCAATCGCCATCAACTGGCCGGGTTTCATCGGCATGGATATGGGGATGAACGAATCGGGGCTCATCCTGGCGCCGCATAGTGCCATGTCGGTCCCTAAATGGGGATCGAACAACATGCTCGACAACGACCTTATCTATCGCGAAACCTTGCAAAAAACAGCCACCCCGCAAGAAGCATGGGAGTATTGGCGAAATTCAGGAACCGTCAGGGTAGGGGGATTCAACACGGCGGTATCGGGACGGTATCTGACGTCAGCGGATTACCCGTCGCTCACGTTCGAGACAGACTCCTACGGCGGCCAGATGCGCGATCCGGTGTTTATGGACCCGAAAGATCCGTTCAGCATCCTGACGACGAACACCTTCTATAAGTACAAAGGGGTCAATCCCGAGGCGGTCTCCTTTGCCCAAGGATATCGCCCCCCTATTCCGGACGACGATCATCGCTATTGGGCCATGATGAACACACTCAATGCGTTTACCGAGCAGGGAAAAACGATCGGTACGGCGGAGATGATCAAGATCCTTCAAGCTGCCTCCCGGACCAGGCAATATGACGGGATCACGGAGTACAGTTTTATCGGCTATCCGGATGCGAAGATATTCGCCCTTGCCAAGGAGGATCTGGAGAAGAAGATCTTGGAGGCGCCGTACGGCACGTTTGTCATCTATGACTTCAACGAACTGTTTGACCGAGGGAAATGATTCCCTGAAGAAGATTCAACTCCTCCCCAACCGAAAACAAAGCAAATCGACACATCATCAAGCCGTGGAGAGGAATACTAATCGGCTTTAAGACCGATCTCATTAAAAAATTGATCGACCTCCCCGAGCCAGATCGCTCTTCCCGAGATATCGGCAAAGAGCCTGTGTCCAGATCGTATCGGCTGGTCAGGGTGATCACCTCCTGTTTCGCCGATAGGACAGGCGGGATCAGCAAAGAGACAAGAATCGGCACCAGGAGGGAAAAACGGGAAAGGCCTTTCGTCAAGCGTGGTTCCATAGTAAAAAAAGGGTTAAGCCGTGATGACCTAACCCTTTCAATGATCTGGCTCCCCAGCGCGGACTCGAACCACGGACCCGATGGTTAACAGCCATCTGCTCTACCGACTGAGCTACTGGGGAAAATCGCTTCGGACGGCCTTCATAATACAAGAAGAGGGGATTGTCAACAGAAGTCTTGACGGGAGGGGAAAATTGTTGTTTCCTCTTTGTACGCGTTTCAGGTTGACAGGAAAACGGCCATTTGTGCTAGAATGCGCCCGCAAAAGCGCGACGAATGAGTCGTTGATGAGAATGAACCGTCCGGAGGTCGAGCTGGTCATGCAGCAAGCGAAGAAGAAGGATGCAGCACCCATGGGCAAAAATGAGGGGTGCGGCGGGCAGAAGGAACTGGAGGAGACGGTCCTCAAGACCGGTCTTTGCACCGGTTGCGGTGCCTGCGTCAATCTCTGCCCTTATCAGGCATCCTACCGTGACAGAACCGTCACACTCCATTCCTGCGACCTGACCCGGGGAAGGTGTTACGAATTCTGCCCGCGCACTTACGTGGACCTGGAGGTATTACAGAAAAAGCTCTATCCGGGGAGCGACATTCTACCTGAATTGGGTGCGATGAAAGGTTTCTTCATCACCCGTGCAACCCACAAGGACTCTCGCCGTCAGTCCCAGCATGGCGGGACTGTCACCGCTCTGATGACATTGGCCTTGGAAGAAGGATTGATCGATGCCGCCATTCTCACGTCGGCAGGGCAGGGGCTGCTGCCTCAGCCCGTCACCACCAGCGATCCCAAAACGGTCGGCAGGCAGGGGAAGAGCCGTTTTGTGGTCTCCCCTACCTTAGCCGAGTTCAATCGGGCGATACGCGGGCAGTATCAGAGGATCGGTGTGGTGGCGACCCCCTGCCAGGCCCTTGCGCTTGCAAAGATGCGCACCCAGGCGGTGGCGGATGCCGAGGGGGGGACGGAAAAGCTGGGCATGGTTATAGGGCTCTTCTGCGGATGGGCCCTTTCCTGGCAAAGCCTGATGACCGTGCTTAAGGGAAAAGTGGATATCCCTGAGATTGTGGGAATGGATATCCCTCCCAGCCGTTATCATACCCTCGAGGTGTATACCCGGGAAAAGACCATCCCGATTTCTCTGGATGAGATCAATCCCTGCGTAAGGGAGTCTTGTCGTTCGTGCGGCGATATGACGGCGGAATTCAGCGATTTATCCGTAGGTTCGGCACGACTTCCGGAAGGGTGGCAAGAGGCGCGCCGATGGAACCAGGTGATTGCCAGGACCCAAAGGGGGATGGACCTCCTGGAGCTTGCCCGCCGGCGGGAGATTCTCGAATTTAAGGAGGTCCCCGCAGGGAATCTGGACAAACTCAAGGCCGCCTCGCTCGGCAAGAAAAAGGCAGCGCTCGATCGGTCATCTCTGGGGTGAGAAGCCCATGGGAGTCGCGGGATCAATAGGGTAAGAATCACTCCATATCGATGAGACAGAACATTTCCGGAGCCGCGGGTGCGCGGTCTGACAGAAAGAGGGGAGGGGATTCCCCTCTTGCCGAATCTTGAATTCATGGCAGTGGAGGGGCGGATGCCGATAGACAAACAGCAAAAAGAGGGGGCTGAAGTCCTGCTGATGGGCAATGAGGCCATTGCCCGCGGTGCGCTGGAGGCGGGGGTGCGGGTTGCCGCCGGGTATCCGGGTACCCCTTCTTCCGAGATTATTGAAACCCTTTCCCGGTCTGCGGCGGAAGGGGAACTCTACGTGGAATGGTCCACCAATGAAAAGGTGGCTATGGAAGTCGCGGCGGCGGCCTCTTTTGCGGGCCTTCGCTCGATGTGCGTCATGAAACAGAACGGCGTCAATGTCGCCTCTGATTTTCTTCTTCATCTGACGGGATCAGGAACGCGGGGGGGGATGATCCTTGTTACCTGCGACGACCCTGGCGCTCTGTCCAGTGTGAACGAAGGAGAGTCCCGCCATTTTGCGCGTCTGATGGAGATCCCGCTTTTGGAGCCCTCGGATTTTCAAGAAGCAAAGGAGATGACCTCTTGGGCCTTCACCCTTTCAGAGGAGATCCGAAATGTCGTGATGGTCCGCAGCGTGACCCGGATGTCGCATGCCAGCGGAAATGTCGTCCTCGGGCCGCTGCCTTCAGGTAAAGCGGCGGCGCGGTTCCTTTGTGACGGTCCGGTTTCCGATCCCGAGCGGGGAGCGATGATCAGCGCTCCTGTGGTCCAGAAGCATCACCTCCAGCAGGAAAAGGTCAAAAAGGCGCTCACGCTGTTTGAGCAGAGCCCCTTTAATACCTATGTAGGACCTGGCAAGCCGGAATTGCTCGTCATCACAAGCAGCGCCTGTCGGCTTTATACGGAGGAAGCCGTATCGAACCTTGGGGTGGAAGACCGGGTGGGGATTCTAAAGCTCGGAACAACCTGGCCCATCCCCCCTGCGCTGATCAAAAACTACCTGATGGCGACCGAAAGAATCTTGATTATCGAAGAGGTATTGCCGTTTCTTGAAGAGCAGGTGAAGGTCCTGGCCGCAGAGCAGATGCGGGAGATCGGGACTAAACGCTTTTTCGGGAAAAACGATGGAACCCTGCCGATGACCGGAGAGCTCAATCCCGACCTTGTAGCCGCAGCCCTAGGCCGGATACTCGGAGTGACGCCGAGGGTGGTGACGGATGACTATAGAGGAAAGCTTGGAGTGTATGCCGAGCTCGTTCCCAGGCGTGAACAGACCTTCTGTCCCGGCTGCCCGCACCGTGCCTCGTTCTGGAGTATCCGTGAGGCGCTGCAGCGAGACGGTCGCGGGGGGTTTGTCTGTGGTGACATCGGCTGTTATGCAATGGCATCCCTTTTTCCCGCTGCCGGTTTTTATACCTCCAAAACCCTGCATTCCATGGGTTCCGGAATAGGAGTGGCGTCTGGATTCGGCAAACTGGAATCGTTCGGCATGAATCAGCCGGTGATTGCCGTATGTGGAGACTCGACCTTCTACCATGCGGCCCTCCCCGCCCTGATCAACGCGATCCATCAGGAGGCGAACGTCATCTTCATCGCCCTGGACAACAGCGGTACGGCAATGACAGGATTCCAATCCCACCCGGGGATCCGACAGAACGCAATGGGGAAGGCCTCCCCCATGGTCGATATCGCGGCCCTTTGTACGGCGATGGGGGCGCCGGTCGTTGAGAGGGATCCTTTTTCCCTCCAGGAGACCCGCGAAATCCTCAACGGCCTCATGGAGGGAGGGGGAGGTCTCAAGGTACTGATCCTGAAGCAGTCCTGCGCACTGTCGCAGGAAAAAAAAGGGAAGAAAGGATACCTCATGCGGGTGGACAAGGACCTTTGTCGCGGGGAGCTCTGCGGCTGCAATCGCCTCTGTACGCGGATTTTTCGGTGTCCGGGGCTTCTATGGGACAGGGTGGAAGGGAAGGCGCAGATAGACGATGTCATCTGCGCCGGATGCGGGTTTTGCGCCGGCATCTGTCCCGCAGAGGCCATCCGCCGCGAGGAGGTACCCGTTTCATGACAGGCCCGCTCTTGATAAAGGATCCATACAACCTCATCATCACAGGGGTAGGGGGACAGGGAAACGTCATGGCCTCGCGGGTCCTCGCGAATATGCTCGTTCGACAGAGGCTGAGGGTCACCATCGGAGAGACGTTTGGGATGTCGCAGCGGGGGGGCTCGGTGATGAGTCATCTCCGTATTTCAAAAGCACGGGTCTGGAGTCCTCAGATACCAAAGGGAGAAGCGGACCTCATCGTTGCCATCGAACCGATCGAGGCGCTTCGGGTATTGAGCGACTATGGGAATCCCGATGTAAAGGTCCTGGTCAACACAAGGCCGATCTACCCCGTGGGAGTGATTACCGGTGAGAGCGACTATCCTGCTCCGGAGAAGATACGGGAAGCGGTAAAAGACCTTTCAGCAAAGGCTTATTTTATCGATGCAACGGCGGAAGCCGTGAATTTAGGTAATCCGATACTGGGGAACATCATCATGATCGGCGGAGTCGAAGGGCTCGGTGTGTTGCCCTTCAACCGGGAGGTGTTCGAGACGGTCATTCGAGAAGGAATGCCGGCCAGCCGAATCGAGGCCAATCTGCGTGCGTTCGATATCGGGGCGGCGGCAATCGCCAAAAGGTGCTGAGTCCCTCAGGGGCGCCGAAAGGGAAATTTGAAAACTCCCCAGGAGCAGTAGACAGGAGAACAGAAAAGATGAACAGTCCGTTCAAGGCCGTCAAGATGACGGATCATGTATGGTGGGTTGGGGCGATAGACTGGAACATCAGGGATTTTCACGGCTATCTGACCAAAAGGGGGAGCACGTACAATGCTTACCTGATCCTGGCCGACAAGGTCACGTTGATCGACACGGTCAAAGCCCCTTTCCGCGAAGAGATGATGGAAAGGATCGCCTCCGTCATCGATCCCGGAAGGATCACGTATATCGTTTCCAACCATTCGGAAATGGACCATTCAGGGTGCCTGGCGGAGGTCATCGCGGCGGTCAAGCCTGAGAAGGTCTTCGCATCTGCTGTCGGATCGAGGAGCCTGAAGGAAATCCTGCCGATCGAACGGGAGATCACTGCCGTCAGGGACGGCGAGAAGCTCAGCCTGGGGAACCTCAACCTTTCCTTCATGGAGACCAGGATGCTCCACTGGCCCGACAGTATGTTCAGTTATCTAAACGAAGAACAGGTACTTTTTTCGCAGGATGCCTTCGGGATGCATTATGCCTCCCTGGAGAGGTTTGACGACGAGTGCGATCCCGCGATACTCGCTTACGAGGCGGCGACGTACTACGCCAACATCCTGCTCCCCTATTCCCCTTTGGTTCAGAAGCTTTTTGAAAAGGTGACGGCCGCAGGTTTGAATTTTCGGCTTATCGCCCCGGATCACGGGCCGATCTGGCGAAGGGACATAGGCGGGATCATCGAGCGGTATGCGAAATGGGCCGCGCAAAAACCCACGGATAAGGCCGTCGTCGTTTACGGAACGATGTGGCACAGCACGGAAAAAATGGCCAGAGCTATCAGCGAGGGGCTTTCCCGGGGAGGGCTCCATGTCAAGTTGATGTCCATGTCGGAGGCGCACCGGAGCGATGTGATGTACGAAATTCTCGGCGCCGGTGCGCTCGCCGTCGGCTCGTCAACCCTCAACAATCAGATGCTGCCGGCCATTGCGGACGTCATGACGTATATGAAGGGCCTCAAGCCCAGGAACCTTGTCGGTGCGGCCTTCGGTTCATTCGGATGGAGCGGTGAAGCGGTCAAGCAGCTTGAAGGGATACTGGCGGAGATGAAGGTCGAAAACGGCGGTGAAGGGATCAGTGTGAAGAATGTACCTGATGACGAAGCCCTCAGCAGGTGCTATGACCTCGGAATAACCATGGCGGAAAAGGTAAAAGGCCGACGGTAGTCGGATGAAGATCAGGGTCCAGCCGAGAGGCGTTTTGTTAAAAAGAAAGGAGAAGCATAATGCAAAGATATGTATGCGGTATTTGCGGTTACGTCTATGATCCGGCGGTGGGGGATCCCGAGGGGGGAGTGAAAAAAGGGGTCCCGTTCGAGAAACTTCCCGAGGAGTGGGTATGCCCGGTCTGCGGCGCGGCAAAGGATGAATTCGCGCCGGAGTAAAGGCTAGGGAATATCGGATCGTGTCGGTCCGATATGTACACGTGATTACGGGTGAGGATATGGGAAGAATCCCTGCATGAGTCTGCTTTGGCGTTAAGCAGCCCGATGCGCGAATGACGCTGACGGCCATCATGGCAGGGAAGGGGAGAGGATGATGGGGCAAACGAAGGATGCGTTGCAGCAGGCCTATGCCGGCGAGGCCAAGGCGGCCTTGCGCCTCAAGGTCTATGGAGACAAGGCCGAGGAAGAAGGGTACCCTCAGATCGCAAAACTCTTCCGGGTGATTGCCCGCTCCGAGGAGATTCATGGGGCGAGGGCGCTCAAGGTCCTCAAGGAAATCAAGACAACAGAGGAAAATCTCGCGGAAAGCTTCGAGTCGGAGCGGCGGGTGGCGGAAGTCGCGTATGGGGAGTTCGTCAGACAAGGGGAAGCGGAAGGCAATCAGGCGGCGGTCCTTCACTTCAGCCAGAGCAAGGATGTCGAAGAGACGCATGCGAAGCTTTACAAGGATGCCATGAACCATATGTTGGAGGAGAGGGAAACGACCTACTATATTTGTCGTGTGTGCGGCTACGTCGCGGACGGTATTCTGCCCGTCAGCTGTCCCATATGCGGAGCCAAACAAGACCAGTTCACGCAATTCTCCTGAGCGGATGCGAGGAAGGAAATCATGAGAGGAGTTCTCATACGCTGGCTGATCTTGACGGCTTCGGTCCTTATCGCCGCATGGATCCTGGACGGCATCTATGTGACCGGTGTGCTGCCCGCTTTCCTGGCGGCTGCGACGCTCGGGATACTGAACGCCTTCCTCCGCCCCATCCTGATTCTTCTGACGCTGCCCATCAATATCGTGACCTTCGGCCTTTTCACCTTTTTGATCAATGCCCTGATGCTGAAGGTGGTTTCCGAGCTGATACCCGGTTTTTACATTTACGGTTTCTGGACCGCGGTCTTCGGCGCCCTGATCATCGGAGCGGTGAGTTGGCTCCTGAACTCCTTTGTCGGCGGACGGGGGAAGGTGGCACGGGATTCCTATATCGATCTCCAAAAAAGGGGCGGACGATGGGAGTAGGCGATCTGACCCCGGCCATGCGCCAATACGCGGAGATGAAGGAGCGCTACCCGGATTGTATCCTCTTTTTCCGGATGGGCGATTTCTACGAGATGTTCTTCGAGGACGCTCTGACCGCCTCGAAGATTTTGGAGATCGCCCTCACCTCCCGAAACAAGAACAGCAAAGACGCCATCCCCCTCTGCGGTTTTCCTTATCACGCCGCCGCTTCCTATATCACGAAGCTCATCGAAAAAGGGTTCAAGGTGGCCATCTGCGAACAGGTAGAGGATCCAAAGCTCGCCAAGGGGGTCGTTCGGCGGGATGTGGTGCGCGTCGTCACCCCGGGTTTGGTCCTCGAGACGGAGAATCTCCGAGCGAAGGAGAACAACTTTCTTGCGGCTTTGTTCGTCCGCAACAACCGTTTCGGACTTGCCCGTGTCGATATCTCGACAGGGGAGTTCTTCGCGACCGAGGCCGACGACAGGGAGTTCTTCTTGGCCGAGATAGCAGGAATGGAGATCAGGGAGCTTTTGCTGGAAGAGAATTTCCAAGACGAGGACCTTATCCGGGCGATTGCCGGTGAAGGGGACCGCTGTCGAATCGAACGGTTCCCTCGGGAGAAAGTCACTCCGGAGACGGCACGAGTCTTCCTTGGGAGATATATAGACCAAGATGGGCTTGCCGAGCTCTCCATCGAAAGCAGGCCGGCAGCGGCCGGTGCGGCCGGAGCCATCCTTGCGTATATGGAAGAGACGCAAAAAGAAGCCCTTTCTCACATCAACCGTCTGACATGGTATGAAAGCGGCGCCCATCTGATCGTTGACGACATCGCCAAGCGGAATCTCGAACTGTTTGCAACCATCGCCGAAGGGAAAAAGGCGGGATCGCTTTTTCACATCCTTGATCAGACGGTCACGGCGATGGGGGGGAGGAGGCTCCGCCGCTGGCTCAACTATCCGCTCCGCGACCCGGCCCCGATTCAGGAGAGATTGTCGGCGGTTGCGGAGATACGGGAAAGGCATCTTCTCAGAGAAAGCCTCCGCGATCGCCTTGGGAGTGTTTACGATCTGGAGCGTCTGGGCAGCAGGATCGCCGTCGGACTGGCCAACGGCCGTGATCTTGCCGCGCTCGGTGCATCTCTTCTGGCACTGCCGGAGGTCATCGCGCTTCTGAGAGAAACGGAAACGCCCCTCATGAGGACGACCCTTGACGGCATGGATCCTCTGACAGACCTCCGGGAACTCATCGAGAAAGCGATCGTTGCGGACCCGCCGCTGACGATCCGTGAAGGGGGGATCATCCGGGAGGGGTATGATCCGGAACTGGATGCCCTGATCGCCACCATGAGGGACGGCAAGCAGTGGATCGCCGCCCTTGAGGAGAAGGAACGCCGCCGGACGGGGATCCATTCCCTGAAGGTGGGATTCAACAATGTCTTTGGGTACTATTTCGAGATCACAAAGGCAAACGCCTCGTCCGCCCCCCCGGATTATATCCGGAAGCAGACACTGGTCAATGCGGAGCGGTATATTAACGAGGAACTCAAAGGATACGAAGACACGGTCCTCCATGCAGGGGAGCGCAGACAGGCAAGGGAGTATGAGCTTTTTGTCGATATCAGGGGCAGGGTCGCCCGCGAGATCCGGCGGATACAGACAACGGCGTCGCATATCGCCGATCTCGATGCACTTGCATCGCTGGCCGAGATGGCGGAAAGATACAATTACTGCCGCCCTTCAGTCGATGCAGGCGACACCATCGAGATTGTCGATGGCCGCCATCCGGTGGTAGAACGAATGGCCGGGGGAACGGGATTCGTTCCAAACGACGTCCTGCTTGACCTGGAGAAAAATCGTTTCCTCATCATCACCGGCCCGAACATGGCCGGGAAGTCGACGTTTATCCGACAGATTGCCCTGATCGTCCTGATGGCCCAGATGGGTAGCTTTGTTCCCGCCTCCCGGGCCCGGATCGGTTTGGTAGATCGGATCTTCACCCGCATCGGTGCGGCGGACAGCCTGGCGAGGGGTCAGAGCACCTTTATGGTAGAGATGACGGAAGTGGCCAACATCCTCCGGCATGCCACAAAACGAAGCCTGATCATCCTCGACGAAGTGGGAAGGGGAACGAGCACATTCGACGGCCTCAGCATTGCCTGGGCGGTGGCGGAGCACATCCATGACGCTGCTCCGCTGGGGGCGAGGACCCTTTTTGCGACGCATTACCATGAACTGACGGAACTTTCCTTTACAAAGGAAGGGGTGCGCAATTTCAACATCGCCGTAAAAGAGTGGGGGGACAGGATTATTTTCCTGCGGAAGATCATGGAGGGAGGAACAAACCGGAGCTACGGCATCCAGGTGGCGCGGATCGCCGGCGTCCCGTCTGAAGTGATCGGCCGGGCGATGGAGATCCTGCGCAATATGGAGCAGGGCGAGCTTGACGAGGTCGGGATGCCGAAGATCGCCAAAGGGAAGAAGGCTCAAAAAAATGTCAATCAACTCGGACTGTTTACGGATCAAAAAGAAGCAATCGTGGAGGAGCTCAAGGCCCTGGATCTGTTGAATCTGACCCCTCTGGAGGCGATCGGCCGCCTTGGAGAGTGGAAGGGAAGATTGGGGCAGGGGTAAACGGAAGCGTCGGGTATTCCCATGGAAATGACGGCGGCGGGTTACCACTTTCATACACGCATTGGGGACGGGGCTGTCCTTGTCTTTGCCTTGTCGGGCAGGATCTCCCTTGACAACGCGGACCATCTGCTCGCCGACATGGAAGGGATCCTGGAAAAAAATGCGGCCGGCGGGGTTCAAGTCGACCTGGCCGGAGTTTCCTATATGGACAGTGCCGGCGTCCTTGCCCTTTTCCGGATGGAACGGAAGGTCCGCGGGAAATACCGCAGTTATGACTATACCCACATCCCTCCCCGAATCCGGGGGATCATGGAACTCATCGACAAGGAAGGGCTGGAGAGGCTCCCTCTTCGGCAGGAGACCCGATCCGAGGGAATCATCGGTATCTTCGGTGAAGCCGGTTTCAAGATTTACGGCGATTTCAAAGCCCTGATGACCTTTCTTGGCGATCTTGTGGCGGCGGCGGTTCACCTTGCCGCGAATCCGCGTGAGGTGCGCTGGGGCGACGTCCTTTTCTACATGCGGCGTACAGGAGCGGAAGGTTTCCCGATTGTCGCCCTGATCAGTTTCCTGATCGGTCTGATCATCGCCTTCATGTCATCTCTCCAGCTCAAACAATTCGGAGCCAACGTCTATGTGGCTTCACTGGTGTCTTTGGCCATCGTTCGGGAACTCGGTCCGATCATGACGGCGATCCTGGTGGCGGGTCGCTCTGCGTCGGCTTATGCCGCGGAGATCGGGACCATGAACATCAATGACGAAGTGGACGCCCTTGTCACGATGGGATTCGATCCGATCCGTTTCCTGGCCGTTCCCAAGCTGATCGCCACCGCCCTGGTCCTGCCGATCCTCACCCTGTACTCCGACCTTTTCGGGATCGCCGGCGGCATGATGGTGGGGGTGACGGGACTCGATCTGACACCTTATACGTATCTGCAGGAAAGTCAGCGGCCCATCACCCTTTTCTACCTCCTCTCCAGCCTGCTGAAGTCCCTCGTCTTTGCCTTTGTGATCGCCTGGATCGGCTGTCAGCGCGGATTTCAGGTCAGGGGCGGGGTGGAAGAGGTGGGCGCTGCCACGACATCGGCGGTGGTGACGTCGATCCTGCTGATCGTGATCGTGGATTCAATATTTGCCGTTGTTCTCCACTATGTGGGTTAGGGAGGCCTAACGGATAGGATGACAAACGATCGGAATGAGACACAGGAAACGCCGTTGATCGTCGTTGACGGCCTTGTCGCGCGTTTCGGAGAAGAGACGATTCTGGAAAACATCAGCTTCGAGGTGTTTCGAGGTGAAATTCTCTGTATCGTAGGAGGGAGCGGATGCGGCAAATCCACGCTTCTGAAGCACATGATCGGTTTGCTGAAGCCTGCCGCCGGGCGTGTCGTCTTTGAGGGGATGGATATCACCGTCTCGGATGACGATGAAATCAACCGGATTCGGAAAAAAATAGGGGTCCTTTTCCAGTCCGATGCACTTTTGGCATCGATGACTCTGGGGGAGAACGTCGGACTGCCGTTGGAGGGATTTACCGGACTGTCGCCGGAGACAGTGCAGCTCATCGTTCGGATGAAACTCGGCATGGTGAATCTGGGAGGATATGAGAACCACTATCCGGCCGAGCTGTCCGGAGGGATGAGAAAGCGGGGCGGACTGGCCAGGGCAATAGCCCTTGATCCGCAGGTCCTTTTTTTTGACGAACCTTCGGCTGGACTTGACCCGGTGAATACCGCGGAACTGGAGACCCTGATCAAGGGAGTCAACACCGGACTCGGGACGACCATGGTGATCGTAAGCCATCAGGTGGAACTGGTTTTGCGGATAGCGGACCGGGTGATGATGATGGACCGGGAGGAAAAAGGGATGATCGCGACAGGTACACCAGCGGACCTCAGGCTCCATGAGACCGATCCCCGGGTCAGAAATTTTCTTTTCCGATCCGGCACCAAACAAGGGAAAGGGTGAGCGATATGGCGAAAAGACAATCAAGATTCATGGTCGGTATTTTTGTAATGGCGGGAATCTTGATCGGTGTGACGGCCATTGTCTGGTTTGGGGCGGCGAACTACTTCCAGAAAGGGACCCGCTATGTGACCTATTTCGACGAGTCCGTTCAGGGGCTGCAGGTCGATTCGCGGGTCAAATACCGGGGGGTGGAAGTGGGGAGTGTCGAGAATATCGGTGTTGCCTCAGACCAACGGCTGGTAAAAGTCATCGTCAAAATCGATCTGCAAGGGGATGTCGAACACGGCATCGTCGCACAGCTAAAAGCCGCAGGGATCACGGGGATCGTTTTTGTCGAGCTCGACAGCCGCCTGCCGGAGATGGAGGTATTTGTCCCGCCGCCCGAGCTGGAAAAGGATTATCCGGTGATTCCCTCCCAGCCTTCCCAGACCAAGCAGATGCTTTCAAGTATTGATCGGATCATGGAAAGGGTCGCCGACCTCGACCTCAAAGGGATTTCCGAGCAGATAAGGCAGACGTCGCAGGCGGCAGAGAATTTTCTTGCCGGCAAAGAGATGTCAAATATCGTTCGGAACCTCGATTTGACCACTGCCAGCCTGGAGCGCAGCCTTCGGAGGATCGACCGGATTCTCGCCTCGGGAAAGGCTGAGTCGCTGCTTACGACTGCGGAACAGGGCCTCAGTGAAGCGAGGCAGGGAATCGGAGAGACCCGGGAAGGGATGGCGGAGATTCGGAAGGTTCTTGCATCGGTCGGCAAAGAGGTGGAAGATCTGAAAACAGCGGAGATCTCCGCAAGGACGCAAGACCTTATCAAGGGGTTGGACCGACGGACCCAGGCGATGGCCTATGATATCCAATCCACGACCGATGACATACGTCAGGCGGTGGAGAGCTTCAGGATGCTCGTTGAGAATCTTCGGGAAAATCCGTCAGACCTGCTCTTCAGCCAGCCAGTGCGTGACGATCGGAAAAGAAGGGAGGAATGATGCATGCTGAAGCGTTTGGGAATCATCCTGCTGATACTCGGGTTGACCGGCTGCCTCAGAGGGACCGCGCCCCCGCCTCTGGTCCATTACTACATCATTGAATACCCTCCGCCTGGGAGCGCGGGTATCCCCCGAGTCGAGGCATTGCTCAGAGTAGAGCGGTTTTCCGTGGATCGCAGCTACACAGGCCCGGCAATGCTTTTCCGAAGCGGCCCTTTTCTGAGAGAGGCCTACCATGAACATCGTTGGAGAGTCAGTCCCGGGGATATGGTGACGGACTTCCTCAGACGAGACGTCCGGCATGCCGGTCTTTTCAGTGCGGTTCTTTCCGCGCGCGACACGGAAGAGACCCGTTTTGTCCTTGAGGGAGGGGTGGAGGAGTTTATTGAAACGGAAGGAGGGAAAAGCCGGAAAGCGCTCCTGGTCGTGATGGTGGCACTCATCGACCGTACCGCACAGGATGTCTCCCGGCGGGTGATCTTTCAAAAGACCTATCGGTGCGAGGCGGCCTTTACGAAGGAGGGGGCGGCGGGTTTTGCCGAAGCCATGAGCAGGACGATGTCGCAATTGTCGGCGTTTGTCATAGAGGATATGGGCAGGGCGCTGCAAAAGAGCAGCCGGTGATACAGATGCAATAAAAAGGATTGTCCGTCTGGAGGCCGGCGGCTTTCCGGCTATTTGATGCACACCCGCCGAACTTGACGGAAATCGGTGAGACCCTGGATGGATTTGAAGATACCGTCCTGAAGCAGTGTCGTCATTCCCTCTTCCATCGCCAGCCTTCGCATCGTCTCGACGGTTTCTCGCTTCTGAATCAGCCGTTTCATGGGATCGGTCGCGATGATCAGCTCATGGATTCCCATCCGCCCTCTGTAACCGGACTTGTCGCAGGCATCACAACCATTCGGCCGGTAAAGTGTAAAGTTATCGTTGTAGGGGATGTTGAGTTTTGCGAACAGCTCTTCTCCGTAGCTCATCGCTATTTCGTCGTATTCGCTGCGGGTCGGATGATAGGCTTCACGGCATTTCATGCAGAGAGTCCGGACAAGGCGCTGCGCGAGGATAGCCAGGAGGGCGTCGGCAAAATTGAGGGGATCGATCCCCATATCAAGAAGGCGGACGATCGTCTCCGGTGCGCTGTTCGTGTGGAGAGTGCTGAAAACGAGGTGCCCCGTCAAGGACGCTTCCACCCCTATCTTGGCCGTTTCGAAGTCCCTCATTTCACCCACCATGATCACGTCCGGATCGGCCCTGAGGAATGAGCGCATGGCCGCCGCGAAATCGAAGCCGATCTTCGGATGGACCTGTACCTGTCTGAGGCCGTACTGGGAAATCTCAACCGGGTCTTCGGCGGTCCAGATCTTCCGGTCCGGCTTGTTGATCTCGTGAAGGGCGGCGTGCAGGGTGGTTGTCTTGCCTGAGCCGGTGGGACCGACGGCGAGGATCATCCCGTACGGCTTTTCCAGGACGGACCTGAGCTCTCTTAGATTGCGCACGGACATCCCCATGGACTCCAGAGGCATGATCTCGCTCTTGGCCAGGAGCCTCATGACGACATCTTCCACATCCCCCTGGGTCGGGATGGTGGCCACGCGCAGTTCGATGTTCTCACCGCTCGGTTTCCTGAATTTGATCTTACCGTCCTGCGGAAGGCGTCGGATGGTGATATCGAGATTGGACATGATCTTGATGCGTGAGACGATCGCCGCGCGGTAGCTGTATGGGAGGGTTTGATAGAGGGCGCAGTCCCCGTCGATCCGATAGCGTATCTCGACATTCCTCTTTCCCGTATTGGGTTCGACGTGGATGTCGGAGGCTCGCTTTGCATGGGCGTCGATAATGAGCTTGTTGACGACCTGCATGATGATACTGTCCGATTCGCTGACGACCTCCTCTTCCTCCGGGGCAAACTCGTCGGCTTCGAGCTTGCCGAGGATATCGGTGAGGGAATGGTCGTCCTCGATGGAATGATAGAACAGATTGATGAATTTGATGATGTCTTCTGAAAAAGAAACGCTGTAGCGGACGGACTTCGTTTTCAGGAGGTTTTCGATCATGTCCCTCTTGAGGATGTTGTTGGGATCATCCACGAGGACATGAATGGCTCCGTCCTTCTTTTCCAGGGGGACCCAAAGCTCCCTGAGGAGATAATTTTTTCTGAGGTTCTTGAGCAGGTTCTCCGGTATATGGTATTTTTCCGAGTAGGGAATAAATTTGCAATGATAGAAATCCTCAAAGGAGCTGGCAACATCCTCCCGGGAAATATTGTATTTATTAATCAAGAGGTTTTCGACAGATTCCTTTTTTTCACGTGACTCCTCCCAGGCGTTGTCCAGATCCTCCTCTTTGATGAGGTCTCGGCTAATCAAGTAATCGAAACGGGTTTTACGACGCCGGGCAAACCGTTCCTGGTTGTAGAAGGCAACGGCGAGGACATCCGTGATCTCTTGGAGAAACCCGCGTTCCTCATCGGAAAACTTGCCGGGTCCTTTCTTCTTGTTCAGGATTTGGACGACCCCCATGAGGGTCTTGTTGTGAAAGATGGGTGTCGCAAGGATCTGTCTCGTCCGGAATCCGGATTTCTTATCCCAACTGACGTCAAAGACCAGCTCCTTGTCTATGGCCCTCAGCTCGGCAATATCGTAAGCGTCGGCGATATTCACGACCTTGCCTGTATTGGCGACATAGCCGGCGATGCTTCGGTTGTTGATCGGAACCCGGATTTCCTTGACCTGCGTTCCGACCAGGAGCATGGAATAGATCTCGTTGCGCGACCAATCGACCACATAGATGGTGATCGAATCAGCGGAAAAGAGGTTGAGTATCCCGTCTTTCAGGTCGATAAGGATCTGTTTGATATTCCTTGCGGCATGGATCCGATTGGTGATATCAACGAGGGCCTCGCGTTGCCGCAGTTTTTCCTCGAGGTTCGAAAGTTCTCTTTTCTTTATCTCATCCATCGCCACTGTCTCCTTAGACCCTACGACTCCGTAACGATCCTGGAGAAATCCGCCACATGGTAAAAGAGGGCGGATATCTCCTTGAGCAGGGAGAGGCGGTTGAAGCGGATCTTTTCCTCTGGAGCCATCACCAGAACGGCTTCGAAAAATGCATCCACAGGTTTCCGGAGTTTCGCAAGTGTGATGAGCGCAATCTGATAATCGCCGTTGGCGATATGGCGCATCACGTCTTGGCGGATTTTCAGGAAGGAATCGTGAAGATTTCTCTCCTCATCACATTCAAAACAGGAAGGATCGACCAGGCCGTTTTGAAAATTCCCGATGATGTTCACCACCCGTTTGAAGGCGACGGCCAGTGGCTGAAAGTCGGGATGGGTTTTAAAGACCTCCATGGCCTGGATCTTTTCCCATGCCAGAACAAGATCCTGGAAGGGTGTAGCCAAAACGGCGTCTACGACGTCGTAAGGATGACCCTGGGCGATGAGCTGATTCTCAAATCGTCCCTTGATGAAATCAAGAACAGAGGTCTTGGTTTCGTCCGGCGACCGCTTCAGAAGGGGGGTGAGAATGGAGAGACTCTTGTCGACCAGGGCGTCGAGCGGCAGCCGGTAACTTTTGCTGAGGATGATATTGATAACGCCCAAGGCCTGGCGACGCAGGGCATAGGGATCGGCCGTCCCTGTCGGGCTCAATCCGACGCCGAAGAATCCGCAGATGCTGTCCATTTTGTCGGAGATGCTGACAACGGCCCCCTCGTCGGTTTCCGGAAGCTCTCCACCTGCCGCCGTGGGAAGGTAATGCTCATAGATCGCCTTTGCGACAAGAGGATCTTCGCCCGATGCAAGGGCATATTCACGCCCCATGATCCCCTGAAGTTCGGCGAATTCTCCAACCATCAAGGTATCAAGATCGGCCTTGGCCAGCAGCGCCGCCCTGTCGACACGGGCCGCAAAGGCGTCCCTATCGGCATCCTTCGTTTCGACGTGACGAGCGATCCAGCCTGCAAGCCCCCGGAAGCGGATCACCTTTTCATAAGACGTGCCGAGAAGGGTATGGAAGACGACCTTTTTGAGATCATCGACCCTCTGGACGAGAGGGATTTTCCGATCTGTTTCGAAAAAGAAACGGGCATCGGAGAGGCGGGCGCGGATCACCTTTTCATTCCCCCGCCGCACCACCGCGGGATCGCGGGCGAGGGTATTGTTGATCGTCAGAAAATGGGGAAGGAGCTCGCCCCGGTCGTTCACTACAGGGAAGTATTTCTGGTGAGAGATCATTGTCGTGATGAGGACCTCCCGGGGAAGCTTCAGATATTCCGTATCAAAGCCTCCGCATACGACGGTTGGATATTCCGTGAGGCAGGAAACCGTCTCGAGAAGATCATCGTTCCGAAGGGCGCTGCCTCCCACGGATGCAGCCGCTTTGTCGGTTTCCTCGATGATCATTTTCTTTCTTTCCGACGGATCCACGATAACGAAATGGTCCCGTGTCGCTGCCAGGTAATGGTCGAAGCTCATGACGGGGAAGGATGCGGGACTCATGAACCGGTGGCCGCGGCTGAGGTTGCCGCTTTCGATAGTGGCGATCCTGAGGGGGACAACCCTCCCGTCGTACAGGGCCAGCAGCCAGTGAATCGGCCGCGCGAAACGGAAATCCTGATCGGACCAGCGCATCGATTTGCGAAAAGGGATCCCGGTGATGGTCTTGACGAGAATCTCGGAGAGCAGGCCCTCCGTCGCCTCACCGATGATTTTTTTACGGGCGCAGAGATACTCCCCTTTTTCGGTTTTCACTGTCGTTAAATCAGACACCGTCAATCCCTGTCCCCGTGCAAAGCCGACAGCGGCGGACGAAGGATTCCCTTGGGCGTCAAAAGCGACCCGGCAGGCCGGCCCCAGTTTCTCTATGACCTGGTCTTCCTGTTTTGCGGCAACACAAGCAACAGTAAGGAAGAGCCGGCGGGGCGTGCCCATCGACCGGATCTCTCCGTGGGGGATGCGCCTTTCCGAAAACTCCTTCCAAATGATTTCTTCCATATCTTTGAGAGCCTTGGGCAGAAAGGCTGCCGGTATTTCCTCGGCTCCGATTTCGAGCAACAGTTCCTTGCCCATGTATCCGTTCTCCCTTTATCGTGCATTCTGTGCACCTGCACAGGAATGAGGAGGTTTTCTCCTTCGTGGACTACGCCCTGCTGAGCAGAGGGTAGCCCATTGTTTCTCTTTGCCGTAGATAGCACTCAGCGCTCAGATGCGCAAGATTTCGGACCCTGCCGATGTAACTCGTTCGCTCGGCCACGCTAATGGCTCCCCGGGCATTTAAGAGGTTAAACGTGTGGGAACACTTGAGGCAGTAATCGTAAGTCGGCAGTACCAAGGATTTTTCCGATGTACGGATTCCCTCTGACTCGTACATATCGAAGCGTTTGCGGAGCTCGCCGATGTCGGCAGTCTCGAAATTATATACCGACCATTCCACTTCACTTTGGTGGTGGACGTCACCGTACTTGATCCCTTTGGTCCATTCGAGGTCATAGACGTTGTCGATACCCTGAAGATACATGGCGATCCGTTCGGTGCCGTAAGTCAGCTCTGCGCTGACCGGGCGACAGTCGAATCCGCCGACCTGCTGAAAGTAGGTGAACTGGGAAATTTCCATGCCGTCGAGCCAGACCTCCCAGCCCAGACCCCATGCGCCCACCGTCGGAGACTCCCAATCGTCTTCGACGAAACGGATGTCGTGCTCCATGGGATCGATCCCGAAACTCCTGAGGGAATCGAGGTACAGGTCTTGAATGTTGAGCGGAGAGGGCTTCATGATGACCTGGTATTGATAGTAGTGCTGGAGCCGATTCGGATTTTCACCATAGCGGCCGTCCGTCGGTCTTCGAGAGGGTTCGACATAGGCTACGTTCCAAGGTTCCGGCCCCAGGGCGCGCAGAAATGTGGCAGGGTTGAAGGTGCCTGCGCCCACTTCGATGTCGTAGGGCTGCTGGATGACGCATCCCTGATCCGCCCAGTAGCGCTCAAGGGCGAAGATCAATTCTTGAAAGGTCACTATTCCTCCTAAAGAGTTAGATCGCGTTATTTCTTGATTTTACGATCATTTTTTCCCGCTGGCTTTTTAACATGGCGAACTGTGGGTGTCAATACGAATTATGGGTTTTCTATTCTTAAACGGCGGATCTCGTTGAGAACATGGACCGATTTAGGCTCCTTTCCCAAGATATGGCGAATGAACCGGGCCAGGAGAAGCCTGCTTTCAGCGGCGGACTGATCCGACATCAGGAGGCGCTCCAGCCGGTCGATCGTCAGGTCGCGTGCCAGGAGCAGCGTACGGATCGTTCCGAGGGAAACAGAAACGGCGTCCGGGCTTTGGGGGCGGCAGGAAAGACAGGTCAGGCCTCCGTCCGCCGCCCTGAAACAATAGGTGGCTTCTTTATCGAGAGGCGCTTTGCAAATGAGGCAGTGATCCAGGAGGGGATCATATCCAGAGAGTTTCAGGAGACGGATCTCGAAATAGCGCAGAAGCGCCTCCGTGGCAGGAACTGTTTCGATGAGTTGAAGGAACCCGGTCAGAAGCCGGAAGAGTTCTTCGTTTTTTTTGTCTTCCAGGGTGAACTGATCCGTCAGGTCGATCAGATAGGAGGCGCTCAGGGTTTTTTCCAGATCGGCGCGGATCGCGGGAAAATGGCAGATGACATCCGAATTCTCGATGAGCGCAAGGCCGTCTTCCCTCCGGCGGGAGAAAAGGATCCGCGAACAGGAAAAAGGCTCGAGGGCATTGGCGAACCGCTTACGGCTCCGCCTCGCTCCTTTGGCGATACCGCGCAGTTTTCCGAACCCTGAGGTGCAAAACGTCACGATCCGGTCGGATTCCCCATAGTCCAAGATGCGCAGGACGACCGCTTCGGTTCGGTACTGAGTTCTGGCGTTCATCTTTTTCTAAAGATCACGATAACGGATGAAGCCTCCGACCATGGTCAGGACCGCTTTGCCTTTCATTGTCCAGCCGTGAAAGGGGGAGTTTTTACCTCGGGATCGCAGAAGGGTACGATCAACGGTCCAGGCCTTCTGCGGATCGATGACGGTGATATCGGCGTCGGCGCCGACAGCAAGGCTTCCCTTGGGAATCCGGAGGATGTGTGCCGGATGGAGGGTCATCTTTTTGATCAGGTCGGAAGGGGAGAGAACGCCCTCGGTCACAAGCCGGAGCGACAGGGCAAGCGAGGTTTCCAGGCCCGTCAGGCCGCTTGCCGCATAATCGAATTCCACCTCTTTGTCGGTCCGGGCATGGGGGGCGTGGTCGCTCGCGATGACATCAAGGGTGCCGTCGGCGAGACCTTCCCTCACGGCCATGCGATCTTTCTCGCCGCGGAGAGGCGGGTAGACCTTGGCGTTGGTGTCGAACTGAAGAATCGCTTCATCGGTCAGAGAAAAATAGTGGGGCGCTGTTTCAGCGGTGACACGGACTCCACGGTTCTTCGCTTCCCGGATCAGACGGACGGCTCCGGCGGTGCTGACATGGGCGATGTGCACCGCCGCCCCTGTGAATTCGGCCAGGAGGAGATCACGGGCCACCATGACGTCTTCGGCGATCGCCGGGATCCCGGCAAGGCCCAGCTCCGTGGATACTCCGCCTTCATGCATCACCCCTCCCGAGGAGAGGTTTTTATCCTCGCAATGAACGATGACCGGCATGCCCAGGGAAGAGGCGTATTCCAGAGCCCTGCGCATCAAGGAGGCATTCATCACCGACCTTCCGTCATCGGAGAAACCGACGGCGCCGGAGTCCTTGAGATCCCAGAATTCAGTGAGAAGAGAGCCTTCCGACTTCACGGTGATTGCGGCTATCGGATACACGTTCGCCAGGCTGCATTCCCGGGCCTTTCTACAGATGAATTCGGTGACGGACCGGCTGTCGTTTATGGGATTCGTGTTGGGCATACAGGCGATGGAACTGAAGCCGCCCGCTACGGCCGCCTCGGTTCCGGACGCGATGGTCTCCTTGTATTCGAACCCGGGTTCCCGCAGATGGGTGTGCATATCGATCAAGCCGGGAACGATCCACATCCCTCCGACATCCAATACCTCTACATCGGACTTTTTCCCTTTGGGGAGATCCTTTCCGGTTTTGATGATTTTGCCGTTTTCGATCAGTAGATCTCCATCGCCATCCGCGTCGCGGGAGGGATCGATCAGTCTTCCGCCTTTCAACAAGAGTGTCATGAATTGCCTCCAGTCAGCAGATAGAGAAGCGCCATCCTCACGGCGACACCGTTGGTGACTTGATCAAGAATCACGGAATGGGGCCCGTCAGCGATCTCCGGTGAGATCTCTATCCCGCGGTTTATCGGGCCCGGGTGCATGACGATGCAATCCCTGCGTGCCAGAGAGATGTTTTTTCGGTTGAGGGAGAAATACTGCGCATATTCCCGCAGGGAGGGAAAGACATTCTGTTTTTCCCTCTCGGTCTGTATACGGAGCATCATAATGATATCCGCATCCTGGAGGGCCTCTTCGATTCGGATACAGGGGGTGACTCTCAGGGTCTCGATTTCACGGGGAAGCATGGTCGCGGGACCGGAGACAAAGATATGCGCCCCCATTTTCGTCAGGCCGTGGATGTTGGAGCGGGCGACCCGGCTGTGCGTGATATCGCCGATAATGGCTATTTTAAGTCCTGCGATCCGTCCCTTTTTGGACCGGATCGTCATCATGTCCAGAAGTGCCTGGGTAGGGTGTTCATGGGCCCCGTCGCCTGCATTGATAATCGATTGTCGAAGCAATGAGGCCAGAAGATGGGGCGCCCCTGCGGCGCTGTGCCGGATCACGATGACATCCGGATTCATCGCCTCGAGGTTTTTGGCCGTGTCGATCAACGTCTCCCCTTTCACGACGCTGCTGGTCGATGCGGAGATGTTGATCGCGTCGGCGCTCAGCCGTTTGGCAGCTATTTCAAAGGAGGTACGCGTCCGCGTGCTTGCCTCATAGAAGAGGTTGATCACACTTTTCCCGCGGAGCGTCGGAACCTTTTTAATCTCCCGCGTAGACACCTCGAGGAAGGAGTCTGCCGTATCGAGAATGAGGGTGATCTCCTCCAAGGAGAGTTCCTTGATGCCGAGGATGTCTTTCCTGTTTAATTTCATGGTCAAACCTCGCATGCAAAGGGTCGCAGCCGCAGGGCATCCCCGCGGGTGAAAGGTGGAGACTATACATTCTCCTCGATGATGACTTCGTCCTTACCGTCCTTCTCCGTCAGGTTCACGCTCACGGCCTGCCATAGCGATGAGGGCAGGTTCTTGCCGACGAAATCGGCCCGGATGGGGAGTTCTCGGTGGCCGCGGTCTATCAGAACGGCAAGCTGGATCGACCTCGGCCTGCCGAAGTCGATCAGGGCATCCATAGCCGCCCGGATCGTCCGGCCGGTAAATAGGACATCATCCACCAGCACGACCTTTTTGCCGTCCAGTGAAAAGGGGATATCGGTTTTTCCCAGCCTGGGTTTCCTGTGGGAGGTGGAAAGATCGTCACGGTAAAGGGTGATGTCAAGAATACCGAAGGGGATTTCCTTCCCTTCGATAGCGGAGATCTTTTTCTTCAGGCGCTCTGCGAGATAAACTCCCCCGGTGCGGATACCGACCAAGACAAGTTCATCTCCCCCTTTGTTCTTTTCCAGAATCTCGGAGGCAATCCGAGTCAAGGAACGGTCTATCCCTTCCGTATCCATGACGACCTTTTTCTGCTCCATAGCTTTCCTCATCCCAGGATTAAAAAAAAAGCCTTCCCCTGATGAGAGAAGGCCTGAGTAAACACCTTAGGAATGAATATTCCACGTCGATTACCCCTTTTCAACCTCTCCGGATTCAATTAAAAGGGTCTGCAGCCACCTGCCGATGTGTATTCTTGTATAATAGATGAACGGATGCTGTCAAGCGCAAAATGGGTGCACTAAAAAAGTTTTTGACATATTCTTGATAAATGCTATAGGCACAAGCACCAGGGAGAGTTGAGCATGGTGGTGAATCAGGAGACTCAGGTATTTCTGTATTTCAGTGAACTCCTGGGGCGAAGAATCGTTGATTCCGAGGGACGTCCGATTGGCAAGATCCTCGACCTGACAGGAAACATCAGTGAGATGTATCCATCGGTCACGGAGATCTTCCTGCGCAGGACGGACGGCAAAACCGTCTTGCTGCCATGGCGGAAACTGACGGAAATCGACGGTAAGCTCATTGCCGATTCCCTTCAAACCGAGGACTTTCGCGAACCGGTGCTCCGTCCCGGAGAGCTGCTGCTGAAGGAGACCCTTCTGGACAAGCAGGTGGTGGACACAGACGGGGCGAAGATTCGCCGTGTGAACGACCTGCAATTTCTCAAGTCGCAAAAAGTCCTCTACCTGGTCCATGTCGATGTGGGATTCCATGGTCTGTTGAGGCGGGTGGGATTGGAACGGCCGATCAATTTTCTCTTTCAACTGCTTTTCGACTACACCATGGCGGATCAGTTGATTTCGTGGAAATTCGTCCAGCCCGTCTCTTCTCCGGATCTCCTCAGGTTGAATGTTGCCCAAAACCGTCTCGCCCAGCTCCATCCCGCTGATCTGGCGGATATCATTGAAGAGCTCGATATCCATCAGCGCGCCGCCGTCTTCCGCGCCCTCGACGTCGAGACGGCCGCCGAAACCCTTGAAGAAACCGATCCGAAGATCCAGGTGAGCCTGATCGAAGACCTCGATATGGCAAACGCCTCCGACATCATCGAGGAGATGTCCTTGTCCGAGGCGACGGATCTGTTGGGAGACCTCCCTAAAGACAAGGCGGAAGGGATCCTTAAAGAGATGGAGAAGGATGTTGCGCAGGACGTCAAGGAGCTCCTCGCCCATCCCGAGGAGAATGCGGGGGGGCTCATGACCACCTCCTTCCTCAGTTTCGCTCCGGATCGGACAGCGGGAGAGGCGATGGAGACTATCCGCCGTGAGGCAGAGGACATGGATCTGATATACTATCTGTATGTCGTGGACTCCGATGGCCACGTCCTGGGGGTGCTGAGTCTTCGGGAGCTGATCGTAGCGGATCCGGGAAAAAGTCTCTCGGAATTGATGGATACGCGAATCGTCGCGGCGCACATCGAGGCGCACAAAGACCGCATCGCCGAAGATTTCGCCAAGTACGGCATGCTGGCCATGCCGGTCGTAGATGATGACAACCGCCTGAAGGGGGTGATTCTCTTCAAAAACCTCCTCGAGGTGGCGTTGCCGAATCTGGGTCGATAGAACACGGTGTCGGAGGAGGGCGGCAGCGACATATGGTTGAAAACTTTACCCGAACCTTCCGCGATCTCTGGCAGGCCTTTGCCGAGAAAAAAGCCTGGAAATCCTTTGCGCTTTTTTTCGCCCTGATCGGTCCGGGAATCATCACCTCCAATGTCGATAACGATGCCGGCGGGATCACGACCTATTCCCTTGCCGGTTCCGAATACGGGCTCACCCTTCTGTGGACATTAATCCCGATTACTTTGGCCTTGATCATCATCCAGGAGATGTGTGCCAGGATGGGGGTCGTTTCCGGCAAAGGGCTCTCCGATCTGATCCGCGAGCGGTTCGGTGCACGGATCACCTTTTATCTCATGATCGTCCTGTTTCTGACCAACCTAGGAAATACGATTTCCGAATTCGCAGGTGTCGCAGCGAGCATGGAACTGTTCGGGGTCAGCAAATACATCTCCGTGCCCATCAGCGCCGTCATCGTCTGGTGGTTGGTAGTCAAAGGGAATTACAAATCCGTGGAGAAGGTATTCCTGTTTGCCTGTTTTTTTTACCTTTCATATATCATCTCCGGTTTCATGGGAAAACCGGACTGGCACGCCATCGGCTCTTCCTTTCTGGAACCGACCGTCCGGATGGATACGGGTTGGCTCACGATGGCTGTGGGTGTGATCGGCACAACGATCGCCCCCTGGATGCAGTTCTACCTCCAGTCTTCCGTGGTTGACAAAGGACTCAAGGCGGATGACTACCAGTATACACGGATGGATGTGATTTTCGGATCGGTGACGGTCAATGTCATTGCCTTTTTTATCATCATGCTCTGCGCGGTGACCCTTTTCCAAAACGGCATCCGGATCGAAACCGCCAAGGACGCGGCAATGGCGCTCGCGCCGCTCGCCGGCAATTACGCCTCCTGGCTATTCGCATTCGGACTCCTCAACGCTTCGCTGTTTGCCGCTTCCATCCTCCCCATCTCAACAGCGTACACGATCTGTGAGGCTTTTGGATGGGAGTCGAGCCTCAACCGCAAGTTCCTGGAGGCCCCCCAGTTCTATGGCCTCTATTCGTTGATGGTCTTCCTTGGGGCAGGGATCATTCTCCTTCCGGACCTGCCGCTCATCCCCATCATGTATTATTCGCAGGTGATCAACGGGGCGATCCTCCCTGTGATCCTCGTCTTCATGCTCCTGCTGGTCAACGACAGAAAGATCATGGGATCGTACACAAACAGTTTTGCCATGAACGTGATCTCGTGGCTGACCGTGGCCGTTTTGACCACCCTGTCGCTCACCATGCTGGCCTTTGCGATATTATCTTAAGGTCCGGTAATTGTGGGTGTTTTAGGAAGCCCGGCATTTTGGGGCAGGTGAAGAAGGGGCATATTCAGAAGGAGGCTTCATCGGTCACGATGCGGTTCTTCCCCTGGCTTTTGGCAGAATAAAGGGCCTTGTCCGCCCTGGCTACCAGATCGGAAATGTCATCCTGCCATTCGGAACCGGCATGGCGGACAAATCGGGCAATACCGATACTCACCCCGGTGTTCGCAAAGTTCTGTCGGCGGTATTCTTTCTGGATTCTTTCGGCTATCATTACGATTTGATGCAATTCCGCCTGGATAAATATGACGCCGAATTCATCGCCGCCATAACGGAAGGCCCAATCCACATCCTTTCGAATCGACTGCAGCAGGATCCTGCCCATGGTTTTCAGGAGTTTGTCCCCCTCCTGGTGCCCGGCTTCATCGTTGTATGCCTTCAGGTCGTCAACATCCACCATCTGCAAAAAGATTTCATACCCCTGCCGTTGCGCTCGCTGCACTTCCGAGGTGATCCGGGAGTCAAAGTACCGGCGATTATAGAGGTCCGTCAGTGAGTCATGGATGGCATGGAGTTCAAGTTGGCGGACGAGATTCAGCTCCCGGATAAGCCGGTTCAATTTGGCTTCCAGTTCATCGGCACCAAACGGCTTGGTGATGAAATCGCTTGCGCCGGCCTTGATCATGTTGGTGTAGGTATACGATTCCTTGTAGCCGGTGATTACGATAACGCCGATCTTGGGATGATGCTCGCGAATGTATTTGAGCAGCTGTATCCCATCCATATGCGGCATGACGATATCGGTCAGGACGATGGTGAAATCTCCTGACTCTATTTTCTTAACAGCCGTTTGACCGTTGGTAGCCGTGTCGTAATGAAACCCGAAGGCGTCGAGATAGGTGCCAAAAAGCTGAAGATTTCTTTCGTCGTCATCGACAATCAGTACTTTATCCGTTGTCATGCATCCTCACATGCAAATGAATGTGCCCGGTCATCCTGAGGTATTTCAGGGAGTAGTGCCGCTGCCTGACATTGCATGGAAAAACCTTCCGTTGCCCGATTCTTTTTGTATAATTTTATATACCATCACCGACGTATCAATGCAAAAACAATTCTGCCTGAAGGGTTCTTCTCGCATTTGGTGATGGATGGACCCGGATTTTCCAAAATGCGGTCTGTTCGTATCAAACGGCTATCTTCCCGTTTGGTGATGGGCCGGTACGATAGATGGCACCAGGATGCACTCTTATCGAAATATCATGATTCATTACAACGGGTTGAAATCAAGTTCGAGAGATATCCCCGTCGGAGGCCGGTATCGGAAGATCAGCGGAGAGGGAAAATCATGCCCTGCGAGCCGGTCAATTCAGGATTTTACCGATACGATTCCAGCGAACCCAGGTATCTTCCTGATTCCAGGACCAATAGATGATCAGGGCCTTTCCCAGGACGTCCTTCATCTTGACAAAACCCCAGAAACGGCTGTCGTAGCTCTCATCGCGATTGTCTCCCATGACAAAGATCGACTCTTCAGGGACCGTGACCGGCCCAAAGTTGTCACGGGGTTGGACAGAGCCGGGAATGACGAGATTGTCCACATACACCCCATGGGTGTCGTTGAAGGGAATGCCGTTCAGAAGGATCTTTTTGTTGCGGATCTCGATTGTATCGCCGGGGAGGCCGATGAGCCGCTTGATGAAATCTTTCGAACGGTCTTCGGGATAGATGAAAACCAGGATATCACCCCGTTTTGGGGTACCGATAGGGATCAGGGTGGAGCGAAGAAAGGGAAGCTTCACGCCGTAATTGAATTTGCTGACCAGAATATGGTCGCCGATCTGCAGGGTCGGTTTCATGGAGCCTGAGGGTATTTTGTAGGCCTGAATCACGAAGGTCCTGATAAAAAAAGCGATCACGATGGCCAATAGGATCGCTTCGGTATATTCGCGCAGTTTGGATTTAGGTTTACTCATTCGTTTTCCTTTTAAGAATAGACGCTGGTTAGGGTGATGATCACCATGATCAGGGCACAGAAGCCTTTGACGCAGATTCCCGCCATCCGGCCCAGGATCGCCCCATAAGCCGCACGGAGCGTGGGTTTAAGTTTGTTTCTTGCGATCAATTCCACAATCAAAATGGCGATGAACCCTCCGATGAAAGGCCCTATGATCAGGCCCAGTCCGAAGAAGAAAGGTGTCATGACCAGTGCGCCGATAAATCCTCCGATCGTAAATGCACAAAATCCTCTGCGGGAGGCTCCGAATTTCACAGCCCCTGCCATGCCCATGGCAAAATCCGCGACTTCCGCAAGCGCCGACAAAACCAGCAGGGTGATGAGGATCTTGATGCCGATTTTCTCGAATCCCGTGACGGCGGAATAGATGAAGGCGTCGATGAGGATGATGACGGTCCCGGGAAAGCCGAAAAGGATGGAGAAGGTGCCGAACAGGAGCACCAGGATGAACAAGGTCAGTCCTCCAACCTCCAAGGGGGTCAATTTATTTTTTCCTCTTCAGGCCCGAAGGCTTGATCTTCTCAAAGAGAAGAACGATCGGGCTGGCTATAAACACCGTCGAATAGACGCCGGCTGCCGTGCCCACCAGGAGTGCGAAGGTGAAGTCATGGATAACGGCGCCTCCGAAAATAAACAGGACAATCAACACCATAAAGACCGTGAGCGATGTCAGAAGGGTCCTGCTGAGCGTCTGATTGACGCTGGTATTGATGATATCCATCAAGGGCATCTTGATGTTCTTGCGTGCGTTTTCCCGGATCCGGTCGAAGATGACGATGGTGTCGTTGATCGAATAGCCGATGATCGTCAGGAGCGCGGCCACGATGTTCAGATCGAACTCTTTGTCGAAGACCGAAAGAAAGGTGATGGTGATCAAAACGTCGTGGATGAGCGCGACGATCCCACCCAAGGCATAACGAAATTCAAACCGGACTCCCACGTAGATCAGGATACCGATCCAGGAAAAGATGATGGCCAGAAGCGCCTTTTTCGTCAGATCCCTTCCGACTTTGGGACCGACCATCTCGATCCTGCGTACCTCGTACCCTGCTTTGCCGAAGGCGGCGGTGAGCGCCTCATCGACACGGGCGGTGAGGCCCTTGGGATCGGCGCCAGCCTCAGCGGTGCGAACGATCACCTCGTTGGGGCCGAACTGCTGGATGATGCTTCCCTCAAAGCCTACTGCTTTGAATGCCCCCCGGATCTTGTCGGCGTCGGGGGCAGAGGTGAATTTGACCTGGATCAGAGAGCCGCCTGCAAAATCGATCCCGAAATTGGGCCCTTTATGCCAGATCAGAGAGGCGACGCCGATAAGGATCACGGCCAGCGACAGGATAACGGCAGGTTTCATCAACCTGACGAAATTAAAGTGGGTATCCGTTTTTATGATTTCCATTGAATTCTCCTCAAAAACATATGACACAAGATGTCATCATACAAAAGATGCTGCCGAGCCACCTTTCTGCGCACCTAAATGCTGATCTGCTGGACCTTCCGATTCCAGATCATATAGTCGAAGATGATCCGCGTCACGACAATGGCGGTGAACATGCTGACAAAAATACCGATGGTCAGGGTCACGGCAAATCCCTTGACCGGCCCCGTACCGAAGCCGAAGAGGAACAGGGCGGCAACGAGGGTCGTCACATTGGAGTCGAAGATGGTTAAAAAGGCTTTGGTGTAGCCGGCCTCTATAGCCGCCCTCAGCGTTTTTCCCAGCCGGAGCTCCTCCCTGATTCGTTCATTGATCAACACATTCGCGTCCACGGCCATTCCCATGGTCAGGACGATGCCGGCGATACCGGGCAGCGTCAACGTTGCCTTGAAGGCGGCCATGACACCGAGAAGGAGCAGCATGTTCATGGCCAGGGCGACATCGGCGATAGCGCCTGCCAGGCGGTAGTAGATGATCATAAAGATCAGAATGAGGATGCCGGCGATGATGCTCGCCCAGGTTCCCTTGTCGATCGAATCCTGGCCGAGGGAGGGTCCCACCGTCCGCTCCTCAAGGATGGTGACCGGGGCGGGAAGCGCGCCCGCGCGCAGGACGATGGCCAGGTCAGTCGCCTCCTCCATCGTGAAGGAGCCGGTGATCTGTGCTTGTCCTCCCGAGATCCTCTCCTGTATCACCGGGGCGGAATGAACCAAGCCATCCAGAACGATGGCCAGACGTTTTTTGACATTATCCCCGGTGATTCGGTCGAAGTCCTTCGCCCCCTGGGCGTTAAACTTGAGTGAAACGTGGGGTTCGCCGAAGCGATCGCCGATCTGGACCTTGGCGCTCTCAAGGGCGTCACCGGTCATGAGCGACTTGTTCTTGAGAAGAATCGGATTCTGTGACCTGCGGCCGGAGGTCCTGTCCGTATGGGATTCGTATGCGACGATGGATCCTTCCGGGATGTTTCCCTTGAGGGCGTCATCAAGGCTGTGTTCGTCGTCTACCAATTTGAATTCCAAAAGGGCGGTCCTTCCGATCAGACTCTTGGCCCGGGCCGTATCCTTGACCCCGGGGAGTTGAACGATGATCCGGTCCACTCCCTGCGGAATGATTTCCGGTTCAGAGATACCGAATTGATCGACCCGGTTTCTGATCGTTTCCAGGCTCTGTTCGACGGCCATCTTCTTGATCTCCGCGGTGCGCCTGTCCTTGATCTTCAGGGTAACCGTTCCCTTGCCTTCCACCATCTCGGAAGTCGCGATTTCAAGATCAGGGTATTCGTTCTTGAGAAGTTTATCAAAAGCGTCACGGGCGGAGGTGTCGGGAAATTCGAAAGACATGTCCTTGTCCTTGGTCCGATCCCGGAGCTTGAAACGGACCCTTTTGTCCATGAGATTCTCCTTCAGATCTCCTATGGTCCTTTCCAGTGTGCTTTCCACCGCTTTGGCGGCTTGCACCTCCAAAACCAGATGCATCCCCCCTTGAAGATCGAGTCCGAGATGAATCTTATCCATCGGGAGGTAATTCTTCCAGGTATCCGGAAGATCGGATGTCAAGGTAGGCGCGAGATAGACGAGCGCTGCCAAGCAGAGAAGGATCGTGACGGCGACCCTGATTTTGATGCTGTTAAACATGGTTTACCCCCTTCAGGCTTATTCCCGTTTCATTCTTTTGGCGCCTTCTGCAGGACAGCGGCGATAAAGTTCCTGGCGACCTTTATCTTGACCTTGTCGGCGATCTCAACAGTGACCACGGTGTCGGTCAGTGCCGTGACCTTCCCCTGGATCCCTCCGGAGGTCATGATCAGATCACCGTGAGCCAGGTTTGCAATCATATTTTTTATCTCTTTTTGTTTCTTCTGCTGGGGGCGGATCAGAAGAAAGTAAAAGATGGCAAAAAGGACACCCATCATGATGATGAAACTGAAGTCGCCGCCGGCGGCTCCCCCTCCGCCCCCTCCGCCAGGTAAACCCATCGCATAAGCCGAATTCAACATAGTAAAGCCTCCATTATCTAAATTCATATCTGTCTTTTGTTACCGTCGATACTCCTTTTACCGGCTATCCGACATCCCCGTCCATTCGCTCTTTCAAGAAGCGGTCCCTGAAATCCGCATACCGCTGTTCCCGGATTGCCTCCCTGATCCTCTCCATGAGACGCAGATAGTACCGGAGGTTGTGGATCGTATTTAATATCATGGCCAGGATCTCTCCCGCCACATAAAGATGCCGCAGATAGGCTCGCGAGTAATTTTGACAGGTATAACAATCACATGTACCGTCAACAGGCGAAGCGTCCTCCCGATAGCGGGCGTTTTTTATAACAACCTTTTCTCCGTTTGTAAACAACAATCCGTTCCTGGCGCTGCGGGTCGGCATCACGCAATCAAACATGTCGATTCCTTGGTAGACCCCCTCGACAAGGTCCTCCGGCGTCCCGACGCCCATCAGGTAGCGCGGCCGGTCCTCGGGGAGCAACGGCGCCGTCACTGCAAGGTTTTCCCGCATCAGCTCTTTGGGTTCGCCGACACTGAGCCCGCCGATGGCATAGCCGTCGAATCCGAGCGAGATGATCTCTTCCGCACTGCGACTGCGAAGATCCGGATAAACTCCTCCCTGGACGATACCGAACAGGGCCTGCCGTTCGTCGCTTCGGCGCTTCTTGCAGCGCAGAGCCCAGCGGGCAGTCCTTTCCAGGGCCCTTTCAACTTCCTGTCGGGTCGCGGGATAGGCGATACATTCATCGAGGCACATCATGATATCGCTTCCAAGGTCCATCTGGATCTCAATGGCCGACTCAGGACTGAGAAAATGGCTGGAGCCGTCGATATGGGATTGAAAAGCCGCCCCCTCCTCTGTGATCTTCCGCAGGGCTCCGAGGCTGTATATCTGAAAGCCCCCGCTGTCGGTCAGGATAGGGCCGTGCCAGTTCATGAAACGGTGCAGGCCGCCTAAATCGGCGATCAGCCGATGTCCTGGCCGCAGATAGAGGTGGTACGTGTTGCCGAGGATCATTTCCGCTCCCAAACCGCGGACCTGCTCCGGCGTCACTGCTTTCACTGTCGCCTGGGTGCCCACGGGCATGAAGACCGGCGTGGACACGTCGCCGTGCGGCGTCTTGATTTTCCCTGCTCTTGCCTCGCAAGAAGGGTCTTTGGCGATCCTCAAAAAGTCCATGGCGGTTGCCTATATCATAAGCATACAGTCTCCGTAACTGTAAAAACGGAAACGGTTCTCTACGGCGAGCCGGTAAGCCTTCTGCATCAGATCTCGACCCGCGAAGGCGCATGCCAGCAGGAAGAGGGACGACTTAGGGAGGTGGAAGTTGGTGAGCAGGACATCGACACGCCGGAAACGGTATCCGGGATAGACGAACAGTCGCGTCGATCCGGAAACCGGCCTCACCTTCCCCTGTTCGTCGGCGACGGATTCCAGGACGCGGGTTGCTGTCGTTCCCACGGCAATGACCCGTCCGGCCTCATTGACCGCATGAGTGGTTTTTTCATCCACAGAGAAATGCTCCTCCTGCATGAGGTGGTCTTCCACCCTTTCCGTTTCGATGGGCAGGAAGGTTCCGTAACCGATATGGAGGGTGACGGGGGCGACCGTTACAGAGCGGTCCCGCAGCCGATCCATGACCTCCCTGGTGAAGTGGAGGCCCGCGGTCGGCGCTGCGACCGAGCCCTTCACACGGGCATAGATGGTCTGGTATCTCTCCAGATCCTGTTCCGATCGGGACCGGCCTTTCCCGCGTTTGATATAAGGGGGAAGCGGCGCCCTTCCATGGCGAGCCAGGAAATCGTCAAAAGGAACCGAGGTTCGAAAATCCAGCAGCCATTCCTTTTCCGACAGACGCTTGAGGAGGGTTGCCTGCGATTGCCCGTCGAACGTGATGGTCAGGCCGATCCGGACCCGCTTGGCCGGACGGAGGAGGACTTTCCAGATCTCGTCCGTCATCCCGTCGGTTTTCTGACGTTCCAGCAGGAGGATTTCGGTCTGCCCGCCGCTTTCTTTTTGGCCGACGAGGCGCGCCGGAAAGACACGCGAGTCGTTGACCACGATCACATCGCCCCGGCCGAAGTACTCGGGGAAGTCACTGAATGACCTAATATCACATGCCCCTGTCGCCCTGTGGACCACCATCATTCGGGACTGGTCTCTCACCGAGGTCGGTTCCTGGGCGATCAGCTCGCCGGGGAGGCAATAATCGAATTCTTCTAGTCTCATGGCAAAATCGTGTCACCTGTAATGCAAACGGCGGCACATAATCAGAAATAAAAGGAAAAGTCAATGAGATTTGGCTGTTTTACGATCAGGAAGCCGCCAGGGGATCAGCATCGGTAAGCGCCGCTGGTATTGACGGTAGCTATCACCGAACTCGGCGACGAGGTCTTTCTCTTCAAGGTAAGAGCCGAGCAGAATCCAGAGGGTCCAGAGCACATTGAAAAGCAGACGGTCCAGGCTTCCCTCAGGGGCGGACCAGATGATCACAAGGGTAAAAAAATAGAGTGGATGGCGGACCCAGAGATAGGGACCGGCGAGAGCGAACCTCGACGGCCAAGGCTCCCTGCCTTTGAGGTAAGTCTTGACGGCAGACACGCCAAAGGTATCGAAGTGTTTAAGTGACCGAACCCCCCACCAGAAGCCGGCAACGGAAAGCAAGGTGAGAGCGCGGAGCATCAAACGAAAAGGACCCTCAAGCCGATAGAGAATCGTTGGGGACGGTATCCAAAGCAGTACCGTGGTTGTCAGCGCAATCCCGGATGCAATGGCGTAGAACGACCGGTAAAAATGGGGCGGAATGAGCAAGGCGATGCGTCCGCGAAATCCTGACCGCACCATGGCGCTGTGCTGGATGAAAAAGATAAAGGAAAGCAGGGCGTCCCAGAGCAATATCCTGTTTACCGAAAGATCGATACGGATAAGGTGAATGGGTCCGATCGTGAGAAATACCGCAAAAAGGAGAAGAGAGCCCCCGCCGATGAGAACGGCCACGGCCATCACAAAATGGGCGATAAAGCGGTTCATAGGTCTCTGATCGGCATTCATATCAGCTTGTCCCAAAATAGACAAGGCCAAGGCCGACGGTAACGGCAATGGCGCCGATGATCCGAAGCAGGGTGTCGGGGATATGAATCAGCTTGCGCAGGTAGTTTTTGATCTTATCGGGAAACGCGAAGTAAGGGAGTCCTTCGACAATGAGGACCATTCCCATGACGCAGAGAAAATATTTCATTTCTTTTTCACCTTGTTCCAGATCTCGTCCATTTCGGCAAGAGAAGATTTCTTCGGCGTCTTTCCGCGGCCGGCAAGCACCCGCTCCATCTGGGCGAAGCGCTTGGTGAATTTACCTAGAGACGACCGCAGGACAGCCTCGGCATCGGCGCCGGCAAAGCGGCAGAGGTTCACCAGGGTAAACAAAAGGTCTCCTGCCTCCTCCTTCATGCCCGCCCCGTCTCCCGTCTCCAATGCCGACCGAAACTCCGAGATTTCCTCCTCCAATTTTTTCAGCACTTCTCCGGCGCTGTCCCAGTCGAATCCGACCGCGGAAGCCCGGGCGGTGATCCGTTGCGCCTTTGCCAAAGTGGAGAGGGAACGGGGGATACCGTCGGTGAGCTTGGGCTCTTCTTTTCCTTTCTGCTCCACCTCCCGCTTGATCCGTTCCCAGTTCCTCCGGACCTGTTCGGTATTGGCAATCCGGGTATCCCCGAAGACATGGGGGTGGCGCCGGACCATCTTTTCGGTAATCGCGACAAGCACGGCCTCTATATCGAACTCCCCTGCCTCTTCCGCAATTCGGGCGAGAAAGAGGATATGAAAAAGGAGATCGCCCAGCTCTTCGCAAAGCTCTGAAGGGGAACTACCCTCCAAGGCTTCCAGGACTTCATAGGCCTCCTCGATGAGATAGCGGCCGATATCCGCCTTGCCCTGTGAACGGTCCCAGGGGCAGCCCGCCGGAGAGCGGAGACGGACCACGAGATCCAGGAGCTGCCGGAATCGCTTTTCAGCGTGGGGGACGGAAGGCTGCAAAGGCGTCTTCCTCTCTTGGCGACGGTCTTTCATGAGGGCAGGGAACGTCCGAGGAGTTCCACGATGTGCAGGACCGGTTGCTTCATCTTCAGCTCCCGGAGGCCTGAGGCAAGCTGCAGGTGGCAGCCGGGATTTGCGGTGACAAGGGCGTCTGCACCGGTCGCTTTGACATGGGAGAGCTTGCGCTCGAGCAGTTTCCGGCTTGTCTCAATTTCCTTGAGGGCGAAGGATCCCGCCATACCGCAGCACCAGCTGGATTCCTTCATCTCTCTAAGTTCAACCCCGGGAATCGTGCCGATGACCCGGCGGGGCGGACCGGAAAGGCCCTGACCGTGGATGAGGTGGCAGGGTTCGTGGTAGGTGACGGTCAGGGGGACCGGCTTGAGCGCCTCGGTGCGAATCCCGACTTCGGCGAGAAACTCCGAAATGTCGCGAGTGATCGCGCAAAACCGGCTGAGCCGCTCATGCTTTGCCCGTCCTTGGAGAAGCTCTTCATATTCCTTGAGGGCGCAGCCGCAGCCCGCGCAATCGGTGACGATGTAATCCGCATCCAGCCCGAGAAAAAGATCGAGGTTGATCAGGCCGAGGCGCCGGGCGCTTTCCCGGTCCCCTTCGGCCAGATGCGGCGCCCCGCAGCATTTGACTTCGCCGGGGGTGACGACTTCGAACCCCTGCTGGGAGAGGATGCGGGCAGTCTGCCGTGAAACCTCCGGGAAAACCAGGCTCATGGCGCAGCCCAGAAAAAATGCCACGCGACCCCGCCTTTTTCCCTGGGCCGGAATGACAGGGGGGATCTCCGGACGGAGGGGCCGGCTCAAGGAGGGGAGGAGACTCTCCAGCTTGGCAAGGACCTCAGGCAGCAGTTTGCTGATCCCGAGACGGCGAATCGCCCATTGGAGGCCCAGGCGCTGGTAGAGGCGCAGGGGCAAAAGGGAGGTTTCCATCAGGGATGGGGAAGGGAGCATCCGCTTGAGGATGAAGTCCCGAAGGATCCCCGCGGGCAGGGAAGGGGGGTGCAGGGTGATCTCCTGGCTCCGACAGAACTCCATGATCGTACCGACTCGGACACCCGAGGGACACGCCGTGGAGCACGCCTTGCAATCCAGGCAGAAGAAGGCCTCCTCCCCGACGGCGGCGGTGAATTCAAATCTTCCCTCCGCAACGGCGCGGGCCAGCGCCGCCCTGCCTCGGGGACTGGAACGTTCCCGGTTGGTAAGGGCATAGGTCGGACAGACGGCCAGACAGAAACCGCACCGCATGCACTGGAGGATGCTTTCATAGCTGGGGGCGTCCACCGGATGGAAATTGCCCGCAGGGGAAGATTCAGGCATGCCCACCCCCCTGGATACCGGCCGTGGAACGAGATTTCCCATCGGTGAAGATCTTTCCCGGGTTGAGGCGGCCGGCGGGATCGAAGGCGTCCTTGATCCGGCGCATGACACCCATCCCCCCTTCGCCGAACTGACGGAGAAGGTAGTTTTTCTTGGCGATGCCGATGCCGTGTTCGCCTGAGACCGTTCCTCCCAGGGAAAGGACCTTTTCATAAAGCTCGGAGAAGAAGGCATGGACGTTTTGGATCTCCTGGGGATTGCGCTCGTCGGCAAGGGCCGTTGGATGGAGATTGCCGTCACCGGCATGGCCGAAAGTGGCGACCCGGACATGAAATATTTCTTTGAGCCGCTCTATCTCGGCGAAGGTTTCGGCAAGGCAGCTCCTGGGGACCGTAGCGTCTTCGAGGATCGTCGTTGGTGAAACGCGGGCGACAGCCGACAGGGCGGTCCGCCGGGCTGTGGCGAGGCGGCCGGCCTCGGCGGCGTTTTCCGCCTGGTGAATCTCGTCGGCGCGAACCTCTTCAAGTATCCTGCGGACCCCCTGCGCCTCTTCGGCGACCACCGCGGGATGACCGTCCACTTCGATCAGAAGGAGTGCGGCCATTTCACGGGGGAGGCCGATTTTCATGTAGTCTTCGACGCAGTTGATCGTGGTCCGGTCCATTATCTCCAAAGTCGCGGGGATGATCTTGGCGGCGATGATCCTGGAGACCGCCTCGCCCGCGGTGCGGATATCGCGGAAATAGGCGAGCAGGGTGCGCTTGTCTTGAGGCGGGGAGATGAGGCGAACCGTCACTTCGGTGATGATCCCCAGGGTCCCTTCGCTGCCGACCAGGAGATCCCGGAGGGAATAGCCGGCGACGTCTTTGACGCACTTTCCGCCGGTCTGGAATTCCGTGCCGTCGTAAAGGAGTCCGCTGAGGGCCATCACATAATTCCTGGTCACGCCGTACTTGAGCCCTCTGAGTCCGCCGGCGTTTTCCGCGACATTCCCTCCTAAGGTGGAGACGTTTTGCGAACCTGGATCAGGGGGATAGAATAATCCTTTGCCGGCAACGGCGTTGAACAGGTCGACCGTAATGACGCCCGCTTCGGCAGTGGCGGTGAGGTTCTCCTCATCGATCTCGAGAATGCGGTTCATCCGGGTGAGGCCAAGGACCATACCGCCGACGATGGGCGTGCTCCCGCCGGAAAGCCCCGTCGCAGCGCCGCGGGGGGTGACCGTAAGGCCTTCATCGCGGCATACCGAAAGGGCGGCCCGCAGACCCTCCATGTTTTGAGGGAAAACGGCTACCTCAGGCAAGCCTTCGATTTCCGGTGTGGCGTCATAGCCGTAAACAAGGAGGTCTTCCTTTTCCTCATATACATTACCCGATCCTACCTTTTGTCGGAGATGATCGATAAGGGCTTTTGAGAGCATGGGATGTCTCCTGATAATGCCTTGCACGGAAAGATCCAGACGAGGGACAGTGATTTTCAGTGCCGTGGACGGAAGAATTCCGTATGAGCGCGCATAATAAATAATGATATTCCGATAATAGGTTTTGCACTCGATATATAGTGACAAGCGCGGCCTGTGTCAAGATGAAAAACCGGCTGGAAATAAATCTTGACAGGTATGGGAAAGCTTGTTAGAAAAACCCGTATTTGGAGGTATTCGCCACCGGCCCGACACTCAGACGTGAGGAGTGATCGGGGCCATGTCCGGCAGGGTGCCACCGATCATCCAGAAACCTTACGCAAGTTCAGTAAACTGTTGTGAACCCACAAGTCGTTTTGCCTGGGGGTCGCTTGCTGAAAAGCCCCCGATGCAGGGTGAGCGATTCACAAGGCGTTCTTTCCAAGACCTGGTGAAGGGAATCCCCATTCCTTACTCGATTCTGCTTTTGGCGTGATAGGTGACATGATGGACATGAAGCGCGATTACTACGAAGACATCAGGCTCTTCGAAAGCGGAGTGGTTCTCTTCTGGACGACCGCCCTGATGCTGACCCTATTTACCCTTCCTTTTTACGTCCCCAATTATTACGTTTATCTGCTCAACATCATCATGGTCCATGTCATATTGGCCGTCGGTTTGAATATCCTTGTGGGATCCACCGGTCAGATCTCTCTGGGCCATGCCGGTTTTTTCGCCATCGGTGCTTACGCGACCGCCCTTCTGATGACCAAGCTCCAGATCCCGTTTATTTTTGCCCTTCTCATTGCTGCGTTCATCGCCGCCTTTTTTGGTTTTATCCTCGGTCTGCCTGCTCTGCGTCTTGAGGGTCCTTACCTGGCCATCGTCTCATTGGGATTCGGCCTGACGATCATGCATATCATCGGCGGGGTCGATCTGTTCGGCGGAAGAATGGGGATCAAGGTGCCGCCTCTCGATCTTGGGATCAGGCCGTTGGGGATGAGCTGGATCCTGCAATCCGACTTCCAAAAGTATTATCTGATACTGATCGTGACGATTGTCATGGTGATCGGCGCGAGGAACATCCTCAAAACCCGGGTGGGAAGGTCCTTTGTCGCCATCAGGGACAGCGACATCGCGGCGGAGGTGATAGGCGTAAATTTGACTGTATACAAGACCCTGGCCTTTGCTCTCAGCGCCTTCTATGCAGGCGTCGCCGGAGGGCTGTTCGGTTTTGTCCTGGGATTCTTCGATCCATTCACCTTCAATCTCATCCTCTCCATCATTTTTCTTGTGATGGTCGTGGTCGGAGGACTGGGCACGATCCTGGGAAGCATTATGGGGGCTACCCTGATTACCTATCTTCAATACGACCTGCTCAAGAATATCGCCGAGGTCCCCTATTTCGGCGCCTTGATGGTTGCTATTTCCCAAAAATGGTTCACCGTAGTAGGTCTGGAAAACTTCAGCAGCATGGCCATCGGGCTCATTATGATCGGGATCATCATCTTTGAGCCGCTCGGGATGTTTGGGTTGTGGATACGGATGAAAAAGTACTGGATGACCTGGCCGTTCTGAGTGATCGTGCCGCAAGGATGATCGGGAAAGGTGATTGATGATGCCGTTGGGACAGCTTTTGGTGGAAGGATTGGCGATCGGCGCCTGTTACGGACTTTTTGCAACCGCAGTGGTAATCGTCTACAAGACGTCGGAGGTCGTCAATTTTGCCCAGGGCGAGATGGCCATGTTCTCGGCTTTTGTGGCGTTTCATATCCTATCCGTTTATGAGTGGCCATTCTGGCTGGCCTTTGTCATCACCATGATCTTTTCCATCCTTTTGGGGATACTGATCGAATATCTGTTTCTGCGCCCCGCCAAGCACCCCAGCATCCTGGGGCTCATCGTCATCACCCTTGGGGCCGAGATGCTCCTCATGGGGCTGGCGGGCTGGAAGTGGGGGGCGGAGCAGAAGTATTTTTCGCTCCCCTTGAATCCCTCGGTCACCTACGAGCCGCTCAAGGGAATGATCGTCACCAACTGGGCCATCGCCGTCTTTGCCGTGACGACCTTCCTCATGCTGTTTCTTTACCTCTTCTTCAAATACAGCAAGCTGGGCGTCGCCATGCGGGCAACACAGCAGAACAAACATGCCGCCAAGATCATGGGTATCCGCACCGAGCGTGTCTTTTCCTTTGCCTGGGGGTTCAGCTCACTCATCGGGGCGGTGGCAGGGATGTTCTTCGCATCCAGGGCCACGCTGGACCCGGCCTTTATGATGGAGCCTTTCATGCGCGCCTTTGCCGCCGCGGTCCTGGGGGGACTCATGAGCATTCCGGGGGTGATCATCGGCGGCGGACTCATGGGATTGATCGAGAATTTCTTCGGTTACTACTGGCCCCACTGGAAACCGATCATCGCTTTTATTGTCATCATTCTTGTCCTGTGCGTGCGACCGAGCGGGCTTTTTGCCAAGCATTTCGTGAAAAAAGTATAAAGGTATAATGGGATCGTAACGGATGATCAACGAGGTAAAAGGAGGATACCATGATGTTCGCAAAGAAAATGACCATGACCCTGATTGCAGTACTGGCTATCCTGTCGGTTGCCTTTATAGCGCAGGCGGCTCCGGCGGGATTTGACAACAACGAAATCCGCATCGGCCAGTGGGGACCCCAGACCGGCCCTGCCGCCCCTTGGGGGGCGGTGGCCCGAGGGAGCAAGCTGCTGTTTGATGTCGTCAACGAAGAGGGCGGCATTCACGGCCGGAAGATCAAATACTTCATCAGGGATGACATGTACAATCCCGCTCAGACCACCGCGGTGGTAAAAGAGCTGGTCGAACGCCAGGGGGTTTTGGCCTTTGTCGGCGGTGTGGGTGCAGCGTGCGGCATGGCCGTGAAGGACTATCTGGCGGCCAATAAGATCCCCTGGGTCGGACCGTCGGCTGCCGACCAGGATTTTATCAAGCCGCTCGATCCTTATCTTTTTGCAGTCTATCCCCTCTATCGGGACGAGGCGAACGTGCTGACCAAATACATCGTGGACAAGCTCAAGATGAAGAAGATCGCCATTCTCTACCAGAACGACGCCTATGGAAAAGACGGCCTGGAAGGGGCGAAGGAACGGCTGGCCACGTACAAGATGACTCTCGTGGCTGAAATTCCGGTAGAGCCCACGGAAAAGGATCTTGCCTCACAGATTCTCCGGCTCAAAAACTCAGGGGCGGAAGCGGTTCTGATGTACGTCAACCCAACCGCAGCGGTGATCACTTTGAAGACTGCCGCCAATGTGGGCTTCAAACCCCAGTGGGTCTCCGCCAACACCCTGTCCGATTATCCCCTGATGTTCAAGATCTCCGGCGGGCTCTTCGAGGGCGTCATCACAGGGGCCTTCGGTGAGGTTCCGGATTCCAAGAATCCCCTGATGGTCAAATACCGCGACGCGGCCAAGAGGCTCAACCCGCAGGAACGCTGGGGAACGTTCTATTATGCCGGTATCCTCTTTGCAGACCCGATCGTCGAGGCGCTCAAGAAAGTGGGACGAAACCTGAGCACCGAAGCCCTTGTCAAGGCTTTGAACTCGATTAAGGATTACCAGACCATCGGTCCCAAAATCAACTGGACGGAAAAGCAGCATCAGGGCACCGATTCGGTGATGATCCAGAAATGCGGTCCCAATGCGAGCTATGTCCAGCTACAGGACTGGACCTCGAACGATATGGCTGTTTGGAAGAAATAGATCCGAAAGTTCGCCGATGGGCTGCCATGGGTCCTGCTGAGACCTATGGCGGCCCCTACAGCGGCGACGGGTGGGCAGCCATGCGGGTGCGATGAATGTCGGCAACTCAGGGCCGGCTGAAGGGAACCGCAGGACGGCGTACCGCAGCCTAGGGGAGCGTTCATATGCAACCGTCCGACTGGACGGGATGAGGGATGGGATTTCCAGTGATAGATCATTTCAAATGCGAAAATCTGAGTATCAGCTTCGGCGGTCTGAAGGCGGTAAACAGCGTCAGTTTCAGCGTGGAGAAGAATTCGATATTTTCCATCATCGGTCCCAACGGATCGGGGAAAACAACGATCTTCAACATGATCAGCGGCATCTATAAACCCGATCACGGCCGTATCCTGTGCGAAGGGGAGGATCTGGTGGGCCTTACGCCGGACCGGATTGCCCGCCGGGGAGTGGCCCGCACCTTTCAGAACATCGAACTCTTTTCCAATGCTACCGTGATGGACAACCTCCTTTTGGGCAGACATATCCACATGAAAACCGGCGTCTTTACCGGCGCCTTCCTGTGGGGAAGGGATTCGAAGGCCGCCCGGGAAGAGATCCACAACCGGGAGATCGTGGAGGAGATCATCGATTTTCTAGATCTCCAATCGGTCCGCAATCATTATGTGGCGAGCCTTCCCTACGGTAAACGCAAGCTCGTCGAACTGGGACGAGCCCTGGCGCTGGAACCGAGCATCCTCCTTCTGGACGAGCCTTCCGCGGGAATGAATACCGAGGAGAAACAGGATCTGAATATCTGGATCAAGGACATCCAGACGGATTACAAGGTGACCATTTTGCTGATCGAGCATGACATGAACATGATCATGGGGATTTCCGACAGGATATTCGCGATGAACCAGGGGGAGAAGATCGTGGAGGGGCTTCCCAAAGTGGTCCAGAGTCACCCTGAAGTCATCAAGGCGTATCTGGGAGAGGAGCACCCATGCTGAAGGTCAACAATATAGAGACCTGGTACGATTTGATCCGGGCCCTGCACGGAATCTCTTTCGAGGTGAAGGAAGGGGATATCGTCGCCCTCCTAGGCTCCAACGGGGCGGGAAAATCGACGACCTTGAAGACCATCATGCGCCTGCTCTACGACCTGAAAGAGGAGCAGCCGGAAAAAGGGACCATCGAGTTCATGGGGGAGAGGATAGACCGGAGAGACACGGACGAGATCGTCCGGATGGGGATCAGTTACGTTCCGGAGGGGCGAGAGGTGTTCCCCGAACTTTCCGTCCTGGAAAACATCATGATGGGCGCTTACACCCGGCGGGACCGGAAGGGAATCAAAGATGACATGGAGAATGTCTTCAGCCATTTCCCGATCCTCAAGGAGCGCACACATCAGGAGGCGGGCCATCTCAGCGGCGGCGAGCAGCAGATGCTGGCCATCGGCAGGGCTTTGATGAGCCGTCCGAAACTCCTGATGCTGGATGAGCCGTCGCTCGGTCTGTCGCCGCTTTTGACAAGGGATATTTTCGAGATCATACGCGAGATCAACCGGAACGACAGGGTCACGATCCTTCTGGTCGAGCAGAATGTGAACATGGCCCTCAAATATGCGAACTTCGCGTTTCTCATGGAGAACGGAAGGATCGTCAGGGCCGATCGTCCGGAAGTTCTAAAAGAGGACGATGATGTCAAGGAGTTTTATCTGGGTATCGCCAAAGAGACTTCGGTGAAGGGATACAAACGTTACCGGCGAAAGGTCAGATTCCGTTGATTTGGTCGGTGAGGCCGCTTCACGGGAGGTAAGATAGGATTCAGAAGAATTCGAGATTTCATATGGGAGACACTATGGTCGTCGATACGTTGCCAAAAGCCCTGATCCAGATGGCGGGCGCCGACCCCGGACGGGTGGCGATGCGCAGGAAGGACCTCGGTATCTGGCACGATATCCCCTGGGGGGAATACCTGGAGAAGGTCCGACAGGCGGCCCTCGGCCTGCACGCGCTAGGCGTACGCAAAGGGGACCATGTGGCCATCATCGGCGAGAATCAGCCCGAATGGCTCTATTCCGCGCTGGGGGCGATGTCCGCCGGGGCGGCGTTTGTCGGGATCTACACGACCAATCCCGTCAAGGAATGCGAATATGTGGTCGGTCATTCCGGAGCGGTTGTCTACATCTGCGAGGACGAGGAGCAGCTCGACAAGGCCCTGGCCTTCAGAGGCAGCACGCCGGCACTCAAGAAAATGATCGTCTGGGATATGGAGGGGCTTCGGCACTTCAAGGACCCGATGGTGATGAGCTTCGACGAATTGCTCCTTCTGGGTCAAAAGGGCGCGGAAGAGGATCCCTGCCTTTTCGATAAACTTGTCGCCCAGGGACACGGTGAGGATATCGCCGGGATCATCTATACCTCGGGAACCACGGGCCCTCCCAAAGGGGCCATGCTCGCCCACGAGGGATATCTTTGGGTCGGAAAGCAGGCAACCACGGTTACCAAGGGGAGCCGGGACGACGAAACCATCTCCTTTCTTCCCTTGAACCATGTCTATGAGCAGATCTTCGACCTGATGGTCCACCTCAACGTGGGCCATATCGTCAATTTTACCGAAAACACCGATACGGTGATGACCGATATGCGGGACGTCTCGCCCACGCTGTTCCACGCCGTCCCGAGGATCTGGGAGAAATATTACTCAGGGATAGTCCTGAAGATGGCCGATGCCACCTGGTTCAAGCAGCTTGCCTATCGGATAGCCCTGGGGATCGGAAGCCGCTACAATGATGCGAAGCTTGCCGGCGGGTCAACCCCCCTGTTTCTGAGCCTGGCCTATCATCTTGCCTACTTTGCCGTATTCAGGAAACTCAAGGAACGCCTCGGTTTTGACAGGGTGAAGCTCGGATTCTCCGGCGCTGCTCCCATCTCTCACAATATCCTCCGATATTTCCAAAGCATCGGGATTCCGATCCGGGAGGGGTATGGGATGACCGAGACAACGGGGATCACCCACATGTCCGATGAATACTGCTTCAAGCTTGGGACCGTGGGAAAACCCCTTCCCGAAACGGAGGTCCGGATCGCCGAAGACGGGGAAATCCTTGTTCGGCACAAAGGGATCTTCAAAGGGTATTACCGAGATGAGCAGACCACCAGGGAAGCGCTCCATGACGGATGGATGCACACCGGCGACGTGGGCGAAATCGACGCCGAGGGGTACCTCAAGATCACCGACCGTAAGAAGGACCTGATCATCACCGCCGGGGGAAAGAACATCGCGCCCCAGTATATTGAGAACCTCCTGAAATTTTCACCCTATATCAACGATGCCGTCGTCATCGGCGACAACCGGAAGTTCATCAGCGCGATCATCGTCATCGACGAGGAATACGTGGTCAAGTTCGCCCAGGACCGAAAAGTCCAGTTCACGACCTTTGCCAGCCTCACAAGGACAGAGGAGGTGCTTCAACTGATTCAGGAAGAGATCAACAAGGTGAACGACCAACTCGCGCGGGTGGAAAATATCCGCAAGTTCCGGATCCTCGATAAGAAGCTCTACACCGAGGACGGGGAGGTGACCCCGACCATGAAGGTCAAGCGAAAATTCATCAATGCCCAGTATCGAGACCTGATCGAATCGATGTACCGGGAATAGCGGTGTGCGCCATCCCTTGTTCAATATCCTTTCCAGCATCAACAATCGCAGCTTCAATTTTATCCTCATCGGCAACCTTCTCAGACCGGACAGATACGCGACTCAAGACAAGAGAGTCCACTCGTTGTTCGGGCCGTTGTCAAGAAAGACTTGACATTGTGTTTCGTATACAATACTCCATAATGGATCGATGCTGCCATGTTGTCTGCGGCTGCTCAACATGACGGCGCGATAATGGACCAGCGTCTCTGAAAGATATCCATAGCGTAGAACATAAAAGCGGGATGCCTGCGGATAGAAATATCTCACTCGGGGGCTCACATGTATCTGGAAACACTTCAGCAGTTGGCTCTGGAAAAGACCGTCCGTGCACTTGTTATCGGTGCGGGAGAGTACGGATTTTCGTTCATCGCCCAGTCGCAGCGGACGCCTGGCCTGTCGGTGACCGCGATCCAGGAACGTCGGATCGAGCGGGGTGTTGCGGCATTCAAGTACGCGGGGCTGCCGGATGAGGCGATCGTGGTTTGCGATTCCAAGATCCAGGCCGAATCGGCATTGGCGGCCGGCAAGGTCGTTGTCTCGAAAGACGCCACGATGTTGATCCAGCTGCCGATCGATGTCGTTGTCGAGTCGACGGGCTCACCGGAGGCCGCAGCGGCGCATGCCGATATGGCGATCAGAAACGGGAAGCATGTGGTCATGGTATCCAAGGAGGCGGACATCGTCCTGGGACCTTTGTTCCACAAGCGCGCCAAGGCGGCAGGACTGGTCTATACGCCGGTGGACGGCGATCAACCTGGCCTGCTCATGCAGCTGGTCGTCTGGGCCCGTGTCATCGGGCTGGAGATCCTGTGCGCCGGCAAGACGAGCGAGTATGATTTCGTTTACGACCAGGCGGCTCAGAAGGTCACGAGCCTGGACCGTGTCGCGGATGCCGTCGGATTCGATCGGCTATGGAATCGTGACACCCGGGACATCCGGAGCCTCATCGACGCTCGCGCCGCCGCGTTGACCGCGATCCCTCAGCATACGGTTCCCGATCTGGTGGAAATGGGAATCGCCGCCAACGCCACAGGGCTTGTCCCGGACGTTCCCGCGTTCCACGCCCCCATCGCGCGCACGCAGGAGATCCCCGACATCCTTGTGCCGACCGAGTTGGGCGGGATTCTTGGCGGGACCAACAGGGTAGATGTCGTCAACCAGCTCCGCCGCCCGGATGAGGCGAGCTTTGCCGGGGGCGTTTTCGTCGTGGTCCGCTGCGAGGACCTGAAGTCATGGGAGGTGCTCCGCGCCAAAGGCCATGAGGTCAACCGCGCCGGTAGTGCGGCAATGGTCTATCGGCCGTCGCATCTGTTGGGCGTGGAGTCGGCGACGACGGTCCTGGCGGCCGCCCTTCAAGGGATGTCGTCGGGTACCCTCGATGTTCGGCCTCGTTTCGATGTGGTAGGACGGACGACACAGCCCCTGACGGCAGGCACGGTATTGACGGTCGCAGGACATCATCACCAGATCGCGGGGGTCGAAGGGCTGCTTGTTAAAGCCGTCCGCGCCGAAGGGGCGAATCCCGTGCCGTTCTACATGATGGGAGATAACCGGCTCACCCGTGATGTCCCCGCAGGGACCGTCATTACGACCGACATGATCGAGCGGCCGTCCGATTCCCTGCTCTGGAAGCTCCGGCGGGAGATGGAAGAGGCCTTCGACCTTCGTTGATATTGGGTCACAGGTCATCGGCAAAGTCCGCAATGAAACGTCCGCAATAGGGCGGACGAATTTTATGAAAACATAAAACAGCAAGGAGGTTCAAATGAGGACAAATTGTTGCAGTCACAAAGTGGCAAAAATGGTTACTCTTGCACTCATCGCCGTCCTGTTCTTTTCCAGTCATGTCACGGCCGCCGAGTTCAAGCCGAGCAAGCCCATTACGATGGTCGCGCCGGCCGCGCCGGGAGGTGGCAGCGACGTCCTCTCCCGGACCATTGCCAAGATCGTTGCCGACGAGAAGCTCTCTCCCCAGCCGATGATCGTCCAGAACATCCCCGGCGGTGGGCAGGCCATCGCGCTGACCCAGGTGGGCCAGGCGAAAGGAAATACCCACATGCTCGTGGTGGCAAATCCCGCATCCGTGGCCGGATTGCTCGTCGCCGGCAAAGGCGCGCCCAGCATACGCGATCTGACAATGATCGCCCAGCTTGCGCTCGATGAACAGCTCATCGTCGTGAAGAGCGATTCCCGTTTCAAGACCATCCAGGACATCATCAGCGAATCCAAGAAAAAGGAAAATTCCCTGTCGATCGCCGGTTCCGATCAGGCGGACCGCGTCTGCAGCCGTCTGTTTGAGAAGGCCGCCGGGATCAAGATGCGTTACGCCCCCTTCAACAGCGGCGGTGAAAATATGGCGGCCCTGCTTGGCGGCCATGTGGACATGATGTGGGCCAATCCTCCTGAATTTGTCGCCCAGTATGAAGCGAAGCAGGTCCGTCCGATCATCCTTGCCCAGGAAAACCGCATCAGTCGGTTCAAGGACGTACCCACCTTCAAGGAAAACGGCATTAATCTTGTCTTCAAATTTTTCCGCGGCGTCATTGCTCCTCCGGGACTTTCCCCGGAAGTCATCGCCTATTACGAAGCCATGATGAAGAAACTGATCGAAACCAAGGCATGGAAGGAAAACTACTTGGCCAAGAACATGCTGAGCCCTGCCTGGCAGACGAGCGATGAGTTCACCAAGACGATAGGCAACAGCGAGGTCGTGTTCGCCGAGACCCTCAAGGAACTCGGTCTGATTAAATAAGGTCTGGGGCCCGTCAAGGTGCGATTGAATCGTGTCCGGGAAAGCGCGGGGTATCGGTTTTCACCGCCGCGCCTTCCCCAGACATCCCCTGGTGTGTGGATCGTCGTATCGGCGAAAGCTTGTCCGCTCCAGGGCATGTTGTCTCCTGTCGGTGAACGGCTGCTCAGGGCGTTTGGGAGTACTCAAAATGTGGTATGCGAACATGATCGCGGGTGTGGCTGTCTTTTTTCTTGGTGTCGCCACAACACTCCTGGCCTGGCGGGACCTCCCATACACCGCCGACTTCAGTCCAGGGCCCGGTTTTTTGCCTCTCTGGCTTGGCATCGGTCTGACGATCTCCTCCATCCCCATCATTGTGACCGAATTCAGAAACTCCCAAAGATCAGAGAGGTTGTTCAGACCTGAAACGCTGAAGTGCGTCCAGGTGTTCATCCTCATCATGGCCGTGTTCCTCAGCCTGCCGATCCTCGGTTTTTCCGTCGGTCTGGCCCTTATCACAGCGGGAGGGATGCGTCTCATGGGGAAGCACAGTTGGGCATCCTGCATCGTAATCGTCATCGTGACGGCCGTTTGCATCCATTACCTTTTCGGTCAGTGGCTCGGCATTCCCTTACCGAAAGGGATCATCGGATGGTAGAATAAGGAGTAAGCGAGCCCGTGGACCTGCTGCATAATATCTATACCGGCTTCACCATCGCATTGACCGCTCAAAACCTCCTCTTTTGCGCCGTGGGAGTCCTTTTCGGTCAACTGATCGGGGTATTGCCGGGGATCGGCGCGCCGACGGCGATTGCCCTGCTTCTGCCCTTGACCTTCTCCGTCAATCCGACCTCGGCCATCATCATGTTTGCCGGGATCTACTACGGGGTGGCCTACGGCGGCACCATCACCTCCATCCTCATCAATGTTCCGGGAGAGTCCTCCACGGTCATGACCTGCGTCGATGGCTATGCCATGGGCCAGAAGGGGAGGGCAGGGGCCGCGCTTTCGATATCGGCCATCGGATCTTTTATAGCCGGGACCATCTCAATCATCCTTCTGATGGCATTTGCCCCGGCATTGGCAAGGCTTGCGCTTCGGTTCGGACCGGCGGAATACTTCGGTTTGGCCATGATGGCCTTCGGACTGCTCACCGTCTTTGGCAGCGGGTCGCCTTTCAAGATCATCGTCACGACTCTTGCCGGGGTATTGATCTCGACTGTCGGAATGGATGGAGTAAGCGGTATGCCACGCTTTACCTTCGGTATCCCACCTCTCTTGGGCGGTATCGATTTCGTTGTCGTTATCTGCGGGATATTCGGTTTGGCCGAGGTCTTCAACAGCATCGAGGAACCGGAGGGCGGTGTCCTGGTGAAGGACAAGTTCAAACTCAAAGACGTTTTTCTGACATGGCAGGAATGGGTGGACGGACGCTGGGCGATCGTCCGCGGTGGGGTCATTGGTTTTGTGATCGGACTCATACCGGCCGGCGGCATTACCACCGCATCGTTTCTCGCTTACCTTGCGGAGAAAAAAGCCTCAAGACACCCGGAGACCTTCGGAAAAGGTGACATCGCCGGAGTGGCCGCGCCGGAATCGGCAAACAACGCCGCCTCGATCAGCGGTTTTGCCCCGCTTCTGGCTTTGGGGGTTCCGGGCTCCGCAACGACGGCCGTCATGCTTGCCGGTTTTATGATGTGGGGGATTCGTCCGGGACCGCTCCTTTTCACGAACAACCCCGATCTCGTATGGGGGCTCATCGCCAGCATGTATATCGGCAACGTCATTCTGCTGCTGATGAATATCTTCCTTATCCCGATTTTCGTGGCGATGCTCCGAATCCCCTATTCGATCATGATGGGTTTCATCGTCATCTTCGCATCAATCGGGGCATACAGCGTGAATAACAGCATGTTCGATGTCTGGATGATGGTGGGGTTCGGCCTGATCGGCTATGTCATGAAGAAACTGCAGTATCCGGTCGTACCGCTCATCCTGGCGATGGTCTTGGGAAGGCTTGTCGAGAACTCCCTGCGCCAGGCGCTGATATTGTCCGCGGGCAGCGTCAATGTCTTTTTCACGAGGCCGATCTCGGCCTTGTTCATGCTCATCGCGCTTCTGGCATACTGCTCGCCGCTGATCCGGATGGCCCTGAGGAAGGCCGGTCGAGGCAAGGTCGATATCAACCTGGAATCTCTGTAATCTATTTTACTCTCAGCGGTCCAGTTTTACATCCCCCAGAAACAGGATGAACCTGCGGAACAGATCCTCGTCAAAGCTCTTCCTCATCCCTAGATCGCGCGGATCCTGATCGGGATCGTCCGTCCATTTTTTCACGTCCGGCGTACCGCACATGATGAGAACGGTTTTGGACGGAGTCAGGGGATCTTTGTAAGGCCGGCGCGACGTCATCGCGTCGAAAGTATCGACGATCCTCAACACGCGGGCCAGGGCGCAGATATTATACCCCTCCAGACCCATGGGATAGCCTTCGCCGTTAAAGTCTTCATGATGATGCAGAACCCCCTTTTTGACGAACACAGGGAGCTCCGTATCCAGGAGCATGGCCAATCCGGTGAGCGGATGCCGTTTCATGACCTCCCACTCGACTTCGCTGAGCGGATCGTTTTTATGGAGGATATCCCTTGCGACAAAGGCCTTGCCGATATCGTGCAGGATGGCCCCGACGCCGCATAGCCTCACCACTTCCTTTTTTCTTTCCATATCCAGATCCTGGTAGCCCGGGTGAATCTTTTCCAGGATATCCGGATTGCTGTGGAGAAACGAAACGGTAAACCACAGCACTTTGGTGGCATGTTCATATGTCTGATAATCATGGCCGATCATCTTCGCCAGTGCCTGAAGGGAATTGGATTCAGAGATGAAGATGAGGGAATTCCTGACCATTGCCTGGGTGCGCTCCATGACGTCCTTGCCCATGGTGCCAAGTCCCAGGGATGTCTCAAAGGCGTTTTTGACGACATTGGTGGAAACGCTGCTGAAGATCGTCGCCTTCTGATCGTTCGACGCCAGTTTGTTCTCAAGGATATTCCCCAGATTGGTTTCTAGATATTGCTCGTATTTGAACTGATCCTTGATGTCGACAAAGACCTCATTCAGGCCGCCTTCCGTAAGCTTGGCAAGCTGATCGACGCCTACTTTCTTGCCTTCAAGGGCCCAGAGGACATATCTCCCCTGCTGTGTACGGACATAGATCCTGAATTCAGGCAAGGCTTCCGGTATCACCGCACCCGGCGGGACGGCCATGTATCTATTGTCGGGCATGGATGAACGCTCCAATTCACAGAGTACCTTGTTGTTATCGACACAACAAAGGAAAATATGAAATGCAACATATATAAAAACGATTGCGAAGAGCCTGTGCTTTTCAGCGGCTTGAGGATAGGGAAAGGAGTATCGGGTGTCAAGGGGAATTTGAAGGATGTCAAGCCAAAGTAGAAATGTCCTATTCTTCCCAAAATAGAAATGTCCTATTTGGTCAATAGGCAGAGACCCTCCGTTGTCGGGAGGGCATCCAGTCTTTCCAGCTCTTGTTCCAGGGGTGA